>OKSC01000673.1_pt1 | contig 38841 bp, 25 predicted proteins | sample 1601161 | NCBI WGS metagenome assembly OKSC01 (sample SAMEA3541552, study PRJEB24748) | human gut metagenome | biome: human gut; feature: human-associated habitat; material: faeces | place: China | collected 2012 | reverse complement strand
CCGCCTCAACCGACGCCCGATGTGGTTCTCCGTCGAGGACCAGGAGCTGAACAACTGTTACGAAGAGGGAGTGCTGCACGCCTCCTGGCTGCCGCTGCTCGGCGTCGACATGATCCGCGCCGGCCTGATGGGCAACGCCCAGATGGCCAAAGGCAAATTGCGCGCCGAAGCGCTGCGCAAACTCTGGACGCCTCCGATCGAGGCCGGCGTCAAACTGCTGATCGATTATGCCGGGTATATGCCGCCGTGGGTGATCAGGCCGAACCCGACTTCGCCGCTCGACTGCCGCTGGGAGGAATTCGACGCGCTGATGACCGAATTCGCCAAATTCTTCGGCGCCATGCCGGAAGCGCGGTATTTCGAGTTCATCAATGAACCGAATCTCAACCACTCCCGGACGATGACGGATGATTATCTGACCGCCCTGAGCCGCCTGTATCCGATCTTCAAAAAACATGCTCCGCATGTAAAGATCACCACCGGCGGCTTCTGCCCGGCGATCCCCGGCTCGCAGCCGCAGTTCATCGAGCGCCTGCTGGCCCGCCCGGAGATCTTCGACGTCATCGCCTACCATGAGCACGGCAATTATCCGCACTACCGCTTCACGTTCGACATCGTGAAGAAAATCGCGGGTCCCGGCCACAAGCCGATCATCAATACGGAGGCCGCCACCCGTTCCTTCATGGCCGCCCCCCGGGAATTCTACGCCCAGGCCGACCAGCTGGTCAGGAAGATCACCTACAGCAAGGCGGTCGGCATGGAATATTACAACTGGTTCATGATGCAGGATTACTGGGACAAAGGCATCGGCGCCGACGACACCTTCAGCCTGGTGACGGTCTACAACCAGCCGAAACCCTCCTTCCTGGCTTACGCGGAACTGATCCGGCAGCTCTCCAACCGTGATTTCAGCGGCATGGCGGAGCTCGATCCGCTGCTGGAAGCCTTCCGCTTCACCGGAGAAACAGACGAAGTGACCGTCGTATGGGAAAAACGCCGGGCGGATGGGCTGAAATTCGTCCTCCGTTCCGACGTTCCGGTCCTCCGTACCGACATTTACGGCAACACCCGGACACTGAAGCCGCAGAACGGCCTGGTCACAGTGGAAAGCGCAAGTCTGCCCTTCTACCTGAAAGCACCGAAGGGAAAACTCCAGGCACAGCCCCGGCTCCTTTCCTTCCGGGACGGTTTGGCGGCGGTGCCGGGAGAACGTGTAAAGACGGTTGTGACCCTCGTCAATCCCCTGCCCCAGGCGCTGCGCTACCGGCTGAAGCTCGGCGGACGCTCTTTTTCGGGTGAGCTCAAGCGGGGAGAAAGCAGAGAAATTCCGGTGAATGTCACGATCCCGGCGGAGCAGCTCCACGGCGAAAGCGTGATTCCCGCCGAACTGATCCTTTCGGACAGAAACGGAAAGGTGTTCGAGGATTCGCTGCCGATTCCTTATGTCTGCTGCGTCGAAATCCCGGAGAAAGGCGCTCCGGAAAAGACGGTCGTGCTGGATTCTCCCGCCGCGCTGCGCGAACTGGTGTTCGTGCCGACCATCCCGCGCTGGAGCGGCAAAGAGGATCTCTCCGCGACGCTCTCCTTCAGCTGGTCCGGGGAAGGGCTGCATGTCAGATGCCGCGTGACCGACCAGGAGCACAACGGCGACCACACCGGCCCCCATATCTGGAAAAACGACAGCATCCAGTTCGGCCTCGACCCGATGAACGGCAGGAACTGGAGCGAATACACCTTCTCGCTCACCGGCGACGGCGCGGCCGCCTGGAACCATAATCCGCCGGAAGGATTCAAATCCGGAAAATTCGACGGAGCCTGTTCCGTCACCCGCAGGGGCAACCTGACCGAATACAGCTTCACGATTCCGCCGGAGCGGCTCGGCTTCGAGCTGAAGGACGGCACGCAATTCCGCATCGCCCTGCTGATCAACGACAGCGACGGCGGCATCCGCTCGCGCACAATGCTGTTCTTCGACGGGCTGGACGGCCACAAGGACACCGGCAAGTTCGGCCTTGTGCAGCTGCGTTCCGGGCGCAGGAAATAACCCGGACCAAAAGACCGGGACCATCGTGTTTCGCCGGCCGGAGAAGGACGGCGAGACACAATCGTCCCTTTTTCACCCGCCGACAACCATATTGACATCAAACCTGAACCGGAATAAAATGCTTGACTCTATTCTCTCCCGTCTGCCGGCCCCCGGCAAAGAATTTCGCGGCGCTCCCTTCTGGGCGTGGAACGGCAAACTCGAACCGCAGGAGCTGCGGCGGCAAATCAACGATTTCCGGGAAATGGGCTTCGGCGGATTTTTCATGCATTCGCGCGTCGGCCTCAACACGGAGTATCTCGGGCGGGAGTGGTTCGAGTGCGTCCGGGCCTGCATCGACGAAGCGAAAAAATGCGGCATGGACGCCTGGCTCTACGACGAGGACCGCTGGCCTTCCGGCGCGGCGGGCGGGCTCGTCACCCGCAATCCGGAATACCGCAGCCGTTTCATCCAGTGCATTTCCGGGGACGAAGCCCGGGCGGAGGACGGGTGCCGGACGCTCGGCTGTTTCGCCGCGGCCGACCTGAACGCGCGCCGCTGCTCCTCCTTCCGCCGCCTGGAAAGCGCCGGTGAACCGCTGGCCGAAAATGAAACGCTGCTGCGCTTCCGGCTGTCCGTCGCCCCCGACAGCTCCTGGTTCAACGGCGAAGCCTATCTGGATGTGCTGAATGAAAAAGCTGTGGAGGAATTCATCCGCGTCACCCATGAGAGATACCGGGCTGAACTGGGTTCGGAATTCGGCGGCACGGTCCCGGGAATCTTCTCCGACGAACCGAATTTCCGGACCGGGTTCCTGCCGGGCAGCATGAGCATGCCGTGGACGGAATCCCTGCCGCAGACCTTTGCAGAATTGAGCGGCGGCATGAAGCTGTCCGACCGGCTGCCGGAGCTGTTTTTCAAGGTGGGTGACGAAGATTTTTCGCCGGTGCGCATGCACTACTACAACACCCTGACGCATCTCTTCGTCAATGCCTTCAGCCGCCGGATCGGCGCGTGGTGCGAAAAAAACAACCTGCTTTTCACCGGCCACGTCCTTCTCGAAGACAACGTCGTCAGCCAGAGCAGTTTCGTCGGCAGCGCCATGCGTTTCTATGAATATATGCAGAGTCCCGGAATCGATCTCCTGACCGAGCATTGGAATATTTTCCTGGCGGCCAAGCAGTGCGTTTCGGCCGCCCGCCAGTTCGGGCGGTCTCTCCGGCTCAGCGAAACCTACGGCTGCACCGGCTGGGATTTTCCCTTCGCCGGGCACAAGGCGCTGGGCGACTGGCAGACCGCGCTGGGAATCAACTTCTTCTGCCCCCACCTGGCCTGGTACACGATGGAGGGGGAAGGCAAGCGGGATTATCCGGCCGGCATCTCCAGCCAGTCGCCGTGGTTCGAATCCTATCACCGGATCACGGATTATTTCGCCCGGATCAACCTGGCCCTCTCCGGCGGCGCCGAGGTGCGCGATCTGCTGGTCGTGCATCCGATCGAATCGACCTGGGGCGTCTTCTACGAAGGGCGCGACAGTGCGGAGCCGGAGTGGAACACAGCGGAAGAAAACCGGCTGGTCCATCTGACCAACTTCCTGCTCGGGCAGCATCTGGATTTCGATTTCGGCGACGAAGAGATCATGGCCCGGCACGGCGCGGCGGAAGAGGCCGGACTCCGCATCGGCCAGGCAGTTTATCAGGCCGTGCTGCTGCCGGAAATGCGCACCATCCGCAGGAGCACGCTCGAACTGCTGACTGCGTTCCGCCGCAACGGCGGAACGGTCTGTTTCCTCGGCGCGCCGCCGGAACGGACCGACGGCGCAATTTCCGGGGCGGCTGCGGAGGCTTACCGGAATTTCCGGAAGGCGGCGGAGCACGAACTCGCGGCGGCACTCGGCCCGGCGGTGCGTCATCTCTCCATTGCCGCCGCCGGAACGGAGGCGGAAAGCATTCTCTGCCAGTTGCGCCGCCATGACGATTGCGAAGTTCTCTTCTGCTGCAACACCGGGGTGGAAATGCGCGACCGTCAGATGGAGATGCCGCTGGTGCGCGACCGCAATCTGGAATATCCCGCAGTCCGGATCGCCTGGAAGCTGCCGGCCGCTTACCGGATCTATGAAATCGACCCATCATCCGGGGAGATTTTTCCGGTCGACGGCTTTTATGAAAACGGCTGCCGGGCGGCGGACACCTCCTTCGCCGCGCTGCAATCCCGGCTTTTCATTGCTGCGCAGGAGATTCCGGCCTGCCGTAAACGCCGGGACGCCGCGCCGGGCGCCCCGGTGGTGGAAATCCCGGCGGGCGTTCCGCTCCCCGTCCGGCGCAGCGAGCCGAACGTGCTGCTGCTGGCGGAGCCGGAATACCGGATCGACGGCGGCGGCTGGCAGGCGTCGGAACCGGTTCTGAAGCTGGACGACCGTCTCCGGGAACGGCTCGGAGCCCGGCCGCGCGGCGGCGAAATGATCCAGCCGTGGCTCGCCCCCCGGCGGGAACCGGAACGCAAACTGGCGCTGGAGCTGAAATACGAGTTCGACTGCCGGGATATTCCGCCGGAAGAGTGCCGTCTGGCGCTGGAGAGGCCGGAACTGTACGAGGCCGAATTCAACGGAGTTCCCATCGCGCCGCTGCCGGATGCGTGGTGGGTGGACCGTTCCCTGCGGCTGCTGGCGCTCCCCCGTGCGCTTTTCGTACAGGGCCGGAACCGGATTACGCTCAGAACCGCCTACCATGCCGGAATGCCGGGGCTGGAATACTGTTATTTGCTCGGCGAATTCGCGGTCGGGGAGAACGCCGTTCTGACCGCTCCGCCGCAGACGCTGGTCCGCGGGGACTGGACGAAGCAGGGACTGCCGTACTATTCCGGCAACCTGACTTACCGGTTCGACCTGCCCGACGGCACGGCGGATGGAACGGTTCTGGAGCTCGGCCCCTGGCGTGGAACCGCAGTGCTGGTATCCGTCAACGGCGGAAAGGCGGCGATGGCCGCCTGGCCGCCGTACCGCACGGTACTGACGGGGCTGACCGGCCGCGGCGACCGGGTGGAGGTCACCATCCTCGGTCACCGCCGCAACTCCCACGGCCCGTTCTACCTGAAGGACAAGTGGCCGGTCTGGACCGGGCCGTTCGAGTTCCGGAAGTACGAGACCGGAGAGCCGCAGCTGGTGCCGGCGGGGCTTCTGTAACCGACGGGAGCGAACGCATCCGGCAGGGCGCGTCCGCTCCGGCGCTTCCGGAATCAGCGGCCGCGGCGCCAGGACGCGACGGTTTCGGAATCGTAGAGAAGCCGGATGAAAAGGCCGCCGACCACGGAACGGGCCTGAAAGCCGACCTGCGCCCCGCTTCCGGTATCATACCAGTCGGTCATCGGCACCCGGCTGGGCGACTCCTTCAGGAAATCGATCACCGGAGACAGCAGGGCCTGGAAATCGTCATCTTTTCCGGTCAGGCAGGCGCAGTAGAGAAGCCAGTCCAGCTTGGTGTAATCCGCCCGGCTGTCGAGCGGCAGTCCGTAGCGGTTCTGGTGCGCCCGGTAGAAGGCGACCTCGCGCTCCGCCAGCGACGCAGGAAAAAGCTTCAGTTCGAGCAGCCGGTCATAAACCAGATTGTATTTCTGGCTCCAGGAACCCGCCTGATCGAAGGCCAGACGGGTGCATTCGCCGCCGTCGGCGGCCTTCAGCCATTCAGCGGCGAACTTCTCGGCAACGGCGCGGAAATATTCCGCATCGTCCGTTTCTCCCAGGATTCCGGCCGCCTGCGCGAAAGCGCCCAGCCCGAGGATCGCCTTCAGCGCCAGATTGGCGTTGTGCGCCAGATGCCCGGCGAAATCGTCGGTACAGAGCTGGGAAGCCGGGTCCATGCCGTTGCCGACCAGGTAAACCGCCCACTTTCTGAGCTGTCCGTAGTGGCGGCCGACGAATTCACGGCGGTCGCCGAATTTGAGCAGAGCTCCGGCCAGAAGCAGCATGTTGCCGCATTCTTCGACCGGCATCTGCGTTTCCGGGTTGCAGTCGTACTGGCCGTTGGCCAGCGGATAAGTGCCGAGATCATGCGGGGCGAAATCACATTTCCAGCGCCGCGATTCGAGAAACTCAAATATCGGGACCAGCATGGCTTCGAGCAACTCCGGCGCGACGAGCAGAAACAGCGGCGCCGAAGGATAAGTCACGTCGACCGTCGCAATGCAGCCGTTGGAATGGTTCTCCTTTGAGAAGAACAGCGCCCTGCCCCGCCGGTCGGCGGCCAGCTTATGGGCGGCGACTGCCTGCCGGTAAGCGCCGGCGCAGAGCACGGCATAGTTTTCGCCCCCGAGTTTCCGGCAGTCGGCAAGCAGCCGGTCATCGAATTCCGCCGCACGGCGCTCGATTCCGGGGTAGTCGGCAAAAGCCCTGCCCAGCATGGCGGCGAAACTTTCTCCGTCTTTGCGCCAGTAATCGACCAGCTTCTCATTCAGGAACTCTATCGCGAAAATATCGTCGCAGGCCACCGCCAGCCGCAGCGTCTCCGGGTCGGCGCCGACTCTGCCGAAATCATGTGACGCCGCGCAGACCGGCCAGTTGAAAAGCAGGGTGGTCATCGGGTCAAGCAGATCGTCGCAGCCGTCGATGGAACCGTCCCGGCAGAAACTCCCGCGCAGTATTTCGGCTTTCTGATACCGCAGCACGGTTGCCGGATCGGCCGGAGCGGCCAGATAGAGCCGCCCCCAGTCGATCTTGACGATATCGCCGCATTCGCGGAGCGGATGGTCGTTCAGGCCGCCGGCAAACGCCAGCTTCAGCCCGGCCGCTTCGCCGCGGCCGCCGGCCACCTGACGCCCGGCGCCGTTGACGGTCCAGTCGGCGCCGCAATCCAGGTAGAACTGCACGTCGTGTTCGCGGCCGTCGATGGCGCGGACCTCCGGAACCAGATAGCAGAGCGGGCGGCTGAGAAGTTCCGGATCATCCGGCAGCAGCGGCGAAAGGAAAGTGAATTTCAGCTCGACGCCGCCTGCCGAAAAGGTGTAGATCGTCCGGGTCGGCAGAACTTCGCAGCCGGTCTGCTCCATCGCCTCGCCGCCGTCGGGACCGGAGAAACGCAAACTCCGGCCGTCGATCCGCAGAATGCCGGAGAGCCTGCTGTCGGCTCCTCCCCAGTGGCAGCTCCAGCTTTCGGTCAGCCGGTCGGAAAAGCTCCAGACGCTGAAAAAGGGGTCATGGACGACCAGCGGAACAGCGGGATAACGCCTCTGTTGTGTCATAATCGAAAATCCTTTTCTGTACGTGAAGATTGAAGATTCCCAAATTCCTGCGGTCAGGGCATGTCCGCCTGCCGCCTCAGCCAGCCGGCGGCAAGCAAAGGCCAATCCGCTACCGGCCTGCCGCTGCGGAGAATGCCGTAACCATGCCCGCCTTCGGCAAAAATATGAAGCTCCGCCTGAACCGATGCCCGTTTCAGGGCGCGGAACCAGCCGAGTGAATTCTCTACGCGGACCTGGTCATCCTCCGCCTGAACCATGAAAGCCGGAGGAGTTCCGGAGTCGATACGGAATTCCGGCGCCGGCGCAAGATCGTCGTCGCAGAGATAGGCCGGATAAATCAATGCGGTGAAATCCGGCCGGAACGGCAGCCGGTCCGCATCGTCAACCGGCGCATACGGCACCGGCTCCGCGGGGGCGGCAATCGACGCCGTCAGGTGCGCTCCCGCCGAGAAGCCGAGACAACCCGTCCGATCCGGCTGGATATGAAACGATTCCGCATGGAAGCGGATGAAACGCATCGCTCTCGCGGCGTCGGCGTGCGCGGCCTCCCGGCGATCCGGGCAGCGGTATTTCAGCAGAAAAGCGGAAAAACCGATCGAATTAAGCCAGCCGCAGATATCGCGGCCTTCATGGTTCCAGGCCAGAATCTCATAGCCGCCGCCCGGACAGACCAGCACCGCCGGGTGCGGTCCCCGGCCGCTGGCCGGGAAGAAGGTCAGCGTCGGCCGGACGACGTCCGTCAGCCGGTCGATCCCGTCCTCCGACGCCAGAAAACGTTCCGTGACAACACAATCCCCGTCCCGGGCGAAAGGAGCGGGCAACTCCCACAATAAATACTCCGGATTGCCGGCTCCCGCGCCGGTCACGCCGGAAGAGAAGCGCAACTCCTCCGGGACACCTTTGATACTCATCGGAAAATCCTCCGTTTCAAACTGTCAGTTCCTGTCCGCCGGAAAACATCAGAACCGAAGTTCCAGAAGTCCGGACTTCGAGAACGGTATCCGGGAAAGCCCGGCGGCGAGCGGCGCTCCGGAAATCCTCCGGCCGGTCGCGTCAAACCGGACGGCCTCCCGGGCCGGCAGCGGCAGGTCCAGCAGCAACTGATCCGTACCGCTGCCGTTGACGATCCAGCAGCACGTTCTCGGCCTGCTGGGGACCCGTACCTCCGTCCCGGCGCCGTAAACGGCAATCACCGTTTCCGCGTCCGTCTCCGCAACCACCAGCGGATAATTGAGTTCCGGGTGGTACGGAGTCAGTTTCCCGAACAGCAGGACCTCCCGGTGGACGCGCATGAAACCAAGCCAGAACTTCAGCATGTTCCGATGCTCCTCCGGAATGGCGGCCAGCCGGACGGAGATCTGCGGCACGCTGAAAATGACATTCAGCAGCTGCAGCGCGGCGTTTTCCGCCGTATCCCGCGCACTCCACTCCAGCATGTCGGAGTGAACCGCGGTATTGCCGGAGCTCAGCCGCAGATCGATCGTGCTCAGGCGATTGGACAGAATATCGCCGGGGCAGTCTCCGGCCCGGAACAAATTGCCGTATTTGCGCACCGCCGGACCGATATAGCTCTGGCGGAACTCGATCAGGATTCCCGGCCTGATCCGTTCCAGGCGCGAACGGGTTTCCGAAAGCAGGCGGTTGACCGCCTCCGGCAGCGATTTGAAGTCCCGCCCGGCGTAATTTTCCCGGATGGCGGGGTCCTCCCCCTCGAAGCGGAAGCTGTCGATGAAATCGAGCTTGAAGCCGTCGATATCCCACTCCCGCAAGGTTTTCACATACGTGGAGATCAGAAACTCCCTCACCTCCGGAAAACGCGGGTCGAGCACCGCCGTCTCCAAAGCCGGAATCCGGTAAAGCACTTTATCCCGGAAACGCTCCCGGTTCCGGCTCCTGTCGCCCACGAACGGAACGGAGAACCAGACCAGATATTTCATCCCGAGCCGGTGAATCCGTTCCACATGCGCCCGCATGTCGGGGAAGCGCCTCTTCGAAATCTCCCAGTCGCCGCAATACGCATACCCGCGCCGGTTGTCATCGGTCTGCCAGCCGTCGTCGACGATCAGCCCTTTCATGCCGTACTGCGCGGCAAGCGCGCATTCACGCTCCAGCTCCGGCGCGAAGAGCTCCTGGTGGTAGCTGTACCAGGAGGAGTAGAACGGCTCGTAAGCGGCCGGCGGAACGGCGGCCGCCACATATTCCGGAAAGGCGGCAAACCAGGCGAAGGCGTCGCGGATCGCGTCGGCATAGAAGAGCGGCCGGAAATCGAGCCGCAGCTCCGCATGATACGACGAAATCGGCGCTTCCGGACGGGAAAAGAGTTCGACCGAGCAAATGACTTCACAGCTTTCCTCGTGCACTCCGGCTTTGAATCGCACGGGACGCATGGCCTCGGAAACGGCGAACAGCAGACGGTTTTCCCCTGACTGGCTGCCGAGCAGCAGCACCGGCGCGGAGGTCGCCAGGTCGGAATTCAGCGGCGCACACCAGTCGGCCGGAATTTTTCGGACGAAAGCCCCGTTCGGCTGCCAGAGGAAGTGCATGTCCACGAGCGGCATGCGCCATTCGACAGTCAGCCGGGGCGGCGTCTCCGGCTCCGGACACTCCAGGTCAAGCCGGATCAGTTCCAGCCCGGGTTCAACAGTCTCCCGGGCGGCAGCCGGCCGCCAGCGGCCGAGCTCCCCGGTCAGCTCGATCTCTCCAATCAAACACGCGATTTTCATTCAATCCTCTAATCCTGTGATGCAAAATGAACGGCGGCCGGCGCATCTCCATCCAGCAGCTGCTTCAGAAAAGCCGGATAGGTTTCGCCTGTCGCACTCCCCTGCCCTTCCATATAGGCGCCGCAGGTGATGCTGTCCCCCAGACAGACCACCCGGCGCGGATGCCAGTCAAACTCCTGAAACCTCCGGTACAGCGCCCGGGCCATCATCCGGTATCCTTCGGCGGTCGGATGCACGCTGTCAACCGCTCCGCTGTTGGCCGGATTGCGCAGCGGGGAGTCGAAGCTGTCCAGGTCGAAACGCGAGAAAATCCGGTGAATATCGCACACAGGAAGCTGCAACTCCTTCTCCAGACGTTCGATGACCGCATTGCCGAGTGCAATGCGCTCCGTCGGCGTTTCCGTCCATTTCTCCGCAGGCTGGAGCTGGTACTCCCGCTCCTCCGCCACGGGCGGGATGGTCAGCACCATCACCCTGCCCGCCGCCGAGAGTGCGGAAATCAGATATCTCATGTTGCTCTCGTACTCCTCCGGAGAAACTCCGTGACCGGCATCCCCGAGCATATCGTTGGTTCCGGCCAGCAGGAGGAAAACCTCTCCTCCCAGAGACAGCGCCTCCGGTAATTCCCGGCGGATGATGTCGCCGGTCCTGGCTCCGCAGATGCCGAGGTTGAAAACTTCCGATTGATGAAACGGTGAATTCATACTGAATCTTTCCTGTATTGGGTTGAATAAACAAACAGCTGATCTGCAAAGGCTATTCGGCATCCCGCCGTCCGCCCCTGTCGACGGATTCCAGCTCGGCTTTGTCGGCGAGAGACATGTGCCCCTCCACGACGCCGTTGTCGAGGTCGTTGACGGCGGTGCGGCTTTCGAGGTCCCGGAACAGCCGGAAAAGGTCCCGGACTCCCCCGATGCCGAACCAGACGGTGGTTACCGCCGCCAGTACCAGCGGGATCGCCAGCTGAACCACGAAGAAGTAGTGTCCCCACCACTCCAGCGGCCACGGCGAAAACAAATTCCAGAGCAGCACCCCCAGAAATGCCAGACAGAAGGAGTAGACGAAGCTGTAGCCGAACAATCCCCACGCGATGACCCGGTCGCCGCGGGTGTACTCCGGCGTTATGCCGATCACATTCGCGAAAAATTCGCGCGGCGACCAGTGGAGTTTGAACCGCTTCGTCCCGTCGATCGCATATTTTCCACGGTGGAGCATGCGGTCGAGGTTGAACGGCTCCCGGCAGGTCGCATACGAAACCAGGCAATAGAGCACGAAGGTCACAATCATGGTGAGGAAATAAAATTCGTAGGAGTTGACCGGACATTTGACCGCATCCATCTTCCAGACGATCCAGGGTTGGAAGGGTCCGGAGAGCGTCTCGAGCGCATTCCCCACCGCGACCGCCAGCCCGTTGCCGTCCAGAAACGGATAGATCGTATCGGCCCAGTTCCGCTGGATCAGAACTCCGCCGACCGCCATGACCATTCCGGTGATCAGCGAGGTGAAAGCCCCCGCCGTGGTGCCGAACCGGCTGTAAAGACCGAAAATCATCACGGGAGCGCAGCCGCCCAGCCAGATGGAGGTCATCAGCGTCACGAACAGGTTGATGTAGTCCAGCTGCGACATGAAGTACGAGCCGCAGAAGAAAAAGACGCCGACGCCGATCGACACCAGCCGGATCACCCGGATATGCGACTCCGGCCTGAGCGGTTTTCCGCACAGCGGAACGATCACGTCCTGCGTAATCGTCAGCGAAGCGCTGTAAATCCGCGTGTCGTCGGTGGAGAGCATGGCCAGCACCAGCAGCAGCGCGAAAAGCCCGAGGATCACCGGCGGCAGAAGCTCGCGCATGGCGACCGGCAGCATCAGCTGATAATAGAGGGTGCGGAACTCCTGGAAAACGGCATTGCCGTTCCCGGTCTCCTGCAAAGTCCGGTGGACCGTTTCAAGATATGCGGTATCCAGGTTGTTCCGGTCGGCAAGCGGAGCGTCGCGGCCGATCACATGCTTCTGCTCCGGAATATCGCGGAGGCCGGCGACCAGCTTCGAACGCATCCCGTCATCCGGGACAAGTCCGTCCGCGATGCGGGTCGAGAGCCGGGTGCGGATCTCCCGGGCCTCATGGGAGAAACTGCCGTGGTTGAGCACGACGATCACCGCCACCGCGACCAGCAGATAAAAGATCACCCCGAGCATATTGCGCCAGGTGCCGAGCAGGCCGGCCATCTTCTGTTCGTGCGGAGATTTCGCGGCAGAGGTGATTCCCGCCCCGATCCAGCTGGCCTGATGCACGATCATCGTGGTAAAGGTGACGACCAGCATGAACACGTTGAAATCGCGCATCTCATCGACGTCGAAGGGGTTCAGAAAGCTTTCGCCGGCCACGCGGTCCATCATGACCGGCACGATTTCAGTGCTCCATGAAAATCTGTACAGCACGAACACGATCATCACCACCAGCAGCGGATAGCAGAACATGCCCTGAATCGCATCGGTGATCACCAGCGTCAGGGTCCCCCCGCAGCAGATCAGGGTGATCGCCATCACCAGCACCAGAACCACCAGAAGCATGAAGGTCGGCAGCTCGCAGCCGAAAAACCCGATGCGTTCAGGCAGGTCGAAGAAGTAGATGAAAAAACGCGCCGCCACCGCGGGCATGATCATATTGGCCAGCATTTCCGAGAGCGACCGCAGCGTCGCGGCGAAAATGCGCAGCGGGCGGCTGTAGCGCATTTCGAGGAACTGGCCCAGCGACATCGCCCGGGTTTCGCGGAAGCGGTAAGTGCAGTATCCGGTCAGGGCGATCACGATGCTCAGCGGCATCGCAAAGCCGTTCCAGAAGCTCAGGGCAAAGCCGGTTTTGTACTGCGCTTCCACATAGGCGACCAGCCCGATGATGGCCAGCGCGTTGGCCACGTCGCCGACGCTGATCACATACCGCCCGCACAACCGCCCCGCGACCAGGAAATCGGCCACGCTTTTCACGTATTTGCGGGAATAAAATCCCATTCCCATCACAAAGAGCACGGGAACTGTCACAATCAGCCAGTCAAGAAGAGTCATTGATCCGCAACCTTACTATCTGTATTTTCGCGCCATCCTGCCTTGCGCGGGCGCGACGGAAGAGAAAGCCGCCGTTGGAGGAGCGGCTTTCCGCATGTTGTAGAGCGATTCCCGGGAAAATCCCGGTGTTTTCCGGAAAACGGTTATCTGCCGGTAATCTCCAGCCAATCGTCCAGAATCTTGTAGCCGGGCTTGTCGAAATCCGCGACATGGCCGTCGCCGTAAAAGATATTCATGCCGCCGGGATGGGCCGCAAAGGGGCCGACGGAAAGAGCCGCCGTGCGCCACAGGTAGAATTCGGAAAACCACGCGGCATCCGGATTCTCCAGCCAGAAGCGTTTCCAGGAGTCGCCGATGCAGATGACCCGGGACGGATTTCTCCGGTCAAGATCGCTCCGGGTGAAGAGGAACCATTCCCTGGGAGCCGGCCCCCAGGGGTTGTCCCCCACAAATTCGTTGTAACCGTAACTCAGGGGCAGCCGGGTCACCTGCCAGGCGTCATGTCCGGAGTCGGCCGGGCAGCTGAGCACGGTCCGGGCCGTGGTCTCTTCGCCATAGTGGCCGATATACAGCTTCACCAGAAGCTCCCACCACGGCAGCTGAGGATGAATGTCGGTCTTCATGCTGTTCGGCAGGAGATGCCCCGCGTGATCGTCGGAGTAGATCGCGTAAAAAGTCCCCACCTGCTTGAGATTTCCCTTGCACTTGACGCTGTGAGCTGTCGCGCGGGAGCGATTCAGGGCGGGCATCAGAAGCGCCGCCAGGATGGCGATGATCGCAATCACGACTAAAAGTTCGATAAGTGTAAAACCGGACACCGCTTTGCGCGTGTTCCCCTTCCGACCGTACCTGCACATATATTTACTCCTGATTTTATTGGTTAAGGCGCATCCGCTCCCGGCAAGGCGAAGCGGATGCGGCCCGTTCACACCTGTTTACTTCTCCCCGGGAATGAAAGCCTTCAATTTCTCTTTTTTGAATGCTTCCATTGCCTCGTCCAGAGCAGCAGCGTCCTTCGTGCCGCACATCGTCCGGATTTCGCCGCTGACGTCGATGCCCTTCTGCCGGAGGGCGGCGACCAATGCGTAATCATCGATTCCCAGCTCCCACAGCGCCCAGCGGCGGGACGGATAGCGCACACCGTTTTCATCCAGATAGGTCATGCCGTAATTGACGACGCCCTCCGGCGGCGTGATCGAAGCGTGCCGGAACTGCAGGCCGGTCAGGCTCCAGAACGTGAAACCGTCCCACCCGCGCTGCACGGAATTCAGCGCCATGCGCCGGTAGTTGTTCAACGGATGCCGCGGCTGCGAATCGCACTCGTAGATCCAGAGCGGCTTCCCGGTGCTTCTCAGCAGCTCGACGGCCTTGTTCCCGTTGTTCGCGTCTTCCTGCAGGAACCATGATCCCAGGCAGAAACAGTCCAGATAGGGAAGGAACGGACGCAGCTGTTCCGCAGTCGCCGGGGGCGGGTCGGAGAAGATGCGGATCTGCGGGTCCAGCCGCTTGATATTTTTCGCGCCGTTCAGGAATTTGTCGTTCAACACCTCGTCGAAGCAGTGAACGATCCACTGGTCGTAGCGATAGCCGCGGGACTTCATATAGGCGGCAAGCTGCAGGTAGTAATTGTCCAGGTCCGCGTTCCACCTGTCGGCTGCCCCGGTGAACCAGTTTTCCAGGAAAAAGGTAACCTTGCCGCGGTCGCCGTTGGCATCGACCCGGTCCAGAACCTGCTTCAGGTTGCTCTTTTCCCAGTTGACGGCTTCCTTCGCGTCGTATCCGCCATCGATATGGAAGACATTGACGCGGGCGTTGCGAAGGAACTCATAATCCGCCTGATCCTTCGTCACGCCGTAGTCCCAGTTGAAAACCGCCACCGGCAGCTCCTTCGGGGATTCGATCGCCGCCACGGTCTGACGGACCGGCACCCGAAGCTCCGCCGCGGCAGCCGGGTCCAGCGGGGTGAAAACCAGAGTGCCCCGGTAGACGCCCGGCTTCCAGTCGCGGCTGCGGAGATCGATCCAGATTCCCCTGGTCTCGCCGTCCGCCACTTCAAACACGCCGTCGAACGGCAGAGGGGGCATCGCATCGAAGAATCCGCCGACCGGAATCATGCGCCGCAGCTGCGGAGCCGGGACGCCCTTCGCTTCCCAGCGGGGCCGGAAGTACTGGGTGCGTCCGGAATGGTTGCGGATAAGCAGGATTTTCGCCTCATAGCCGTTCACCGGCATCAGCACATCCACTTCCGGCTCCGTCTCCGGGGCTATCGGCGTATCGACGTCGAACTCGGCCGACGGGTTGACGAGCCGGGCTTCCAGTGCATACTGCCGGCAGGAGGCGATCACCGCGGCATCCGCCGGGGTGAGGCGGTCGTTCCTGAAATTGTCCTGCGCCGTCACCAGCTGCTTCAGCAGCTGTTTGTCAACCGGCAGTCCGAGGGCGGCGTCGCGTTTGTAACTGTCCGCCAGGGCGTCGAACCGTTTGCGCTGGGACTGCATCCTGCGCATTTCCACCGAATCAGTGCCAGGAGCTTTCAACTCCGGCAGCGGCGGCAGTTCATCGGCGCATTCGAGCGTCACTTCGTCGATCAGCATGCCGGCGCCGGTGGCTCCGTAGCCGATGCCGACGGCAAGGCTCGCCATGCTTCCCGGCGTATGTTCGCCCTCCACCACAAGCCGTTCCCAGCCATGTCCTCGGGTGGTCGCCACCCCCACCCGGCCCATAACTCCGTCGCAGTAGGAGTGGCCGTCGACCAGACCGGCTTCGGCCTTTCCGGCGAAGTCGCTCTTGCACCAGGCGGTAAGACGCATCTTCCTGCCGCGGAGCCGCTCCGCCGGGATATCGACCATCAGGAACATCCACTGCGCCTCGTCGGACGATTCCAGGTAAAGCGCCTGCCTGCCGAAAGCCGCCTCCTTCGACGGCACATGTATCCAGGGCCGGGGTTCCTGCCCCCGGTAAAAAACCGTAATGGGCCATGCCGCGGGGTCCCCCTCAAAATCTTCGTGATAAACGATCTCCGCCGCTGCCTGAAGCGCCGCGCACACCAGCAGCGCCGCGCACACCGGCAGCGTCAGTCTCCGATACTTACCCATGTCTCACATCTCTCCTTTGTGTTTGAACCGTCTCCCACTCCGATCGTCAATGGAAGCATTTCCGGCAAGATAAAACTCCAGACAAAAGCAACCGCTTCCGCCGGAATATGATACGAATTCTCCGCCGAAGCGGGGGCAGCCCGTTCCGTTCCCACTCCCCGAACCGGTCCGCAGGCTTTTCAGGCAATACCGGGCCGGCACGGCATATTTATTCAAAGACGTGCCGGCAGTCGCGGTTCAGGCCGCCGAACTCCTCATTTCGGACACTCGATAACCGATTCCCGATGAACAAGCTGCGGAGAAATCATGACGGAACGCAGCGGAGCGTCGGGCTCGTCGATCCTGGCCAGCAGCAGCTTCACCAGCTGCTCCGTGATCTCCGAAAAATCCAGATCGAAGGAGTCCAGTGCGGGAGACAGGAATGCAGTCATGAACGAACTGTCAAGCGCGATCACCGATAGATCGTCCGGCACCCGGATTCCGAGCTTCGCGGCGCTGGAAAGCGCCGCAATCGCCTCCGTATCGCTATGACAGATCAGCGCATCCGGAATGGCGCCGCCGCACTCCCGGTAAAATTTGCCGAACGCATCCAGCGGGCGGCGGCTCCAGAAAGTCAGTTCGAAAATCCACTCGGGTTTCGATTCCAGCCCGCAGCGGCCCACATGCTCCCGGAAAAACCGGTTGCGTTCCCCCACGCTCAATATGCCGATCCGGCGATGGCCGAACTTTTTCAGGTGCTCCAGCGCCCGGATGATCATCTGTTCTTCATCCAGAATGACATAATCATAGAATTCGTTCCGGTATCCGTACACCACCGCCGGAATTTTCTCCTCCCGGAAACAGGGTGAGGCATCCCAGCTGATCACCCCGCTGATGCTGCGTTCAAAAAAAGTCTGAAGCGTCTGCGCGTGCAGCTCCTGCGAATCATCGCCGCCCCAGAAGGAGAACAGGCTCGTAAAACCGCGCTTTTTGATTTCACGCTGCAATTCGAGCGCCATATTGCCGTAGATTCCGGTACCGGACATCGGCATCGCCACGCCGATGGTCGAGGACTTCCGCGCCCGCAGCTCCCGTGCCGCCGTATTCGGCCGGTAGTTCAGCGCCTTGACCGCTTCGGCCACCTTGCGGCGGTTCTCCGGCGTGCTGTTGCGATAACCGGAATTGCTGATGATGAAAGCGACCAGGCTTCGTGAAAGTCCGCAGTAGTCCGCCACATCTTTGAGCGTAACCCGTTTTTGTCGTTCCGGCATCCTAAGGTCCTTGCCATATTGTTGTAGATCGTTCTACATTAATTATACCACAGACGTTTTGCGATGTCAAGAGCCGAAGGAAAAAAAACCGGAAATAATACGGCGGATTTTCCGGCGCCGGGGCTCAATCGTCTCCGCAGAAATAACGGTTGAACCGCGCCTCCCGGCTGCCCCAGCGACACGCCACGGCCGCCGGGGACATCGGCGCGACGTGGCCGTCGAAGAAGCCGACGTTCACCATTCTGCGGTGACGGTAGACAAGCCTCCCGTTCGGATTCCCCTCCTCGCTTTCGGGGAAACAATCCGGATTATTCTGCGCATAAGCGCCAAGCGTATCGAACCATGCCGCCGAACCGGACGGCTTCAGGATACGCGGCAGCCGGAAGGCGTACCGGCGATAGCCGTCCCGGGAGAGGTTGTCCCGCGTCATGCCGTACGAGAAACAGGCTAACGGACGGTTGAGCCGCACGGCGGAAGATGCGGGGCAGAGCAGGTCCGGGGGAAACGCCGACTCGGCATTCTCCAGGCCGTTCTTCGGCCGGACCGGCGCTCCGACCAGACGCCGGAACTCGATCCGGTCGTACCATGCCGGATTCGCCGGGGGAATCCAGTAATCCGAGAAGCTCCCGGCATACAGCACGCCGGCCTGAGTGAAGCTTTTCAAATTGCCGGTGCACTTGAGACGCCGGGCGCTGATCCTCGCATCGAAAAGAGCGGGAATCAGCATGCCGGCCAGAACCGTCACGCTCGCAACCACGGTCAGCAGCTCAATCAGCGTGAATTTTTTCACGCGCTTCACTTGATTAACAATAAACTTCATACAAATCAATAAAAGTCAAATCGACGCGCTTCCGGTTCCGAAAATCGGCAATATTTCAATTTCCGGTCATGGCAAATCGGGCATAAAACACAGTCAAAACGAGGATCATAAAACCACATAACCGCATAATTATTAAAATATTACACACAAAAACAAGAATTAATCTAACGCACAAGACCGGAAAGTCAAACCGGAGAAAGAAGAAAATCGAATCCGGCCTCCCCGAAAGGGCATCCTCATCAGCAGGAGTTCCGGCTCCCGACCTCCGCACGGCATAGCCATGCCTTTGCGGGAAAGACGGCCGGCCGGTGCTGAATCCGCCGATTTCCGATGAGTGAAGATTGCAATTTCCCGATCTGGTGATATTTTGTCCTGCCGCACCTGATTCGCCAGGCTGCCGGAAATCATCGCGCAAAGAGAAAAACACCGCTTCCGGAGCGGCAGTGAAAGATGAATTTATGAAGATCCTCCGCGACTCATCGATCTTTGACTCGGAAAAGGGGACCTGCTGGCGCAGCGACCCCACCTTTGTCGGATATGGAGCCGGATATCCGGAACAGGTCGAACTTCTCAATTTCACGGGCCGCCCGTCGGACACAAGCATCCCCTGCCGGATGGAGGTCATGCTTCATTCGACCGTGCAGACCAGATATTATCAGCACCGCACCAGGCAGACGCAGAAATTGTCGGTCTTCTGCATCTGTTCCGGCAGGATGTATTTTCGGAGCAACAGCAGCGTCCTGTCGGCCGAAGCGGGCGACTGCGTGCTGCTCAAGCCGCATTGCAGAAATGACTTCCTGTATGCAGATGAAAGGCAATGCTCCTATTATGAGTTTATCCTGACCGGCAATATGCTGGACGAGTTTCTCCGGATTTATGATCTGGAACAGGTGTTCGGCCTGAAATTGAACGATGAGAAGTTTTTCCGGAAGCTTTTCGAACGGATGAAGAACCTGACGGATGTGAAGCCGCTTTCCGCCATCTTCCCCGAGCTGACCGGAGTCGCCTTCGAGCTCCTGCAGAGAATTTCATTCGCCGTTCAAATCCAGGCCCGCTCGTCGTATGTCGCCGAAATCCGTGACTTTCTGGAGCAGCGGATCAAAGAAAAAATCTCCATGCCGGAGGTCGCCGGAAGGTTCAAGATCGACATTCACGATATGAACCGGGATTTTCAGGATGCGTTCGGGGTGACGCCTTATCAATACCTGAAACGGTTCCGCTTGCGGAAAGCAGCCGAAATGCTGCGGGCCGGAATGCTCGTGAAGGAGACTTCGGCCGCAGTCGGCTATCGCAACGTCAAAACATTTTCCGCGGAATTCCGCCTGTTCTACGGCAAATCCCCGCTCGATTGCCGGAAACGCCGTCCCGGCAGGTGACCGCCGAAAAATCGGCTCGCACGATTCCGAACCTTTATTCATTTTTCATGGCTCAAATTTCTCCTGCCTCCTATTGTGATTTCCATTCGTTTCAGGTAAAATATTAACATGAAACGCGGGGGGCCGGACCTCTCGCCGAGCGTAATCACAATAAGGAGGAAACCGCAAAGTGCAACAACAAAAATTTACACTTATAGAATTGCTGGTAATTACATATAACTTATAGGTGCAAATCATCTTGTCCGGTCTGAATTAAGTTGAATCTCCCGACCTCGAAAATTCCTTAAAGCTGGGTACCGAGAAATCGGTGCCTTATCAAAAGCTTGAGCCGTATGCGGGGAAACTCGCACGTACGGTTCTTAGGGGGAGGAAACCGGTAACAGCTTCCTCCTACCCGATTCTCCCGCGCGGATTACCCACAAATTCCAGTGAAGACCCTTTTTTCTTGAGATTCTGAACTCATCTGAAGCACCTCTTTGATATATTTTCAACATAGCATAAATTCACAAAATCACAATTAAAAGAAGCTAATAATAGGTGGCGCAACATTTGCCATTTTAGCGATTTTTGAGCTCAAGTCCAAGGGCGAAAAATTTCATATTGAGCTCAGGAAAGTTTCTTTCGTCTTTTAGAGTGTGGAAGTTGGATTTAGGAATATCAAACGAACCCAACCGGCCAAATCCGTCAACGAGCCGTGGGGACTGCGATTCACCGCAGGGAACGATAAAAACCGAACCAGAGGTTTTCATCTTTAACCTGCGCCGATTTCCAACTCTCAGCATGGCCGTCGAGAAACACGATATTGGCGCGGTCATTTCCGCCGTGGCGATAGGCCGGCTGGTTGGCCGTATATGCTTCGCCGTGGAGAATGTAACGGGTGTTGGACCAATAATCATATTTCACCGCCCAGTCGAGTGCGTCGATAAAACCCATGCGGCGGGAGGGGGAGTTGATGCGGGCGAGTTTATAGGCCGCGATCAGTTCGCCGTCAGTTCCGGTGGAATGCCAGGCAGTATTGGGAAACTCCTCGGCGCTGACGCCGTAGGAGTACATGAGTGCCGGATTGTTGTTACCGTCGCGGTGAGCGTGCGCATAAGTCGCCGAGGGGCAAATCAGTCCCCTTGTCGCACCGCTGTCGGCTTTGTTTTGACTTTCGTCCAAGGCTGGGGAGCTGTCGCCGAGCGCCCGACGGAACGACAAATTTTGATTCCAGCTCCAGCGGGCTACAGCGGAAGAATTCTGCCCGGGAACCCAGAAGCCGTCAGAAGCGTCGGCATATGCCAAACCACCCATTCCGAACTGCTTCAGAATGCCGAGACATTTGATTTTCTTGGCGGTTCCGCGCGCCTGGTTGAGTGCCGGCAACAGCATGGCCGCGAGAATGGTGATGATCGCAATAACGACCAGCAGTTCGATCAGGGTGAAAGTGTGTTTTCTCATGATTCGTTCCTTTCTTTTCATTCGAAACGGATGTCGGCGATTTCGAACTCCGCGGCACGGCGCGGATAGCCGCTTTCCCGATCCTTTCCATTATAAAACACGAGTTCCGGACGCTGCCCGCCGACATCGAATTCCTCACCGGTCAACCGGAAATCGGCGGCGAAGTCGAGTCGGACCCGGATCCAGCCCGCTTCCGTGTCCGGTATGTCGATTGACGCACTCCGGGTCGAACGCCACTCAGCCTCAGGAATCACCACGTCGATCAGACCGCCGGTCTCGCTCTTCACCAGAAAACTGAGAGTGCGGAACGGGCCGCGCTTCAACAGTTCCGGCTTAAAGTGGAGAATAGCAAAGGGCACATGATTGCCGATATTGGCGGGAAAAGTAAGCCGGGTGCTCCGACCGCCGACAGGATGCAGAGCCGTGACCAGTGTCGCCGTCGCTTTCGGGCCTTCCGGTTCGGCACCCGTTCCCCAACGCGGCGCGGCATCATCGCCGCCGTAGAGAGTCGCCGCTTTGTCGGAAGCTGGTTCGGCGGTAACGGCCGCCAAAACCGGAACCGGACCGTTTCCTCCCGGAGTACAGTGAAAATCGATGGCTTCGATTGCGGCCTCCGGTCGCGGATTGTGCCAGCGCGTCACGAAAAACGCGACCTTGCCTCCCGCACCGTTGGCCGCGACAAAGACGGGCAACGCCTCCGGCAACAACGTATCGGAGTCCCACCAGTCGTTGATGTTGACACCAGCTTTGAGCGGGCAGTCAGCAATTCCGCCATCTGCGTAACGAATCCGGTAGTGCCCGCATTTCGCCTCGAACGGCACCCAAGCGGCAGTATGCAAAAAATAGAGCGTAGCGAATTTCCCCTTCGCCGGAATGCCGGTGATTGCCGCCGGAAAATCCCGTTGCTCTTCTCCTTGCAGCATCAGGCAACCCTTGCCGCCGTTCCGGATCGGATCGATAATCTCGAAGGGAATTCCAGCAACGGTCTGCCGCCCTTTCGGGATCATCCGGAAATCGTTCGTTCCCTGATCGGTCCAGCCGCCCCGGCCGTCGTTGGCTTTATCGTCGGCGAAATCGCGGTTGGCGAACGGCGCAAGGTCGATGAATTCCGGCGCCGTGGGTGTCGGATAAGCAGCGCGCAGGAAGGGGGGACGCTCCAGTGTGCGGGCATCGTAGAGCCGTTCCGCCGTAGCGAAATAACGCAACAGGTTCCCAAGGTAACGGGCTGCAGCGCCGTTCTTCCGCCAGACCGGCAGCGCGCGAAACGTCGAGATGAAAACGCGCCCCCTGTCGTTGACTGCCTCGATTGCGGCCGCACCGAGATTTTTGTCGAAAAAAGTCGCTCCTTTCGCCGCCAGCGCGGCGGAATTCAATGGTGCGAGGACCACAAACACCACGCTGCCGCCGGCATTTTCCGCCCAAGTGTCGAAATCATCACCCCCGAGACCGTCGAAAACCGGATGTTGCGGAATGATCGCTTCGATTAGCGGAACGGGTGCTTCAACGACCTTGTACTCCTGAAAACCGGGCAGGCCGGTGCATTCCGGTTCGAGGAGCAACAGGAAGCCACCGGCCCTGACCCAGTTCCGCAGGTCGGAGGCGAATGCGCCTTTCCACTCCTGCGAGAGCGGCAGAATCGCCCGATTGTATTTCGCCAGTTCCGACATGTTATCAACCCGGGCGAATGGAATTTGCAATTGCTTCATCAGTGTTTCCAACTCCGCATTGCCGGCGAGGAGCGCTGTCGGCTGCGGATTTCGCGCCGGCCGAAGCGCGGTCGCGGTCGGTTGGAGTGTCACGTCGTAACCATTGCGGCCAATTTCGCGATTACCGTCAAAGAGCGTCAGGCACAGCTCGGCACTGCCGGCTGCCGCATTAACCGGCACATCGATTGCGACCAGCCGAAAAGCGTTCTCCCCTGCGGCGAGCGGAGCGAATTCGGTCTCGCTGAGCGCTAGGACTTTGCCGTCGGCGATGAGTCCGATTTGGAGCCTGGGTCGGGCAATGGCTGGGCCGTTCTGATTGAGCAGGAATGCTTCGAGCTCGTAGCAGCCCGGCACTGTCAGTTGTCGCGGCAGGAAACGACCGTGTCCCGGATAACGCAGTCCGGGATAAACCGGCTGGTTCCAAAGCGGCGCGTTTTCCATATTGTAAATGGCAAGCCATGGTGCGAAGCCGGCGATTCGCGAATCCAGCCGGATCAATTCGGCAATGCGAATGCCGAGACGATTCTGTAAATAGCGGTAGCCGCGTTTCGGATCGGTCGCCGCCGCGACGCCGATTGAGCCGGAGTAACCGGCCGCGCCCGGATGCCCCCATGTGTTGGGGCGGCGGATCAGGTCGAGGTAACGGTCGATATCTCCCAACTTGAATGAGGAGTCGAATTTCATCCCCCAACCGCCGCCGATGCATTCGGAGATGATGACCGGTTTCTCAAGCCGTTTGCCATCCCCGAAAACTTCGGCGCACCATTTGTAATAGAGATCGAATACGGAATTCCATTCAGTCCATACACGGTTGATTCCGGTGTAGAGATGCAGATCAATCACATCGGTGTCGATGTCGGCTCTGCCGTAGGAATCGACATTGCCATTGCCGGAGAAGGCGCAGATCGGTCGCTTCTGCAGATCGATCCGGCGGGCGAGTTTGCTTTGCTTTGCCAGTTGGCGGGCGATTGCCGGATCGCGGCGGTGAGACACTTCGTTGCCGAGGCTCCACATCACCACCGAAGGGTGGTTGTAGTCGGCGAGGAGGAAACGCTCAAGCTCCGGCAGATTGTTGGCCTCGAATTTCTTCTCGTCCATGCCGGTGATGAAGCTGCAGCTCCACTCGTCATAGATCATCATGCCGAGTTCGTCGGCAAGGTCGAGCACCTCCTGCCGAACCGGCATATGGGCGGTACGGAGCATATTATAGCCTTTTTTGAGGTGTCCTTCGATTACGGTACGCGGCGGTACCGAATTGCCGTCAGGGGTGTCGTATCCTCCAAAGCGAACAGAGTGGGCGCTCTCGAAACAGAGATAGACCGGCTTCCCGTTAAGCGTGAATTTCGTACCGTCAATCCTGAATTCCCGAAAGCCGAACCGGGCGATTTCCGCGCAGAGCACCTTATCACCGGTGCGGAAGTGGAGCGTCGCGTAATAAAGCTCGGGCGTTTCCGGGCTCCAGAGCTTCGGATCGGGGCAAGCCAATTCGAGCGTACCGCGGTTGGTGCCGGGAACGAGGGTAACCGCCGGGAATTCCCGCTGAGTGCATTCGGCGAAATCGCGTGCATTGGCGACAGTGATTCCGGGGGTGACGGTCACCGGGTCTTTGCCGGTGTTTTCGACCGTGTAGTCGAGCCGGAGATTGCCTTTCATATCCGGGGTCAGCAACATGCGGTCGATCCGAGGAGCCGGACGGGCTACGATGCGGACCGGCAGCCAGATGCCGCCCTTGAAACAGGTGGAATCCCACATTGCGCCGTAGGTACGGGTGAACTTCCCGTTTTGCGGACGGAAGTCGGAGAGAACACGGAGCGCGACAAGGTTCTCCCCCGGCTTTGCCAATTCGGTCACGTCAAAACGCGACGGAACAAAATCCCCCTGATGGTGTCCGGCATGTCTGCCGTTGACATAAACCTCCGCCTCGTAGCCGATTCCGTCGAACTGGAGCTCAAGGCGCCCGGCGGGCAACGGAGTTGGCAGCTCGAAGATACGACGGTAGCAGCCTTTGAAATAGGAGTTGACAGCCTGTTTGCCGTCAGAGCCGCCGGCACTGGCCGGATCGATACTTCCGCCGGTTTTCAGCACCTTGTCGTAGGAGTATTTCGGGACCCGGTACCAATTGAGCGGCACCCGGATATCTTCCCAGTTGGAATCGTCGAAGCCGGATTGGACAAATTCGAGCTCGGTTGCGCAGGGTGCTGTGAACGGAGTCGCCGACGAGGTCAAACCGGAGAACTTCCATCGGCCGTCAAGCGATTTACTCCATTGCATCTCCGCCGGCCGGAAGCGGCCCGCCGGCGTCTCGATTCGCAGTTCCTCCCGCGGCTTTACGGGCGGCATCGACGGCAACGGACGATCCGCCGGCATCCATTCCACAGCGAATGCCGCTGCAATCGGCAGCAGCCCCACCAGTAAAATCCTGAAAATGCTTGAACTCATGAAGTCTCCTTGCGCTTGGGAAATATGTATGTCTGCTTATAATTATACCACAAAAAGAGTGAAAAATATGTAAAAATACGACATTTTATATAAATATTGCGTCAATTTGATTTTTTTGCGATATTCGCTGGAGAAGAGACCGAATTTCTCCCGGAAACTCCGGGTGAAGTAGGCATGATCGGAGAAGCTCGTCTGGTGGGCGATCCGGGCGATCGGCAGATCGCTCTCGCGCAGCATCTTGCTCGTCGCCTCACAATCGCAGAGGAACTGCTGATCGAGTCGGAGTGCAATCTGGAAGAGATTGCACTCCGCAGTAGCTTCGGCAGAAGTGCTTACCTGATTGAGCACTTTCAGGCACGGCTGTTCGCCGCGCAATTTCCGGGAGCGGGCGCGAATCGTCATTGCCGCCGGACTCGAACCTGGCGGTCCGGACCGGCTGGCGCTCCTCCGCCGGGCGGCGCAACTGCGGATGCGGAATGTGCGGCCCGCGAAATGGCAGCTTAATTGTTATTTGAATACCTTTTCCGGCACCGTGGACGGCAAAGCGGCGCTGGCCGTCCTGAATGAGACGGAACAGGAGACGACCGTGAATTTTTCCGATTTTGATCTGCCGGAGGAAATGGAGGAAATTCTCCAGCCGGCCGGAATGCAGAAAAGCCAGATTACCGTGGCGCGCCATGACGCGGTCCTGCTGGTTGCGAACCGGAGGGAAGCAAAATGAAAAAACTGCGCAGATTCTTTGCATACCGCTCGTTCTGGCCGGAACTGGAGACCGTTCGGCGTTTCGGAGAAATCGGAATCAATACCGTGGCGGTTTTCCCTTCCAACACCTGCAATTCGCTGGGGGAACCCTACAGCAAATATCCGCCGAACTGGCTCTGGTTCGACACATACGATTTCGAGCCGGTCAAACGGCAGTTCGACGACCTGCTGTCGGCCAATCCGAACGCGGAATTTCTGGTCATGCTCGACCTGAATTCTCCGCTCTGGCTGACGCGGCAGCTGTATGCCGTAAACGGCGACAGTTATGCCAATCTTTCCGAAGCGGTTTCGATTCCGCGCTGGCGGGAGGCGACCGGAACCTACTGCGATGCGCTGGTTGACTTTCTGGAGGAACATTACGGCAGTCGAATCCGCGCCTATATCCCCGCCTGCGGAAGTACCGACGAATGGATGGATCTCTGTGACGGCGGCGCCGGAAAATATAAATCGGAACGCTATCGGGCCTGGTGCCGGGAAAAGGGCCTGCCGGTTCCGGACGACGTCCCCGCGCGTTCCCGGCGCGGCAGGTTCGGATTTGAAAATGTGCTGCGCGACCCGGCGACCGATGCCGAAAGCATCCGCTACTGGCGTTTCACCTCCAGCCTGGTCTGCGATACAATCCGGGAATTCGCGGATCGCGTCCGCAAACGCTGCGGCCGCGAAATCGAACTCGGCGTCTTCTACGGCTACATCCTCGAACTCGGCGGCGACTGGGTCAAGAAAGGTCACCTCGCCTATCAGGAACTGCTTGCTTCCGGCAGCATCGATTTCCTGATCAGCCCCGGCACCTATGAGCACCGGAAGATCGGCGACGGAGGCGGATTCATGGTTCCGATGGGAACGGTGCGCCGTTTCGGGCGGAACTACCTGCATGAATGCGACCAGCGCACCCACTGCTTCAATCCGAACCTTTCCCGGGCCGTCAGGCTCGAATTCCAGCACTGGCAGGACGAAGCGGAAGATATCGCCGGGATGCGCCGGGAAATGGCGCTGTCCCTGATACACCACACCTCGCTCTGGTGGTTCGACATGTGGGGCGGCTACTATCAGTCGCCGGCGGTCTTCGACAATCTCGCCCGGATGAAGGAGCTCTGGGACCGCTATTCCGGCGACGATTCCCCCGGGCGCGCCGAGATCGCCCTGGTGGTCGATCCCGACGGGGCCGCGCTGGTCAACGATGAAGCGGCGGGGGCGGACCGTTTCCACCGCGACCTCTGCCATCTGCTCAACCGGGTCGGCGCGCCGTTCGAGGCGGTCAGCTTCGACGACCTGCTTGAACCAGGCGCGGCGGAAAAATACAAATTTCTGGTATTCGCCTCCATCTTCGAACTGAACGAAGAACGGCTTCGCCGATACCGGGAACGGATTGCCGGCGGCGGACGCACGATCCTCTGGCTCTATGCCGCCGGAATCAGCGACGGCATACAGATCCAACTCGAACGCAACCGGGAGCTTGCCGGAGTTCCGTTCGGCACTCCCGGTCTCTCCCTGACCGAATATGACAGCCACCGGACGCTCTACCTCTGCCGCCCGGAGGAGCTGACCGTGCCGCTGCTGCGGCAGGCGGTCCGCGATGCCGGAGTCCATATCTGGACGGAAGAAGAGGCCCCGGTATTTGCCAATGCCCGCCTCGCCGCATTTCATACCGCCCGGGGAGGAGAACGCAGCCTGATGTTTCCCGCGGAAGTGACTGCCGTTACCGAACTGTTCTCCGGGCGGAGATTCGAGCTGAGGAATCACTGTCTGGCATACCCGTTCGACACGCCGGACACAGTGCTTTTCGAACTCCACGCCGACAGTTCCGGGCCAAGATGACCGGCAATGTGAAGCTATGAAAACGGCAGAAGAAACGCATACGGCATGTGTGCTCAACCGAATAATGTAAGGATAACTGAAGTGCATTGGATCGATTGGTGTATTGCAATAATCCCCCTGATTGCCATTTTGGGGCTGGCTGTCTATTCCGGACGTTACATCCGGGGAGTTGTGGACTTTCTCGCGGCGGGGCGCGTCGCGGGGCGCTATGTGATTTCCGTGGGCGACATGGCCTCCGGGCTGAGCGTCATGCTTCTGGTGGCGATGTGCGAGCAGAAATACCAGATCGGTTACGGCATCGACTTCTGGGCAAAAATCATCGTGCCGGCAGGCATCATCTTTTCGCTCACCGGTTACTGCACCTACCGCTGGCGCGAAACGAAGGCACTGTCGTTCGGGCAGTTTCTGGAAATGCGTTACAACCGGCCGTTCCGCATATTCGCCGCCGCCCTGCGCACCGCCTCGGAAATGATCGCCAACGCGCTCAGCCCGGCGATCGCGGTGAATTTCTTCATCTATTTTCTGAAACTGCCGCACACGTTCACGGTCTGCGGCGTCGAGATTACCACATTTTCCTTTATTCTGGTCACCCTGATCATCCTGGCGTTGATCTGCATCTGGCCGGGCGGACGGGTCTCCCTGCTGCTGACGGACACGTTTCAGGGACTGCTGGCCTATCCGGTCTTCGTGATCATCACCGGATATGTTCTGCTCAATATCTCATGGGGGGCGGAAATCGCCCCCACCATGATGGACCGGGTACCCGGAGAAAGTTTCCTCAATCCTTATGATGTGAGCCGGCTGCGGGATTTCAATATCTTTTCGCTCGTCGTCTGGCTTTTCTCCACCCTGCTCAACCGTGTCAGCTGGTACGGCAACGACACTTCCGGTTCGGCGAAGACGCCGCATGAACAGAAAATGGCGGGAATTCTCGGCTCCTGGCGGAGCGGTTTCTCCACTGTCATGCTGATTACGCTCGCCATCATGGTCATAACCATCATGAACCACCGGAACTACGCGCCGCAGGCCAAAGTGATCCGCGACGCCCTTTCCGCGCAGGCAGCCGCCGAAACCATCGAATCCGATGCGGAACGCCGGCAAGTCATCGACGCGATCACGGCCATGCCCGAGCAGCGGCATATCATCGGCGAGGATCAGCCGCTGTCCCGCAAAGCCAACCTTGATACCAACGTATTCCGGAAAGTCCGGGACGTCGTCGGACAGGACGGCGACGGCAATTTCAAACTCCAGAGATTCCGCACTCTCTACCAGCAGATGATGCTGCCGGTGGTTCTCCGGGAAACGTTGCCGACCGGCCTGCTCGGGCTGCTTTCGCTGCTGATGATCATGCTGGTGCTTTCGACCGACGATTCGCGGATATTCAATGCTTCCGCGACCATTCTGCAGGACGTCATCATGCCGCTTCGCAAGAAGCCTTTCACGCCCCGGCAGCATCTGCTGCGGCTGCGGCTCTGTTCCGTCGGAGTCGCGGGATTTTTTCTGACCTTCAGCTTGTGGTTCGTTCAGCTGGATTATCTCAATATGTTCATGGTGATCATGACATCCATCTGGCTCGGCGGAGCCGGCCCGGTGATGATCGGGGGGCTTTACAGCCGCTTCGGCAATACAACCGGCGCATTCGCCTCGGTTTTCGCCGGTTCCGGAATCTCCGTCAGCGGCATTATTCTGCAGCAGAAATGGGCACGACATATCTATCCCTTTCTGCAGGACCGGGGATGGGATGAAAGCGTCGGCAGCTTTCTGGCGGCGGCCAGCAGGCCGTTCAATCCGTACATCGTCTGGGAAATATCTCCGGAAAAGTTTCCGATCAATTCCTATGAAATTTTCATGATTGCAATGATCTCCGGCATCATTGCTTATACGGCCGGCTCGCTGGTCACTTACAGAGGCCCATATAATCTGGAACGCCTGCTGCATCGCGGCATTTACAGCACCGACGGCGAAAAAAAGCTCCATTCCGCCTGGACCTGGCGGAATATCATGAGCAAGCTGATCGGCATTACGCCGGAATACACCCGCGGCGACCGGATCATTGCGTGGAGCGTATTTTTCTATTCCATTGTCTATCAGCTGGGGATTGCATTCGCGGGGGTCGTCATCTGGAATCTGTTCGCGCCGTGGCCGCTCGAATACTGGAGCATATACTTTTACATCACGATTCTGCTGGTTCCGGCCGTCAGCGGCATCATCACGACGGTATGGTTTACCTGGGGCGGCGTGCGTGATACGCTTCAGCTGTTCCGGGATTTGAAGGCGCGGGTGGACAATCCGCTCGACGACGGAAGAGTGGCCGGCCAGGTTTCTCTGGCGGATCGGTTCGTCCTGGGCAAGGCGGCAGAGAGAAAGAGCGTCAACGCGAATTTCACAGGAAAAGACGAATGAGGTTTTCCGCGATTCGGGCGAAAAATCCGCACGGTCCGTTGCGCGAACGCGCAGAGAGACCGCGCCACGCAAAAGGGGCGCTTCTTTACAGGCGTCAAAGCGTTCGGAAATCCAATCCGAAGCGGGCCAGGTACTTGCTCAGCCGGTCGGAGTCGTTCGAAGAGCTCTTGTTCCGCCGCGAAACCGCGAACAGCTTCTTACCCGCTTCCGCCAGCGTTTTCGACTGCCGGCAGATCTCGACAACCTTCTTCAGCTGCGCCAGGTCAAAAAGATCATACCGGACGGCATAGTCCGCTCCCAGCAGCGAGGCGAGCCCGGCATCCGGCTCTGCGTCCGGATGCCGGACGGACGCCCGGGCGATCTCCCGGTTGACTGTCTCCAGATCGATCCGGCCCCCGGAAGCGAGCGTCGCCATCCGGGTCACCATCGCATTCAGGTCGCGGAAATTCCCCGGCCAGGCGTTCCCCGGCGCGAGCGCGAATTCCAGAAAGCGTTTGCGCGCTTCCCGGTTGAAGGTGACGCGCTTCCCGCTTTTTTCCGCATAACGGTTTAATTCATACTCCAGGTTCGGTTCGATGTCCTCCCGGCGTTCGGCCAGTCCCGGCAGCTCGAAACTCCAGAGGTCGATCCGGGCGAGAAGGTCACTCCGGAATCGCCCGGCCGCAACCTCCGCATTCAAGTCCCGGTTGGTGCCGCAGATCAGCTGGAAGGAACTGCCTTCCTCGCGGTCCGAGCCGAGCGGCAGGAACCGTTTCTCTTCGACCGCGCGGAGCAGCATCGCCTGCTCATCGCTCCCGAGCTCACCGATTTCGTCCAGAAACAGAATGCCGCCGTCAGCGGCCTTCAGGAGGCCGGCCCGGTCGGAAACGGCTCCGGTGAACGCCCCCTTCTTATGGCCGAAAAGCGCACTCATCGCCTGATCTCCGCGCAGGGTCGCGCAGTTGACGTCCACAAAGCTCCCCTTGAGCTGGCCGTTCATCTTCTTGAGTTCATAGATCCGCCGGGCCAGCTGCGACTTGCCGGCGCCGGTCGGCCCGGTCAGCAGGATCGGCTCGGTCGAACGGATCGCCACGCGCTCGATGGTTTCGATCAGGCCGTTGAACCGGGCATTCCGCGTGGCGATGCCGGATTTCAGGAAATCCAGATCATTGTCCCGTTCGACGGCAAAGCGCTGCGCCAGCAGGTCGTAGCGGGAGAGATCGAGATCGATGACCGTGAACGAGCCGCGCGCGCAGTTCCGCCGGGTCGGCTGCGTCTGAATGAGCTTTCCCGGCAGATGATGCGACTCATTCAGCAGGAACAGGCAGATCTGCGCCACGTGTGTGCCGGTGGTGATGTGGATATAATAATCGTGCTCCTCGGCGGAAAAGTTTTTCTCCCGGCTGAAGTCGTAAAGCTTCGAGTAAACCTCACCGAAATCCCACGGGTCGCGGAACGCAATCGCTTCCGCAATGACCTCCGTATCCGGGGAGCAAGTCCGGATATCCTCCTCAACCCTCCGGCACAATGCCCGGAAGTCCGGCTGATACAACAGATAATAGCGGTCGAAATGCAGTTCCTCCTGCATGGCGAGCGCGACCGAGGGGCGCCAGACGCCCCATCGTCCTTCGCCGCGCCCGTGATTGTCCAGCGTACTGCCGAGAAGCGAGATCAGAATATTCATTTTCTATCTTATTTTATAGTTATTATCTGAAATAATAGAAAATAATTTATCACATCAAATTCATTTTGCAAACCGGAAATCATGTTTGAGCGGCGGAATGCACATCATCAGAAGTTGGCACGCTCTTTGCTAAAGATATCGCAAACGCCCGTTCCGGGCAGGACAAAAACAGGAGGATCACATGGAACGGTCCAAAGCTTTTCGACGTTTTCAGGACAGGCAATGGAAAAAGAGGGCAAAGGAGCTGCTCCTGATGCACCGGCAGAATCTGCATGAATGGGAGTTGCCGGACAGCAGAGAGATCGGCCGCCTGGCCGGTTGCCACTGTCGGCCGTGTTCCTGCTTTATGTGTGGTAATCCGCGCAAATTTTTTTCAGAGCTTTCTTTGCAGGAACGAAGAGTCGAAATTGATTTTCAGGAAGAAGTGCAGTCATATCGGCAGGCTTCTTGACGAAATACGACATAAGGAAAAACGGAAATGATTGAAATCGACGGAAGCTGCGGCGAAGGCGGCGGGCAGATCCTGCGCAGCTCTCTCTCCCTTTCGGCCCTGACCGGCCGGGAAGTGCGTGTTACGAATATCCGGGCGAAACGGCGCAAGCCGGGCCTGATGCGGCAGCATCTGACCTGCGTGAAGGCCGTCGCCGAAATCTCCGGTGGTTCGACTTGCGGCGCCGAAATCAGTTCGCAGGAACTGGTGTTCTCGCCGGGGAAGCTCCGGGCCGGCGATTACCGCTTTGCGGTCGGCAGTGCCGGAAGCGCCGTTCTGATCGCGCAGACGGTCCTGCCGCTGCTGCTGCACGCCGAAGCAGCCTCCCGCGTGGTGATCGAGGGCGGAACCCATGCGGCGAACGCTCCGGTCTTCGACTACTTCGAACGGGTGTACCTGCCCTGCCTCCGCCGGATGGGAGCGGAGGTGACGGCGGTGCTGGACCGGGTCGGTTTCTATCCGGCGGGCGGCGGAAAAATCGAGCTGTCGGTAATTCCGGTCCGGGAGTGGAAGCCGCTGGTCATCGACGAAACAGGGGTTCCGAAAGCCGCGCGGCTCGTCTCGATCAGCCACGGCATCGATGCGAAAATCCGGGACGACGAACTCGCATTCTGCCTCGCCGCGCTGGATCGGCCGGACGGCTTCGAAACGGAATCGCGGGAGGTCGATTCCCCCGGCCCCGGCAACGTGATGTTCGCGGAGCTGGAGTTCGAACACATCACGGAGCTTTTCAGTGTCTGCGGCGACTTCGACCTGTCGCGCAAAGCGGTCGGCGAACGGGTTGCGGGCATGGTCAACCGGTACCGGGCGCTTTCGGCGCCGGTCTGGCGGTTCCTCGCCGACCAGCTGCTGCTGCCGATGGCGATCGGCGCGGGCGGGGCATACCTGACCTGCCCGCCCGGCAGACATACGCAGACCAATATCGAAGTCATCCGGAAGTTTCTGGAAATCGGAATCACCGTGGAAAACAGACAGAACGGTCAATACAGGATTGAGGTGAAACAATGAAATGGATCAAGAACGAAGAGTCGTACCGCATTCCGGTCAAAAGCTGGTGTGCCGAGGTCGAACCGGGCGCGCTGAAACAGGCCGGCAACCTCGCCGCCCATCCGGTGCTGGCGCACCATGTCGCCCTGATGCCGGACTGTCATCAGGGTTACGGCATGCCGATCGGCGGAGTCGTCGCGGCCCGCGACGCAGTCATTCCGAGCGCGGTCGGCGTCGATATCGGCTGCGGCATGGTGGCGGTGGAGACCGGCGTCCCGGCGGAACGCCTCGCCGGGATGAGCTTCCGGCGCAGTATACTGGACCGGCTCAAAGAGCGCATTCCCGTCGGCGAAGGCGTGTCGCACCGGGAAAAGCAGGAGTGGGAAGGCTTCGAATCCTACCTCGACAACAACGGGCAGGTCGCCGATTTCGCCAATGCGCTCGACCGGAGAAATCTCGGAACGCTCGGCGGCGGAAACCATTTCATCGAGATCCAGAAATCCGACGCCGGTTTCATCTGGCTGATGATTCACTCCGGCAGCCGGAATCTCGGCAAACGCGTCGAAGAGCTGTATCACCGCAAAGCGCAGAGACTCAACGCGCTTTACCGCGTGACGCTTGCCGACCCCGACCTGGCGTTCCTGCCGATCCGGGAACAGGAGGGGCACGACTATTTCCGCGACATGCTTTTCGCGCTGCGTTATGCGCAGGAGAACCGCCGCCGGATGATGGCGGTTTTCAAGGAGACGCTGACCGAATTCGTGCCGGAGACGGAATTCCTCCGCGAAGTGAACATCCACCATAACTATGCGGCGTTTGAAGAGCATTTCGGCGAAACGCTCTGCATCCACCGCAAGGGTGCGACCAGCGCGAAATCCGGCGAAATCGGCATCATCCCCGGTTCGATGGGAACCGCCAGCTATATTGTGCGCGGACTCGGGAATCCGGAGTCGTTCATGAGCTGTTCGCACGGCGCCGGCCGCCGGATGAGCCGGATCGCGGCCTGCTCCACGCTCACCGTGGAGGAGTGCGACGCGGCGATGGCGGGAATCGCCTGCGGACGCTGGCAGCCCTACCGGAAGCACGGCAAGGCCAAAGGCCGTCTTGATCTCTCCGAAGCGCCTCAGGCCTATAAGGCGATCGACGAAGTGATCGAATCCGAGCTCGATCTGATTGAACCGCAGGTCCGCCTGACGCCGCTGGCCGTCCTGAAGGGATGACCCGGTTCCCTGCCCGCGCCGTGAATCTCCATGGTGCGGACAGGGTGGACAAAGGGAATATTTTCCTGTTTCCCGAGTCGTCATCTGAAATTCGCGTGCTATATTACCGGGAGTATGTCTGCGGAATTCTTTATTGATGTCAAACCAAACGCAAGGAGAGTCCATGCTTTATTCGGCATATCGCCCGACGCCCCTGGGACGCATTCTGCTGGCTGGTGATGGGGACCGGCTGACCGGTTTGTGGTTCGAAGGGCAAAAATACTTCGCCGCATCGGCGGGGGGGCCGATGACGGAGAAGTCGGATCTGCCGCTGTTCCGCCTCGCCGGCAGCTGGCTGGATGAGTATTTTCACGGTCAGAATCCGGCGATTGCCGATCTGCCGCTGGCGCCCAGGGGCAGCGTGTTTCGCCGCGCGGTCTGGGATATTCTCCGTGAAATTCCGTATGGGGAACTCACGACTTACGGAGCAATCGCCGCACGGCTGGCGGTCCGGACGGGACGGAAGAGCATGTCCGCCCAGGCGGTGGGCGGGGCGGTGGGACACAATCCCATTTCGATCATCATTCCCTGCCACCGGGTGGTTGGAACTGACGGCAGCCTGACTGGTTACGCCGGCGGCCTCGACCGGAAGATCAGGCTGCTCGAACTTGAAGGCGCGGAGCGAACCTGCCTGTTCGTCCCGAAAAAGGGAACCGCATTGCAGGCAGAAGAAAATTTCCGCAGCTACTGTTGCCGGAAGCCTGAAAAATCGCGTTTTTGAGGAAAAAAGTCCAAATTTTTTCGATTTTCAATTTGCCTTTTTCCTCAAATCGTACTATGTTAAGGAACATTGAAACGCTCCGGCATAGCTCAGCGGTAGAGTAGGTGGCTGTTAACCACTTGGTCGCTGGTTCGAATCCAGCTGCCGGAGCCATTTTTATTTCCCTTGATTCCAACCACTTATGACTTCCCGTCATCCTGCGTAATTTCCTTAAAAACGCCTACTGTACCAAGAATTGTACCAAAAATCGAAAAATTTTCGGTATTTGGTCGTGTGGTTGTTTCACCTTGTCGTATATAATACGTGGTGATACAACCATCACCGAGATGGAGAGTAGTTATGGCAAGGAAAAAAACTTTAACCCCAAAGCTCTACCAGAGGGGAGCGAATGGGAACTGGCACTTCAGGCGTTTTGTCAACGGAAAGGACAAAGCTATCAACACGGGTACCGCCGTGCGGTCTGAAGCGGAAGCATTTGTAAAACAGTATGTCGGCTTGGAAATCGAAGCCGCCAACAAGGAACAGCGTGGCGAACTGGCCGCAAGAACAGCCCAGGCGATTATGCTGACGGTTCGGGGCGAAGGAATCGAACGATATTCCTTCGAAGACGCTTTTAAGGTCTATCTCAATACGACGGAAGATTTCTCGGAGCTGTCAGTCCGGTACCGGGAGGCGTTTATATCCACGTGCCGAAAATTCTTTGCGTGGTGCCGGGGAAACGGCTTACAATACATAGATGAGGTTTCTGATGAGATCGCTCGCAACTATGCCAGGAAATTGACGGACGAGCATCTTTCCCCGAAATCATTCGACGATTACATAAAAATCCTGTCGAAATTCTTTACGACCGTTGACGCAATGAAAAAGCTTCCCAATCGGAATCCATTCAATAAGGTCAATATCAAGCGGAAGAAGAAGGGGTTGGTTTCCGAAGCGACACATCGTCCCCTGGAACCGGAAATGATCCGCAAGGTCATGGAGTGCGCCGCCAATACCGAGGAAGACTTATTCGACTTGTTCACAATAGGGTTATATACCGGAATGCGGCTCAAGGATGCGGCCCTCCTGCGGTGGGAAGCAGTACAGGAAAACTTTCTGGAAATCATACCCTTCAAAACTCGTCGCTACGGAACGATTGCCAGGGTTCCAATTACTGGAGAGCTCCGTAAGATGCTGGACCTTCGAAGAGAAACAAGAGGATTCAGTCAATACGTTATTCCGGGAATTGCCGATCTATATTGGCATGACTCCGGTTATACGGTCAGTAAGCACTCCCAGAAAGTATTCGTTCAGGCCCTCGGCAAGGAAAATACCATGATGCCCAAGGGGGAGCGGCGAAAAGTAAACGTCAGCATCTATACGTTTGAGTCGTTTCGGACCACCTTTGCCAGCTTGCTGGGAAGCCATGATACCGAATACAGAACCGTGATGGAAATGATGGGGTGGAGTAGCTGGAATATGCTGAAAGTCTATGAAAAGAAATACAACTTCAACAGCCATATTCGTGATCGGGAGAAGACCCAATCGGTGGAAAAGCTCCAGATTTTGTCGGCCAGCATGGAAAACATCGTTCCTGCCCCCAAAAGTCTATCACCTACAAAGGAAGCTTTGGAGCACCTGATTGGCCGCTACAGTAATGTTACCATCGGCAGGATATACGACATGTCCGATGTCGCAATTAAAAAGTGGATGATCAAATTCGGCCTGTCACGAAGCCGAAGAATATTCTCTTCCCAACTAACGGAAGAGGAGATATTGAAAATTCGGGAGGAACTGCAAGCCGCCTGATTTTTCTGAATCATATGCCCCGGAGATGGAATTCGTTCTGTCTTCGGGATTTTTTGTGCTCAAATTAAAAATAATCGAAAATTTCTTTAATTTTTTTCGTGTTTATTTGGACCCAAAAATACTAATATAAATAGAATAACGCAACCCTAAACAAAAGGAGATAGGTCATGAGCGTTATCAATATTGTAAATCATTATAACTCAACAAGAAAAGGAGAAATTGAAAATGATTACTTCAAACCAAATTGTAAAAAGATTGGTATCCGAGGATTTCAGCGAAGAAGTCCTGAACAACGTATTGGCAGTCCTTGAAATGAGGCCTGTTATGAAAAAATCTACTGCTGGCTTTCTGACTGAAAAAGAGGCCTGTGATTACTGCGGAAATATTTCCCGGAGTACGCTTTGGCACTGGAAACGAAGAGGGCTCAAATCCTACAAGCTCGGAGGGCGTTGCCTTTACAGCCCGGCGGACCTCGACAGGTTCATTTATACAGCAGACCCAGTAGATACAGCAGAAAAAGTGGAGGGATGAAAAATGGAGATTAAAAACATAGCCCAATATATCGATCCCAAGGATTTTCAAGAACAGAACGACTGGCTGTTTATAGCCAACGCCTTTAAAGCCGCCGGACTGGATGAGGCCGACTTTGACGAATGGTGCCAGCAAGACCCCGAGAAATACGATACGGACGTCATTGACCGCTATCGCAGTCTCTCACCATCGGAAGACACCGGACATGCTACGAATATCCTGTTGAAGATTGCCAGAGAGAACGGTTACACTTATCAGGGGAAATTCGAACACCTGCCGTCCGTGGCATTACGCCCCTGTTTTCGCATCGTCAGCAAACCCCATGATGAGCGGATGCCAGAGTTTTATGAACAGGATGCCAGAACTGACGCCTTGAAGATTCTCCAGCAACTGACCTGCAAATCGGTGATCGTAGCCGATTATATCAAGGAAGAAAGAGAAGACTGGAGCCACAAGTTCAGACCTAAGCAGGAAGCATCGTATGAATTGCCGCTTTCTTCGCTGAATGTCAAAACAGGCGGCAAATTCCTTGATCTGGAAAAACTGCAATATGGCTGTGCTTTCCTGCTGAACCAGATAGACGAAGAGCAGTTGCAAAAAGACCGTGAAGCTGGAGTTTGCAAGGGGGTGAAAGAATGGCATTTCATATCCTATAACTGGTGCCTGATCGAATCGGACGAGGGAACAATATGGGAACAGTGGGATAAGATTCTTTCGTTGAATCTCCCGTTGCTGGCGGTCGTCCACTCCGGCAATAAAAGTCTGCACTGTTTCTGCCACGTGGGGGCAAAATCCCTTGAGGAATACAAACAGCGCACGGATATGCTGATTCGCTACTGCCTGATGAACGGCTTCAAGGTGGACACGGCGACCAGAAATATCAATCGATGGGTTCGTTTTCCGTATGCCAAACGTGAGGCAAAAAAACAATACCCTGTGAAAGTCTATGAGAAATACAAAACCTTCAACCAGTGGAAAAGAGAAGCGATCTACTACGCCGATATTTTTGACCGGACCGTGGTGAAGAAAGGCAAAAATGAAAAAGAACCTCCTCAAGTCACACTCGCACTCAATCTGGATTCCATGATGAACGTCCTGCGACAAAACGGCTTCAGGCGCAACATTGCCGGAAACATCTTCTACAAGCTCGAAGGCAAAATTGTCCATCAGACCACGGAAGGCGAAATTCATACTTTCTTGCACACCTGTCCTAACAATTTTCAAAATGGCGTAATTTTCTGATTACGCCCCCTCA
>OKSC01000666.1_pt1 | contig 39106 bp, 38 predicted proteins | sample 1601161 | NCBI WGS metagenome assembly OKSC01 (sample SAMEA3541552, study PRJEB24748) | human gut metagenome | biome: human gut; feature: human-associated habitat; material: faeces | place: China | collected 2012 | reverse complement strand
CGCTGAATACAGCAAAGCGCAGCTGGACTGCACGCCACACCGAAAATGTTCTGCTCCGGGTGCAGGATGCCCGTGAGACCTTGCAGCTTGCCAACAGCTACATGGGGGAGCTGGGCAAGGGCATCCATGAGCTGACTACCATCAAGCTGTCTGACCGCAGGATGCAGGAGTTCATCAACGAGTTTTTCCCTGTCACTGAAGATCTGACCGATGGCCAGCGGAAGAACAACCTGCGCTTGCAGGAAGATTTGAAGGCTCGCTATTATAATGCACCTGATCTGGAATGGGTTGGAAAGAACGGCTGGCGGTTCGTGAACGCTGTTTCCGACTTTGCTACCCATGCAGATCCCATCCGTAAAACTCGCAACTACAACGAAAATCTGTTCCTGCGCACCGCAGAGGGCAACCCCATGATCGACAAGGCTTATAAAATGGTGCTGGCAGCAGCATAAAGGAGGACGTATGAACGATGTGAGCAACCGGGCTGTCCGGGAATTTTCTGAGTTCCTGAACAGCCTTGAAGCCGATTTCCCGAAGCCGACTTGTACCACGGCATACGAGATCACGATGAAAAGCACCATCGTCAGTGCCTTGATTACGCTGGACACCGAAAAGCAGATGGACGAGCGTTTCTGGAATCATCTCCGGGTGCAGCGGAACATTCTGGATTTCTTGTATGCCCTGTGGCTGGACGATGATCGTACCTTGGTGGATGAGTTTTCCACCATTATCAAAGACCTGGTGGAATATGATTTTGCCGCTGCAAACGAACACATGAAAGAGAGGTTGAACATTGCATGAAACGACTTGTATCTACACGGAACTTATCTAAAGAAGATTGGCTTCGCTATCGCAAATGCGGCATTACCGGCACGGATGCCGGGGCTATCCTTGGCCTGAATCCCTATCGCTCGGCATTTCAGGTGTACCACGATAAAATCAGCGATACCATTGAAAATATCGACAACGAAGCCATGCGGCAGGGTCGTGATTTGGAGGATTATGTGGCGCAGCGGTTCTCCGAAGAAACGGGCTTTAAGGTGCGCCGTGCAAATGCCATCTACCAGAGTGAGGAACATCCGCTGCTTCTGGCAGACTTCGATCGCCTGATCGTTGGACAGAAGGCCGGGCTGGAATGCAAAACGGTCTCACCGTTTTCTGCGGACAAGTGGGCTGATGGCAAAATCCCGGCTCACTATCTGGCGCAGGTTGACCACTACTTAGCCGTCAGCGGTTTCGACTGCTGGTATGTGGCGGCTTTGATTTTCGGCCGAGAGCTGGTGATCCACAAAATCGTGACAGATAAGCAGGTGCTTTCTGATCTCATTGATAAGGAAGAACGTTTCTGGACGAACCATGTTGTGCCCCAGATTCCCCCTGCACCTAACGGTTGCGAGTGTGACACCCAGCAGATCAACCAGATGTATGAGGTGGATAACCGGGATAAGACCGCTGACCTGAGTGCTCTGCATGGACTTCTGGATAAGCGGCAGGAGCTTTCCGACCAAATCGAGCAGATGGAACAGGAGAAAACGGCCATCGAGCAGCAGGTCAAGCTGCAAATGCAGGATGCTGCCTATGGCACAGCACCGGGCTATAAGGTATCGTGGGTATCTTCCGAAAGCAAGCGTGTGGATTCCCAACGCCTGCGGAAAGAGCAGCCGGATATTTTCAACCAGTACAGCAAAAATGTAAGCAGTCGCAGGTTCACCATCATTCATGCGGCATAATTGTATGGCGGCAGGGAGCAACTTCTCTGCCGCCTTTTTTCTTGGAGGTTTATTATGGCTACGGAAAATCCATTCGTAAAATTATTTGCTATCGACTTCAAAGATCATCTGGAAGTCAAAAAGTCCGGCAGCACGGAACTGAAATATGTAAGTTGGGCGTACGCTTGGGCAGAGGTGAAAAAGCTGTATCCTTCTGCCAGCTACGAAGTCAAGAAATTCAACGGCCTGCCCTATGTTTATGACCCCATAACCGGCTTCATGGTGTATACCACTGTCGCGATTGAGGGCGTTTCGCACGAAATGTGGCTGCCTGTACTGGATGGCGCAAACAAAGCCATGAAAGCTGTGCCTTATACCTATACCACTCCGAAATGGAACTACAATCCTCAGACCCGCCGCCGTGAAAAGATCGGCATGGAAGAACGCACCGTAGAAGCAGCCTCCATGTTCGATGTGAATAAAGCCATCATGCGGTGCTTGGTGAAGAACCTCGCTATGTTTGGCCTTGGCCTCTATGTCTATGCCGGAGAGGATTTACCGGAAGATGCTGCACCGCAGCCGGATGCAGAACCGCAAAAGCAGCCGAAACCGAGATCCGCTACCCCGAAGCAGGAACAGCCGCCGATGCCCTGCATCTGCGCTCGCTGCAATCAGCCTATTAAGAGGGTTAAGCTGAAGGATGGTTCCATCATGCAGGCGGCAGAGTTTGCAGCCACCCATGATGGAATGTGCGCTGACTGCTATAAGGCTACAAGGTTAAACGTGGCATAAGAAGAAGGAAATTTTACGATGAAAGAAGAAAAAATCAAAGTCCTTGCGCTCCTGCCAATGGAACTGCCAAAGGAGATCGAGTTGGACAACACCCTTGAAGCCATGCAGAAATTTGTAGGCGGGCTGATCGAATGCATCACATTGAGTGACACCGGTTCAGAGGTCACACTGGTCTGTAATGATGAGGGCAAGCTGCTTGGCCTGCCGCTCAATCGTCCGATGTGGGATGGAGCCGATGTTCTTGCCGGGCCGGGATTTCTGGCCGGATGCGACAACGAAGGGAATCTGACTTCCCTGCCGCAGAGTGCAATGGATTTCTACAAAGAGAAATTCAGAGCTTTTATCATTGAAATTTAAGGAGGAACGCCTTATGACCTTTAATGCAATGACCGAACATTACGAAGAAATCACGGTTTGTGGAAAGCCAGCGCTGTTCACCAGCATCCGCATCAAGAGAGACACCATCCCGGATGGTCTGTATGCCTACGATGTCCGGCACGACGATGAGTGCCGGGGTATTCCCTGCGAGATTGCCCCCTTTGTGATGGTCAACCACTGGGGCACCATCATCCTTGCAGAACCTCTGGAACTGCCGGACGATGGGCGGCGATATATTGACGAGGAAACGGACTGGAACTATGCTCCGTTTGGAGGAACAGAGAAAAATCAAAAGCCATGTGTCACAGTGGAAGAATTTATAAAGACCTATGTGAAGCAGAAATGACAGAAAACTTGTGCCGGAAAAGTATTAAAAATGCCGTTCGTCATTTTAGCGTTATTAATCTGCTAAGATAAATTGTCCAATCTCGCTGTAATTGATACTTTTCTGCACCTACGGCATTTTTGATACAGAAAGAAAAGAGTTATGAGTATTTATGGCTATTGCAGAATTTCCACTGCAAAACAGAGTATCGACCGCCAGATCCGCAACATCAAGGCAGAATACCCGACTGCCCATATTGTGCGGGAAGCTTACACCGGCACATCCATCACCCGCCCGGAATGGATGAAGCTCTACCGGATTCTGAAATCTGGGGATATGGTGGTGTTCGATTCAGTGTCCCGGATGTCCAGAAATGCAGAGGAAGGTTTTGCCCTGTACGAAAACCTCTACCATAAGGGCATCCGGCTGGTGTTCTTGAAAGAGCACCACATCGACACCGAGACCTACAAAAAAGCCCTGTCCGGCAGCATTGCTATGACAGGGACAAATGTGGACTTCATCTTAAAGGGCATCAACGAGTATCTGATGGCCTTGGCAAAGGAGCAGATCAAGCTGGCCTTTGAGCACTCCGAAAAAGAAGTTGCCGACTTGCATCAACGCACCCGTGAGGGCCTTTTGACCGCCCGGTTGAACGGCAGGCAAGTTGGTCGCAAGAAAGGCACTGGCTTTGAAACCAAAAAGTCCAAAGCAGCCAAGGAGAAGATCCGTGTCCATTGTAAGGCGTTCGGCGGAACATTGGATGACATGGAGTGCATGAAATTGACTGGACTTGCCCGGAATACCTATTATAAGTATAAGCGGCAGATTCGGGAGGATGCTGAAATGAAGGATTGACTTTCTATGTAGAAGAAGCGCTACAAAAGCGGACAGAAGGAACACGGTACATTTAAAATGAGAATGCCGTGTTCCTTTTTTTGTGGCTTGTGTAGGATGGACAACCATACCGTCCAGCCAAATCTGTATAATGAGGGCAGAAAAGTGATGGAATCATAAGAAAGAAGGAGAAGAGCGTATGAAAAAATTTTTGATGGTGCTGTTGAGCATTGCATTTGTGCTGAATCTTGTGATTGTGATTGGGCTGATTGGCGGATATGGTTCACCACGGCGGGCGCTTTACACAATCACAGACGAGCTGATGAACAGTGCCTATCGCTTCAAAAGAGGTTGGCAATTTAAGAATAGTCTACCTTGACTTTTTAGGAGATGGACAGGCAGTCTGTCCATCTTTTTTTGTATACTGGGGTTGTGCAAAAGAGACAAAAATTTTTTTGTGATTCCGTGAAACGACAAAACTTCACACAAAGAATTGCAGTGATAGTTGTGTTGTGTTACAATGAGCTAGAAGGAGAATGGACTGTGCGTAATAGTAGATTAGACCGTATACTCTATATCCAGCAAGTGCTGGTACAGGGCGGTGTGCTGAATAAACAGCAGACGGCTGACCGCTTCGGTGTCAGTGAGAAAACTATTCAGCGCGACCTTGATACCCTGCGCAATCATTTTGCGGACAGCGAGCCGCGCCGGGAAATCTTATACAACTCCGCAAAGGGTGGCTATCTGCTGGATGATACGCTTTCTCGCTTCCTCACCAGCAGCGAGATTTTGGCAGTGTGCAAGATCCTGCTGGAGAGCCGCTCCATGGTCAAGGAGGAGATGTTCCCGATTCTGGACAAGCTGATCTGGGCTTGCACACCGCTGGATCGGTTGAATCAGGTCAAAGACCTCATCAGCAACGAACGCTTTCACTATGTCGAGCCGCAGCATGGCCGGAAGTTTATCGAGAGCCTGTGGGAAATCGGTACGGCAGTCGAAAATCACAATGTTATGGAAATTACCTACTGCCGCACCCACGATGGCGAGACCCGTGTGCGTACCATTGAGCCGGTGGGCATCCTGTTCAGCGAGTATTACTTCTATCTGGCGGCGTTCATCGAGGGCATCGACAAGGATAAGCACTTCCGGAACCCGCAGGACAACTCCCCGACGATTTACCGCATCGACCGTATCCAGAACTATAAGACCCTCGATCGGCATTTTGCCCAGCGCTATACCGACCGCTTTCAGGAGGGCGAGATGCGCAAGCGCATCCAGTTTATGTACGGCGGCGAGCTGCAGACCATCCGGTTCGAGTATACCGGGCCAAGTCTGGAATCCGTGCTTGACCGACTGCCCACCGCAAAGGTTTTGCGGGTGACGGAAAAGGGCTGGATCGTGGAAGCCGAGGTGTTTGGCACGGGCATCCAGATGTGGGTGCGGAGTCAGGGGGATTATGTAAAAGTACTGAGCAGCAAAAAAATATAAAAGCGAGGAGTAAAAATATGCAAGTTGAAATCAGCTACAATCCGTACAAGATGAAGACGTCAATGACAATTGACGGCATCGACGTTCTGGACGAGAAAAAAGGTGATGACTACAAGAAATTCCGCCAGATGATTGAGCGGAATACGCCGCTGCAGACCTGGATCGAGCCCATTGCCTATCTGGACTGGAAAGGCATTGTGAATGAGTTGATTCCGGAAGAGCAGAACGAAGATGTTAAAATTATTTTTTCTGGCCGCGATATTGATTATCGGGACTTGCAGCGTGCTGTGAAAGTACAGAACGAGGCGCGAGAAGTCGATCCGCCGGCACAGTTCACCTTTGAGCAGAAAACAATACTGGATGACAAGGTTCTGGCACAAAATATTGACCATATCGTGAAAGAACTGAATACGGATAAGTTTCGTGCACTGGTGAAGGAACGCAATAGCGAAGAACTGCAGAAAAAGTACGAGCAATTGAACGAAAACTATATTCAGGCAAAAAATACGGAATTTGACATTGTATTTGCAGGCATTTATAGTTCTGGGAAATCTACGATCCTCAATACATTGATGCGCCATAACGTTTTGCCGACGAGTGACGCAACCTGCACCAGTAAAAACTGCCGGATTTGTCATGATGCATCTCTGGGTAAAAAAATTTCACTAACTGCATATCATGGTAAGAATCAGGTCCTTGTAAAGCGTGTGTTTTTCACAGACGAAGAATGCGCCGAATTTTTCCAAGAAATCTGTCCGATTGAAAAGGGTAAAAAGCCAAAATATGAATTTCTCGATACGATAGAGTTGGGCGCAGACCTGTCTCATCTGTATCCGAAAAGTGTGAGTGCGGACAAATTTAAAATCGTTTTGATCGACACTCCGGGTATGGACAGTTCCCAGTCCAGCAGAAATGGCGTGAACCTGCATGAACAGGTGGCATTGGACGCAATCGAGATGGACACAAAGCCGATGGTTGTTATGTGTGTCAAGGCAGATGATGCAGACAATGTCAGTATCGGTGGATTTATGCAGAAAATCACCCGTCAGTCGGAAAAAGATAAGGGCGGCTTCAATGACCGCTTCCTATTTTTAATGAACAAAAGCGATGTCCTGACGTACCGTTCGGGAGAAAAATTGAATACGAGAATTCAGGAGTTTGCAAAGTATCTGACAGACGCATCCCGATGGGGTGAAACGGACACAAAAGACTTTGAGGCGGCTGCATATTTTGTTCCCCGCATTTTCCCAGTATCGGCGTTAGTAAAATTGGCAATCCAGGATGGCGCATCTAATTACACGGATGAAGAAAAGGAAGACGACTTTAAGAGGGGAACTTACAGAGTCCTCAGAGACTTTATAGAGGATGTAAGGGATAAAATCGACAACAAATGCCTTGCACGTCATTGCGGAATCCCGGCTTATCGCAAGGAGGAGGTGGAAAAAGAATTCCAACAGGCACTCGAAACAAGAAAGTATGACTGTGCAGCAGAGCTCCAGAGCGGCATTGGCTGTGTGGAAATGGCCATTCAGGATTATATTGCCCGCTATGCCTACCCCATCAAGGTACGTGCACTACTGGAGACCTTCGAGGACATCCTGATCGATGTGGAAAGCGTAAACCAGCAATATCTGGAAAAGATGCAGGAGGCTTTGAGGCAGGCGGGGGAAAAATCTACCAAACGAAAGGGGGTTCAGGAACAAAAAGACGAACTCGAGCGAAAAAGAGCCATCGTCGAAAAGGCCGAAAGAGACGTTGAAGAAAATAAGAATAAACTGGCACAGATTCGGTTTGATAGCAGCAGCCTGAATAATGCAGTTGACCGCTTTAAAATGGAAGTAAACAAGAATGAAATCGTGAGCAAATTCATGGCTAGTGCCCGGAATGACTATAAAATCAGCACAGGGCAACGCTCATCGGATGAAGTGCACCGGGAAGTTCAAGAAGAAATGAATATGATTGATGGAGTATTTAGCCGGGCACTCAGCAATACAAATGTGGTCCTGCGAAAATTGCAGGGCGAATACAAGGCTCAACTGGATCAGATTTTTGACTTCTTGACGACTACAATCAGCGATTTGAAAGCTTCTGATGCTTTTGAAGCATCCGGTTACGATTTTACCAAAACCGTTGAGTGGCGGACGAATTTCGAATATCTGGACATTGACCAGTTTACCACACAGGTGCAGAAGACGATCCAGGATAGAACGACAACAACGAAATACGTTGGAAACGCTCAAAAGGTTGATTGGGCTATGAGTTGGAATCCGTTCAAAAAATTGGGTTCGCTGTTCCTTCCTAGCACCGTTGCTGTTCCTGAACCGGTGAATGGTTATTATAAGACAGAAGCTATTGTCAAGGCTTTGAATGCGTATCAGGCGGACTTGTCTGTACAAACGAGTGAAATGACGTATGCGGCACAGACCTTCTTAATTGAGAGTAAAATTAATGTGAACACATTGACCCGACGACTCATTAATGCACTGAATAATTTTATCTTTGAAATCAATGCTCGCGAAAAGCAGATTGAAATGTTGAGCAGAGATTTGGAAGGTTTGAATAAAAAAATAATGGCACATCGAGAGACTTGCGAATGGCTGAATGCGTTGAAAGATAGTTTGCAGGGGGTATGACAGCATGGAACAATTTCGATCGTTTGATGAAAAAGCATTTCAGGAAGCAATCCGCAACAAGTTGGATCGAAAGAATCTTATACGTTTGAAAGTCAGTGTGATCAGTGCAATCAAAGCAGACCCGACATTTTCCAGTGGCGAAGTAGAGCGTGCGTTAAGGTGGCTACGGAGCGACTGCAAAGAGGTTTTCGATGAGAAAAAAGAAGAAATCGAAAACGAAGTGGAACTTTCCAACCAGGATGCGTGGGACGAGGATTACTTCCTGTGGAAAACAATTTATTTGGAAAGAAATTTCTGCGAAGAACGCATTGACGAGCTTAGAAAGATCGGGCAAAAAGTGTATGGAAAAAAACTGCCCCGCTCAACCGAGCCCATGAGACAGAATTCAAACCAGCCGAAACCAACACATCCTGTGCAGTTTGAGGCAGATAAGGAGGGTAAGCAGGGCAAAAACCCTCCTATGACGGCACCAGAACGGCGGTACCGACTATTGATAGCTGCAATTGCAATAGTGGTGATTCTGGTGCTGCTAACGGTGGCCATCTCCAATCCGGCACAGTAGAGCAGGATCTTTTGTGGAAAAAGCTGTGCGAAACATTAGAGAATGCCGGGGAGAACACATGCATACAGGAGGCAACTTCAATAATCGATGGAGAAGTAGACGTCTCTAAACTAAAGAACACGCTGGATGCAGCAATACGTGAAATAGTAAGACTGAAAAAAGAACTTAAAAATACAAAAAAAGAAAAAGATGGTGTGGAGAAACAACTTGACAGGCTCCGAAATGCAGCCCCTCTAGGTGCTAGAATGCGAGCAAAGCAAGTCGGTCTGCCAAAATTAGAAAAGACCGTAAAGACGATTGGTGAACTGGCAAAGGAAAAAGGTGAAAAGTATGGCAGATGAAGCTCATGCAAAGAACCCACAGGTCATGGAAGACCTTTATGCGGCGTTCCATGCAGCAGACAATATCGTTCTGAAAAAATATGTGACCTCTCTGAGTGAGGCTCCCTGCATTGAAATGAGCGATACGCTGAAGCAGATCGAAATCGGCAGCGATGTTACCCTGTACCGTGTGGGCCGGATCGTCTATGACAAAAATGAGAATATCCAAGATAAGCTAACCACGGTTTACTCCACGATTTTTTCGCTGAAAAACTGCGGCCTTGTCATGATGGTTCACGGAAGCCGGGAGGAAACCGAATTGTATCTTGGCATCGTGGTGCGGGATTTCTATACCCGGCAGGATGCCGACAACAAACCGATGCTTGCAGTCGTCAGCAAGAAGCGAGACGATTACGGCAGAGTGCTGGAAAACACTTTTGAGGGCAACTTTCCAGGCAGCAACCTTGAACTGGTGAAAAACCGGGGCGGTAAGACCGAGAAGGGAACAGTCGTCCGGGGCAAGGCCGAAATTATTGAGGAGTTTCTGGGCAAAGTTGAGTGCGTGGCCGCAGTCAGCAGTATCCCTGCGGTGCGCAATGGCAAGGAGTACAAAAACCACGAGTTTGTGCAGGGACTGGAAAAACTTATCGACACCATGCGCGGAAAGGAGTATACGGCCCTCATCCTTGCGGATGTGATGGACAATGAGAAAATTGAAGAGATGTGCGCCGAATATGAAGACCTTTATGCGCAGCTCTCGCCCTTCAAGTCGTCCTCGCAGACGCTCAGTGCACAGCGGTCAGAGTCCGAAACAAAGAGCCTTGTGGAAGGTGTTACCGATACCACGAACAGCACGCTTTCAAAGGCACAGAGCCATGGAACTTCCACCTCCAAAACGCATACAGATACGCTGGGAGGAAGTCTGAATATCGGGTCGCATTTGGGGCCGGTGAGCGGCGGTGTCAATTACAGCCATTCTTATGGTCGAACGACGGGAGAAAACGAATCAACGTCTGAGACAAAATCGGAAGGAACGGCAAAGTCGTTGACTAAGCAGAACTCTGTGGCCAAGGCACTCTCGGAGAGCAACGGTGAATCCCTGCAGATCAATCACGAAAACCGTGCGGTCAAGACCCTGATGGACCGCATTGATGAGCAGATCAAGCGGATGCGCGGCTGTGAGGACTTTGGTATGTTTGATACCTGTGCCTATTTTGCAGCCAAGGAATATAGCGTTGCGGTCACGGCGGCCAGCGCATTCAAATCCCTGACCCGTGGTGAAAATTCCTCGGTGGAGTCCTCGGCAGTCAACATCTGGCGGGATAAGGTGGAAGTGGACTACATCAAGGAGTATCTGATGCGGTTCTATCACCCTGAGTTCCTTACGGTTCTGGATGAAAAGCACCAGTATTCCACCACGGCCACCATGCTCATCAGCGGCAAGGAAATGGCTTATCAGATGGCCCTGCCCAAAAAGTCGGTGGCAGGCATCCCGGTGGTGAGCTGTGCAGAATTTGGCCACGAAATCGTTCAGTTGAACGAGAACAGCGGCAGCGAGATAGAACTTGGCAACATTTACCATATGTATACGGAAGAGCAGACACCGGTGCGGCTGAATGTTCGCAACCTGACGGCGCACACCTTCATTACGGGCTCTACCGGTGCAGGCAAATCGACCACGGTCTACAAGATGCTGGATGAACTGACACGTGGAAGTACGGAAGAAAATGTGAAGTTTATGGTGGTGGAACCGGCAAAGGGTGAGTACAAAAATGCACTGGCAGCCAATGCCCGGCTGGATGTGCATGTCTATGGCACCAATCCCAAGCAGACAAAACTGCTGCGCATCAACCCCTTCCGTTTCCCGCACGAGATTCACATCTATGAGCACATGGACCGCCTGACGGAGATCTTCAATGTCTGCTGGCCAATGTATGCTGCTATGCCTGCTGTTTTGAAGGCGGCCATTGAAAACGCTTACCGCAAGGCTGGCTGGGATCTGATGACCTCGGAGAACCCGTATGGTGAGGTTTACCCCTGCTTTGAGGATGTGGCCAACGAGGTGAATGCGTACATCAACAGCAGTGAGTATTCAGATGATACGAAAGGTGACTACAAAGGCTCGCTAGTAACCCGCCTGACTTCACTGACCAATGGCATCAATGGACTGATCTTTGCTGCGGATGACCTGAGTGATGAGGAATTGTTTGAGCAGAATACCATTGTGGATCTGAGCCGCGCCGGAAACCCGGATACCAAGGCATTGATCATGGGCATCCTGATTTTGAAGCTGCAGGAATACCGCATGGCACAGGCAAAGGGCAGTGATGCAGTACTGCGTCATGTGACGGTGCTGGAGGAAGCCCATAATCTGCTCAAGCGCACCAGTACAGAGCAAAGCTCGGAAAGTGCAAATCTGGTAGGCAAATCGGTAGAGATGCTTGCCAACGCTATTGCGGAGATGCGCACCTATGGCGAGGGCTTCATCATTGCAGATCAGGCACCCGGTCTGCTGGACGCTTCGGTCATTCGCAACACCAATACCAAAATCATCATGCGTCTGCCGGACGAGGAAGACCGCAAGCTGGTAGGCAAGGCAGCAAACCTCAATGATGACCAGATCGCAGAGCTGGCAAAGTTGCCTCGCGGTGTGGCTGCCGTTTATCAGAGCGAATGGACCGGCCCGGTACTGTGTAAAGTGGAAAAGCCTGATTTGAAACAGGAAAGATTTGACGAGCCGGAACCGTTCCAGAAACAGCAGGAAAAGAGTGTCCTGTTCGACCTGCTGGATCGCGATTTCCGCGAAAAACTGGATGAAACAGAATTCCGGGATGGATTCCGTCATGCTGTGTTGCGGTCGGGTGTGCCTACCAGCGTCAAGATCGATTTGATCGAGTATCTGAATGCTGAGGGTGATGAACAGAAATTCCGGAGCCTTGCAACGGCGGTGTATAATGCGTTCCGTGATGCAGAAAAAGCAGTGGTATATGCGGCAGACAAGCCGACGATGCCCGAAGTGCGAAAAGCGATCCTTGAGGCGCTGGAGATCCCGGCAGAAGAATATGATGTGCAGCAGATCAACGACCTTGTATATCTGCTTCTGTGGGAATATCGAGAGCTTCACCTTAAGACCAATCCAGTCTGGAATGACTTTTTGGATAATGGGAGGATCGTGTGATGTTTCATGGGAATAAGCCCGGAGGAATGCTGGAAAAGGCAGCGGCAACTCCGGAACGGCAAAATTTGCTGCAGCAAAAGTTGGAAACTAACAAAAACAAGCTTGTGGACTATAAACCCGAAGGGAGACCGGCCAAATTGGAAGGGCTGGCACAGTTTACTGCAGAAAAGCTTGAAAAAAACAGGAGTCTTCTGGTGGACTACAAAACGCCGGAAGTTTCTGCTGCCAAGGCAAGCGGTGTCTTTTTCGGTAAGCGGCTGAAAGAAAAAATGCCTGGAGAGCTGACGGAACAGGAAGCGAAAGAGCTTCGGCCCATTTACCGCGACTTTGTGAAAGCCTTTAGGGAAAATATGGACAAGCCTGATAGCGGCTGGGTGGAAAAGCTTCTGGAAAAGTATCTGCCTGGTACCCCGAAAGAGGATATCCGGCGAATGACCAAGGAGATCACAGAGACGATCCACAAAAATGATGTAGCACGCAAAGGTAGCGATAAGCTGGAAAAGATGGGCTCGGCTGTCAATGCAATCCATGCGGGAGAATATCTACAGAACATTCAGGATGCCATTAATCAGGCTAACAAGAATATGAGCAGTACTGTTCTCCGGAAAGATGGCATGATCAATCAGAACCCCAATCTGGATGGCTTTATCGCAGAGCGCTATCACACTGAAACTTTTAATGTGGATGCTGCAGTGAAAAAAAGCAAGTGGCGCGCAGAAGTAAAGGTGCCGGAGGGTGCATACGGAAAAAATTCGGTGGACGCATCGGTCTATGATGGCAATGGTCTGAATGATGTCCGACGTTATCAGTTCAAATATGGTTCTGACGCGAAGGCTACCGAACGGATGAAGAACGAAGGAAACTACAAACAGCGTCTGCTGACACCAGAAGGACAGAGCAAAGACATCAGGGGAAAGGCAACGGAGTTTCTGGAGTCCCCGGACGGAAAAGTGCATAGTACGCCGCTGAGCAAAGAAAGAGCAAAAGAAATGCAGAGAAATGCTCAGAATGGCGAACTTGACAAAAATAACCTATCCTTCAAAGAAAATGTTGCCATGAAAGATCTTGCGCCGGAACTGGCAAAGGATAGTGTGATATCCTTCCTGACAGGAGCGGTTTATGGAGCCGGAAAAGAAGTGGTTTCCAAGCTTATCAGAGGTGAAAAAATCGAAGGAAAACAGGTGACAGAAACCGCACTGAAAGATGGTGGGGATTTCGCAGCAAAGCAGGCCCTTGCCGCATTGCTGAAGGTCGGCAGTGAAAAAGACATCCTCAAAGCCATTCCCAAGGAAACATCTATGGAAATGCTTACAAATGTAAGCTATGTTGTTATTGAGGATGCCAAAATTGCAGTCAAAGTTGGCAAGGGCGAATTGACTGCTGCTGAGGGTGCAGGACAGGCTGTAGAAACAACGGCATCGACGGGAGCTGGAATCATTGTTGCCAGTAAAGGTGCGGCAATTGGAGGAGACATTGGCTCCTCGGCGGGCCTTCTGGTTGGTATGATGTGTGGACTTCCGGTCCTTGAGGTGGCCGGTGGTGTTGTCGGTGAAGTCGTGGGTGGCAGCATTGGCTATCTGGTCGGCTCCGGAGCGGCAGAGAGCTTTGTCAAGGGTGCCAAGGAGATGCTGAACAACCTGACAGAGAGCACAGCACCGCAGGTAGTAACAGTATAAGCGAATACCCTTGCAAGGAAGGTGGCAAAATGTTTCAGAACAAGTTTCCACAGAAAATAGAATCAGGGAGACCGGAAATCGAGCTGCCCAAAATGGAAAAGCCTGAGAAAATTGAGAACAGCGCGGGCGGTTTGACTGAATGGAAGCCGAATGAGGACAGCATTAAAAAAGCGCTGGAATATTTTGGGAAAAAGCCGGAAGAAATTCCGGGAGATAGAACGGGTCCGGAGGCAGATGTCTCCAAACCGGTTTCTGGAATTGTATACGCTGAGACCGGAAAAAAGAGCGATACGCAAGCGGAAGGCACGGATAAACAGAGCGACGGCAGGGAAACCAAATCTGATATAGGCATCCAAAATAAAAAAGAGGGATGCCGCAGAGAAGATGAAGTGGGAAAAGAACTGGAAGACCGCTATCCGGAATCGGAAGGATATAAGGTCATTAAGGAAGCCTACTTGAGGGACAAGGACGGTAACATCGTTCGAGATCCAGAGCCTCCTTATAAGGCGCGTCGAATCGATTTTGTTGTGGTAAAGGATGGCAAAGTGGTCGATTCGATTGAAGTTACCTCAAAGACCGCACCGAAGGAAGCACAATCTGCAAAAGAAGAACGCATCCGAGAAAATGGCGGAAATTACATCAAAGATCCCGATACAGGCGAATTGATTCGGATCCCGGACTCTGTACATACGCGTATCGAAAGGAGAGAATAAAATGCAGGTTTATGACAAGGCCGTCTGGCACATTGACAATGGCGAAGAAGAAAAAGAAGTACTGAAACGGTTTGAACTGATTTTTGATTTTTTGGCGGAACACAAAATGCTGAACGAAGAAGGAAAAGAACTCTATGGCTTGGGACCGGATGAAAGCTGGGCATTTTATGACAGAATGCTGACAGATGCCGGAAAGCAGTTCATGGAAAAACAGTATGATCGGTTGCTTGTATTGAACCTTGAAAATCTGCAGCAGGAGCTAAAAACTTTGCGATGAATAGCTCCATATGGTCTACTGCACTTTCAGGACATTACAAACGGTTCAAATTGCACATACAATACAAGTATCACTTCACAAAACGGAGGGTACTTGTACTATGGTGGACTACGCCGACATCGGAGAACGCATCCGTGCCTGCCGCCTTGCAAAGGGCATGACGCAGGAGCAGCTGGCCAATGAGGTCGGCGTGGTGGTCACGCACATCAGTCATATCGAAACAGGCAACTCTGTGCCCAGCCTGAAAACGCTGATCGATATCATCAACGCACTGGACTGTTCCGCAGATGAGCTGCTGTGCATCGAGATCAAAAAGGCAAAGCCGGTGTTCGACAGCTGGATGACCGAACAGCTTGCGGATTGCTCTGCCGATGAGGCAAAGATCATCAAAGAAACGGTGGTCAGCCTGAAAAAATCGCTCCGGAAGGTGTACGGAAAGTCCTCTAAATACAGATATGACTAAAACTTCAAAAACTGAGTGCCAGTTGGTAGGTATTGAGTGTCTGAAAGAACACCAATAAACAGAATGAACCGCCTCGGTTTCCGTTACAGGAAGCCGGGGCGGTTTTTCTGTGCAAAGCCATATAGAAAAATCCCAATGGAAGTTTTGCTGGATGGACAATATTGGTGTCCAATCAACGCTTTATAATAAAAGCATCAAAATGATTCATTTGAATCATTCCGAACGGAAAAGGTTATGCATCCATTGAGATGGGAGGAAAAACCATGAAAGAGCTGTTTGAAATCTATGATGGCAGTGCAGAAGCTAAAAAAGCCAAAGGAAAATCTAAAAATCTGAACGGTTTTCATCCGCTGTTTACCGCATCTGCCCGCAGAAGCATTGCGCTGGATGTCTTAAAAATCTGGCTGCTGCTGGGGTTTGTTGTGGGCGTGGTGACAGGTGTTGCAACGGGAGCCGGAGTGGTGTCGGTGCTTTTAGGGCTTCTGATCGCCGCAGTGATCTATTTTGGCTTCCGGGATGATGTCTACAAAAAGGTATACGGCCCGGAGCATGACAGAGGCCAGCTGCCTTTGCCGGAAGGAATGAGCTGGGAGGAAGCCGTAGACCGCATCCGCCGTGGATTTGCCAACCCGGACGTTGAACAGGTGACGGATACTGCGGATGCCATGACCTTTTACAGTAAAAAGCGTGGCACCTATCAGCTGAAAAACACAGCCGATGGCCTGAAAATGACCATCCTGACCAGATCATCCAAAAGCAGCAAGAAAGAATACTTATATGCGGTGTTCAGCAGCGTTCTGCTGTCGCAGGTGATCGCCATCCTGTACCCTGAAAAAATCTCTGCGGAGCAGGTGGAAGAAGAAAAGGCAGCAGTCCGGAAGCTGTTCGGCGCACATAAGATGCCACTGGTCATTGAGCTGGCGATTACAGCAGCATTTGTTGCATTTGCAGCGTATGTGCTCTATACTACGCTCTATTCGGATAGTGCCCGCTCCAAAGGAGTTTCGGACGGATACTTTAGTGCTTTTCCGGCAGGGACAACGGTTGGCGAGGTGCTGGACGGTTTCTTTGCAAACGGCAAGTGGGAAAACTACGAACAGGACGGCGTGACTTTTGTCCACTACAGCGGTGAGTGCGTCAGCACACAAACGGGAGAAAAAGCCACCGTTGGCATCTATTTCAAGTTGAATAATAACAGCTCTTTTGAAATCGACCGGATGACCATGGACGGTGAAACGATGAACCTGTTAATGCAGAACATCGCGCTTTCCGAGATCAGTGACAGCTATTGCAAAGATCATGGTATTGCCAGCAGCAATGCGCTGGAGGGCAGTCTCGATGAGCTGGAAAATGCTTTGGATGATGCGTTTGCAGATTCATCTTCCAGCGTCAGGGTGGCAGAACCTGAGAGCGAAACCTGCACAGAGGATACGGATTCCGATAATTCTGCCAAGACGGCTACCAGATCAGACCGTAAAGTTGTTAGCACGAATGGAATGGATACCTATTCGGAACTTTCTGGCGAGATCTCTGTGGACGTGAACCACTATGAAATCGGAGAAATGCCGGAAGATGTAAAAGAATACTATCTCAGCTATGGGAGTGATTTTGATACTGCATGGCTGAACGCATTGTATACGGACGTATATGAGTACAGCGGAAAGTATAGCAATCAGGCTGCGTGGGAGCGTTTTACGGAGTATATGGTATTTTATGACGAGGTGGTGGATTATAACAATGAGCTGGCTCCGGCACCGGCGCTCTATGACGTGTATTACGCATACGACCCCGCTACAGAGGAAGAAGCAGCCCTGTGCGTGGATGATGTGATCCAAATTGCGGAGGAGAGCGGTGCTGAAATACAGATTTGGTAAAAGTACAAGAGCGTAAAATCCTTCTTGAAATTTGAGACGAACGCATTAAAAATCAATAAGATTAAATCCCGCTGGATTCCTGCTGCGGAGTCCAACGGGATTTTTTTTGCCCCAAACGAAGGATACGGCTTACTGACATTGGCTCATATACTGGATCAGGTCTTGCTTGTAAACTTTCCAGAGTTTTCCCATCTTGAATGCGGGAATTTCGCCGCTGTTCAGAAGACGCAGCAGTAGATTTCTGCCAACATGCGTAATTTCCATGACCTGCCGGAAACTCAGGACATCAGGATAGTTGTCTAGCATTGAAAATCAACTCCATTCTTGTAATCTTGATGAATCTTTTGCGCTTCATTGCACGGATTATTTTTTGTTCGCTCAAAGCCCTTGTACCCTTGTGCATAAGGACGCACATGGAAATCTGCCGCATTGACGATCGTTCAGGATGCGGCAAGGGATGATCACGTCGTTGATCTTTAATTTTTCCAAAGCCTTTGCGATTTTCTTTTTATGATGTATCTTATCAGTCGGTTCCGGCTCATCCTGCGCTTCGATATACGCACTGACAAGTTCTTTGGTATCGTCATCAAGATTGCTCATTTGTACGGCTTTCAGGGCAGTTGGAACGTTATACCACGAATGCTTACCAAAATAATCGACGGCATACCGATATAGAAAGAGCGGAATATCATCACTGATTTTATCAAAATAATGAAACAGCGCATGATTTCCAAACTGGAACTTTGAAGATTTCGATTCCAACTTATCGTGCTCAAATTCTTTCAGACTGGGGCGCTTTAATTGAATTTCATATCGAACCAGATTTTTTGAGTGTTCCAGATCATCTGGAGAAATCGGATAGCTCTCCTTTTCGCAATTCAAGAGCTGCTGATGCTTGTCATAGAGTGCAAAATCGTACCACGTTTTTTCAAATTTACAGCTTCGGATCTCATTGTGCTGGTTATAGTGCAGTGCGCGACCTTTCCTGTACGGGTCAACGTTTCCTGCATAGCGAATAATTTTTACTATCAGCGCGGGATCGCATTTTACATAGAAGTCTTGTGTAATATCTAACCGGTGCATTTTCCATTTAATGGAATTCTCAATTTCAAGGAGTCCAAGTTGCTCCAATTCATCCAGGAATGCCTGCTCTTGCATGACCAAACCTTCTGGCGATAAATCTGTTAAACTTAAACGAGATGGATCACCTGCGATCCGAGCAAGGTTCACACCAGATAACGTTATGTATCGCCTCTTAAACTCTGGATAATCTGCCAATGTGATGGTCAAACCACCATCTTTTCTTTTATAAGAGTAGCCTTTTTTCGAGGAGCCATGATACGGAATCCGATAGTATTTTCCAGCGGATACCATTTTTTGAATTGCCATAAATACAGTGCGCTTCGCTTCGCAATCGGTATACGTTCCATTCACTTCAAATGTATGAATGGAAGGTGCTAAAAGTGGGAGCTTCTTTGCCATTGTCATAAAAAACACCTCTTTTTGTGATTTATCAGGATGTTATGAATCAAATAGAAATTGATTGGGAGGAACAACTACTATAAAAACGCATAGCATCCTATCTGGTGATTTATGACACTGTTATCCATAGATCAAAATCTAATAGAATGATAATAAACTGCTTTTTGGGATTTCTTAAACTGCTTTTTGGGATTTCTTATAGGGCGATTTGATCAAAGGCAGCATATTTTCGATCTCTGCCCTTCAAATTCATTGTGCCGAATGGAAAAATCATTACAGACTGCAATAAATCCAGTTTCGACATTTGGGATGGTTTTCATCCGATCAAACAGGTCTGGTTTTCTTTATCAAGGGCCAGCGGGCATTTTGTATCTTGTTTTGTGAGCAGACAGAAGGTACAATAATAACATCAAACAAAAGATCTTCCCGATGAAATCCAAGAAGGTTTTGATAATTGCAGACGGTGCGGCGTTTGGTCCGCAGATGAATGATATTTACGCATATGACCCCGATACAGAGGAAGAAGCGGGCCAATGCGTGGATGAAGTGATTCAGATTGCAGAGGAAAGCGGCGCCGAAATTCAGTTCTACTAAAAGATAATCATAAGCGACTATGAGGCGGAGCTTTTGCGCAGATAAAATGCTGCGGGAAGCTCCGTTTTTTGTATAAATAAAAACTTTTTACTCTTCGGCTTCGCTCTATAAAACTTATGTAAGAATGAAATTTTCTAAAATGCTGGAATAAAAATTGAAAATGAGGTATACTAATAACAGAAAGGAGTTGAAAGAATGCTTTGCCAATTTTCTTTTCAGAATTTTAAGTCTTATAAGGATGAAACGACATTTGATTTCCGTGCAATGGCAATTCCGGAGTTTCAGGATGCCTTGATTCGGCAGGAGAAAGCGGAAGATTTGCTTCCGGTCAGCGCGGTCTATGGCCCTAATGGTGGCGGTAAGACAAATCTGCTTCAGGCATTCTTTTGCCTGATTAACCTTGTCGTAAAGCCGATTCATGCGCTGGAGAAGAATCGACAGCCTATGATCTTCCAGCAGGGCAGCAGTGTGACTCCTTTTATGCTGGATGAAAACTCTGTAAATGAGCCTACGATTTTTCAGGTGTTTTTCCGTGTAGGCGAGAAGGAGTACCAGTATTATATTTCTCTCAAGGAAGAAATTGTTTTTGAGTCTCTGCTGTGGCGCACTCTTGGCGGCAAGAAGACGGGCCTGATTTTTGAGCGAGACGGTCAGAAGATTGAATTGGGCGCGAGCATCAGTAAGGCGAGCATCAATCTGGATGTCAATCCGAAGATGCCGTACCTTTCTTTTTTGGCAATCAATTATAATATTCCTGTGATTGCAGAAGTGCAAAATTGGTTTGAATCCTGTATTACGCAGAGCTACGCGAACCCCAGAGCAAAAAACATTGTGCTGGTGTCCAAGAATGAAGCAACCAAGGAAAGCCTGATTTATGCGCTGAATGATGTAGGCATTGATTTGTCCGGTTATCGCTATGATGAGGATAGCAAGCACCTGTTTACGCAGAGAACGATCAATGGAAAGGTCTATGAGCTTCCCTTTGAAGCGGAATCGGATGGAACCAAGAAGATGATTGCAGCCTTGCCGGTTCTGATGGTAGCATTGCAGGAAGGCCGCACAGTCGTTGTGGACGAATTGGATGCCAAGCTGCATCCGAAGCTGCTCCGGTATGTGATTCAGATGTTTAAGAACCCGGAACTGAACAAGAAGGGCGCACAACTGCTATTCAGTTCTCACGACCTGACTACGATGAAGAATACAGTTTTCCGTCGTGATGAAATTTGGTTTGCCGCAATGAATGACAATCATGAGAGCGAGATTTATTCGCTTTATGAATTCCGACAGGAGGACAATACTCGCGTCAAGAGCACAGCGGCCTTTGACAAGCAGTATCTGGAAGGCCGATATGGTGCAGATCAATGTGTGTCTGTGTTTGAAGGTTCTGGCAAATGGTAAAGCGGAAAGTTTACATGGGTGTGATTGGCTAGACCTGTGCAGGGTGGGAATAAAGGAGGCCAACACGATATGTGTGAAGTGCTGGATAGAATAGAAAACTGTGGTATCGACAAAGAGGGAAAGCTGAGGGCAGAATTAAAGGAAGAACACAAGTGATGGCGCTTATGAAGAAGCTTTTTGAGCAGAATCGTATTGATGATGCGAAAAAGGCTTCCGAGGACGCGGCCTATTATGACCGTCTGTTAAAAGAGCTAGGAATCAACTAAAAAACGAAAATATAAGGAACAACCGACAACGAGAGATGCAGTCAAAGTTGAAGAATCAACGATGGCTGCGCGGACTTTTTATTGGATGTTCTACATCTACTAAAAAATCCTTTTATTTCGGACAGAAATCAGCTATAATAAGAGATGAAGTGGAAGAGAATTCTAAAATCACACGCTGAGAGGAACTTTACCTATGAAAATCAAGAGTATTGCCTTAGAGAATTTTATGATTTTCGATTCTGTTGATGTGGAGTGGTCTTCGGGCATCAATGTGATTTTAGGCGATAATAGCACAGGCAAGACCACGTTGCTGAAAGCTTTGTATGCATTGGTAAAGCCGTACAGTCGAAAGGACTTTCCCAAATGTACACTGCCGCAGCAGGAAGATATGATCGTCAATAAGATGGTTGGCGTTTTCCGCCCCGATGAGGGGAAAATTGGCCGCATGGCAAGTCGCAAGCGTGGCGCATCGAAGACGACACAGATGAAGGTCTGCATGGCTGAGGGCGATGTAATCAATGTGTCGTTCGGAAGCCGAAAGGAAAACCATGCCGATGTGTCCATTCAGGCAGAGGAAAAAGATAAGCCGTTTGAACCTGTCTATCTGCCACCCAAGGAAATGATTTCGGCAACAGAACATTTCCAGAGTCTGTATGAGGAGTATCATATTGACTTTGAAGAAATGTACTATGACCTCACCAAATTGCTGGATAAGCCGCTGAAAAAGGGCGCATATACCAGCGAGCAGAACGAAGTCCTCTCAAAATTTGAGGAAAGTATGAAAGGCAAAGTCGTTCAGAAAGACAAGAAGTTCTACCTGAACGTGGAGGGCGAAGGTTCTTTTGAAATGGGCTTGCTTTCCGAGGGCTATAAAAAGCTTGCAACGATTGTTTACCTGATTCAGTCCGGCAGTCTTAGCAAAGGCTCGATTCTGTTCTGGGATGAGCCTGAAACCAATATGAACCCGAAGATGGTGGAGCCTGTTGCACAGGCATTGGGAGCATTGGCTCGTGCAGGAGTTCAGGTTTTTGTTACGACCCATGATTATTTTACTATGCAGAGCTTTAATCTGATGGCAAAATATCCGCAAGGTAAGCCTGTCGATGTGCAGTTCATCTCGCTGTACCGTGACGAGGATGGAAAAATTGCTATGGAGACAGGGAAAGAACTGACCGACCTTGACCATAATTCGATTATGGAAGAGTTTGATGAGCTGTATAATCGGGAACAGGATTTGATTTATGGTACTAACTGAAGGAGAACTGCAATTTACGTTTCCGGGAGAAAAGGCAATCAAATTTGATGATACCGAATTTTATCGGAAACGGTTCAATAAGCTGTCAGGCGCAAAAGGCGTGGACTTCATCTGTGATACGGACGATTTTTTGATGTTGCTTGAGGTAAAGGATTGCCTTGGCAATGAAGCAGAAAACGGTTGGAGAATAGCAATAGATAATACAAAGGTAGCAACTTCGCCAACGTCAGTCGATACAGAAGGCAGAGAAAGTTTTGATAATGAAGTAGCGCATAAGGTGGCTATGACAATCTCCTGTCTGCTTGGTGCACAGACCTTCGGTGAAAATCGTCCATTCCAGCAGGAAGAACTGATTCCGTATGCAAAGGCATTGGAAAATGAGAAAGTTGCACAGCGCAACAAGACCGTTTTTGTTATTCTGCTGCTGGAGGGTGACTTCCAATCTGGTACTCGAACCAAGAAAATGAACATGGATAGAATCCAACTCAGCATTGAAAAGAAATTGAAATGGCTGAATTGCAAGGTTTCGGTCGTGGATGCCGGTACATACAGGAGCGACCTATTTGAAGTAGAGCGTATAACCTGAAAAGACACTTTATTATAATTAGGTGTGGTGTTCGTTGAATAAGAAGAACAGAATGAACACATTTCCATCGAAAATAAAACCTGAACGGTGCAAAGGCACTTGGCCTCCTATTACAGAGGCTAAGTGCCTTTTGCGTCTTGTTTTGTGAGCGGAAAGAAGGTACAATAATAGCAAGTGACTCACATCTGCGAGGTGATACGATGCTGAACATCTACTTTGGAGATATGCCGGAGGCTGTCTACAACACAGCGGTTTATTTTAACTACACTTATGAGGATGAATGGCTGACTTCTGATTTTGCAAAAGAAGTTATCAAAAAAATTGACAAATCCAATGTTCTGGGGCCTCATGCAATCGAAAGCCCGGTTTTAGGTGTAATTCCGCCGGAGAACCTGTCTGGCGGCACGAAAACGCTTCTGTTGATGGCAAATGACCCGGAAAAGGTATTCAATGCCTCGACTTGCGGTGACAACTGCGCACCCTTTATTCTCAAATTAGCTAAGAAAAAAGACCTGACGATCAATCTACGTCACCTGATGGATTTTGGAAAGAAAAAATTCCCTGTGGATGTAAAAGTTTTGAATACAGGTGATGTGGTGCACAACATGGAAGAATTGATGCCGATTGCATTCGAGTTCGTATGAGGCTATAAAATGAAGGGTAAACATAAAATCGAAGTTCGGAGCAAACGAATAGTTTTTACCATAGAATTGGAACGCAACATCACGATTCTGCGCGGTGACAGTGCAACAGGCAAGACGACGCTGGTTGAGATGCTGAGTGCCTATGAGAACTATGGCAGAAAGAGCGGCATTACGATCGTCTGTGACAAAACGTGCAGAGTCCTGTCCGGTGCGCTCTGGGAGGCTCAACTGAAAGACATTCAGGATGCTATCGTGTTCGTGGACGAAGGCAGCACTTTTGTTTCAAGCCTTGACTTTGCCCGTGCGATTCAGAAAACGGACAACTACTATGTGCTGGTCACAAGAGAAGATTTGAGCACCCTGCCGTACAGCGTAAACGCGATTCTGGAACTAAAAAAGACCACGAGCCGCTTCAAACGGACTTATAACAAAGCGTACCCGATCTATGATTCGCTGACAGCCAGCAATGTGCAGCTGGAAGGTGTTGAAAAGCTGCTGACAGAGGATGCAAATTCCGGGTATCAGCTGTTTACAAAAATCGGTGAGAAATACGGCATTGTCTGTATCTCTGCGGCAGGAAAAGATAATATCAAACAAAAGATCTTCCCAATGAAATCCGAGAAGGTTCTGGTAATTGCGGATGGTGCGGCGTTTGGCCCGCAGATGAACGACATTTATCGCCTGATGCAGGAGGACAACGCAAAGTTCGGCTTGTACCTGCCGGAATCGCTGGAATGGCTGCTTCTGAAAGCAGATTTGCTCGGACAGCCGGACGTTCTTGAAATTCTGGAACATCCGGCAGATTTCATCGAGAGCAGCGAATTCTTCAGCTGGGAGCGGTTCTTTACCAACTTGCTGGAACAGCGAACGAAGGATGTTCCCTATATGCGATATGACAAGGCAAAACTGCCGGAATTCTATTTGCAGGAAGAAAATTTGGAGAAGATCATTGCGGAGATGGGGTAAAACACACTGGAAATTCACAAATAACGTATCATCGTTACTCCCAACGCTCTGTAATTTTGGCACCCGCTCAGGCTGCGATCAAGAACCCCCGCAAGTGATTGCGTGAGCGCTTGAAAAAGCACAAATAAAGCAAACGAACCGCCCCGGTTTCCGTAACAGGAAGCCGGGGCGGTTTTTATATAAAAAAGAGATCGTTTTTTTGTAGCTTTGATGAATTTGCGCGGAGCCGTTGACAGCAGAAGGGCAGAAGCGTATCTTTGGAACAGAAGGCGGAATGGGGCTATAAATAGCAGGTTTCTTTACCTTGCGAGGGCGCGTCCGTTTTGATGGGGAACGACCCGGTGCGTCGTTTTTTTGTTTGCGGAGATAAAATGTTAAAAGTACTGATTATAGTACATATTATCTGCTATGCTCGGCACATAGAAGGTACACATACCGGAAAAGGAGCAAAAATGCGATGGACGTTGAATAAAACAAGGTTTTTGGTCGGTAAAACGGACCAGGAGAATACCAGCCTGTGGCTGCCGCTCTGGATGCACCTGTGGGATACGGCGGGCATCATGGAGCGGCTAGTCCGGCAGTGGCTCCCGGAAAGCGTAAAACGGGCCATGGGCTTTGAGCGCGAGGAAGCGTTGCTCGCGCATGCCCGGTTTCTGGGCGGGATCCATGATATAGGCAAGGCTACGGTAGCCTTTCAGGCAAATATCCTGCGCACCCTGCCGGAGGCGCGGCAGCGGCTGGAAACGTTGACGCCGCTGGACTGTCCTGAACAGAACCGCCGGGAGTCGCCGCATGCCCGGGCGGGAGAGGCAATTCTGCTGTGGGATAATTGTCCCGGCGGGTTAGCCTCCATTGTGGGAGCGCATCACGGCAAGCCACAGAGCTGCGCGGCGGTCGATGACCAGTTGGAGTGCTGGGAGAGCAACTACTACCCCAAGGGACAGGAAAAGGTCTGGCAGGGCTTCTGGACAGAACTGCTCATGACTGTTTTGCAGGACTGCGGCTTTGATGATACGGCGGAACTGTACGACCTGAACCCGCAGGAGGAAGTGCTTCTGACCGGACTTCTGATCATGGCAGACTGGATCGCCAGCAATACGGAATACTTCCCCCTGATTCCGGTGGAGGAGCTGGGCAGCATGGAAGATTACCCGGCGCGAGTGGACAGGGCGTGGGAAAAGCTGGCGATGCCCTTCCCGTGGGAGGCACAGCCGGGCGTCGCCGACCTGCAGGAGTTTGCGGTGCGGTTCGGCTTTGCGCCCAATGCGGTGCAGAGGGCTGTTCTGAAGGCTGCAGATACCGCAGCGGAACCGGGCATTCTGATCTTGGAAGCACAGATGGGCGTGGGCAAAACCGAGGCGGCGCTGGCCGCTGCGGAGATCATGGCCAGCCGGTTCGGGCTGGGCGGTGTCTTTTTCGGGCTGCCCACACAGGCCACGGCCAACGGCATCTTTCCCCGGCTGCTTGGCTGGGCAGACACGCAGTCTGAGGAGACGCTGCCGCAGGCTATAAAGCTGGCGCACGGCATGGCAGAACTGAACGAGAACTATTTGCGGTTACAGGGGCGCGGGGTGCAGCTGGAGGAGGACGCGCAGGAAGAGCATCAGGTGCAGGTACACCAGTGGTTTCGGGGAAACAAGCAGGCACTGCTGGCAAACTTCGTGATTGGCACAGTGGATCAGCTGCTGCTGGCGGCACTTGCCCAGAAGCACGTTATGCTGCGGCATCTGGGGCTTGCGGGCAAGGTGGTCATTATTGACGAGTGCCACGCCTACGATACCTACATGAACTGCTATCTGGACCGGGCACTGGAATGGCTGGGCTGGTACAAGGTGCCGGTCATTCTGCTTTCGGCCACCCTGCCTGCCCGGCGGCGCGCGGAACTGGTCGAGGCCTACCGGCAGAAAAAGGCCGCCCCGGACGCTCCGTGGAAAACCAGCTGCGGCTATCCGCTGCTGACATGGACGGATGGCGCAGAGGTAAAACAGACGGCCATCCCACTGGACGCACCCGGTCGAACAGTGCAGCTGACCACGCTTACAGAGCCGGAGCTGCCTGCGCTGCTGCGCCGGAAACTGGCCGAGGGCGGCTGCGCGGGGGTGATCGTAAACACGGTCAAAAAAGCGCAGAAGATCGCACAGCTGCTGCGGGAAAGCCTGCCGGACAAAGAGGTACAGCTGTTCCATGCGCAGTTTCTGATGTCGGACCGCGCGGCGCGGGAAAACCAGCTGATGGCACGCATCGGCAAGGGATCCACGCCGAAGGAACGGAACGACCTGATCGTGGTGGGCACGCAGGTGATGGAGCAGTCGCTGGACATTGATCTGGACGTTCTTGTTACAGAGCTTTGCCCCATGGATCTGCTGTTGCAGCGCATTGGGCGGCTGCACCGTCACCGCCGCAGCCGTCCCGCCCCGTTGCAGCAGGCCTGCTGCGCGGTGCTGGACACCGGGGAAGATGCCTTTGATGCGGGCAGCGAGGCGGTATATGGACAGTGGCTGCTCTGGCGCACCCGGAAGTTTCTGCCCCGGAGCATCCGGCTGCCGGAGGAGATCTCTCCGCTGGTGCAGCGGGTCTACGGCTGGAAGCGGGAAGCTCCCGGCGGGGCGCAGGGGGAGGAAATGCGCTGCGTATATGAGCAGACACAGGAGAAAAAGAAAGCGCGCGCCGAGGCGTACCTTGTGCCGCAGCCGGAAACGCACCGGCTGGCGCAGCTGAACACGCTGGACGACTGGATGCAGAACGAGGGCGCCCGCTCCGACCCGGCAGCCCGGGCGGCAGTGCGGGACGGCGACCCCTCGTTAGAGGTGCTGGTGATGCAGCGCCGGGCAGACGGCAGCATCCACTTTCTGCCGTGGCAGGAGGGCGGCAGTGCCGTAGCTGCCGACAGCCCGCCCCCGCCGGAAACGGCACTGAAGATCGCCCGGCAGAAGCTGCGGCTCCCGGCGGTGTTCGGCAAGGCGTGGAAGGTGGACGAGGTCATCCGGGAGTTGGAAGCGGACAACCGCAGCCGCCTTGCGGCGTGGCAGCTGTCGCCGCTGCTGCACGGAGAACTGATCCTGCTGCTGGATGAAAACCTGACTGCCCGGCTTGCGGGCATGGAACTTTGTTATGACCGTGAAAACGGCTTATATTACCAAAAGGAGGAGACGGATGAAGGAAATTGAATTCAACCTGCTGACCGAACCGTGGATACGGGTGCGGCTGCGGGACAACACGGTGCGGGAGGTGTCCCTGACCGAGGCGCTGGTGTCGGCGCAGGATTATGTGGACCTTGCGGGCGAGATGCCCACCCAGAACGCCGCCGTGCTGCGGCTGCTGCTGGCGGTGCTGTTCACCGTGTTCTCCCGAGTGGATGCAAAGGGAGAGCCCCGCCCGCTGATGCAGAGCGATGATGCACTGGAGCGCTGGAGCGCGCTGTGGCAGCTTGGGCATTTTCCGGCAGAGCCTGTCCGGGATTATCTGGAGCAGTGGAAGGACCGGTTCTGGCTGTTCCACCCGACACACCCCTTCTGGCAGGTGCCGCAGGCAAAGAACGGCACGGAATACGGCGCGGCCAAACTCAACGGTGAAATGTCGGAAAGCAGCAATAAACTCCGGCTCTTTCCGCTGTATGCGGGGCAGAGCAAGGAGCAGCTGAGCTATACGCAGGCGGCGCGATGGCTGCTGTGCGTGAACGGCTATGATGACACCTCCGCAAAGCCAAAAGGAAAGGGACTTCCGTCCGTAGGAGCCGGGTGGCTGGGCAAGATCGGTTTTATTCAGGCACAGGGCGAAAATCTGTACGAGACCCTGATGCTGAACCTGACACTGCTGCGCGACGGCCGGGAATGCTGGGGCGAAAGCAAGCCCTGTTGGGAATTGGAAGCACCAAAGAGCGCGGAACGGACAGAAATTTGCTGCCCGGATAACCCGGCACAGCTGCTCACCCTGCAATCCAGAAGGCTGTTGCTGCACAGGACAGGGGAGAATGTGGATGGGTTCTGTCTGCTGGGAGGAGATTTCTTTCCCAGAGAAAACGTCTTTGCCGAACAGATGACCATCTGGCGCACGATGCCAATCAAGAAAAATGAACCGGTGGTGTTTGTGCCCTGTCGTCATGACCCGGCCAAACAATTCTGGCGGGAGTTCCCGGCGGTCTTTTGTCAGGACAGCGGGCATCGCCCGGGCGTTGTGTGCTGGATCGAAAAGTTGCAGGAAAAGAGATTGAAACTTCTGGATCCCCGTAGAAAGGTACATTTCCGTATCTCCGGTGTCCAATATGGCGATAAGGACTTCTTTGTAAATGATTCTTTCAGCGACAGCCTGACCTTTCAGGCAGGGATTTTAGATGAGATAGGGCGCCCATGGCAGAGCCGGATCGTCAGAGAGATCGAGCGCTGTGAACAGACAGTGGCGCTGATTGGGCATTTTGCACAGGAGCTGGCAATTGCCGCCGGTGACCGGAATGAAAATGCAGGTGGCGCGGTTCGTGCACAGTTCTACTTTGCGGTGGATCAGCCTTTCCGGCAGTGGCTGCAGGCAATCGACCCGGAGCAGGACGACCCGGATGAGGCGGCACTGCGCTGGCAGGCGCAGGCGCGCAGCATCGCGGAAAAGCTGGGAAAACAGATGGTGATGGAGGCCGGAAACGCCGCCCTGAAGGGACGCCGCATTGTGGTGGATAAGGACAAAAAGACCGAGCGCACAATCCTGTATACCGCGCCAAAGGCCTATAATCATTTCCGCGCAAGGCTTTGGGAGATCTATCCCAAAACAGAACCATAAAGGGGGAATTGTATGAAAACACAGGACGTCAAACTGTATGCGGCGCAGCAGCTGCACAGGCTTCAGGCCCTGCCGGACAACCAGCGGCGGGCAGAACTGGCAAAGCTGCGGCGGGGCATCGGCCACGCACCCGGCGAGCTGCCGGAGCTGTGGGGAAGCTTTTTGCTGGAAATGCCGGAAAGCTTTCAGGGCCGCAGTGCTCCCTCGGCGGCAGAGTGGGCGGTCTACCTTGCCCTGACCCTGTATGCTGTGCATCAGCAGGGGAACGACCGCCCCATGAACTGCCCCGGCAACACGCTGGGGCGTGCGGTGCGGCAGCTGGCAGAGCGGAACAGTGCCGGACAGGACTGGACCGAGGCCAGTGTGCTCCGGCGGTTCAATGCGCTGGCCACCGCAGAAGAAATTACCGAGATCAGCCACCATCTGCGGGGCATGATCCAGTTGTTGAGCGCGGCAAAGGATGGCGGCATCCCGCTGGACTATCCGCAGCTTGCGGCAGACCTGTATGAATTGCAATACACCGACCCGCGATATGCACAGACCCCCGCCAATGTCCGTCTGCGGTGGGGACAGGACCTGTACCGCGGCCCGAAGCCTGCACCGGATGAGAAAGAAAAGGAGAATGGATCATGAATGAGCGCCTGTATGTTGATTTCCACATTTTGCAGACCGTCCCGCCCAGCTGCATCAACCGGGACGATACCGGCAGCCCCAAAACAGCCGTGTACGGCGGTGTGCTCCGCGCCAGAGTTTCCTCGCAGGCATGGAAGCACGCCATGCGCGCAGCCTTTGCGGAGAATGCTCAGCTGGACGTGGGCAAGCGCACCAAAAAGGCCGCAGAACTGGTGAAGGCGCAGATCCTTGCACTGGCCCCGGAACTGGATGCAGCAGACAAGCTGGCAAAGAAAGCGCTGGAGAATGCGGGCATCAAGAGCGACGATAAGGGCACCAAGGCACTGTTCTTCATGAGCACTGCGCAGGCAAAGGCGTTGGCAGAGCTGGCTGTGGAGGGCTCTGCGGATAAAAAGCAGTATCGGGATGCCCTGAAAGCAGCGCCCTCGATGGACATGGTGCTGTTTGGCCGCATGGTGGCAGATGACCCTTCTCTGAACTATGACGCTGCTGCGCAGGTGGCGCACAGCATCTCCACCCATGCTGTGCAGAACGAGTACGATTACTTTACCGCCGTGGATGACTGTCAGGCAGAGGACAACGCCGGTGCAGGCCATCTGGGCACGGTGGAGTACAACTCCTCCACCCTGTACCGCTATGCTACGGTGAACGTGATGGAGCTGGCCGGGCAGCTGGGTGCAGCGCAGGCAGCGGAGACGGTGCGGGCCTTTGGTGAGGCGTTCCTCTTCTCCATGCCCACCGGCAAGCAGAACACCTTTGCAAACCGCACTCTGCCGGACGCGGTATATGTGACCCTGCGGGAGGATCAGCCGGTGAACCTGTGCGGCGCATTCGAGCGTGCCGTGCCCCGCAGTGCGCAGGGTTACGCCGCACCTTCCAAGGCAGCACTGGCGCAGTATGCGCAGCAGATGTACAGCAGCTTTGCCGAGGCTCCGGCGCAAAGCTTTACCGTGGGCAGCGGGCTGGAGATGCTGGCTCCGGCGCAGACGGCAAAGGCGATGCTGGACGCACTGGAAAAGGCTGTCCGGGATGCGCTTGCCGGAAATGAGGTGGGGTAATGGCAACGCTGTTGCTTCGGCTGGCAGCGCCTTTGCAGGCGTGGGGCGCGGACTCTAAATTTGAGACCCGCAAGACGGGCCGGGAACCCACCAAGAGCGGCGTGATCGGCCTGTTGGCGGCAGCCCTTGGGCTGCGGCGGGACGAGAGCGAAGCGCTGACCCGGCTGACCGGGCTGCGGTTCGGTGTCCGTGTGGAGCGGGAAGGGCAGCTGCTGGTGGACTACCACACGGCAAAGACGCAGAATGAAAAGACCTCTTATGTGACCTACCGCCATTATTTGCAGGATGCCGTGTTTCTGGCCGGCATTGAAAGCACCGACACCGCCCTTTTGCAGCAGCTGCAGCAGGCACTGCTGCACCCGGCGTTTCCGCTGTATCTCGGCCGCCGCTGCTGTCCGCCTACCCTGCCGCTCTGTCTGGGTGTACGCCCGGGCAGCTTGCAGGAGGTGCTGCAAGCGGAACCGCCCCTGTGCCCGGGACGGCAGAGCCGGATCCGATTGGACGCCGATCCGCTGGAGCCGGGCACGGCTCCGCAGCGGGATGTGCCGGTGAGCTTTGACCCACATCATCGGCAGTACGGCTACCGCTCGGTACGGGAGCTTTGGCAAAAAGTGCCGGATAGCCCGGAGACTACGGAGCACGATCCGTTCCGGGAATTGTAAAAAGGGGACGAGAGAATGTATTTATCACGGGTAGAACTCGATCTCACCCGCCGCAGCACCATGGCTGCGCTGGCGGCACCGCAAAAACTGCATGGCGCAGTGGAAAGCGCTTTTGCAGGGGAGCGCCGCCGCAGGCTGTGGCGGTTGGATCGTCTGGGAGAGCGGCTGTATCTGCTGCTGCTCAGCGAGGATGCGCCGGAGCTGTCCGGCGTGGTGGAGCAGTTTGGCACCGGAGCGGCTGCGGAGACCCGCAGCTACGACCCGCTTTTGCAGCGGGTGGAGCCGGGCAGCTGCTGGCAGTTTCGGCTGACCGCAAACCCCACCAAAAGCTGCAAAGACCCCCAAAACCCCGCAGCGCGGGGGACTGTGGCCGCACACTGCACGACACAGTACCAGAAGCAGTGGCTGCTAGAGCGCGCTGCAAAGCACGGCTTTACCCTGCAGGACGAGGAATTTACCGTGACCCGGGTGCAGTGGCAGCGCTTTGCCAAGCACGGCACCCGCCCGGTGACCCTGCTGGCAGTGACCTATGAGGGCGTTTTGCAGGTGACCGATGCAGAGCAGTTCCGGGCACTGCTGTGTCAGGGCATGGGGCGCGGCAAGGCCTATGGCCTTGGGCTGATGACCGTTATGCGCGGAGGAAACTGAGAGGGACGAGGTGCCGGGCGTGATCCGGCCGGATCTGCAGGCGCTGCCGCAGCATTTTCAGCTGGCAGAAAAAGTGGAGCATCGCGCCCTGCCGGACTGCTGCCTGATACAACAGGTTTATTGCAAACTGAAGGAAACAGCGGTACAATAGCAACGGGAGGCATGGTGCTACGGGATCTTTTTAGTCTTTTCCCCGTATACGCGGGGGTGATCCCGTCAAAGCTGACCGAATGATATGCGAACCAGTCTTTTCCCCGCATACGCGGGGGTGATCCTTGGTACAACGCCGCACAAAGCTGGCAACAGATCTTTTCCCCGCATGCGCGGGGGTGATCCCGAGTGGTTCAGAGACGAAAACTTACAGCAGCCCTTTTCCCCGCATACGCGGGGGATGATCCCGACCACGCCGGGCAGTTCTTCACTCCCTACGGCTTTTCCCCGCATACGCGGGGGTGATCCCGTACCGCAGTAAGGCTATCTTACAGTCCACCCCTTTTCCCCGCATACGCGGGGGTGATCCTGGGGCATATACTCGCGGCATTGATGCCTACAACTTTTCCCCGCACATGCGGGGGTGATCCCCTCGCCGTTTTCAACCGTTGGCTGGCTGCGAACTTTTCCCCGCATACGCGGGGGTGATCCTTTATGAAACGCTTGCCGCCATCAATGAGCTGAACTTTTCCCCGCATACGCGGGGCTTACCAAAAGACCCCTCGCAAGGTTTTGCGTGAGCGCCTGAAAAAAGTACCCATAAAGCAAACGAACCGCCCCGGTTTCCGTGATGGGAGCCGGGGCGGTTTTGTATGCAGGAGGCGGGGGCAAGGGCAGTTCCTCCGACCTTGCGCCTGCCTGCATTTTGCGGAAAAATGCGCAAACAAAAAGCAGGCAGTGTCGTGGAAAGGAGGAGGAAAGCGACACTGCCTGCTGTATAGGAACCCCTGAACATTGCGGCTTGGTCAGGAGGGATTTGGTAGTCTGTCCGCCGTTCTGGCTGTTGCCTCGCATAGAAACGGGAGACAGTTTTTTATGGGCCTGCTGTGCGCCGCTGCTGCGGCCGCACCCGCAGGAAATTGTGCCTGCATGGGCTTTGCGGGGAGAACCTTTCGGAGGTTATGGAGGATGTCCGTTCCGTTCTCCCTGAGTGCACCCTTATTATGCCAGACAATCGTGGCAATTCTTTGTGGTAATTTTGAACAGTTTGCAAATAAACGCCCTGCCCATGAAAAAAGACTGCTGAAAAGTCCGCGCTTCTCAGCAGTCTGAATCTGTAATTTTTCCGCGTTACACCCCAAAGAACTCCTTGGCGATGTCGGCGCTGCGCTTGGCGTCCTTGGCGTACCAGTCCGCGCCGATCTTTTCGGCGTATTCCGGGGTCAGCACGGCACCGCCCACCATGATCTTGCAGTCGAGCTTAGCGGCGTGCAGGGCGGCGATGGTCTCTTCCATGCTTTTCAGGGTGGTGGTCATCAGCGCCGAAAGGCCTACCAGATGCACGTCCTTTTCCCGCACGGTGTCCACCACCGTCTCCACCGGTACGTCCCGGCCAAGGTCCAGCACCTCGAAGCCGTAGTTTTCCAGAATGACCCGGACGATGTTCTTGCCGATGTCATGTACATCACCCTTGACGGTGGCAAGGACGATGCGTCCCTTGCTGGCGCTGCCCTCGCCCTTTTGGGCAATGGCGGTCTTGATCTCCTCAAAGGCGCTCTGGGCGGCGCTGGCAGCCTGCAGCAGCTGCGGCAGGAACAGGGTGCCTTTTTCGTACTTGGCACCCACGATGTCCAAAGCGGGGATCAACGCCTCGTCCACCACCTCCAGCGGCTGCTTTTCCGCCAGCAGGGCACGGGTATGGGCGGCAGCGTCACCCTTCAAGCCCTTTTCCACCGCTTTCATCAGGGCGGCGTAGGGGCCGGTAAGTTCTGCTTCGGCAGCACTGGCGGCAGGCGCGGCTTTTGCAGCCTGTGCTAGCGCGGTGCTGGCGGGCACGCGGTCGGCAAAGCGCTCGATGTACTTTGTGCTCTGCTTGTCCCGGTTGGTCAGCACGTTGTAGGCGTACACCGCCGCCATCATCTCCTCGCTGGAGGGGTTCATGATGGCAAGGTCCAGCCCGGCGTACATGGCCATGGTCAAAAAGGTGGTGTTCAGGTAGGTGCGGCAGGGCAGACCAAAGCTGATGTTGGACACGCCCAGCACGGTGCGCACTCCCAGCTCCTTTTTGCAGGCTTCCAGTGCCTGCACCGTGGCCAGCACATCCTCCTGCTGGGCGCTGGCGGTCAGGGTAAGGCAGTCGATGTAGATATCCTCCCGGGGGATGCCTGCTGCCAGCGCTGCCTCGGTGATGCGGCGGGCAATGGCTACGCGGTCTGCGGCTTTGGGCTGGATGCCTTTTTCGTCGATGGCCAGACCCACGATGGCGGCACCGTACTTCTTGCACAGCGGCAGGATGGCGGCAAGCTTTTCCGGCTCGCCGTTGGTAGAGTTGACGATGGGCTTGCCGTTGTACACCCGCAGACCCCGCGCCAGCGCTTCCACGTTGGAGGAGTCCAGCTGCAAAGGCAAACTGGTCACGCTTTGCAGCGCCTTGACCACCTGCTCCATCAGCACCGGCTCGTCCACGCCGGGTGCGCCCACGTTCACGTCCAGAACCTGTGCCCCGGCTTCTGCCTGACTGACGGCCTGTTCCAGCACATAGTTCATGTCGCCCTCCCGCAGTGCCTGCTGGAAGCGCTTTTTGCCGGTGGGGTTGATGCGCTCGCCCACCACCGTGATGCCGTCTACCGTGACCGTGTCCACCGGGGTGCACAGCACCGAGGGCATCCGGTGCGCGGGACGCCCCGGGGTGCAGCCTGCAAAGGTGCCGTTGAGCAGCTTGATGAACTCCGGGGTGGTGCCGCAGCAGCCGCCGGCGGCAAACAGGTGCATCTCCCGGTAGGGCTTCATCTGCAAGGCGAACAGCTGCGGGGTGATGTCGTAGCCGCTGCCGTCCGCCCGGGGCAGACCGGCGTTGGGCTTGACGAACACCGGGAAGTTGCCGGGTACAGCCTCGGCCAGCCGCTTTGCCATGGGGAAAATCTCCTTGGGGCCCAGTGAGCAGTTGATGCCCACGGCGTCTGCCCCCAAGCCCCGGGCGGTGGCGGCAAAGCTTTCCACTGTGCAGCCGGTAAAGGTGCGCCCGCCTGCTTCAAAACTCATGCTGGCCAGAATGGGCAGATGCGTGTTCTCCTTGGCAGCCAGCAGGGCGGCCTTCAGCTCATACAGGTCGGTGTAGGTCTCAAAAAAGATCAGGTCTGCCCCGGCGGCTTCGCCTGCCTTGACGATGCGGGCATACTCAGCCACAGCATCCTCAAAGGCCAGCGTTCCGCTGGGTTCCAGCAGCTCGCCCAGCGGGCCTACGTCCAGCGCGGTCAGTGCACCGTAGGGCGCACAGGCGCGCTTGCAGTTTTCAATGCCTGCGGTGATGACCTGCTCCAGCGTGTAAGCACTGCCTGCCAGCTTGTGGGCAGAAGCGCCGAAGGTGTTGGCGTTGACGATGCGGCTGCCCGCCGCAGCGTACTGCCCATGGATGCCCTCGATGAGCGCCGGGTCGGTGATGTTCAGCTCCTCCGGGCGTGCGCCCAGCTTGAGCCCGGCAGCTTGCAGCATGGTGCCCATGCCGCCGTCCAGCAGGATGGTGTTGCTCTGTCTGAAAAGTTCATTCACTTGCACAGGTCTTTCCCCTCTTTCTGTATTCGCAGCGGGTGCGCAGCACACAATGGCCGCACCCGGCCAGTTGTCCTTTTACCGGGTGGTCGCTGACCCCCAGCAGGGCAGTCACGCTCTTGCGCGGGGTCATCAGGTTGGTGTCGGTGACGCACAGCCCGGCCTTGCGCGCGGTGTCCAGTGCCGCTGCCACCATCGGCTGCACCGCGATGTCCCAATCGCCGTAGCCGGGCGAAAAGCGCCCGGTCAGATACTTTCCCTCTGTCGCCGCCCACTGGCGCAGCTGCGCCTCGGCGGCATCGGCGGCCTGCTCGGCCAGTGCGCTGCCCAAGGCATCGGAGGCTACCCCGGCGGCAATATCGCCCACGCCCGCCCGGCGGATCTGGGCATCCACCCCGGGGCCCAGCGTCACTGCCAGCAGAATGGCCTGTCCGCAGCCTGCCAGATGCTTGTGCACGTCCTCGCCGGGCAGAAGTCCGGCCTCGGTCAGGGCGGGAGTGTCTGCCAGCAGCCACACCGCCCGGGGCATCGCCGCCGCCAGCAGCGGCACGGCGCACTTTTGCAGCAGTGCCAGCGTGGCAGCGTCCGGCTCGCCGTGCGCGCCGAAATACCGCGCCGCCTGTACAAGATCTACGGCCTGCGGTTTTTCTATCGCCAGCGGGCGGGGCACACCGATCGCCATGGGCCGCACCTCCTTACTTCGCTCGAATAAAGTACTATTCAGTATACCGCACTTGTGGGCTTTTATCAATCCCGCAAAAGGGGAGGAAATAGAAAAAGGCTGCTCTGTTTTTGGAAAACGGTCTTGCTGTGTGCGCAGTTTTTGCGCACATTCGGATTTTTACCGGCAGTTTCACAAGCAAAACAAAAACGCACGCCGATCCTCATCGAATCAACGTGCGTTTGCAGGATCGGAGTGGCGAGACTCGAACTCGCGGCCTCCTGCTCCCAAAGCAGGCGCGCTACCAACTGCGCAACACCCCGACATCTGGCGGCACAGCTGCACCGCCAGGATATAGTATATCTTTTTTTGCGCGGTTCGTCAATACAGAATCCGCAGCTGACGGTGCTGCACGGTCTGCTTTTTTTCAGTCGGCAGAATCGGCAGCTGGCAACAGCAGAAAAGGACACGATGACAGGTGTCTTTTGCGTGAGCTGGGCGTGGCTTTGGCGCAACTGCCCAAAAGAGAACACAAAAACTATACAGAGTGCAAAACTTGTTGCACTCTAGTTGCAAGCTGGCCGGAAAGGTGCTATCATAACACTATATCGCCGGGAAGTGCGGCGGTGGGAAATTAGACAGAGGCTGAAAAGAAAGGCACGGCGTAAGCGATGACGATACAGGAATGCTATAAAAAGATGGGCGCAGACTATCAGGAGGTGCTGGGACGGCTGTATAACGAAGCCATGATCTGCAAATTTGTGCGGATGTTCTTGCAGGACGACAGCTTTCAGATCCTGGAGGAAGCGCTGCGCAGGGGAGACGTGAAGGAGGCATTCCGCGGAGCGCATACCCTCAAGGGCGTCTGCCAGAATCTGGGCTTTTCAAATCTGTACGCGCCCACCTATACCCTGACCGAGACCCTGCGCGCCGGGCAGCTGGAGGGCACACAGGAGCAGTTTGCAAAGGTGGCAGAGCAGTATCAATGCACGATGGACGCCATTCGTGCACTGGACTAAAATATAATGCGGTGTCGGGCGGCTTTCGGGCTGCCCGGCATTGTTCTTTTACGGGATGCGTCTGAAAGCACAGAACCGCCCCCTTGTGCCGCCGCACAGTTTGCGGTATGATAGACAAAAAAGGGAAGGAGACCCCCATTATGTCCAAACATATCCTTGTCTGCCTGCCCATCAGTGCAGAGCAGAGGGCCCGCATTGAGGCGGTGCAGGGCTTTGCATATCGCTTTACCACCCCGGATACTGCCACAGCGGAGGATGCCCTGTGGGCAGATGCCGTGCTGGGTAATCTGCCGGTGCCGCTGATCCGGCAGAACGGCCATCTGGAGTGGTTCCAGTCCAACGCAGCGGGCCCCAATAACTATCTGGAGCCGGGGGTGCTGCCGGAGGGCTGCATCGTGACCAACGCCACCGGCGCTTATGGGCTTGCCATCAGTGAGTGTATGCTGGCAATGTGGCTCAGCCTGCTCAAGGAGCTGCCCACCTACCGGGATAACCAGCGGGAGCACCGCTGGGCACCCACCGGCCACTCTGTGGGCAGCATTGCGGGCAGCCGGGTGCTGTGCGTGGGCATGGGCGATATCGGCTCGAACTTTGCCCGGCGGGCCCATGCGCTGGGTGCTGAGGTGGTGGGCGTGCGCCGCACCGTGCACCCGGATACTCCTTGCCCGGACTACTGCACCCGGGTGGTGGCGCAGAGCGCATTGGACGCAGAACTGCCGCAGGCCGACCTTGTGGCGCTGAGTTTGCCCGGCACGCCGGAGACGCTGCACTTGTTCAATGCAGAGCGGCTGGCGCTCTGCAAGCCCGGTGCTATCCTGCTCAATGTGGGGCGCGGCACTGCCGTGGACGGCGAGGCGCTGGCAGCGGCTGTGCACAGCGGGCGGCTTTCCGGCGCAGGGCTGGACGTGACCGACCCCGAGCCGCTGCCGCCGGAGCATCCCCTGTGGGCAGAGCCCAACGTGATCATCACACCCCATGTCACCGGCGGCTTCAGCCTGCCCAAGACGCTGGACAACATTGTGGATATCTTTGCACACAACCTCAAGCGCTATGCCGCCGGTCAGCCGCTGGATAACCAGATGGACCGCCGCACCCAGTACGCCAGCGGCGCACGGCTGCAAAGCACCCTGTAAAACCGGCGCTGCTTGACAAAACGGCGTGGGGGCGTTATACTACAAATAGAAAAGGTGCTGCCTGCAATGGTCAGCTTCCTTTAGCTAAGTATGTCAATAAGAATGACCGCTCAGATTTGGTAAGCTGGGGCGGTCATTTCTTATTAAGAACTTGAGTGAAGAAAAACCACCAGCTAAGCTGGTGGAATAAAAACGGGTTTAGCCCTAGACAAAGAGAAACCTCTCTGTAGAATAGAGTGTGGGTTTGCCAACCACATTCTAGGAACAGAGAGGTTTATCTTTGAAATGAAAAATAACAAAGACGTAGATAGTTTAAGCCATACGACATGGAGATGTCAATACCATGTAGTGTTTGCGCCGAAATATCGGAGAATGGTGATTTATGGCCAAATCAAAAAAGATATTGGTCAGAT
>OKSC01000656.1_pt1 | contig 39448 bp, 35 predicted proteins | sample 1601161 | NCBI WGS metagenome assembly OKSC01 (sample SAMEA3541552, study PRJEB24748) | human gut metagenome | biome: human gut; feature: human-associated habitat; material: faeces | place: China | collected 2012 | reverse complement strand
GACAAGTTCGAGCATCGGCGCAGCAAGCAAATCACCCGTGAAGGGGGGGGGGGGGGGGAGGGGGGGGGGAAAGGTGTTGAAAAATGGGGCGGTTCCCCATATTATTAATGACGTCGACAGGCGGGGTGGTTCCCCGCGTACGTGCCATCTGAGTAACCGAGGGGAGGGCGCACATGGGAATGACTGGTGCATACGAGCGCAATCTCGATGCAAAAGGTCGTCTGTCCCTGCCTGCACCCCTTCGCGAGGAACTTGGAGAGCACGTTCGCGTGTTCAAAGCCCTGGATGTCGATGCTCTGTACGTGTTCTCTGCCGAGGCCTTCGATAAGTGGGTCGAAGGACTCTTCGCGGGTCGCGAGGGCCACGAGGGTTTTAACCCGCGTGACATCAACGACCAGAAGCTCATGAGGGCGATTAACAAGCGTACCACGTCGATGGATGTGGACAGCGCCGGTCGTATCGGTCTTTCTGAGTCTCTCCGCAAGCAGGCGAACCTCGACCGCGAGGTCACGGTTGTGGGCAACTACGACCACCTTGAGGTTTGGGACCGCGCCGCGGCCGATGAGGACGATGACGACGAGGCCCTGCTTGACCTCTTCTTCTCGTAAGGGCAAGGCACGAGTAACGGATGGAGCGTGGGATCTTGACACAAGAATATCGGCATGAACCTGTCATGCTCGGCGAAGTGCTTGAGTCGCTGCAGCTAAAGAGCGGCTCCGTTGTCTGCGATTGCACCCTTGGCGGTGCCGGCCATTCGGTAAAGATGGCCGCGCAGGTGGGGGAGACGGGCCTTTTGCTCGGCGTCGATCAGGATGACATGGCCCTCGAGGCCGCTGGCGCCCGTCTGGACCGCGAGGTTCCCGGCGTCCCGCACCAGCTGCTGAAGGGCAACTTCGGCGACTTGGACGAGCTGCTTTGCTCGGCCGAGGTGCCTGGGGTCGATGGCTTTCTGTTTGACTTGGGCGTTTCGTCACCGCAACTCGATATCCCTGGCAGGGGCTTTTCGTATAACGAGGATGCCCCATTGGACATGCGGATGGATCCGGGTAATAACACCTTAAACGCAGCTGAGGTCATCAATACCTATAACGAACACGACCTCGCCCGGATTCTACGCGTCTATGGCGAAGAGAAGTTCGCCTCGCAGATTGCACGCGAAATCGTGCGCCGTCGCGAGCAAGAACCGATCGAAACCACCGGTCAGTTTGTCGAGATCATCAAGGCGGGAATACCTGCTGCCGCTCGTCGGCATGGTGGGCACCCTGCCAAGAAAAGTTTCCAGGCCATTCGCATCGAGGTCAACCACGAGCTCGATGTGCTCGAGAGAGGGCTTGACGCCGCCACCAGGTGGCTCAACCCGGGCGGGCGTATTTGCGTCATCTCGTATCACTCGCTCGAGGACCGTATCGTAAAGAACCACTTTAAGGAGATGAGCCAGGGGTGCACGTGCCCGCCGGAGATTCCGGTGTGCGTGTGCGGCAACGTGCCGATACTCAAGGTCATCACCCGCAAACCCTTGGTTGCCCAACCCGATGAGGTTGCGCGCAACCCTCGGGCGAGATCAGCCAAAATCCGCGTGGCGCAGCGCCTGTAGGCGCGACCGCGCGAAATTGGACCTCCCGCTCGCACCATAAACGAAGCTTAAACACACTACCAACGTACTCGGGATGGGAGGCGGCATATCATGGGCTATAACACCTCAAACGCAGCACTCGCCTATGATATGAACGTCATGCCCGCCTACCGCGAGGCACCGCAGGCGCCCGCTGCCCCTCGTGAGCGGCGCACACCGCGTTTTGATGTCTACACGGGCGCGGGCCGTCAGGCAAACCAGGCGGTAAGCCCGGTTTTCATGAGCGTTCTTAAAACGGTTTGCATCATTGCGGCTATCTTCATGACGATCGGTGTAGCACGCGTGGCACTTGCCGGTGTTACGGCCCAGGTGCTCAACGGCAACGCAGAGCTTACCAACACGCTCGAGAAGGCGACCGACGAGAGTTCTGACCTTGAGGTCATGCATTCGGTCTATGGTGCCGACACGCGCATTCGCGATCTTGCGGGTGCCTATGGCATGGTGGAGCCCAGCGAGAGCGTTACGCTTGACTTTTCGCAGGATGCAGCCGCGGGCGCTCGCTCGACTGCGGCCGCTCAGTAAATAAGACGGTAGCTGAGTATGACAAATGACTATCGCCGCGGTTCCGACGGGAGTCACGGGTCTGGACGTCCCTCCTCGCGGGGACGTTCTGGTTATCAAGGAACGGGTCGGCCATCTTACAACGTGGGGCCGTCCCATGGCAACGACCCTGCGTCGCGTCTTCGTGGCTCGGGCGGACCTCGGGTGCGCAATACGGGCGCGCGCAAGGGGGCGTCGTCTGAATGGGTTACGGGAACGCCGCTGCCTCGCCGCGATGTCGTTATGGGCTGTATTGGGGTTGGCCTTGCCGCGGGCGTCTTCCGTCTTGCCGAATACCAGATCGTGAATGCTGACAAGCTGCGCGAGCGTGCGGACGCGCGTCGCCTGCTCTCACAGACGCTCTATGCCAAACGCGGCACTATCTACGACCGCAACGGCAACGTGCTGACGTCGTCGGTCGAATGCCGCAATGTCGCTGTGAACCCTCAGCTTGTCGAGGACGTCGACAAGACAGTCTCGGCGCTGGTCAAGGCCACCGGTATCGATAAAAAGACCTGCCGCAAGCTGGTGCTGTCTGATGGCTCCTGGGTGTATATCAAGCGCCAGGTCGACGAGGATGACGCAGCCGCCCTGGAAAAGAAGAATCTACCCGGCGTGCTTTTTGAGCAGGCCATGAAGCGGGTTTACCCGTATGGAAACCTGGCTTCTCAGGTGCTGGGCATCGTGAATGTGGACAACGTTGGCCTGACGGGACTCGAAAAACAATACAATGAGCTTCTGACTGGAACGAACGGCTCTCTTGTGCGCGAGCGCGCAAGAGATGGCGGCTATATCGCGGGCGGTGCCTATAAAAAGGTTGCCGCGGTCGATGGCGTGGACATTGTGACGACGATCGACGTCAACATTCAGCGCGCGGCGGAAGATGCCTTGGCCGAAGCGGTTGAGAAGACGAAGGCAAAAAACGGTTCGGCCCTGGTGACCGACCCGACGACTGGAGAGATCCTGGCCGCTTGCTCGTATCCGACCTATGACCAGACCGATTTGGAAAACGCCAAGACCGAGGATATGAACCTTCGTCTGGTGACGGATGCCTACGAGCCCGGTTCGGTCTTTAAGACGTTGGTGGCGGGCGCCGGATTTGATTTGGGTGTTGTACGCACGAGCACATCGTTTGAGGTTCCGGCGAGCATCAAGGTGGGCGGCGATACCGTTTCCGATGCCGACAAACGTGATTACGCCATGACAATGGACGTACGCGAGATGATGCGTCGTTCGTCCAATGTCGGTTTTGTTCTGGTGGGGCGCAAGATTGGTGCCGATGATTTTGCGTCCTACGTGGACAAATGGGGCATTGGACACAGCTCGGGTGTCGATTTTCCGGGCGAGAGTTTGGGTATTGTCAAGAAACGTGATCAGTATGATGGTGCCACCTTGGGTGCGATGAGCTTTGGCCAGGCGCTGTCCGTGTCGCCGATTGAGGTCGCGCGTGCCGTGGGCGGTATTGCCAACGGCGGCGTGATGATGACGCCGCACTTCTATAAGTCCAGCAAGGGCGATGAAAAGGATTGGGGCGAGGGCGATCGCGCGATTTCCGAGGAGGCCGCCTCGCAGGTGACATCGTGTATGCAGACAGTCGTTGCCGAGGGAACGGGCGATGGCGGTGCGGTGGACGGTTACGACGTGGCGGGCAAGACCGGTACGGCCGAGCGCGCCGATGAGAACGGCGGCTACCTCAAAGATAATTACATGTCGTCCTTTATGGGATTTGCCCCGGCGCAGTCGCCCAAGGTTCTGTGCTACATCACCCTCGACGGAACCCCAGCTAGCTCGCATGCCGCCGCGGTGCCGTTCCAGTCCATTATGGCCAACGCGCTTGACGTGCTGGGTATCCCGCGCACCAAGTAGGGGGTTACAATCTACGGAATGGCCAGTCGGTTAATCCGGGGTGTTCACACGCCCTGCACCACGCATAGGTTGCGCTGGGATACAATACGCCGATAGCATTATTAGGTTTACAGGGGAGCTGCAATGATAGAGATCGCCGTCAACAACCTCGCGGCCGCAACAGGGGCCCGAACCGTGACGGGAGAAGCCGATCGGGTATGCCGCGGCTGCGTTATCGACTCACGCCAGGTTGAGGAGGGCACGATATTCGTCGCCTTCCCGGGCGAAAAGGTCGACGGCAACGACTTTGCTTCCTGTGCCATCGAGTCGGGTGCCGGCGCCGTCGTGATGACACGCGAGCCCGATGCCGAGCTGCTTTCGCTGGCCCATGAGAAGGGCTGCGCCATCCTACATGCCGATGACCCCGAGGAGTTTTTGCTTCGTCTGGCTCACGCTTATCGTTTGGAGCTTGGCTGCCTGGTGATTGGCATCACCGGTTCTATCGGCAAGACGACGACCAAGGACGTGCTCGCCGCGGTGCTCGCCAAGCGCTATCGCGTTTGGGCCACCAAGGGCAACTATAACAACCTGATCGGTATGCCGCTTACGGTACTGGCGGCCCCTGCCGATACCGAGGTTCTGGTGCTCGAGATGGGCATGAACCATTTCCATGAAATTGAACGCCTGTCTCAGTCTGCCAATCCTAACCTTGCCGTCGTGACCAAGATCGGTACCTCCCATATCGGTATCCTGGGCAGTCGTGAGAATATCGCTCGTGCCAAGTCGGAGATTGTTGGCGGCATGTGCGCCGCCGGCGACCTTCTCCCGTTACTGGTTTTGGGTGGTGAGGACGACTTTACTCCGTTCATCCGTGACACCTTCGCCGGGCCTGCGGGCATCGACGTGATGCTTGCGGGCGTCTCGGACGACGATGAGGTCCGTGCGCGCGACATGCGCATTGACGACGAGGGGCGCCCGGTCTTTACGCTCGATTTTGGCTCGGGCGAGACCATTGACACCCTGCTTGCCATTCCCGGCGTGCAGTCCGTTCCCAATGCCGTCAAGGCCGCGGCGGTTGCTCATCGCCTTGGCGTGACGCCCGAGCAGATCGATTCCGCCTTTAGGGGTCTCACGATTACCGGGCATCGTCAGGAGATCAAGCGCGCCAAGAGCGGTGCCCGCGTCATCGACGACTCATATAACGCCAGCGCCGAATCGATGGCGGCGGGCCTCGACCTGCTGTGCTCGCTTTCGTGCATGGGTTCGCGCATGGCCGTTTTGGGAGAGATGGGAGAGATGGGCGACGAGGCCCCTCGCATGCATGAGCTGGTGGGCGCCTATGCGGCGGCCAAGAAGCTCGATATGCTCGCATGTGTCGGTGGTGAGCTTGCCCGGCGTATGGCCGAGGCCGCGCGCATGATGGGTATGGACGAGGACCGCATCCAGGTGTTCTCCGACTATCAGCAGGTGCTCGACCGTATGGGCGGCGCACTTGAGAAGCATGATGTCGTGCTGGTCAAGGGCTCCCGCTTCGTTGAACTCGATCGCTTTGTGGAAGGTGTGTGCTAGACCATGTTCGGCAATCCTTCGTATCCTACGTACCAGGCCTTTTTGGGATTGGGCATCGCCGCTATCATCGCGATGCTGCTTATGCCGTGGTGGATTAAGCTCCTGAAGGTCGAGGGTATCGGCCAGCAGGTTCGCGCCGATGGCCCCAAGCGCCACCTGATTAAGCAGGGCACGCCCACCATGGGTGGCGTCATCATCCTGGTCGCTGTTTCGCTGACCTGCCTTTTGATGGGCAAGCTCACCACCGAGCTCGTGCTTGTACTGCTCGCCACGCTGGCAACCGGCGTACTTGGTCTCATCGACGACCTGACTTCTGTCACGCACGGCCGCTCGCTTGGCCTGACGCCTCACGCCAAGATGATTGGCCTTACCCTCATCTGCGTTACCTTTACCGTGCTTGCCGTCAACTGGTGCGGCGTCGCCCCCGAGATTCGTTTCCCCGGTGGCCTGACGATCGACCTAGGCGTGCTCTCGACCACCATTTGCGGCCTCTCTTTTCCGTGGCTCTACCTTGTCTTTTGCTGGCTGATGATCGCGGGCCTTTCCAACGCCGTAAACCTTACCGATGGCTTGGACGGCCTTGCCGGCGGCACCTCCATGATCGCCATGTTGGCCATGGCTGCCATGGCGTTTTTACACGGCGATGTGAACCTGTCCATCTTCTGCACGGCGTGCGCTGGTGCGTGCCTGGGCTTTTTGTGGTTCAACTGCTATCCGGCGAGCATTTTTATGGGTGATACCGGCTCGCTGGCGCTGGGCGCCGCTTTTGCCTGCACCTCCATCATCACCAACACCGAGGTTGTTTCCCTCATCATCGGCGGCCTGTTTATCGTCGAGACCCTGTCGGTCATGATTCAGGTCGTCTACTTCCACTTTACACACAAGCGCGTCTTTCTCATGGCGCCCATACATCATCATTTCGAAAAGAAGGGCTGGGCCGAGACCAAGGTCGTCATCCGTTTTTGGATTATCGCCGCGGCCTTCGGAGCCTTGGGCCTCGCGTTGTTCTTCCAGTTGGGATAGTGGTCTTTCATGCCTCTTGCTGATGTCTTTAGCCTGCTCGTTTTGGGCCAGGGTAAGTCCGGTCTTGATGTCGCTCGCTGGGCGCTTGCGCATCCCGAGCGCGTGAGTGCCGTTACCGTTTACGGTGGCGGCACATCCGAGCCCAACGATGCCACGCGCTCGCTCGAGGCGCACGGGGCATCGTTTGTCTACGGAACCGAGCAGGTCGAGGGCGCGTTTGATGTATGCGTGACGTGTCCGGGCATCTCGGAGTTCTCGGCATTCTTTAAGGCTGGCCGCGATCACGCTGCCCAGATTATGGGTGAGCCCGAGTTTGCCTACCGCCTGTCTCCCCAAAATTGGATTGCCATTACGGGCACCAACGGCAAGACGACCACCACGTCGCTGATCGACTACCTGCTTAAGGCGGCGGGCGAGGCGAGCGTTGCTGTCGGCAATATCGGTGAGCCTCCGGTGAACGAGATCGATGGCCGCGCGCGTAACGAGTGGTTTGTGGCGGAGCTTTCGAGCTATCAGATCGCAACGAGTCAGGAGCTTCACCCCCGTGTGGCGGTACTGCTCAACATTACCCCCGACCATCTGGGCTGGCATAAGAGCCATAAGAACTATGCACTCGCCAAGATTAAGCTCTTCGAGAATATGGTCGACGATGACCTGGTGATTGTTGATGTCGAGGATGCCGGCATCCACGAGTTCGATGAGTACATCTATGTTCCGGGCCGCCGCATCTGCAAAGTTGCTTTTGACGAACCTGCGGGCGAGGATGCCGCATTTGTGCGCGATGGCAAGATGGTCGTTCGCCTGAAGGGCGTCGAGACCCCGCTTGTCGATACGTCCGAACTTAAGATTTCGGGCCATCACAATGTAATCAATGCCCTGTGTGCTGCCACGGCGGCCCTGACGGTCGGCGCCGATGTTGACGGTGTGTGTCGCGGCCTGGCCTCGTTCCAGCCGCTGGAGCACCGCGTTGAGCCCTGTGGCGAGATCGATGGCGTGCGCTACGTCAACGATTCCAAGGCAACGAACACCGATGCGGTCGAAAAGGCCCTGACGGCTTTTCCCGATGACGATGTGATTTTACTGCTTGGCGGTCACGATAAGGGCACGCCGCTCGAGTCCTTTGCTCGCGTTGTGATGGACAACGTTCGCTCGGTGGTCTGCTTTGGCGACGCGCGCGAGCGCTTTACCGCCGCTATGGACGAAGCGGATGTCGACGGCGATGTCGATATCGCTCAGGCCGACGACTTGCGCGATGCCGTGGACGTCGCCCGTTCGCTGTCGAGCCGCGGCGATGTGATCTTGCTGTCGCCCGCCTGCTCTTCGTTTGATGAGTTCTCGGGCTACGAGGAGCGCGGCCGCGTGTTTAAGGACTATGTGGCCCAGCTTGCCGCTGCGTCCAATACGCAAACGGAATAGGGGTTGCCGGTGAGAGAGGAGAGCCCCCGACAGAATATGAGGAGGCCCGACTCGGACCGTGCTTCCTCGCAGCGCAGCACGCCGCGCGCCGGTCGTGGCACGCAGGGCATCGGCGAACGTTATATCGCCGGCGTCCCCGCACGTATCATGCGACCCCGCCTGGTCTTTTTGACCTGCCTGTTCTCGCTGGTCTGTTTTGGCCTGCTTATGGTGTACTCGGCATCTTCAGTCGAGGCGCTTCACGAGAACGACTCCGCGACCTACTTTTTATTTCGACAGTTTATGTTCACGGTCGTCGGTGTTGCTGCCCTCGAGTTCATCGCGCGCGTTGCACCCGATAGCTGGTTTGGCGAAGGGGCGCTTAAACTTGCTCTTATCGCTATGATGATCTTGCTGTTTGCGGTGTTCCTTGTTGGTAGCGGCAGCCGTGGTGCTACGCGTTGGCTGAGCATTGCCGGCATTCAGTTTCAGCCATCGGAGTTTCTCAAGCCGTTTGCCATTGCCTATTCGGCCATCATGCTCGACCGCGTGTTTTCGCCCGGTGGCAATATCAATGAGTTCCTTAAGGGCATGGGCTTCTATTTGGGCGCATCGCTCGTCTTGATTTTTATTCAGCCCGACTTTGGCACCATCCTGATTATTCTGTTGACGATCATGTGCATGGCGCTCTTTGCCGGCCTTGACCCAAAGTTCATTATCGGTGCGATTCTTGCTGGCGCCGTCATCATCGTGATCGCTCTTGTCGTCGAGCCGTACCGTATGGTGCGCATTCAGGTTCTCTTGAATCCTTGGGCAGATGAATATGGAGACGGGTATCAGGCAACGCTCGCCATTATGGCGTTTGCTTCGGGCGGACTGTTCGGCCGCGGTATCGGCAACTCAACCATGAAGTACTCGTATTTGCCCGAGGCGCACAACGACTACATCCTGGCCATCATTGGCGAGGAAGTTGGCTTTTTGGGGACGCTGCTGTTTTTCTTGGTGTTTGCGATGCTGATCTACTCAGCGTTTCGAATCGCCGAGCAAGCTACCGATCGTCGTGGGGCGCTTATGGCTTCGGGCTCTGCGGTTATCCTCGCGGTGCAGTTTTTGATCAACGCGCTGGGTATTCTCAACGTGTTTCCCATGACGGGCAAGCCGCTGCCGTTTATCAGCTATGGTGGCTCTTCGATTATCGTGTCGCTCATGCTCGCCGGGCTTATCTTGCGCGTCTCGCACGAGAGCGCTCGACGCGATGAATACGATCGTCGCCGCGATAGCTTTGCCGTTATGGACGAGAGCACTGCCGGGGTTCCCCATGCACGCGGGGAGCGCTCGTCGCGTGGCGGCTTTACCGTCTTGAACGGTTTTGCTTCGGAGTCGGATGCCCGTCTCCGGCCACGCTCGGCGCCACAGGGTCGCCCGCAACGACCGACGCCGCGCAATGCGGGTGGCGGATATAATCGAATCGACCTGAATTCGGACCCGTCGACGCGCTTGCGCACCGACGACCAGGGGCCGCGCGTACGAAGGGACTACCATGACCGATAAGATGACCGTTGCTATCGCAGCCGGCGGCACGGCGGGACATATCAACCCCGCACTTGCCTTGGCCGAGGAGCTGCGCGACCGTGGCCACCACGTTGTATTTGTGGGTCAGTCGCATAAGCTCGAGGGTCGTCTGGTTCCCGAGGCTGGGTTTGATTTTGTACCGATTACGGTTACGGGCTTCGACCGCTCTCGCCCTTGGACAGCATTGAGCTCGCTGTGGCGTGTCTATAAGGCGAAGCGCGCGCTCGGCAACCATTTTTCTAAAGCCCGCAAGCCCGATGTCGCCATAGGTTTTGGCGCCTATGTCGAGGTCCCGCTTCTGGGCTGGTGCAAGGACGCGGGCATTCCGTATCTGCTGCACGAACAGAATTCCGTCCCGGGCCTTGCTAACAAGATGATGAGTTCGCATGCCGCCCGCGTTTGCATCTCGGTGCCGGCAGCGCGTTCCGTGTTTGAGCGCGAGGGCGATCCTGACCATGTGCTCATGACCGGCAACCCCGTGCGCCGTTCTGTGATCGAGGGTGATCGAGTCCGCGGCCGCAGGGCCCTTGATGTGCCCGAGGACACCACGCTCCTGCTGGTGTTTGGCGGCTCACTTGGTGCCCAGCATCTTAATGAGCGCGTGGCTTCGCTTAAAAACGAGCTGCTCTCGCGCGAGAATCTCTATGTTTTGCATTCGACGGGCGCCGATGGCTTTGAGGACACCGAGCGCGCTCTTGCCCTGACGCCCGAGGAGGCGAAACGGTATCGCGTCCAGCCCTACATCGACAATATGGGCGATATGCTGGCTGCGGCCGATTTGGTCCTCTCGCGCTCGGGCGCTTCGAGCGTCGCCGAGATTGCCGCTCTTGCCGTTCCTTCGGTGCTGGTGCCGTATCCGCATGCGACGGCCGATCATCAGACCACCAATGCCCGCTATCTGGTCGATGCCGGTGCCGGCGTGCTCTGCGCCGATGTCGATATCGACACCCAGGCGTTTGCCGATGAGCTGCTGCATCTTATCGATGATGCGCAGGCGCGCGATGCCATGCGCCAGGCGGCTCGCGGTTTGGCCCAAGACCGCGCTGCCGTCCTTTTGGCGGACGCGGTAGAAGGATTGCGTTAGTTAGACGGGATATCGCGGGTCGCCCTCGCGCGGATGCGGTAGGTGCGGTAAAGTAAACGGGTTACAGGCAGTGTTTACGCAAGGAGTACACGAGCACATGGCTGATTCCAAGACTGCAACCTCCGCGCCCGAGTTCAAGAGCGCCCATTTTATCGGTATCGGTGGCGCCGGCATGAGCGGCATCGCCCTCGTCCTTCACGAGCGCGGCTATGTCGTTACCGGCTCCGACCTTAAGACGTCGCGCTACATTCGCCAGCTTACCGGCGCCGGCGTGAAGGTGCATGTGGGCCATGAGGCTGCCACCATCGACGAGGTCAAGCCTGACGTCGTCGTGGTCTCTACCGCTATTCCCGAGTCCAACCCCGAGCTCGTCCGTGCGCGCGAGTTGGGTATTCCCGTGTGGCCTCGCGCCAAGATGCTCTCGGCTCTGGGCCACGGCTACACCACCGTTGCCGTTGCCGGTACTCACGGCAAGACCACGACCTCTTCGATGTGCGCCACCATGCTCGACCGCATGGGTCTGGACCCCAGCTTCCTGATCGGTGGCATTGTCGAGGGCTACGATACCAACGGCAAGAACGGCTCGGGCGACTATTTTGTCGCCGAGGCGGATGAGTCCGACAGCTCCTTCCTGTTCCTTAACCCCAACGTGGTCATCGTGACCAACGTCGAGGCCGACCATCTCGATCACTACTCGGGTATCGAGGAGATCGAGGCCACCTTCGCCAAGTTTATGAGTCTGGTGGGCGAGGACGGCACGGTCATCATCTGTGGTGAGGACCCGCATCTGGTCGAGCTTGCCAGGTCGACCGGTCGCCGCGTGCTTTCCTATGGTTTTGCCGAGACCAACGACATCGTCTGCGTGCATCCGGACGTCCGAGGCATCCAGAGTGATTTTGTCGTCCGCTTTGAGGACGGCACCGAGCACGCCGTCGAGATTAAGAGCAACCCCGGTCGCCACAACATGCTCAACGCCACGGCGGTTCTTACGGTCGCTCATGTTCTGGGGCTCGATATCGACGCTGCCGCAAAGGCGCTTTCGAGCTTTGAGGGCGTCCGCCGCCGCTTTACCCATGTGGGCGATATCGATGGTATTACCGTGGTCGATGACTACGGCCATCACCCCACCGAGGTCAAGGCGACCCTCGCTGCCGCTTCGTCGCTTGGCTACAAGCATGTCGACGTCGTGTTTCAGCCGCACCGCTACTCGCGTCTGCAGGCTCTGTGCGATGACTTTGCCGATGCCTTCGCCAATGCCGACAAGCTGCTGTTAATTGACGTGTTCTCTGCCGGCGAGATGCCCATCCCGGGTGTCACGTCCAAGATGCTCGCCGATACCGTGCGCGCCAAGCACCCCGGTAAGGAGGTCGTGTACTGCTCGAGCCGTCTTGAGCTCAACGAGGAGCTCGAGAAGATGGTGGGCGAGGGCGATTTGCTGCTTACCATGGGCGCCGGCGACGTCACGACGGTCGGCCCCGAGTTCATCGAGTATCTGACTGCCAAGAAGGACGCTTAAACCCCATGGGTTTGTTTAACGCCGTCATGGCGCTTTCGGGCATGATCGATACGGACGTAATCGAGGATGAACGCCTTGCGCGCCATACGAGCTATCGTATCGGTGGCAAGGCGGACCTCTTTGTGACGTGTCACAGCTATCATGCCCTGCGCCGCGCCGTGGCGGTGCTCGACCGTGAGCAGGTGCCGTGGGTCATTATCGGCAAGGGGTCTAATCTGCTTGTTGCCGATGCAGGCTATCGCGGTGCCGTTATTTCGCTGGGGCGCGAGTTTCAGCGTACGGTTGTCGCCGATGACGGTTGTACGCTGACGGTCGGTGCGGGCGTGATGTTCGCACGCCTGGTCAACGACGCGCTGTCGCGCAGCCTTTCGGGCCTTGAGTTTGCGGTCGGTATTCCCGGCTCCGTTGGCGGCGCCTTGTCCATGAACGCCGGCACGCGAACCGAGTGGATTGGCTCGCTGGTCGAAGATGTCGTTACATTCGACCCGTGCTCCGGAATTAAGCATTACGCGGGCTCGGAGATCGCTTGGGGCTACCGTGAATGCAGCTTGCCGCGCAACGAGATCATTTTGGAATGCGTGCTCAAGCTCAAACCTGCGCCCAAGGCCGATATCCGTGAGCGTATGGAGCGGTACCTGACGCGGCGCAAGCGAACACAGCCCATGGGCTGTGCATCCTGCGGGTCGGTCTTTCGCAACCCGCCCGATGCGAGCGTGGGAAAGCTCATCGAGGATTGTGGATTAAAGGGTTTTTCGGTTGGCGGCGCGGAAGTTTCTCCCGTACACGCTAATTTTATCGTTAATAACGGAACCGCCTCGGCCGATGACGTGGCCGCGGTTATCAGACATGTGCACGGAAAGGTGAGGGAGGCGTATGGCATCGAGCTCAGACCGGAAGTTAAATTCCTCGGCTTCTAGAGCATCGAAACCAACCTTCCGCCGCGCCGGAGGGCGTTCCGGCGCACCGTCCCAGTCTCAACGTAAATCCGTCATGCCTTCTAAGACCGTCGGGTCCGCGCGGTCTTCCAAGCGTCCGGCTGCCGGCTCGCAACTTGGCGGACGGCCCGCGGCCAAAAAGGTTGCTCGTCCGGCGGCACGTCCCTCGGTGACGTCCAAACCGGCGACGGGCGCCAAGCCTTCTCGTCCCATGGCTTTGCCCACGCCCTCGTTGGGGGCAAAGGCGACGCGTCCCGGTCGCGTGCTGGGTGCATCGAAGCCACGTATGTTGACGTCGGTGTCGGCCTCCGCAAAACCGCAATCGGGCAAAAAAGGCTTCAATCCGCTGTCATCGACCGGCGCCCTGGCAAATCATGCGACGGGTGCCGCTTCTGCCGTTAAGGGCAAGGGCAAGGGCAAAATCATGGGCGGCATCCTTGCCGCTTTGGCAGTGCTTGCGGTCGTTGCCGTCGTCGTTATTAACTCTGGTCTGTTCGCCGCCACCGATATTCAGATTCAGGGCAGCGAGCATGTGACCAAGCACGATGCCATCCAGCTGATCGATCTGCCCGAGAACACGTCGCTGTTCAATGTGAATCCCGACCAGATCACCGAGGGCCTCAAGCAAAATCCGTGGGTCTCGGGCGTGGATGTCCAGCGTCAATTTCCCCATACGCTCATCATCACGCCGACGGAACGCAAGGTTATCGCAATTGCCTACATTAGCTCCGACGATCTTGCATGGGCGATCGGGGACGATGACACATGGATTGCACCGCTGTCTACCTCGGTCGATGTTGACGACCAGGGCAATGTCACCACAACGGGGGAGGGTACCAATACCCTGACCGGTATCGATGCCGCCCTAGCACTCGCCAAGCATTACGGTGCCGTGCTGCTGACCGATGTCTCGGCCGATGTCGCACCGGTTTCGGGGCAAGCGGTAAATTCCAAGGCAGTCAAAGCCGGCCTGGATTACGTCCGCGGATTCTCGAGCGAGTTCCTGGGTCAGGTCAAGGATATTTCCACGCCTTCGGTCGAGGCCATCTCGGCGAACCTCGATAACGGTATCGAGGTGTCGCTCGGAGATTCGGACGACATCGCCAAAAAGGAGCGTATCGTTACCAAGCTGCTTTCGCAGGTGGAGGGCGTGACGTATATCAACGTTCGATCTCCTGGAAACTATACGTTTAGGAACGCGCCGACCTCGTAGCGTCTTCTAGCCTTTGTTGACGGGGCATACCGCGCCGTTTATCTGGTTTGTTTGGTTTTCACCGTCAATTATTTGACTGATACGTTCATAATGTGCAAACATAATACGGTTTACCTTTGCATTTACTTTCAACTTGAAGGTTAATGTGCGCAGGGGTCAACCCATGCTATGGCTATAACCTTTGTTCGGAGGACCGACATGCACGAGACAGAGATCAACAACTACCTTGCCGTCATTAAGGTGGTCGGCGTCGGCGGCGGCGGTACCAACGCGGTTAATCGAATGATCGAAGAGGGCATCCGCGGCGTCGAGTTTGTTGCCATCAACACCGATGCTCAGGCACTCGCGATCTCTGATGCCGATATCAAGGTGCACATCGGCACCGACCTGACCCGCGGCCTGGGCGCTGGCGCCAACCCCGAGGTCGGCCGTAAGGCCGCCGATGAGTCCCGCGACGACATCGCCGAGGCACTCGCTGGCGCCGATATGGTGTTCATCACCTGCGGCGAGGGCGGCGGCACCGGCACCGGCGCTGCTCCCATCGTTGCCGATATCGCGATGAACGAGGTCGGCGCGCTGACCGTCGCCGTCGTGACCAAACCCTTTACGTTTGAGGGCCGCAAGCGCAAGAAGAGCGCCGAAGAAGGCATTAAGACGCTTTCCGACTGCGTCGACACCATGATCGTTATCCCTAACGACAAGCTGCTCGACATTGCCGAGAAGAAGACCACCATGCTTGAGGCCTTTGCAATCGCCGATGGCGTCCTTTCCCAGGGCACCCAGGGCATCACCGACCTCATCACCGTCCCCGGTATCATCAACTTGGACTTCGCCGATGTTAAGACCATCATGAAGCAGGCCGGTACCGCTATGATGGGCATCGGTACCGCTTCTGGGGACACCCGTGCCGTCGACGCCGCCCAGCAGGCTATTTCCAGCCCGCTGCTCGAGAGCTCCATTGATGGTGCCACTCGCGTCCTGCTTTCCATTGCCGGCTCCAAGGACCTGGGCATCCAGGAGATCAGCGACGCCGCCGATGTTGTCGCCAACGCCGTCGACCCCGAGGCCAACATCATCTTCGGTACCGTTGTAGACGAGTCCCTGGGCGATCAGGTGCGTATCACCGTTATCGCTACGGGCTTCTCCGACTCCAACGTCAACCGTCAGGACGAGCTCTTCGCGGCGCAGCAGTCCCAGAGCAAGGCCGCTGCTTCTGCCGAGCCGCAGCGCACCGCTCCTGCCACGAGCCCGGCTCAGGCTGCTCCGACTCGCAACGTCGGTGGTACCGAGCTCCCCAACTTTGGTAACGACCAGTTTGAGCTTCCTGACTTCCTCAAGCGCGGCAGCTTCTAGTTCGTCTTTCTAAACGACCTGCATGGGGTGCGTCCGATTGGGCGTACCCCTTTTTTGTTGTGTTTCGTCTTTGTAAACGAAAGCCTCCAATCTCCTTACGTTCCCTTTACGTTTGGTCCCTACCGTTGCGGGTATCCTTTTGATGAAGTATGGCAGCCATATGGAATGGACTGCTGCGGCGTCGCCGCGATACTCGTGTTATTAGGAGGCTTTAGTATGGCAGCACGTGCGGACAGCGTTTCGCGTGTCGACCATGATGGAGTTACGTTGGTAGAGGGCGCGACGCACGATGTTCGCTTTGCTTTCACCGAACGCGCCGGCGGTGTTTCCGAAGATGCGTACTCCTCACTCAATTTGGGCTCGCATGTTGGCGATGACCCCTTTGCCGTTCAAGAAAATCGTCGCCGCGTACTCGAGGCCATGGGTGCCGCCGAGTGCGAGCACAACCTGCTTGTTCCCAATCAAGTGCACGGTGACCATGTCGTGACGGTTACCTCGAATGGCGCCGATGATCTCGAGAACATTCGCGAGCAGATTGCAGAGGGCTGCGATGCCATCGTCTGCATGGCCCGTGAGGTGCCCGTGATGCTCTGCTTTGCCGATTGCGTTCCCGTGGTGCTGGTGGCTCCCGGCGGCTTTGCCGTGGTGCATTCTGGCTGGAAGGGCACGATTGCGCGCATTTCCGCCAAGGCGTGCCAAGCGCTCTGTGAGGCGGCTGGCTGCAAGCCGGATGATATCTCTGCCTACATTGGGCCCCATATCCTGGGCGACGAGTACGAGGTGTCCCAGGAGCTTATGGATCGCTTTGCCGCCGAGTTCGCGTGCATCGATGCTACCGCTTCCCGTATGCTCGATCTTTCCGCCGCCATTCGCGAGGCGCTGATGGACGCCGGCGTCGAGGCGAGCGGCATTGTGGACACCAAGCTTTCCACCGTTCGCCAGAATGACCGCTTTTATTCCTACCGTAACGAGGGCGGCACCTGCGGGCGCCATGCTGCCATCGGCGTGATGCTATGAGAAAGATCGCATCGGTCCTGAGTGCAGCAGTGCTCACGCTCACGCTGTGCGCCTGCTCCTCGGGATCTTCTGCCTCTTCCATTACCGTTGCCGGCTCTACGACGTGCCTTCCCATTGCCGAGATTGCCGCCGAGGGCTTTAAAGGGGAGACCGGCACTGACGTGCTGGTTTCTGGTCTGGGCTCATCTGCTGGCATCGAAGCTGTTAGCGCCGGCACCGCCGATATCGCCAGCTCCTCTCGTGGCCTCAACGCCGATGAGCAAGACCTGGGCCTGACGCCTATCGTTATCGCGCACGACGGCATCGCAGTCATCGTGAACGACGACAACCCGGTCGACAACCTCTCGACCGAGCAGCTCCGCGATATTTACGCCGGCAAGATTACCAACTGGAAAGAAGTCGGCGGAGAGGACCTGAAGATTCAGGTTATCAACCGCGATGAGGCGTCTGGTACGCGCGAGGCCTTCCGCACCATCGTGATGGACGGCACGCCGTTCGATCGTCGCTCGGCTGTTCTTTCGGGCACGGGCCAGGTACGCGATGTCGTGTCCCGCTCGCGTGGCGCTATTGGCTACATCTCGCTGGGTTTTGTCGAGAGCCTCAACGCCAAGACCTCGGTTAAGGCTGTTTCGGTCAACCATGTCGAGGCATCCGAGAAGACGGTCGCAAGTGGCGGCTATCCCATCTCGCGCGACCTTTACTTCTTTGTGAAGGGTACGCCTTCACAACAGGCGCAGGATTACATCGACTATGTGACGTCTGAGAAGATGGACAAGCAGATTCGCGAGGCGGGCTTTATTCCCGTCGCCAACGACGGAAAGGGGAGTGAGTAGCGTGGAAGCACAGGAAACCCCCCAGATTGAGCGGGAGGCTCAGGCGCCCAAAAAGCGTGAGTTGGCGTTGGTGTCGCGCAGCACCTATCTCAAGGAGAAAGCGCTGCAGTGGATCTTCTTCGCCTGTGCGTTCTTGGCGGTCGTCACCGTCATCCTGATTTTTGTCTTTACCACGTACTCGGCGCTGCCGGTCTTTACCGACATCGGTCTGGCGGACTTCCTTAGCTTTACGTGGGCGCCCTCTGAGGGTCACTACGGCATCATGTCGCTGCTGGCGGGCTCTGGTCTGGTGACGGTCGGTGCGCTCGCCATGGGTGTGCCCCTGGGTGTGGGCACGGCCGTGTATCTGGTCGAGATTGCGAGTAAGCGTGTGCGCAGGCTCATCAGCCCCGCCGTCGACCTGCTGGCGGGCATCCCCTCCATCATCTACGGCTTCTTTGGCATGGTCATCATCCGTCCGTTTATCGCGCAGCTAACCGGCGGTCTTGGCTTTGGTGCGCTGACGGCGTGGTTCGTGCTCGCCATCATGATCGTTCCGACCATCACCACGCTTACCATCGATGCCCTCAATTCCATTCCCATGGGCATTCGCGAGGCGTCCTATGCCATGGGTGCCACCAAGTGGCAGACCATCTACAAGGTCGTGCTGCCTGCAGCCAAACTGGGCATTGTCGATGCGATTGTCCTGGGTATGGGGCGTGCCATCGGTGAGACCATGGCCGTGCTCATGGTCGTGGGCAACGCTCCGGTCATCCCGGACAGCATCTCGAGCCCCATTTCGACGCTCACGAGCCAGATCGCACTCGACATGAGTTATTCCTCGGGCCTGCATCGCTCGGCTCTGTTTGGCATGGGCGTGGTTCTGTTTGTCATCTCCGCTGCACTGGTGGGTATCGTTCGTCTGATTTCCAAGAAGAAGAGGGGGTAGGCTATGTCCGATTCCGTTGACACGACGGTCGATATGACCTCGTCGCGCGAGCGCATCAAGCGTGCCCTTTCCCATGGTAAGAAGGGCCGCATCAACAAGGACCTATCCAACAAGATCATGCTCGGCGTTTTTCGCGCCGCGGCCTATATCACCACGCTGGTGTTGCTCGCCATCATCGCCTATGTAGTTATCAACGGCCTGCCGCATATTTCGCTCGACTTTATCTTTGGTTGGCCGCAGGGCGTAAATGCCGAGGGTGGCATTTGGCCCACGATCGTCTCGACTATCTACGTGACGGCACTCGCCATGCTCATCTGCACGCCGGTTGCCGTCTTGGCTGCGGTCTATCTGGCCGAATACGCCAAGCAGGGCAAGATTGTCGATATCATCCGCTATGCTGCCGATGCCCTGGCCTCGGTGCCTTCCATCGTTATGGGCCTCTTTGGTTACGCCTTGTTTGTCGAGGCCATGGGCCTGGGCCTTTCGATGGTCTCGGCCGCACTGGCGCTGGCGCTTCTGATGTTGCCCATCGTCATGCGCACCACCGAGGAGGCAATCCGCGCCGTTCCGCGCTATATCCGTTGGGGCGCATATGGCCTGGGCGCCACCAAGTGGCAGGTCGTCTCCAAGATCGTGCTTCCTTCGGCCTTTGGCCGCATCGCCACCGGTATCGTCCTCGCCATCGGTCGCGCCATCGGCGAGACCGCGGTGGTGCTCTACACCATGGGTCAGGCCATCAACCTGCCTATATCGCCGCTCGATTCCGGTCGCCCCATGACCGTTCACCTCTATTTGCTTGCCAACGACGGCATCAACATGAACGCAGCCTACGGTACTGCGCTTTTGTTGATGGCGATTATTCTGGCCTTCAACCTGTTTGCGCGTTATCTGTCGCGCAAGCGCCGCTAGTTAAGGAGTCCCATGTCCGTCTATCAGTCCGCTCCCACGCCGGAGCAAGCGGCCATCACGGCCAAGGATTTCAACTTTTGGTACGGTGACTTTCATGCGCTGACGGGGCTCGACCTCAACATCGCCAAAAACGCCATCACCTCGTTTATCGGTCCTTCGGGCTGCGGCAAATCGACGTTTTTACGCTGCATCAACCGTATGAACGACCTTATCGAGGGCGCTCGTGTCGAGGGCGTCATGACGCTCGACGGTAACGATATCTATGCCGAGGGCGTCGACCCGGTCGACCTTCGCCGCCGCGTGGGCATGATCTTTCAGCAGCCCAACCCGTTCCCGAAATCCATCTACGAGAATGTCGCTTTTGGCCCTCGTTTGCAGGGCGTGACTAGCAAAAGCGACCTCGATGACATCGTGGAAGAATCGCTCAAGCGCGCCAACCTCTGGAAAGAGGTATCCAATCAGCTCAACAAGGATGGTTTGGCGCTCTCGGGCGGTCAACAGCAACGTCTGTGCATCGCGCGCGTGCTTGCGGTGCAGCCCGATGTCCTTCTGATGGACGAGCCCTGCTCCGCCATCGACCCCACGTCCGTTTCTAAGGTCGAGGATCTGATGGCCGAGCTGGCGCCCGAGATGACGATCATCATCGTCACGCATTCTATGCAGCAGGCGGCTCGTATCAGCGACTACACCGCATTTTTCCTGCAGGAAGTTGCCGGTGAGCCTGCCACGCTCATCGAGTATGGTCAAACCGACGCAATCTTCACCAGTCCGGTGGATTCGCGGACGGAAGACTATATCACCGGCCGCTTTGGCTGATCGGTGCGACTAGTCCCTAGCCGATCGGACCTGGTCCGGTGCGTATTCACTGTGCGGGCGGCATGACCGCACTCAACTGATTGGAGTGAACCATGCGCAAACTGTTTTCCCGTCAGCTCGTCGAGGCCCGTCACGAGATGCTGGGCATCTACGAGGCCGTCGATCTTGCCCTTCACGACGCCGTGAAGGCCTATGTGACCGACGACCGCAAGCTCGCCACCAAGACCAAGAAGCGCACGCTTTCGATTGATGCTCGCTGCGCTAACTTGGAGGCCGTGTGCTACAACCTGATCGCTACGCAGTCGCCGGTCGCCTCCGACTTCCGTTTGCTGCAGACGATTATCTACGTCGACTTTAACCTGCAGCGCATGACCGATAAGGTTCGCCAGATCTGCCGCGCCACGCGTCACATGGTCAAGGCCGATATCTCACTGCCCCAGGAGCTCGTCGGTACGGTTGAGGCCGAGGCCGAGGCCGTGTACCAGGTGCTGGGCTCGTCGCTGTCCGCGCTCGTCACTAACGACATGTCCATCATCTGCAACCTGGCCGTCGAGGACGAGCCGGTGCATGCGGCGTACGAGAGGTTCTTCCGCACCTTTAATCGCATGGATACGGGCGATTTTATGGACGACGACAGCAACTATGACGACCTGCGCCGCGCCATCATGGTCTCGCGCTACCTCGATCGCATCGCCTCGATTTCCATTGATGCCGCCTGCCGTCTGACCTTCCTTCTGACCGGACAGCGTATGACTGCCGGCGATATCGCCCGCACGGACGAGGATGAGCTCGAGAGCATGCGCGTGCCTTCGGGCGAGGGCGTCATCATGAGGCCTGCGGTCGATGCGCGCTTTGTTGCCAAGGTGCCCGCTAACGAGGTGAGCGAGGGTCTTCGCTACCTGTTGGATCATCTTGAGGACGAGGATGATGGTGAGGACGACGAGGAGTAGGGTAGCCCCGTTCGTTGAGAGATTGTAAATACCTAAGGGAGCGCGGCCTTGCGGATGCGGGGCCGCGCTCTTGCGCTAGCATGGGACTACTTGTTGTGCTGTTAGCGGAGGCGATTGGCAATGGATAACTATTTGAATGTAATGCGCGCTCGCCGTGAGCAGATACTCGAGCGTTTCTATGCCGCGCTCGATCGCGCTGGGAGGCCCCGCGATGCCGCGCGTTTGATTGCCGTGTCCAAGACCGTCGGCGTCGATGAGACCATCGCGGCCATCCAGGTGGGGTATCGCCATTTTGCCGAGAACCGCCCGCAAGAGCTCGTCCGCAAGCTCACAGGTCTGGCGGAGCATCCGGAGCTGCCCGAGGTGCGCTTCGACATGATTGGCAACCTTCAGACCAACAAGATTAACGCGGTGTTGGGCTCGGCCGAGCTGATTCATTCGGTTGGTTCGCTTCATTTGGCGCAGGCGATCTCGAGCCGTGCCATTCGCAAGATCGAAGCGGGCGAGCTCGCCGCCCCCCAGCAGGTGCTGATCGAGGTCAACGTGAGCGGCGAGGAGTCTAAGGGCGGCTTTTCGCCCGATGAGATTCGTGGCGCTGCCGGCGAGCTTGCGGAGCTTGAGGGAATTTGTGTGCAGGGCCTTATGACCATGGCCCCTCGGGGGAACAAGGATGTGGCGCGTCGCACCTTCGCCGGGCTGCGAGAGCTGAGGGATGAGCTGGAGGCGGCGCATCCCGATCTGAGGCTGCCCGAGCTATCTTGTGGCATGAGCGAGGACTTTGAGCCTGCCCTTGAGGAGGGCTCTACGCTCGTTCGCCTGGGCAGGGTAGTATTTAGCCCGGAGTTTGCAGTAAAATAGGGCTCTGAAGTGCGCACTGGTCTACAGAGCGCCTGCACTAAACCGTGAGAGGACACAACCATGGGCTTCCTTGACGAGATTAAAAATAAGATGCACCTTGGCGGCCAGCAGGGTTACGACCAGGGCTATGGCCAGGATGACGACTACGGCTACGATGATGGCTACGACGATGGCTATCAGAACAACGGCTACAGCGGCGCCTCGGGTGAGGGCTTCTATACCCAGGACGAGCCGAGCAACGGCCTGCTGGGTCAGACGCGCCGCGGTGAGGCCGAGTCTGTCGCGGTGTACACGCGCTCCGGCCAGCTGGTCGGCGACGACTCCCGTCATGCAACGACGTACAATCCGCCGTCGCGTTCTCAGGATAGTGTCGCGGGCGGCTATCGTCCCGGCGCTTACGACACGCCGTCGAGCTATGCCGAGAGCGCTCGCGCTCGCGCCGCGGCACCTGCGCCCGCTCCTGCGCCGAGCGACGCTTCGGCCTATGCGAGCAACATCATCAACGCCACGCCGCAGCTGCCTGCCTATGTTCTGCGTCCCGAGAGCTATGACGATGTCGAGACCGTTGTCCGCCGTGTGCGCACCAAGCAGCCCGTTGCGCTGATTTTTGTTGGAGTTCGCACCGAGGTCGCCAAGCGTGTCCTGGACTTTAGCTATGGCTTTGCCTGCGGCCTGGGCGCTACGGTCAAAGAGGTGGGCGATCGCGTGTTTATGGTGCTGCCCGCCGGCTGCGAGGTCAAGGATTCGGACCTCAAGAAGCTGCGCGCCGACGGCTACCTTAAGTAAACCCAAGACGAGGAGATTCTCATCAACATCTACACCATTGTCCAGCTGGTCAACACGCTGTTCAACTTCTACTCCACGCTCATCGTGGTCTATTGCTTTATGACGTGGATTCCCATGAAGCAGGGCGGCCTGCTGCAGGATATCGCCGCGGTGCTCGATAGCGTCTGCGGTCCGTGGCTCAACCTGTTTCGTCGGTTTATTCCGCCGATGGGCGGCGTTGATTTTTCGCCGGTCGTTGCAATTATTGCGTTGCAGTTGGTGCAGAGGCTGATTCTGCAGCTTCTTATAGGTATACTCGTATAGTACTGGCTCAGTAACTTACGTCGGGCGCCCGGCGCCGAGGCGATGAAAAAGGAGAACTTGTTATGGCTATTACCCCTGCTGACATCCAGGCTCAGACTTTCTCTGAGGCCAAGCGCGGCTATGATCCCGCCGAGGTCGACGTCTTTTTGGAGACGCTGTCCTCCGAGGTTGACGCCATGCTCGCCAAGATCGTCGATCTTAAGGGTCGTCTGACTGCCACCGAGCAGCAGCTTGCTGACACGCAGGCTCAGCTTGCCCAGGCTCAGGACGCTGCCGCGCAGGCCGTTCCTGCCGCTCCTGTGGCCGCTCCCGCACCCGACTTCTCCGCTCAGGAGCGCCAGATCTCCGCTGCTCTGATCGCTGCCCAGCAGACCGCCGAGGGCATCGTCAACGACGCCAACGAGAACGCTGAGCGCATCCGCAACGAAGCCGACGCCAAGGCCCGCGAGGTCATCCGTCAGGCCCTGACCGAGAAGCAGGCCGAGCTCGAGGAGATCGACCGTCTGAAGGCTTCCCGTGAGGAGTTCAAGGCCGAGTACCTCAAGCTCATCCAGCACTTCATGGACGATGCCCAGAATTCCTTCCCGGCCGACCTCATGGCCTCCACGCCGGTCGGTTCTGCCGCTTCTCCTGCGGTGACCGTTTCCGCCGCCGAGCCGCTGCCTGTCGCTGATCCTGTTGTCCCCGTGGCTGACCCCTTCGCCCCGATCGACAACTTTGCTGCCGACGACCTGGATTAGCGCCAGAGCTACAATCTAGTGCCCTTAAAAGGAGCTCGCACTTGCGGGCTCCTTTTTTAGTAGATTTTTGGGACATGCCTTATTTCCTTCCTTTTATCAAATTAAGAATATCGTGCTCTTCGGAACGCCTGCCAGGGGTTTAATTTGCTTGCGAGACAAGCCGATACATTTCACTGAAGGCGAAAGCTCTCACAAATATTGACCAATTTCGATATGTCCAAAATTCATATTACGTATATGGGTAACAATCATATATAGGATCTCTCAAGTAACCTAAGTAACCGAACCGGGGCAGAAAGGTGTGCAAACAAGCCGCGACGAACAGCTTCTCCCGCATTTCTTTAGGCAAGCGAAAAGAGGGATGACATGATGGGCAAGAGCTACGTAAAGATTCTAATTGTTGGCCTTGCAATTGGTCTCGCAATGGCGCTATGCGCATCATTCGCGAGGTATAGGTCCGAGCAATCGTTTATTGATGGCGCTGAAAACGGGTTTGGCATAGATGGGATGTATGCCAGCGATGATGCAATCAGGTCGTCTATGGCGATTCTTACGGGCGAAGATATGGAATGGCAAATCTGTAATGACGATGGCTCTTGTATGAGTGGTCGTTTGGCTGCAACAAGCGATCCGAATTCGTTTGATCTTCTCGACAATGATGGAGCGGATTGCGGTTCTGTTCACCTGTCATATGCATCGCGAGATGGGATGGACGGCATTCTCTATGTCTCTCACAAGATTGGCGATTTCAAGATGCGCAGGACTAACCGTGTGCCGGCTTTTATCGAGGAATGATGGTTGCCGTGTTAGTCGCCCACGGCTCGTCCATGTATTCGTGAAAGCTGTTCCATTTGCATTCAAATAGGGAAGCGCGTACGCCCTGAGCGCGAAAACGCCGAGCTCTGCGTGCGATAGGGCAGAACTCGGCGAAGGACGCGCGATAAAAGGTAGATTTTAGGGTATGTGCCAAAAACTACTTGAGGAGGAAGCCGGAGAGGGGAATGGTACGGGCCTCGCGATGCTTAGGATCGGCGATGCGGTCGGCAGGATAGCCACAGACGAGCATGTGATAGGGGTAGACGCCCTCGGGCAGGTTGAACCGCTCTCGGGCTAGCTCGGGCTTAAAATGGCATACCCAGCACGTTCCCAGGCCCTGATCCTCGGCCTCCATCATCATCTGATCGCAGACGATCGAGGTGTCGATAGCGCTGGAGTTCATCTGGTCATAGGGACGCACCCAAGCGTCGTCGGTAACGCTGCAAACGAGGAAGATGAGCGGAGCTCCAAAGATGGACCCATCACGAGCAAACCGAGGCTGACAAGCAGCTGCCTTCTCCAGAAGCTCGGGCGTATCCAACACCATCACACGGGTTGGATGATTATTACAAGCAGAAGGAGCAATACGCCCAGCCTCAACAATGGCATCCACCACAGCCTGCTCCACAGCCCGATCCTCAAACTCGCGACAAGAATAACGACCCCGAGCCAAATCCAAATACGCCATAACCAAACCCTCCAAAGTCAGCGAATCAATCCAAGGTAAATCAAAAGGTACCCAAGGCTACGCTCAGCCAAACGCTCAGTGCAACCCCAAAGTATCCAATCGGGCATAAAGGGTCGCATCAGCCAAGCCACCACCACGCTCAAACCCTCAGCCAAGGTTCCAATGGCAGTACGTAAGGGAGCGGGCCCGACCACTGATACCTTTTGAACGACTCTGCTTGCAGCCGGAGTGAAAAAGGCATCAGTGGTCGGGCCCGCGACCGGTGGGATACGTACGGCTAATTAACTGTTCTTCATGACAATCGAATCCACGACATCGGCCACATTCTCGCAGCAGTCGGCGCAGTACTCCAGAAAGGCGTAGACGTCACGCCAGGCGATGACCTCGAGCGGGTCCTTGCCGTTGACGTGCAGGTTGCGCATAGCGTTGATGTAGAGCTCGTCGGCCTCGGACTCGATAGTGTTGATCTGGATGACGAGCTCGCGTAGGGTCTTGGACTTGCGGTAATTGGGAAGCTCGACCATCAGGTCCTTCATAGCGCGGCAGGCGTCGGTCACCTTGTGGGCGATGACGATGGCATCGGGGTGGATGCTCTGGATGTTGGTGAAGTAGACGCGCTGCACGACGCCCTCGATACGGTCAAGCACAGTGTCGAGCGAACAGCTCATCAGGTCCAGATCCTCACGCTCAAGCGGGGTGATAAAGGCAGTGAGCAAGGCATCCTCGAGCTCATGGTGCTTCTTGTCGGCCGCATGCTCAATCGCATGCATCTCCTCGAGCATGTCGTGGATCTGCGCGGGGTCAAAGTTCTCAAAAATCTTGATGAGCAACTCTGCGGCCTGGACGGCAAGGTCGGCGCAGGCGACGTAGTTGTCAAAGTAGAACGAATCGGGTTTCTTTGCCATGAGTGGGTCCTTTCGAGGCGAAGACGGGTGGGTGAGGTATTGCGGTCCGGATGGACGTTCGGTTTGACTAGAGGAACATCATGAACAGCTTGGCCATGACAAAGCTGATGAGTCCACAGGCAGGGAAGGTGAAGAACCAGGTGAACATCATGTCCTTGACGACACCGAAGTTGATGGCCGAGAGGCGCTTGACGGCGCCGACGCCCATGATGGCGCAGGTTTTGATGTGCGTGGAGGACACGGGGATGCCGGTAAGGGTGGCAAGTAGCAGGTTCGCGGCGCCCGCGAGGTCGGCAGAGAAGCCCTGATACTTCTCGAGCTTAACCATGCTCTGGCCGACGGACTTGATGATGCGCTCGCCGCCCACGCTGGTGCCGATGCCCATGGTGGCCGAGCACAGCAGCATGATCCAGATGGGGATGCCGGCGTCGCTGACGCTCGTCTGCCCGCTGGCAAAGGCGACACCTAAAAAGAGCACGCCGATAAACTTTTGTCCATCCTGCGCACCGTGCATAAAGCTCATGGCCGCAGCGCTTGCGATCTGAGCGTATTTAAAGAAGACATTGGCACGTCGTCTGTTGGCGGCGGCGAAAAGAATCGAGACGAGCTTGCACAGGACCCAGCCCATGACAAAACCCAGGCCGATGGAGAGCGCCAGGCCGTAGATGACCTTCATCCACTCGTGGACGTTGACGCTGCTCGCGCCGCCGAGGGCGATGGCGGCACCGGTCAGGCCGGCGATAAGGCTGTGGCTTTGCGAGGTGGGGATGCCAAAACGCGATGCCGTGGCACCGTAGACGACGATGGAGAACAGCGCCGCGCAGAGGCACGCGAGCGCCATGGTGCTGTTTCCGCCAAAGTCGACGATATGTGAGATGGTGTTGGCGACGCTCGCGTTAAAGTGCGTCATGATGAGCACGCCGAGGAAGTTGAATGCGGCGCTCATGAGAATGGCGGCGCGGGCGGGCATGCAACGCGTAGTGACGCAGGTCGCGATGGCGTTGGGCGCGTCGGTCCATCCATTGACGAAGATGGCGCCGAGCGCGAGGATCACGGTGACGGCAAGGACTGGGTTCGACACAATTTGGCCGAGGAAGGTTGAGAACGTTACGTCCATATATGGGCTTTCTCGAAGTTTGCAGGCACGTTACAAAAACATGATAAATCGTATCACCTCCTGTGGGTTTCTTTACCGAGTTCTGATGGGAGAAGTGATTTTTTTGGCACTAACATTGAACATTAGCCCTGTTGACCGCGGGTGTTCTTTTTGCTAAGACGCCATGAGGACATGCGCGCGCGTCCCAACATCCCAAAATCACAGTCTGTTCGCTTTACAATATGCAAACATGCGTTCGATAATAGGGGACATGGAATATCGACAGACAGACGGCAAAACTCGGCGCGTGCACAAGCAGTATGTGGACGTCGTGGCCCGCATCCTCGCGGGCGGACAAGTCGTGCCGGTTACCGTCTGCTGGGTCGACGGCCGCTGTTTTACGATTGACGAGATTGTCTCGTCCACCGGTTTTGGCCTAACGGTTCACGGCATTTGTACGGCGACCTATAAGGTTCGTTTTGGCGGTCATGCGACCGAACTGTATCTGGAAGAACAGGCGCGCGAGCGACCGGATGGCTCGCAGGCCCATCTGATGCGTTGGTGGGTGTGGGCATTCGACCGTACACTCGAGAGTGAACGCCGCAGGTAAGAGTGCGCGGCATTCGGGTACAATGGCAAGAATCTTGTCATCTGCTGTGCCGTCTTTCACGGCACTTTTTGAAAGGACGAAGTATGAACGATATCCAGGGCTATCAGAACGGCCCCATCGAAACCGGCGCAAGCCGTGCCAAGGAGATGTCGCCGCGCGCGTACAACCTTGTCATGTCTGCCCTGATCTTTTTGGGCTTTTGCGCCATGGGCGCCGGTGCTTACTTTACGAGCACCATGTCGTTTGCGCGCATGATGATGAGCGGCGCCGCTTTGCCGCTGGTCTTTGGCTCATTTATTTTGACCATCGTCGGCATGGTCATGATGTCGGCCGCTGCCAGCAAACAGTCCGTGGGCCTGTCACTCGTGGGCTACGTGGTCTTTGCGAGCACCTTTGGCCTGACGGCGTCGTTTGGTCTTGCCAACTACGACCTGCCTACCATTAACACCGCCTTTATCGCCACGGCCGCCATCACCTTTGTCTTTGGTGCGCTGGGCGTGACCTTCCCCAAGTTCTTCCAGCGTGTGTATGGCATTGGTTTTGGCATCCTGCTTGCCACGATTCTGGTCGAGATCGTGCTGATGTTCATGGGCGTTTCGCAGTCCATCACCGACCTGATCGTGATTGTGGTGTTTGCCGGCTTCATCGGCTACGACACCTATGTGGCAACGACGGTGCCGCCCACGCTGCCCAACGCCGTGCTTATGGCATCCAACCTGTTCGTGGACATCATCAACGTGTTCCTGCGCATTCTGAACATCCTTGGTCGTCGCGACTAGTGCCAAATTGCAGTGGTGCTTGCCGTGCGCGCAACTCGATACGAAAGGCGGTCCTTCGGGGCCGTCTTTTTTGTGTGCGGCAGGGTATCATGGATGGGAAAAGCCGATAGCGGCAGAGACCGAGAAAGGTGACCACTTATGGCAGACGTCGACAACAGGAACCGTAACCGCAGGTCTAATCGCGCGGGACAGCCCAATCCCAAGCGCGAGGCGCGTGCCAAGGCCGCCGAGCGTCACGTGGCGACTGTGTCCGAAGCGTGCGCCAAGGATATTGAGCGCTCGCTTGCCGGCGTGCGTGAGTTCGATGGCATGCCTGCTGGATTTGTCGCGGCGATGAAGGCTAAGGCCCAAGCGGCCGACACTGCCGAGGAACAGCTTGCCGAGGAGTCTGAGGCCGCTGAGGTTGCATCCGCAGAGACCGAGGTTACGGCTGAGCCTGCGCCCGCAGAGGAGGCCGCGGAGGCCGAGCCCGCGCCTGCCGCCGAAAAGCCCGCTCCGGTCCTGCCCGAGGTCACCGTGCTCGACGCCTCTGCCACGCAGGCCATTCTGGACAACGGCCGCGGCTATGCGCAGTTCTGCGACATGGCTGTGCTCGCCTTTGCCTCGTTCACCAATCCGGGCGGTGGCTACATCCAGGGCTATCTGGGCCAGGAGGCCACACTCTGTGCCGATTCGTATCTGTACAACGTCCTCGATAAGCAGCGTAAGTGGTACGGCGAGAACCGTCGCCGCAACATCAACTGCGAGCTTTACCGCAACCGTGCACTGGTGGTGCCTGCGGTGCGCTTCGACCGCAACCACGTGCATGCATATGCCGACGTAATCGTTGCCGCCGCGCCCAACGCCAAGCGCGCTCGCCAGGAGTATCGCGTGGGTGACGATGCCTTGCTGGATGCCCTGCGCGATCGCATCCGCTTTGTGCTTGCCATCTGCGACGAGCTGGGTCGTGAAAAGTTAGTGCTGGGCGCTTGGGGCTGCGACAACAACGGCTTTGACGCCGAAGCCGTGGCCGAGCTCTTCCGCAAGGAGCTCGCATCGGGCGACTTTAAGGTCAAGCAGGTCTTCTTTGCCGTGCCTTCTACGCGTTGGGACGAGGACTTTGCCAAGTTCGAGCACGTGCTGGCAAACTTCCCCGAGCGCAACGAGGAGTCCTATGCCCAGGTTGCCGCTCGCGCTGCGGCTGCTCGCGCCGCCGAGCAAGCCCAGGCTGCCGCCGAGGACGATGAGGACGATGACGATTGGCACAAGTACCTGTAATCGGTATGTGCTGACAGATAGGTCGATCCGGCAGGAGAGACTGCTCCCGCCGGCTTTTTACTAGAGGAAGGGCTTACGATGAAAAACATTCTGTGCTTTGGCGACAGCAATACCTATGGCTATGATCCGGCGGGCATGCGCGACGGCACCGCGGTGCGCTATGCGCACGATGTGCGCTGGTGCGGCGTGGCACAGCGTGACCTGGGCGAGGGCTGGCATGTGATTGAGGAGGGGCTCAACGGCCGCACGACGGTGCGCGACGATATGTGCCATCTGGACACTAACCTCAACGGCATTCGCACGTTGCCGATGCTGCTCGAGTCTCATAAGCCGCTGGATGCGATCGTGATTATGCTGGGCACCAACGACTGCAAGACGGTCTTTAGCGTGGGGGCTGCCGATATCGCTGACGGTGCCATGGCGCTGATTCGCACCGTCCGCGCGTTTCCCTGGACCGAAGCCGCGCCCTGCCCGCGTATTCTGCTGATGGCGCCTATCAAGATTAAATCGCAGATCGCCGATGTGTACATGACCGACTTTGACGAGCACTCCGTCGAGGCCTCGGAGCATTTTGCCGAATACTATAAGTATGTTGCCGAACAGTTTGGCTGCGATTTTTTGAATGCCGCCGATTTTGCCGAGCCGGGCAATATCGATTATCTGCACATGATGCCCGAAAGCCACGAGAGCCTGGGCCACGCCGTGGCAGCCAAGCTCAAAGAGATGCTCGGAGAGTAGCGCGGCCCAAAGCGCTACAAAAGTTCCCCTTGCGGCGGCTTGTTTCGTTGGTTTGTCTTGATCTGTAACAGTTGTAAGGCCGAAAACGGGCTAGATGTTACAGATCGAGATTATTTAGGTCGATATCGGTCGTTTGTCTCGATCTGTAACATCTAGGGTCGATTTTGCCGAGCTACTGTTACAGATCGAGATTATCTTCTCAGCGGAATTTGAATGTCTCAATCTGTAACAGGTGGACCGAAAAATGGACTCTAACTGTTACGGATCGAGATGTTTGTGGGAACCACCACAAAGGTGCCTGTCCCCTTTGCGGTGGCTTGGGACGGGGCTTAGTACTGCCACATGTGATTGACGGGGCCGGAGCCCTTGCCCATGTCAAAGCCGGCGGCCAGAGCGCCCGTTAGGTAGGCCTTGCCGGCGTTGACGGCATCGGCAAGATCCATGCCTTGGGCCAGCGCGCAGGCGATGGCGGACGAGAGCGTGCAGCCGGTGCCGTGCGTGTTGTCGGTCTCGATACGCTTGTGACGGAACCAGGTGGTGAGCGGATCGCCCAGGTGGTTGCCCTCGTCATCGAGTGGCGCGGGCTCTGCTAGCACATCGTTGGCCTCGTTGACAAAATGTCCGCCCTTAACGAGGGACGCGCAGCCAAAGCGGCAGGTGAGGAGCATGGCAGCGTTTTGCTGCGTGCGCTCGGAATCGACTTCGTAATCGAGCAGCGCCATGGCCTCGGGGATGTTGGGCGTGATGACGGTCGCCAGCGGGAACAGGCGACGCGTGAGTGCCTCGGAGGCATCCTCGGCAATCAAGCGCGCGCCCGAGGTGGCGACCATGACGGGGTCGACGACGATATTTTGTGCGTCCCAGGCGCTCAGGCGGTCGGCGATAACCTCGATAATCTCGGCAGAGGAAACCATGCCGATCTTGACGGCACTTGGGCGGATATCGTCAAAGACGGCATCGATCTGCGCCGCGACAATATCCGGGGAGATATTCTGCACGGCGGTGACGCCCAGTGTGTTTTGCGCTGTGATGGCGGTGATGGCCGTCTCGGCATACAGGCGATGCGCCGTGATGGTCTTGATGTCGGCCTGAATGCCGGCACCGCCGCTGGAATCGGATCCCGCGATGGATAGAACGGCAGGTACCTTACTGCGATCCATGCTCACTCCCTTGTCCGGTCGGATTCAAATGGGTCTTCTGCCTGCATTATAAAGTTGCCCGGGCCGGCTGTATGCCGATCCCGGGCGGGCGGTGCAATCTTTACGTAAATGTAAGAAAATGTTCACATGTCAACAATTGACGAACACCTTGTGGCCGTTTGTGGCTCCGGTGACGAGTTAGTCCTCCATGCCGAGGTCGATCGTCGTGCCTTCGAACACCTTGTTAACGGTGCGGACGGCGCACATCTTGCCACACATGGTGCAAGTGCCCTCGGTAGCGGCGGGGGACTCCTCGTAGCGCTTCTTGCCGGTGACCGGGTCGAGCGCGCACTTCCACATCTCTTCCCAGTCGAGCTTGCGGCGTGCCTGGCCCATCTTGTCGTCCATGTCGCGGGCGTGGGGCACCTTCTTGGCGATATCGGCGGCATGTGCGGCGATCTTGGTGGCCATGAGTCCATCGAGCACGTCCTGGGCGTTGGGCAGGCACAGGTGCTCGGCCGGCGTCACGTAGCACAGGAAGTCGGCGCCGGAGCTGGCGGAGATGGCGCCACCAATGGCGGCGGTGATGTGGTCGTAACCCACGCCGATATCGGTCACCAGCGGCCCGAGCACATAGAACGGGGCGTTGTGGCACAGACGCTTCTGCAGTTTCATATTGGCGGCGATTTCGTCGAGCGCCATGTGGCCCGGACCCTCGACCATGACCTGGACGCCGGCGGCCCAAGCGCGCTTGCACAGCTTGCCCAGCTCGATCATCTCAGCGGTCTCGGTGGCATCGTTGGAGTCGTAGAGGCAGCCCGGGCGGCAGGAGTCGCCGAGCGAAATCGTCACGTCGTACTCGTGGCAAATCTCGAGCAGCTCGTCAAAGTACTCGTAGAAGGGGTTTTCGTTGCCGGTGACCTCCATCCAGCCAAACAGTAGCGAGCCGCCGCGACTGACGATGTTCATCAGGCGGCCGGTCTCCTTAAAGGTCTTGGTGACCGACTTGTTGATGCCGCAGTGGATGGTCATAAAGTCCACGCCATCCTCGGCGTGCGCGCGCACGACCTCGAACAGGTCGTCCTTGGTCAGCTTGACCAGCGGCTTTTCCATGTAGCCGATGGCGTCGTACATGGGGACGGTGCCCACCATGAGCGGCGTCTCGTCGATGAGCTGCTGGCGGAACTGGCGCGTTTTGCCCGAGTTGGAAAGGTCCATGATGGCGTCGGCGCCAAAGTCCTCGGCGATCTTGACCTTCTTCCATTCCTCGGCGGCATCGGCCTTGTCGCCCGAGATGCCCAGGTTGACGTTGACCTTGGTGGACAGGCCCTCGCCGACACCAAAGGCGCGCATGCCCTTTTTGATATGCACGATGTTGGCGGGAATGGCGATGCGGCCGTCGGCCACGCGCTCGCGGATGTACTCGGGGTCGCGATGCTCGCGCTCGGCGACTTCCTTCATCTGCGGCGTGATCTGCCCGGCGCGGGCGAAGTCGATTTGCGTGACGAGCTTGGGCTCGGTCTGTGTGCTCATTGGCACGGCTCCCTTCGTTGGCATTACCCATATCAGGTTTGCGGGTCAGGGCGGGCGCGCCCAGTCTCAGCCTGCCGTCTTGTCCTGCAAGCTCCCCGTTTATGTAATGGGCTCAAGTATAGCTCGAATGGGTACGATTGGCATAACGAGCGTGCCTGTGGGGAGGCGAACATGGAAGACAAGCATCTATATCGAGAGACGCAATGGGATGTATCGGCCGAGGAAAGCCGTGCGCACCATGGCCTTGTCGCGATTGGTTTTGCGGTGCTTGCCGTGCTGGTGATTGCCTTTTGTATCTGGACGTTTGGCGGTCACGGCGGCGCAGCATGGGAGTTCGAGGCCGACGATGCCCTGCCGATCATGACAGTGAAGGTTACGGGCGGCAATACCGTTGCCGCGCCGGGCGACTATTGGTATTCGCGCGATGGATTTGTCCAGCTTCAGCTGAGCGGTGGGTCTATTCCTGGTGAGGAAATCGAACGCGTGACGTATGATGCGGCGCTCAAAACGCTGACGGTGAAGCTCAAGAATCAGGGCGACGTGCCTACGACTATGGATATCGCGCTGACGGAATGGCGCTTGGAGCCCCCATCGGGTGCTGCGGTGTCCGAGGTAGAGCACGTTAAGATTACCTACCAAGATGGTTCGACAAACGAAGTTGCCAAAGCCGACGGCTTGGCGGAATAGACGCCGTGCCTAGGCAGCACATTCAAAAGTAGCGGTGGTCCTACAAGGTCTGTTCGTTCAGGAAGACCAAAGTGTTCTTATTTGAAAGCTCGGGAAAGTGACGATAACCAACGTCAAACGCGGTGAGCCCGCTTACATCCTCGAGCTTGTTTTCTGCCATCCAGCGCACCATGGAACCACGTGCCTTTTTGCTGGCGGTCGAGCGCTGGATGGGCTTGCCGTTGCGGATGCCTTCGCCAAAGAGACACGTGACGACCGTGGCGTCGCCCGCGAGATGGGGCAGAACGGCTTTGGCGTACTCTACGCTGGCGAGGTTGACGATCGTGGTGTTTGAGCCTGCCGGGGCGATAGCCCGCGCGAGCTTGTCGCTCCAAAACGCATAGAGGTCTCGGGCATCGTCAACGGCGAGCTTCGCGCCCATCTCCAGCCGATATGGTTCGACGGCATGAAAGGGGCGAACGCACCCGTAGAGGCCAGAGAGGATCCACAGGTGGCTTTGCAGCCATGCGAGCTGCGCGGAATCCATCACCTCGGGCGCCATGCTCTGGTATTGAATGCCGTGGTAGGACATGACGGCAGGGGAGAGGTGACAGGCGAGTGCGGGATTGTCGAGATCGCCGTTTTTCAGGATGGGCCCGAACTCATGCAGGGTGTTGAGGCAAGGCCCCAGCAGTTTGTCACTCACGTTCCATAGCGCCTGCAGGCTGTCGCTGCCTTCATTCCGCTCGATATCTAGCAGTGCGCGGTGGAGGCGAGCCGTCTCGCGCGCAAAGGGTGGAATGCCCAGGACTTCAAAAGCATCTTGGGCCGCGCGCATCTGCTTGGCGGGCGAAATGACGACCTGCAGCATGGACTCTCCTCTGCCAAAAAGGAAGTTGCGGTGGAATACGGTCTGTTTTGGCCGTTTATGGGCCAGTTTAGTCTGTATTTCACCGCAACTGATGAAGGGTTGGTTACGCGCGCTCGATGAAGGCCTTGTAGCCGCGATAGGCCTCGTAGATATCGGCCTTGTTAGCGACCTCCCACAGGGCGTGCATGGACAGGACGGCAACGCCAGAGTCGATGACGTTCATGCCGTACTTAGCCATGATGTATGCGATGGTGCCGCCGCCGCCCGCGTTGACGCGACCGAGCTCGCAGGTCTGGAAGTCCACGCCGGCCTCGTCCATGATGTCGCGGATGAGGGCCACATACTCGGCGTCGGCGTCGTTAGAGCCGCCCTTGCCGCGGCTGCCCGTGTACTTGTTAAAGCACAGGCCGCGACCCATAAAGGCTGCGTTCTTGGTTTCGAACTTGCCGGCGTAGCCCGGGTCGAAGCCGGCGGACACGTCGGAGGAGAGCATGCGGCTGCGGGCGAGCGCGCGGCGCAGGGCCAGCGGGCTATCCTCGCCGGCGAGCGTCATGATCTCGGCGACGGTGTTCTCGAAGAAGCGGCTCGTCATGCCGGTGGCACCCACGGAACCGATCTCCTCCTTGTCGACGATGAGTGTGATGCTCGTGCGCTCCACGTTGGCGACGTTGATCTGGGCGAGCATGGACGGATAGGCGCAGACACGGTCGTCGTGGCCATAGCCCAGAATCATGGAGCGGTCGAGGCCCATGTCACGGGCGGGGCCGGCGGGCACGACCTCGATCTCGGCGGAGAGGAAGTCCTCCTCCTCGACGTCGTACTGCTCCTTGAGGATATCCAGGAACATCTGCTTGACGGGCTCCTTGGGAGCGTCCTTGTCGTCCTCGTCAAACTTGACGGGGCGGCCGCCCACGATCACGTCGAGGATCTCGGCGTCGACGGCGTCCTTGGCGGGCTTGGCCATCTGCTCGCTCGAGAGGTGGATCAGCAGGTCGGAGATGGTAAAGACCGGGTCGTCGGCCTTGTCACCGATGTTGATGTCGACGGTGGTGCCGTCCTTTTTGCAGATGACGCCCACGAGTGCGAGCGGGGAAGCGACCCAGTGGTAGCTCTTGACGCCGCCATAGTAGTGCGTGTCGAGATAAGCCATGTCGCCGGCCTCGAAGGCGGGGTTCTGCTTGAGGTCCAGGCGCGGCGAGTCCACGTGGGCGCCCAGGATGTTAAAGCCCTGCTCGAGCGGGGCGGTGCCCAGGTTGACGAGCATGAGGTCCTTGCCGTGGTTGGCGGCGTACACCTTGTCGCCGGCCTTGAGCGCGCGGCCCTCGGCGATCACGGTCTCCAGATTGACGTAGCCCGCCTCCTCGGCCATCTTGATACCGGCCTTGACGCACAGACGCTCGGTCTTGTTCTCACTCAAAAACTGCTTGTAGCCGCGGCAAAGCTCCTCGAGCTCCTCGATCTGCTGTGGCGTGTACTTTTTCCATGCGCAGGGACGCTCCATGACGCAGGCTCCTTTCGGATCGATCGTGCTGGTTGATGTACCGTGAGCCATCGTATCACGCGCGGGCCCGCGGCGGCAGGGAAGCCTGATGTGCGGTGGCCGCGGGGCGGGGAGCGTGTAAACTGGTGTGAGCAAACCGTGCCCAGCCCAAAGCGAGGTATTCAATATGTCTGAAAAGCGCCGTACCTTTGCCGTCATCGACGGCAACTCGCTCATGCATCGCGCCTTCCACGCCGTGCCGCCGACCATGAACGCGCCGGACGGTCGCCCCACCAACGCGATCTTTGGTTTTCTGAACATGTTCCTCAAGATGATCGATGCCTTTAATCCCGACGGCGTTGTCGTGGCGTTTGACAAGGGCAAGCCGCGCGTGCGTATGGAGATGCTGCCGCAGTACAAGGCGCAGCGCCCGCCCATGGATCCCGACCTGCACGCGCAGTTCCCCATGATCAAGGAGCTGCTCGCCGCGCTCAACGTGCCGATTCTGCAGTCCGAGGGCTGGGAAGGCGACGATATCCTGGGAACCATGGCGCGCTTGGGTGAGGAGGCCGGCTGCGACATGCTGCTGGTGACCGGTGATCGCGATATGTATCAGCTCGTGACCGAGCACGTTAACGTGGTCTCGACCCGCAAGGGCCTGTCCGACGTGGCGATCATGACGCCCGAGAGCGTGGACGATCTGTATCACGGCATCACGCCGGCGCTCGTGCCCGACTTTTATGGTCTGAAGGGCGACACGTCCGACAACATCCCCGGCGTGCCGGGCATCGGCCCCAAAAAGGCGAGCGCGCTCATTGCGCAGTACGGTAGCCTGGATGAGGTCATCGCACACGCCGACGAGGTCAAGGGCAAGATGGGAGAAAACCTGCGCGCACACATCGACGACGCGCTGCTGAGCCGTAAGGTGGCGACCATCCGCACCGATGCACCCGTTGAGCTCGATTTTGAGGCGACGTCCTTCCCGGCGTTTTCCGCCGATGAGGTTTCCGCGGCGCTGGGCACGCTTGGTATCACCGCCATGCAGAACCGTTTCTTGGCGCTGATCGGCGGCGAGGGCGGGGCAGCTGCCAGCACGTTTGAGATTCCCGCCGTTTTGCGCGCAGCCGCCGGCGATGCTGGCGCGCTTGGTGCCGTTGCGGCTGAGGTCTCCCGCGTGATTGATGCCGGCGAGTGGGTCGCCGCCGTGGTGGACGATGACAAGGAAGAGGGCGCGCTCTTTGGGCTGACGCGCACGTTGTGGTTGGCGACGTCCAAGGGCCTGTTTGCGCTCGAGGAGGGCGACAGCGGTGCGGCGGCTGAGGTTGAGGGCTTCAACTTCGCCCACGGCGTGATTGCCGGCGTGCTCGCGCGTCTGTTTATGGAAGGCCGTGCGGCGAGCCCGGATATGAAGGCGCTTCTGCATGAGCTTTCGCCCATCGATTCTTCTGAGCTCGAGCTCATGGATCCGCTGGCAGTCGATTCCACGCGCATCTTCGATACCGTTGTTGCCGCCTACCTGTTGGATTCCGACCGCTCCGAGTTTGACGAGGTGTATCTGGCCGATACGTATCTGCAGATGGCGCTGCCTGCGGCGCGCGGCGCAGAGGGTGCTGGCGAGGACGCTCCTGCGCCCGCCGCTCGCACGGCGGCCTTGACGCTGGCGCTGGTTGCACCGCTGCGTGACCGCATGGCCCGCGAGAACGCCGCCAACGTGTTCGATGGGATCGAGATGCCGCTCGTGCCGGTGCTTGCCAAGATGGAGCGCGCGGGCATGCTCGTGGACCCCGACCGCCTGCACAGTCTGTCCGAGGGCCTGGCGACCCAGATTGCCGAGGTCGAGCGCAGCATTCGCGACCTGGCCGGCGACGAGACCTTTAACATCGGCAGCCCCATGCAACTCTCGCACGTGCTGTTTGATGTTATGGGACTTCCGACCAAGGGCCTCAAAAAGACCAAGCGCGGCTACTATTCGACCAACGCCAAGGTGCTGAGCGACCTTGCCCGCGACCACGAGATCGTGCGCCTGATTTTGGACTGGCGTGAGAAGTCCAAGATTAAGTCGACCTATCTGGACACGCTGGGCCCGCTGCGCCGTGGTGACGGGCGTGTGCACACCACGTACAACCAGACCATCACCGCGACGGGGCGTTTGTCTTCGAGCGACCCCAATCTGCAAAACATTCCGACGCGCTCGGAGCTGGGGCGTACCGTCAAGACGGCGTTCTCGGCGGGCGAGGGCAGCGTCTTTTTGGCGGTGGACTACTCGCAGATCGAGCTGCGCCTGCTCGCGCATCTTTCGGGTGACGAGCACCTGGTGCGCGCCTTCAACGAGGGCGAGGACTTCCATGCCGAGACGGCCGCGCGCGTATTTGGCGTGCCGGTGTCCGAGGTGACACCCGACCTGCGTAGCCGCGCCAAGGCCGTGAACTTTGGCATCGTGTACGGCCAGCAGGCCTATGGACTGTCGCAGTCGCTGCACATCTCGATGGCCGAGGCGCGCGACATGATTGATCGCTACTACGAGGCCTACCCGGGCGTGCGCACGTTCCTCGACAATGTGGTGGCGCGAGCCAAGCAGACGGGCTATGCCGAGACCATGTATGGCCGCAGACGCCATATTCCCGAGCTCAAGGCCAAAAACCCACAGCTCCGCGGCTTTGGTGAGCGCACGGCCATGAACCACCCCATGCAGGGCACCGCCGCCGACATCATCAAGATCGCCATGGCCCGCGTAAGCCGCCGCCTGGAAGAAGAGGGTTTTGCCGCCCACATGATCTTGCAGGTACACGACGAACTGGACTTTGAGTGCCCCGTCAACGAAGTCGAGCGCCTAACCACCATGGTCCGCGACGTCATGGAACACGTAGTAGACCTCCGCGTACCGTTGATCGCCGAAGCCAGCACCGGCATAACCTGGGCCGACGCGAAATAGGGAAGCACTCCGTAAGGCAAGCTCGCCCAAGACGCAAGCCCCCACATACTTAAGATTTGGGACAAACACTACTGATTAATTTGTCCCACAGTAACCAAAACAGAGGGGAGCCCCTTCCAA
>OKSC01000654.1_pt1 | contig 39478 bp, 32 predicted proteins | sample 1601161 | NCBI WGS metagenome assembly OKSC01 (sample SAMEA3541552, study PRJEB24748) | human gut metagenome | biome: human gut; feature: human-associated habitat; material: faeces | place: China | collected 2012 | reverse complement strand
GGGCGGAGCCTTTTGCAAAAGGCTCCGCCCCGCCGAAGGCGGCCACCACCCCCCGCGGCGAGCGGCGCTTCCCAAGCCCTCCGCAAGGCTTTTATCTCCCCCGGACTGACGGATAAAAAATCGACCCGTCAGCTCCGCCGCCGGCAGAACCTTCGGGTCGTTTGTTTTACAGGCTCACAGCTGGATCTTTCCCTCCTGCTCCTGGCTTTTCAGGTACCGCACCTTTATGGCGCGGGAAAGAAGCGAGGCCAGCGTGCCCAGGCTCCCTAGCAGCCCCAGCCACCCCAGGAACATGACCGCCGTGATCTCACCGGCCGGGTCGCCGCCGCGGCTCAGCAGCTCCATCCCGCCAAAGAGGACAAGGCACCCCGCCAGCACCAGCAGGAGCTTCCCCGGCTTGGTCGTGGCCTTGGCGGTGGAAAAGCCCACATCCAGCGTTACCAGCAGCAGAACGATGCACAGGATCGTCCCTTGAGAAAGCAGCGTGCGGATCAGGAACATATCATTTTTCCTCCGTCTTTTCGTGGGATTCTTCGGCCGCCGCGGGTGCGCTCTCCTGCTTCAGCTTTCGCGTCAGCGCCTCCAGCTCCTCCGGGCTCATGGAGCTGCGCAGCTGCTCCACCCGCCGCTCCAGGTCCTTCTGGGCCTCGGCAGCCGCGGTTTTGGCCTGCTCTATGTTCTGCTTTTGGTACGCGCGCGCTAAACCATCCGCGTACGCGCGTCCCGTGGGCGCGGGCGCGACCGGAATCAAAGCCGTCAAACCGCAAAGCACCAGCACCAGCTTCAGGCAGGTGATGGCCGCCCCGTAGCTGGGATATTCGGTGTGCAGGGTGGAAAGGTACAGCGCCTTATAGTCGGCAAAGAAAATGACGGTAAGGACGCACCACACCAGGAAAAACCCGAACCCCAGGATGAGCTTTTTGTTGGTATCCAGCCCCCGGCGGTTGCAGAACAGGATGCCGCCGATGACCAGTAGCGCCAGCATCACCAGCTCCAGCAGCAGGAAGACGGGCCAGGTGGCAGGCCCCTGGGCCAGGTATCCCCGGCTCAGGATGAGATCTCCGATGACCACCGCCGCAAACAGCAGGATGGCCGCAATAAACCGGGCGCGGGGAGCAGTACTTTTTTCCATCGTTGTCACCTCTTTCGCAGAATAAACGGCCCAAAAACGGCCGAAATTGTAAATTTTTTGTTAAAAATTGTGAAATATTAACCTCTCAGATGCAAAAAGGGGTCGATTTTGCCGTATTAGTGGGGGGAGTTTTTCGACCTTGGTTTCATCCACTGTGATTTCAGCCACAGTGTAGCATATGTTTTTTCCCTTGGCAAGTTTTTTCATCAAAACCGGCGATTCGCCGGCAGGGCGCGGGCCCTCCGGCAGCAAATAGAAACTGGGCGGCGGCATCCTGTCCCGCCCGCCAAAAAAGGAGGACCCACCATGGATTGGGCTATCAAAATCGGCTATGCGGTGATGGTTTTCGCCATCATCATGTGCTTCATCTTCAGCAAGCGCGGCGAAAAGGAAATGCGTCATATGGTTGACCGCTTCGCCCAGGCGTTCTGCAAGCTTTCCAACTATGTGCTGCCGGGCGGCAAAGCGCCTGCGGCCACACTTGCCGCCCGCAAAAAGGACGGGGTGATGCAGGCCCTGCCGGCCGCCGAGCAGCCGGAGGAGCTGCAAAAGCTGATGAAGCGGGGAACCGCCCGCCACCTGGCGGAGCTGTACGGCCAGATGGAGGAGGCCAGCGCCGAGCTGGTGTACCGCTGCCGCAAGCATCGCCGCAACCGGGAGCTTTTCGCCGATCCCATCCGGCAGATCTGCTACCTGACGAGTGTGTTCCTGGAGGGCTGCGCCGACCCCAAGACCATCAGCGACCAGAACCGGATCAATGCCTTCGAGAGCTTCTACACCGACCAGCTCAAGCACCGGGCCACCCTGCTCAAGAGAATCGCCGGTGAAAACGCCGAGTCGTTCCTGGAGCTGAACATGGACTATGACCTGGCCACCGTGGAGAAGATGGAGCTGGAGGCCAAGAAAAACCGCCGCAAGAATGAACGGGAGGCCGCCGCCCGCAGAAAACAGGAAAAGGCCGCCCAGCGCGAGATCAACCGCAACAAATAACGCCCGCAAAATTCCTCGCCCGGTAAAGCGGCCCCAAAGGGGAAACCGCAAGACCCATTGGGGTGCGGGGCCGGCTCCGGGGGAGCAATGGCCCGGCGGAAATGGGGGATTTGCGGCGGGCGCGCCGCAGCGGGGAGGGCTGCCCGTCAGGGTCAGCACGACAAAAGCGGAGGGCGCGCCCGCCTTCCTGCCCGGCCTGCGGGAGTGCGGGTACCGGGCGAAGGAAATACAGCAGATACCAGAAAAACAGCGAATACAGGAGGTTCCGCTAGATGACGGAAAAACAGATAGGAGGGAACGGCATGGCCAAACGGCAGCCAACAGTACTGCGCGTACCGGAAAACGGGGCAGGGGATCCCTTTTTTGGGCGGCAGGGCAATTGGTTCGAGGTTATTTTTGAATCTTCCTACGATGGCTTTTACATCACCGATGGCAACGCCATCACCCTGACCCTGAATAAAAGCTACGAGACCATCAGCGGCCTGCGCAAGGAGGAGATGGTGGGCCGCAGCATGGCGGAGCTGGTGGCCAGCCGGGTCATTTCGGGTTCCGGCACATTGCTGGCGCTGGAACGCCGGGAATCGGTGACGATGGAGCAGCAGTTCAAAACCGGCAAGCGGGCCATCATCACCAGCACCCCGGTTTTCGATTCCGAAAGCAACATCGTCATGGTGGTTACCAATGTCCGGGATGTTACCGAGCTGTACTCCCTGAAGGAGCAGCTGGAGCAGAGCGAGGAGCGCAACCGGCTCTATTCCGCCGAGCTGGAGGCTGCCCGCAGCCGCCAGGACCGCAATCCATCCAGCCTTATTTTCCACGATAAGAGCATGCAGAATGTCATTAGCCTGCTGAACCGCGCCGCCCAGATGGAGGTGCCGGTGCTGCTGCAGGGCGAGGTGGGCGTGGGCAAGGGCGCCCTTTCGGAGTACATCTACAGCAAAAGCAAGCGCCGCAAGGAACACTTTATCACCATACCCTGTGCCTCCCTGCCGGATGACACCATGGTGGCCGAGCTGTTCGGGCTGGGACCGGGGGTCTCACCGGAATACCCACAGGGCAAGGTGGGGCTGCTGGAGCAGGCCAACCGCGGGGTGGTCTTTCTGGATGAGGTGGAGCAGCTGAACCACGAAAGCCAGACTCGGCTGCTTTCGGTCATCAAGCGGCGGCAGGTAAAGCCGCTGGGCTACGGCGCCGATAAACCCTGCGACCTGCGCATCATTGCCTCCACCAGCGCTGACCTGCTGGCCCTGGTGCGGGAAAAGAAGTTCCGGGAGGACCTGTACTATGCCCTGAGCGTGCTGCCCATCAATGTACCGCCGCTGCGGGAGCGCCGGGAGGATATCCCCTATATCGTGACGGCCTATGCCGCCGAAATGAATAAGAAATATCACCAAAAAAAGCGCTTCGCCCCGGAGACCATCATCTGCATGCAGAGCTACAACTGGCCCGGCAATATACGGGAGCTGCACAATGTAGTGGAGCGCATGATGATCATTTCCAAGAACAATGTCATCCAGCCGGAGGAGCTGCCTATTACCGATAACATCACCATCAGCCAGAAGGATAGCGAGGAGTACTTTGAGCAGGTGAACCTGCACAAGCTGGTGGAGCAGCTGGAGATCAGTTACATCCGCCGGGCGTACAGCCGCTACGGCAATGTAAGGGACGCCGCCCGCAGCCTGGGCATGGATGCTTCCACCTTTGTGCGCAAGCGCAAAAAGATAGAGCAGGGGAGGGAATAGTTGCAAAAACGCAATGATGCGCAAAAATGCAACACCCCTTGATTTGTTCAAAAATTTTTAACGAATAGTCAGAAAAGCAAGGAATCAAGCGGAAAAACGGAACAAAATTTTTTGAAAATCGGGAGCGGTTGTTGCGGATACGCAACACTTGCTCCTGTTTTTTGGATAAAAAACGCGAAAAAAGCGGCAAAAACGCCCAAAACGCCAAAAGAGCCAAAAACAAAAGTAACCAAAGGAATTCCCGACAAAAATACACCCCTGCCAAACTTGCTCCGGGGCGGTTTACAAGCCGAAATTGGCCGGATATAATCGAAAATGAAAGCGGGCGGACACTGTGCCGTGCCCCTGGAGAAAGGTCCCGCTTTGCTGTAAAAATGCCGGTTGGCCGCCGCCTGATTGGGACAGGGGAGCAGCCCGCCGGCAGAGGAGTTACCACAAAAAACTGTGACGAGGAGGAATCTTCACATGACCGAAATGACCGAAACCAAAAAAGTGGAGGTACCGGAAGGCTTTATGACCGGTAAGTTCCCGCTGAAAAAGCGCGCTTACGGTGAAGAGCAGCCCGGTATCAAAGTAGGCCCCTTTAAGATCCGTCTCCCCCTGATCCACCACGAGTGGTCCTGGACCGAGATGGCCGCCGCCATGTTCCTGGGCGTTGCCTGTCTGGGCGCTGGTGTTACCACCACCATGACCACCTTTGGTCTGGATGACCCCGCGAATATCGCTGCCCTTGGCTTTGATGAGAACGGCGTATTCCTGATGGCCCTGACCTTCGGTGTTCTGAACGCGATCTGCTACTACCTGCCCTCTCTGCTGGGCGACCCCGTAGTTCCCGGCTGGATCACCCCCGCGCTGCCCCTGACCCTGAAGTTCCTGCAGCAGTGGGACCTGCCCAACTACGCCACCGGACAAGTAGACCGTATTTACGCGATGATAGCCCTGCAGATGCTGGTTGCTCTCAGCTTCCTCATCATGGGTGCTACGGGTATCGGCCGTAAGCTGGTAGATGCCGTACCCATGGGCATCAAGGCCGGTATTGTATTGGGCGCCGGCGTAACGGCCGCGGTAAATGTATTCTCCGCCCGTATGCCCAAGGCCCCCTGGACCGTTGCCATCGCTGTACTGATGTCCTACTTCTTCCTGTTTAACCCCACCTTTGCCCGCAAGGCGACCAAGAGCCGCTTCTGGAATGTAGTGCGTAACCAGGGCGTAGTACCTGCCCAGCTGTTCGCCATCATTCTGGCTCCCGTGCTGCTGCACGAGATCCCGCTGCCTCAGATCCAGTGGGGCTTTACCCCCCTGAGCTTCGGCTATGTTCTGGAGCACTTCACCATCTTTGGTCTGGGCTTCCCGGCCTGGAGCTTCTTCCTGGCGGCGATCCCCTCCGCGCTGGCGACCTACATCATCGCCTTCTCCGACTTTGTACTGGCGAAGGAAGTTGTTGCCGAGGCAACCTCTTACCGTCCTGATGAGAAGGTTATCTTCGATGCCAGCCGTTCCAACCTGGTAAGCTTCCTGCGTAACGCCATCATGTCCCTCTTTGCTCCTTGGGTCCCCATGTGCGGCCCGCTGTGGGCTTCCGGTCTTTTGACCATCACCGAGCGCTACAAGAGAGGCTACAAGACCATGCACACCTACTGGGACGGTGTATGTACCTTCCGTGCAGCTACCGTAATCTCCGTTCTCATCCTGCCGCTGGTCACCCTCATTAAGCCCGCGTTTGCCATCTTCTTCGGCATCACCATGGGCGTTCAGGCCTTCGCCTGCGGCAACATCGGTATCCGTATGTGCACCACCGCCAATGACCGCGGCGTTGCCTGCGTTATCGCCGGTGCTCTGACCTACTTCACCCCCGGCTGGGCTCTGCTCGTCGGTATCATCGTCTGGGCTGTTGTTGACGGCTCCGAGGCTGTGATCAACCTGAAGAACCGCAAGAAGACCGCCGGCGGCCCCACTCCCGAGGAGCTGGTTTTCACGGCTGAAGACAAAAAAGGCTGCTGCTGATCATTAAAGAAATTACCCCGCAAGGGAAAATGCCCCACCCGTGGGAGATGAGATAGCCCACTGCGGCGCGCACTCATCTCCCGGCGGGCAAGGGAAAGATGGAACTGATGATCCCAAGGTCAGTTCCATCTTTTCCGCGAAAGCGCGCCGCCCCAAAGAGAAAAGAAAAGGGAGGTAAACCGCCATGAAAATGCTTTCTATTAAACCGACCATCTATAAGTTTAAGACCGCTGAAGAATTCGCTGCGGAATTCAAAATCGGCGCGGGTGACCTGGTGATCACCAACGAATATATCTACCAGCCCTTCTTTGGCAAGCTGAACCTCGGCTGCGATGTGCTGTATCAGGAGAAATACGGCGCTGGCGAGCCCTCCGATGACATGGCAGAGGCCATGTATAAGGACATTAAAGGCGACCATAAGCGTGTTATCGCCATCGGCGGCGGTACCGTCATTGATATTTCCAAGCTTTTTGCACTGAAAACTGTTTCCCCCATCCTGGATCTCTACGATGGCAAGACCGAGATCGTGAAGGATAAGGAGCTGGTTCTGGTTCCCACCACCTGCGGCACCGGCAGCGAAGTCACCAACATCGCCATTCTGGCACTGAACAGCCGCGGCACCAAGAAGGGCCTGGCGGTGGATGAGATGTATGCCGACAGCGCCGTGCTGGTGCCTGAGCTGCTGAACGGCCTGCCCTTCCGCTTCTTCGCTACCAGCTCCATCGATGCCCTGATCCATGCCGTGGAATCCAGCCTTTCCCCCAAGGGCAACGAGATGACCCGGATGTTTGGCTACAAGGCCATTGATATGATTCTGCACGGCTACAAGAAGATCGCTGCGGACGGCCCCGAGGCCCGGATGCCGCTGCTGGAGGACTTCCTGATGGCCTCTCTGTACGCAGGCATCGCCTTTGGCAATGCGGGCTGCGCCGCCGTTCACGCCATGAGCTATCCCCTGGGTGCGACCTTCCATGTGGCGCACGGCGAGAGCAACTACGCCATGTTCACCGGCGTAATGAAGAATTACATGGAGATCCGCCAGGATGGCGAGATCGAGAGGCTCAATCAGTTCATCGCCGATATCCTGGGCTGCAAGGTAGAGGATGTTTATGAGGAGCTGGAGAAGCTGCTGAATAACCTCATCCAGAAGAAGGCCCTGCACGAGTACGGCATGAGCCGTGAGCAGATCGAGGAATTTGCGGACAGCGTAATAGCGAACCAGGGCCGCCTGATGGCCAATAACTTTGTGGAGCTGGACCGTGACCGTTTGATCAAGATCTATACCGAGCTGTACTAATTGCACATAAACAGAGCCGACTAACGATGAATCCAAAGAAAGAAAGGAAGTAACGAAAATGGCACTGATGACAGGCGAACAGTATATCGAAAGCATTAAGAAGATCAAAATGGAGATCTATATGTTCGGTGAGAAGTACAGTAATCCCACCGAAAGCCCCATTCTGCGTCCCTCCCTCAATTCCGTGCGCATGACCTATGACCTGGCCCGGATGCCCGAGTACGAGGATCTGATGACCGTGGTTTCTCCCTACACCGGCACCCGTGTGAACCGCTTTACCCACATCCACCAGAGCACCGAGGACCTCATCAAGAAGGTAAAGATGCAGCGCCTGTGCGGCCAGAAGACCGCCGCCTGCTTCCAGCGCTGCGTGGGTATGGATGCTTTCAACGCCCTGTTCTCCACCACCTATGAGTGTGACAAGGCTCACGGCACCAACTACCATGAGAACTTTGTGAAGTTCATGAAGTATGCCGCCGAGGCCGACCTGACCGTTGACGGCGCCATGACCGACCCCAAGGGAGACCGTTCCCTGGCCCCCCATGCCCAGGCCGATCCTGATATGTTCCTGCGTATTGTGGAGCGCCGCCCCGACGGTATCGTAGTCCGCGGCGCCAAGGCCCACCAGACCGGTATCTGCAATTCCCACGAAGTAATCGTCATGCCCACCCAGTCCATGGGTCCCGATGATAAGGACTATGCGGTTTCCTTCGCCGTTCCGCTGGATACCCCCGGTCTGTTCATGATCATCGGCCGCCAGAGCTGCGACACCCGTAAGCTGGAGGGCTCCACCCTCGATGTCGGTAACGCCGAGTTCGGCGGCGTGGAAGCCTTGACCATCTTCGACGATGTATTTGTTCCCAATGACCGTATCTTCCTGTGCGGCGAGCATGAATTTGCCGGGATGCTGGTGGAGCGCTTTGCCGGTTACCACCGCCAGAGCTACGGCGGCTGCAAGGTCGGCGTAGGCGATGTTCTGATTGGTGCTGCTGCTGTTGCCGCTGACTACAACGGCGCTGCCAAGGCCAGCCACATCAAGGATAAGCTCATCGAGATGACCCACCTGAATGAGACCCTGTACTGCTGCGGTATCGCCTGCTCCGCCGAGGGCCACAAGACCGAGAGCGGCAACTACATCATTGACCTGCTGCTGGCCAATGTCTGCAAGCAGAATGTGACCCGCTTCCCCTATGAGATCGTCCGCCTGGCCGAGGATATCGCCGGCGGTCTGATGGTCACCGCTCCCTCTGAGAAGGACCTGCGCGATGAGAAGATCGGGCCGTACATCGATAAGTACCTGCGCGGCGTGGCTACCGTCACCACCGAAAACCGCATGAAGATCCTGCGTCTCATCGAAAACCTGGCCCTGGGCACCGCGGCCGTTGGCTACCGCACCGAATCCATGCACGGCGCCGGTTCTCCCCAGGCTCAGCGCATCATGATCAGCCGCCAGGGCAACCTGAACGCCAAGAAGGAGCTGGCCAAGGCCATCGCCCATATTGAAGAATAACCTCCTCATAGAATAACCCCTTTATCTCCCCGCGGGGCAGGGCACAGGGCGCTGTGCCCCGGCTCTGCCCCGCCCCCTTTGCAGGGGAAAACCAAAGACCCAAGGAGAGATGCAACCATGCTGGAACGGATCGAACAGGTTCTGGATGAAAAAGTACGCCCCGCCCTGCGCACCCACGATGGCGACATAAAGGTGGTGCGGGTGGAGGACGGCGTTTTGTACTTCCGTATGCTGGGGCAATGCAGCAACTGTCCCTCCGCGGTGGTAACGGCCGAAGAACTGGTGGTGCCGCCTATTCTGGAGGCGATCCCCGAGATACGGCAGGTGGTGCTGGATACCACCGTAAGCGATGAGCTGTGGCAGGACGCCATGGAGCTGCTGCGGCGGCGTCACGCCGGTGAAGCGTGAGAATAGGCATAAAGTACTGTGGGGGCTGCAACCCACGCTATGACCGGGTGGCCGCGGTAAAGGAGCTGCAACAGCGGCACCCCGAATGGAAGATAGAGCCCGCCGGAGATGGCGGGCAGGAGTACATCCTGGTGGTGTGCGGCTGTACCGCCGTGTGCGCGGGCCATACCCAGCTGGAGGCCACCAAACACAAATTTGTCATTAACAGCAGGGAGCAGCTTGCGGCTGCCTGCGAAGCGATAATAAAAGAAAATGAGGTGTAACAATGGAGGACTGGAGAACTCTGTATCAACAGAAGCTGACCACCGCCGAGGAAGCGGTAAAGCATATCAAATCCGGCGACCGTGTGGCAGTGACCCATGCGACCGGCGAACCCATCCTGCTGACCGACGCCATGGTTGCGAACGCCGAGCAGTACGAGAATGTGGAAGTGGTGCACATGGTGGCCATGGGCAAGGCCGAATACTGCCTGCCCGAAAATTCCAAGCACTTCCGCCACAACAGCCTGTTCCTGGGCGGCAGCACCCGTAAGGCCATAGAGGAGGGCCGGGGAGACTTTACCCCTGTGTTCTTCAGCGAGATCCCGGAGCTGTTCCGCACCACGCTGCACCCCAATGTGGTACTGCTGCACCTGAGCACCCCCGATGAGCACGGCTACTGCAGCTTTGGCGTTTCCTGCGACTACACCAAGCCCGCCGCCGAGTGCGCCGACCTGCTGATCGCGCAGATCAACCCCAAGATGCCCCGCACCATGGGTGACAGCTTCATCCATGTCAGCAAGCTGGATTACATCGTGGAGCAGGAGACCGACCTCATCGAACTGCCGCCTCCCCACATCGGCGATGTGGAGCGCGCCATCGGCGAGAATATCGCCTCCCTGGTGAAGGACGGCGACTGCCTGCAGCTGGGCATCGGCGCCATTCCCGACGCGGTGCTCCTGTTCCTAAAGGACAAGAAGGACCTGGGTATCCATTCCGAGATGTTCAGCGACGGCGTGGTAGAGCTGGTAGAGGCCGGCGTTATTACCAATGCCAGAAAGAATATCCACAAGGGCAAGAGCGTGGCGACCTTCCTGATGGGCACCCGCCGCCTGTATGACTATGTGGATAACAACCCCGAGGTGGCCATGATGCCGGTGGACTATGTCAATGATCCCCGTGTCATCTGCCAGAACGATAACCTTGTTTCCATCAATTCCTGCGTGCAGGTGGACCTGATGGGCCAGGTGGTTTCCACCTGCGTGGGTCTGCGGCAGATCAGCGGCGTGGGCGGGCAGGTAGACTTTGTCCGCGGCGCCAATATGAGCCGGGGCGGCCGTACCATTATGGCCATGCCCAGCACCGCCGCCAAGGGCACCATCTCCAAGATCGTTCCCCTCATCGATGAGGGTGCGGCCGTGACCACCAGCCGCTACGATGTGAACTATGTGGTGACCGAGTACGGCATTGCCCAGCTGAAGGGCAAGACCCTGCGCGAGCGCGCCAGAGAGCTCATCAAGATCGCGCATCCCGATTTCCGGGAGGGGCTCATCAAGGTATACGAGGAGCGCTTCCACGCGAAGTTCTGATTGATTTTCTCTTCATTTTCATGTTCCCCTTCGCGGAGAGGAGGACAATGCCAGCCCCATTGTCCTCCTTTTCTGCACATAGAGAAGCGGAAAAAATGACCGAAAAGAGAGGAGTACACCTCCATGAATGAAGTGATATTAAGCGGGCTGGGCATCCTGCTGGCACTGTGCGGAATGACCGTACTCATCTTCCGGCGGGTCTCGCCCATTATAGTGGGGCCGCTGGCGGCGCTGCTGGTAACAGTGATGAGCGGGCTGCCGGTGCTGGATTCGGTGACCGGCACCTATGTACAGGGCGTCGGCTCCTTCTTTGTTTCCTACTTTATGATCTTCCTGCTGGGGAACATCCTGGGCAGCCTGTACCAGATCAGCGGGGCGGCGGCGAAGATCGGCGAAACGGTGGTGCGGTGGTTCGGCGCCAAAAACTGCATGGTGGCGTGCTTGATTTCGGCGGCGCTGCTGAGCTACGGCGGCATCAACAGCTTTGTCATCATCTTCGCCATCTATCCCATCGCGCTCAAGCTCTTTGAGGAGGCGGACCTGCCCACCTACCTGCTGCCGGGTATTGTGTGCGGCGGCATGTGGACCTTTGCCATGACCGGCCCCTTCTCTCCGCAGATCTGCAACATCGTTTCGATGCAGAGCCTGGGCACCCCCTCCTACGCCGGGCTGATCCCCGGCTTGGCGGCTTCGGTCGTCATGGCGGTGCTGATTGTGTGGTACATGAACCGCCAGGCAAAGAAGGCAAAGGGACGGGGTGAGCACTTTACCCCACCGGAGGGCGGTGTGCGCCAGCATGAGGGGCCCACTCCCGGCACCGTGGTCAGCTTTATCCCGCTGACGGCTGTTATCGTGCTTTTTAATGTGACGGAGATCGGCATTGTGGCCTGCCTGCTCATCGGCATTGTGCTGTCGCTGGGGCTTTTCTGGCGCAGCATCCCGTGGGGAGAGATGCTCTCCACCATGAACCAGGCGGCGGGCAGCTCCGTGACGGTCATCATCAACACGGCTACCATTGTGGGCTTTGGTGCGGTGGCGAAGATCACCCCTTTCTATGCCTGGGCGGTGGAGCTGCTGGAGGCTTCCACCGCGAACCCCTATGTGGTGGCCGCCGTGGGCAGCAATATTTTCGCCTGCATCCTCGGCTCCTCCTCCGGCGGGCTGACGCTGATGTATACCTCGCTGAAGGAGATCTTCCTGAGCTACGCGGGGCAGGGGTACAGCCTGGAGTTTATCCACCGGCTGTGCTCGCTCGGCTCCGGGGGGCTGGATTCCATGCCCTGGAACGGCTCCATTGTTTCGGTGTTCGGCATCTGCCACACCACCCACAAGGCCAGCTATAAGTATAACTTTGTGACCTGCGCGGTGATCCCGGTGCTGTGTACCTTCCTCATCGCGCTGCCCATCTGTATCTGGCTGGGCTGATAGAAGAAGGAGAAAACCCATGAAAACGATACTGACCATGCCCAGTCCGGAACTGGCCCTGCTGACGATGACGGGGGAGGGTAAGCCCTTTGTGCTGAACCGCCGCACCATGGCGGAGCTGGAAGCCCTGCTGGATGAGGTGCGCCGCCGCGCCCCCCGGGCCCTGGTACTCACCGGGGAGGGGAGGTTCTTCTGCGCCGGGGCGGATATACGGGAGATGGCGGCCATGGATGGCCGGGAGCTGTATGACTGGGCGCTGCTGGGCAGCCGGCTGAATACCCACCTGGAGGAGCTGCCCATGCCGGTGATAGCCGCCGTAAACGGTATGGCACTGGGCGGCGGCTGCGAGCTGGCGCTGGCGTGCGACCTGCGGTGCGCCTCGATGGCGGCGAGCTTTGCGGTGCCGGAGGTGACCCTGGGCACCATATGCGGGGCGGGCGGCACCCAGCGGCTGCCCCGGCTTATCGGTGAAACGCGGGCCAAGGAGATGATCTTTACCGGGCGGGAAATTACCGCCGAAACGGCCCGGGAATGGGGTCTGGTAAATGGGGTCTTTACTGCCGGCAGCCTGCTGGAGGAAACACTGAACCTGGCGGAGGAGATCGCCCGGAACAGCCCCTACGCTGTGACCCGCGCCAAGCGGAGCATCAACGGCGGACGGGAAATGCTGCTGGAGGAAGCGCTGGAATGGGAACGGAGTCTCTTTGGCGAATGCGGCGAAAGCCGGGACCGCCGGGAGGGCATGAAGGCTTTTTTGGGAAAAAGGCCCCGGATATTTACCGGGGAATGAGAGAGGAGAGAGCATGGCAAAGGTGATCTCGGCCGCCGAGGCCGCCGCCCTGATTGGGGACGGCATGACGGTGGCGGTGGATGGCTTTATCGGCTTTTCGCTGGCGGAGGATATCCTGTGTGAGATGGAGGAGCGCTTCCTGCGGGAGGGCCACCCCCATGACCTGCGGCTGGTGAATGTGGCGGGCTTGGGCGGCGATGGCCGCCGCCGGGGCATCAATCATTTTGCGCACCGGGGGATGCTCTCCCGGCTTTTGTGCAGCAATCTCAGCCTGGCCAATGCCATTTACCCCCACATCAGCGCAGGGGATTTTGCGCTGTTTATGGCTCCGCAGGGGGTCATGTCCCATATGATGCGGGCCATCGCCGGCAAAAAGCCGGGGGTGCTGACCTCCGTGGGGCTCAGGACCTTTGTGGACCCGCGGCGGGATGGCTGCCGCATGAACCAAAAGGCCTGGGAAAGCGGCGAGGAAGTGGTGCAGCTGGTGGAGCTGGCCGGGCAGGAGCAGCTCTTTTTCCCGGCGTTCCCGCTGGATGCCTGCATCATCAAGGGCAGCACCGCCGATGCCGATGGGAACATCAGCATGGAAAAGGAGGCCTTTCTGCTGGAGCAGTACGAGATGGCCGCTGCCGCCCACAACAGTGGCGGGCTGGTGCTTGCCCAGGTGGATCAACTGGTTCCTGCCCACACCATGAACGCCAAGGATGTGGTGGTGCCGGGCTGCCTGGTGGATTACATCGTGGTGGGGCGGGAGGAGAACTCCCGGCAGCAGTTTGTCACCGAGGAGCGCTGGGTGGAGGCCTTTACCGGGCGGGTGCGCATCCCGCTGGAGGGGCTGCCGCCGGTGCCGCCGGACATCAAAAAGGTGATGGCCCGCCGGGCCGCCGCGGAAATAAAGGACGGTGACTTTGTTAATTTCGGGATCGGGGTGCCTACCCTCATCACCAATGTACTGACCGAGGAAAAACGGCTGGAGCGGGTGACGCTCAGCATTGAATCCGGGACGATCGGCGGGGCGCCGCAGGGCGGTCTGCTGACCGGCGCCGCCTACAATGCCGATGCCATGATAAAGCAGCCGGATATCTTTGACCTGTATGATGGCGGCGGCATCGATGTGGCATGCCTGGGCGGGGCTGAATTTGACCGGGAGGGCAATGTGAATGTGAGCCGCTTTGGGGAGAAGATCCCCGGGCCCGGCGGGTTCATCAATATCTCGCAGGGAGCGAAGAAGGTGTGCTTTATGGGCAGCTTTACCGCCGGGGAAAGCGAGATCCGGCTGGAAGGCGGCCGGCTGCGCATCATAAAGGACGGCAATATCCGCAAGTTCCGGCAGGCGGTGGGGCATATCACCTTTTCCGGGGAGTACTCCAACCAAAAGGGGACCCAGCAGGTGCTGTATATCACCGAGCGCGCGGTGTTCCGCCTGACGCCGGAGGGCCTGCTGCTGTGCGAGATCGCCCCCGGGGCGGACCTGCGGCGGGATATTCTGGAGAAGATGGAATTTACCCCGCTGATTGCCCCCGACCTGCGGGAAATGGACGCGGCGCTTTTTGCCGAGTGAGGGAAATTTATGCGTTTTGAAAGCGTGTGGGCGGTGTACTTTAGTGCCTGCGGCAGTACCCGGCGGGTGCTGCGGCGGATGGCCGAAGCGGCCGGGGAAGCGCTGGCCCTGCCGGTGCGGGAGCTGGACTACACCCTGCCCCCGGCACGGGAACAAAACTATGCCTTTGGCGAAGGAGATCTGATATTCTGGGGGAGCCCGACCTACGCGGGGCGGCTGCCCAATGTGCTGCTGCCCTTTTTGCGGGGGCACTTTACCGGCGGGAGCGCAGCGGCCGTGGCGGTGGTGCTGTACGGCAACCGCGGCTATGATGACGCCCTGAAGGAGTTGTGCGAGGTGCTTTCCGGGAACGGCTTTTGCCCGGCGGCTGCGGCGGCAATGGTGGGCGAGCATGCCTTTGCGCCGGCGCTGGCCCATGGCCGGCCGGATGCCGAGGATATTGCCGCGGCGGAGGCCTTTGCCAGGAACGCGGCGCATACGCTGCGGGAATGGGAACGGCCCATTCCGGCAGCGGTGCCCGGCCGGGAGCCGATTGGGCCCTACTACACCCCGCTGGGACTGGATGGGGAACCAGCGCGCTTTTTGAAGGCGAAGCCGCTGACCGACCCCCTGAAATGCGCCCGGTGCGGGCTGTGCGCCGCCCGATGCCCGATGGGGTCCATTCCAAGAGAGACCCCGGAGGAATGCGGCGGCATCTGCATCAAGTGCCAGGCCTGTGTAAAGGAATGCCCCACCGGGGCCAAATATTTCGCCGACGCGGCGTTTTGCTCCCACCGTGCCATGCTGTGGAGCAGACCTACGCAAAACGGCGGGGGAATGAATTCTTCCCGCCCCTGTGATGAATATACCTTCGCTTGGCAAGAGCAGATACGGCTTTTGCGGATATAAATACCGTCCGACTTTGTGCGTCGCGTTGACAGGCGCCAGCCTGCCTGCCGCTCCGCGCTTCCTCTGGCGCCATTTCTCCCGCGCAAAAACTCCGCAGGACTTTTCGGCGAGAGAAAACCGGATGATGACAAGGAAGAGGACGCCGGCATACTGGCGTATGCTGCTGCGGGGTCCCCGCAAGGTCGTAAGACCTCGTGGGGAGAGGCGGAGCGACGAAGCGTTGGAGGGGTGCCTATTCCGTAGGAATAGCGCCCCGACATGAAGCGCAGTCCGCGACGACGAGATGACGCTGTCAGCGCCGATTTTCGCTGCCGAAAAGCGTGTGTGTCCTTGTTAAACGAAGGTAAAATCCCCTGTCCAGACCCACGCGGGTGGACAGGGGAATTTTTTTATTCTTCGGTTTCCTCGGTGGAATCTGACTCCAGCGGTTCGGTGCCTTCCCCCTCCGCCAGGCGGTAGCCCACGCCCACCTCGGTAAAGAGGTACCGGGGTTCTTCGGGATTTTTCTCCAGCTTGCGGCGGAGGTTGGCCATATGGACCCGCAGCAGCTTGTTATCCCGGGGGTTGGCCGCGGGGCCCCACAGCTCCCGCAGCATCTGCTGGTAGGTAAGCACCCGCCCGGCATAGCGGCCCAGCAGCGCCAGGATCTTAAACTCACTGGGGGTCAGGCCGGCGTCCTCGCCGCCCAGGTAGGCCCGGTGCTTATTGTAGTCAATGACAAGATCCCCCACGATGTACTGGCCCTCCCGCAGCTCCTCGCCGCCGCAGGCCTTGCGGGTGTGGCGCAGCGCCGTGCGGATGCGCGCCAGCAGCTCCACGGTGCCAAAGGGCTTGGTGAGGTAATCATCCGCACCAAGATCCAGTGCGCCGGCCTTGTCGTCCTCGGTCATGCGGGCAGAAATGACAATGATGGGAACACTGCTCCATTTGCGGATGCTTTGAATGATGCCAATGCCATCCATATCGGGCAGGCCCAGGTCCAGCAGGACGCAATCGGGACAGTGGGAGGCCGCCAACGCCAGCGCCGAGCGGCCATCCCCCACGGCGACGGTATCATAGCCCGCGTTGCTCAAGGTGCTTTGCAGGTAGTGCCGGATGCCGGCGTCATCCTCTACGATCATGATCTTATCACAGTGTTTCATCCTTCAGTTTCCTCCTCATCTTCGGTTCCGGCAGGCAGCCACAGGCATACCCGCGCTCCACCCTCGGGGCGGTTTTCGGCGGTCATGCGGCCGCCGTGTGCTTTTATGATGGCGCTGCATAGCGTGAGCCCCAGTCCCAGTCCCCGGCGGCCATCAGCGCAGGAGCGCGGCTGCGGCAGCAGCTTGCGGTCAAAAAGCTGGGGGAGCAACTCTGGAGGGAAGCCCGCGCCGTCATCCTCCACAGCGATCATCACGGTATCCCCCTGCCCGGCGATCTCCACCCGGATGCGGGTAGCGCCCTCGGCGTGGTTCACCGCGTTTTCCAAAAGGTTCAGAATGACCTGCTCCATCAAGGTGGCATCCATCGGGGCGGTCAGGATCTCCTGCGGGCGGATGACCGTGACCGGCAGGGCATTGCGGCTGCGCCGCAGCTTCATCACGGCGCTGTCCACAATCTCCTCCACCACCTCATCGGTGCGGTGCAGGCTTACCTGTTCCCCGGCCATACGGGTGACCGAGAGCATATTTTCGGTGATGCGGGTCAGCCACCGGGTCTCCTGACGGATCTGCTCCAGCAGGGTACGGCGCTCCGCTTCGCTCAGGTCGGGCTGCTCCAGCAGCAGGCTATCGGCACCCTCAATGGAGGCGAGCGGTGTGCGCAGATCATGGGAGAGAGCCCGCAAAAGGTCTGCCCGAAGCTTTTCGCTTTCGATCTCATACCGCAGGCGTTCGGTTTGCTTTACCCGAGTGGTAAGGGTGCTGATGACCACCGAGACCACCAGCATGACCACGAAGGTGAGCGGATAACCCGTGATGCTCATATCAAAGCTCCAAAAGGGGTAGGTGAACATGTAATTGACGCAGAACACCCCGATGACCGAGGCCAGAACACCCCACACATAGCCGTTGGTGACCAGTGCCACTATGGCGACAGCCAGCACAAAGATGAGAACGGCAAAGGGGTTGTTGTCATCGTGCACGCGGGAAAGCACGCTGCATACGGCCACCGCTGCCCCCAATAGAAGCAGCATCCGCAGGGGGTCCCGCGCCCATTCTTTTTTGGGGATCATGCCGTTCACCTCCTATCCATTTATAATGTTCCAACCCATTATACCATGCTGTGCCGGGACAGAAAGATAAATTATTCGCTAAGATTTATGTGGGAGAGTTTTTTTCCGAAAAATTAGCGTTGGACAGCCGTATAATGGTATCAAACCAAAGCCCCGAGAGGTTTATGAGGAGGATATCATTATGCATACCCAGGCGTACATCGAAGCTCGTAAGGAATTTATCAACTGCATCGTGCTCAGCCCTATCTGTATCTTTGTTTCGCTTATCATTGCGTTTACCGAGTGGCTGCCCATCATGCATGCGGAGAAAAACAAGGTAGAGGCGTAACCCATACATACCACATACTTTTCCGATAGATCATCCCGCAAAAGGCGGCGCAGTACTGGTGGCTGTGCCGCCTTTTGTGTGCTCCCAAAAGCATATGAGCTCTTGTCAAGTGAAGGCAAGATGTTTCATGAAACAAAAATCCCCGCCAAAAGACGGGGATTTGTACTTTTCGGTGGGTCATTCGGCCTTGGGCATGTGGCTGTCCAGGTAATCAATGATATCCCGGAACAGCTCCTCCTTCAGTGCCTCATTGTGCACCTCATGGCGGGCACCGTGGTACAGGGTGATGGTGACCTCCTTTAGTCCCTGGGCCTTCAGGCCCTCGTACACCTCGGTGACGCCCTTGCCGTTATTGCCTACGGCGTCCTCATCCCCGGCGTACAGCCACACGGGCAGGTCCTTGGGGATGGCGGCATACCATTCGGGACGGTTGCAGCGGTCCACCAGTTCCAGCAGCTCGCCGTAGCCGCTATTGGTAAAGATAAAGCTGCACCAGGGGTCCTTGATATACTTGCGGCAGACCTCCTCGTCGTGGCAGATCCAGTCCACCAAGGTCTTTTGCTCGGTCTGTTTATTGTTGTTGCCGGTGGTCAGCATATACAGCAGCTTGGAGGTCCCCTTCTTGCCGCCGAACAGCGAAACCAAGGCAACCAGCGCCTTGCCGGGACCGGCGGCGGGGTTCTTCCCGGCGGTGCCGCTGATGAGCAGCGCCTGGAGGTTTTTGCCGTAGCGGGCGGCGTACAGCCGCGCCACAAAGGAGCCCATGCTGTGTCCCAGCAGGAAGTAGGGCAGCCCGGCAAAGTGGGCGCTTATGGCCTTCCGCTCGATCTCCTGATCCTCCACCAGGTTGTTCCAGGCGCCTTTTTCGCCAAAGTAGCCCAGCATCTCATTATTCAGCCGGGCGGTGGAGCCGTGCCCCAGGTGATCAATACCGCAAACGGCATAACCGGCGTCGGTCAGGTGCTGGGCCAGCTCCTCGTACCGCAGGATGTACTCGCACATGCCGTGGCAGATCTGTACCACAGCGCGGGGGTGTCCCTCCGGCAGGAATAAAAAGCCCGAAAGCTTGCTTTTGCCATCGCTGGAATCCAGGGTAAAGGTTCTCTTCTCCATACCTCTTTTGTCCTCCTCGGTTTTATTGCACTTACACCAGCGCGCGGTCCACCGCGGTCACCTCCTGCGCATCGCCGGCAGGGTCCACGGTGTAAAAGGTCAGGTACTCAAAGCGAGTCCACAGCCGGGGCAGCAGGTCGCTGCCGCCGCCGGGCATACCGGTCACCACATAGTGGGGCAGACTATCCGCCAGCAGCTGCACCAGGCTGCGTTCAGGGTCTTCACTGTAATGCACGGTCATGCGGGCGCCGGCATTCAGGCTGGTGCGGTACAGGTGCTCTATAGCGGCGGGGTCCGGCACATTGCCAAACCGCGCGATATTCTGTACCTCCAGTACGCACTGGTGTTCATCGGCTAGGGCTCTCCCGGCCAGGATCAAACGGTCGCAGCTAAGCTGGTCGGTCACCAATACCAGCACGGTAGGATGCAGTTTTTGTGGCTTGCGGGTAGTCACCAACTGGGTCAACGCTCCTTTATGTTATTTTTGCATAGCGCTCCGCCCCGGAGCGGGTACTTCTTTTTTCATTATAACAAATCCCACCGCAAAAAGAAACGAAAGTGAGAAATTTTCACGAAATGTTTGCAATTGTGCATAAGCAGGTGCCTCCCCAAAATTAGATAAAAAGTTGACGAACGGCCGAAAAAGCGGTATCATATAGGTAAAGCGGCACCCCGCGTATGCCCCACCGTGCCGCAGGATAATACGAGGTGAGCGAGCATGAACGAAAAAACGGTTTCCATTTCGGTGATCCGGCGCCTGCCGCGGTACTACCGCTATTTGGGGATGCTGCTGCACAGCGGCGTGACCCGTATCTCCTCCAAGGAGCTGGCCGCGCAGATGAAGGTCACCGCCAGTCAGATCCGTCAGGACCTAAACTGCTTCGGTGGCTTTGGCCAGCAGGGCTATGGCTACAATGTGGAGCTATTGTATAAAGAGATCGGCGCTATCCTGGGCGTCGAAAAAAAGATCCCGGCCATTCTCATCGGCTGCGGCACCCGCGGCCAGAGCCTCATCCGGGAGGACGACCTGTTCCGGGACCGCGGCTTTGAGCTGATCGGGGCCTTCGATAAATCCCCGGAGAAGATCGGTCAGGTGCTTCCCAATGGCCTGACAGTGCAGGATATTGCCACCCTGCCGGAATTTTGCCGTCAGCGCGGCCCGCACATGGCGGTGGTGTGTATTCCCCGGGATGCCGCCGAACAGATGGCGGAAACGCTGGTGGAATCCGGTATCCGGTCCTTCTGGAATTTCTCCAGCTACGATTTTAAGCTGAAATATGAGGAATATCCCTCGGTAAATGTCCACCTGGGCGATAGCCTGCTGACCCTCTCCTACCTGGTGAACCACCCCAAGGGGGAACCGCAGGAAGAATAAGCGTACATAGAAAAAGCTCCCCATACGGGGAGTTTTTTCTTTTCCCGGCCAAACCCATCTCACCCCAACCCATAGTCTCCCCTGTGCAAGGGGAGGTGGTGAGCGGAGTGAACCGGAGGATTGATGGCACAAATCATGCCAAAGTATCATCTCGCCTGTCGGCGGGGCGGAGCCTTTTGCAAAAGCATAGTTAGCACCGCTCGCCGCGGAGGCGTTCCTTTTGTGCGTACGCGTCGTCGCGGGCTGCGCTCCATGTCGGGTCACCCCGCTTACGCTTGGGGTAACCCTCCAACGCTCCGCCGCTCCTCCTTTCCCCAGCGGGCCTCGCGTCCCGCCGGGGGCCCCATACCAAAACACACTTGGGGCTGTGCCCCAAGACCCCCAACGCGTCGGAGCCCCCCCGCCCGAAAAGCCAAAAGACGGCTTCCCGGAGCGGGATTAGACGACGCTTATAAGGTGCCGCAGGCGCATTTTATGTTGGGTAACTGCAAACCGATAGCAGGAAGTCACGCTGCCGAGCCTACGAGTTGAACAAGCTGCTATTTGCCCAGACGGCCCCTCCCCCGCTACGGGGGAGGGGAACAGGGTGGGGGCAAATGCTGCCGCGGGCTACCTTTGGAGCGCATCTGTGCGCAGTACGGATTTGTTTTTCCCGATTATTGAGGGAAAAACAATATTCGTATCCAGCACAGCTAAGCGTCAAAGGGGTTTGCAAAGGGGAAAGCTTGGTTCCCCTTTGCCCTGTTTTGCTTCCTTTTGCAGGAGCAAAAGGAAGGCCCTCGCGGCGAGCGGTGTTAACTATGCCTTTGCAAAAGGCTCCACCCCGCCGATAGGCGACCACAAACTATCCCCCGCCGGGCAGGCGCACAGTTTAGGCCTTTGCAAAAGGCCCCGCCCCGCCGGCAGGCGAAATGAGAATATGCCCCGGCAAAAGGATAGAAAAAAGCTCCTGCCACAGCGGGACAGGAGCTTTATTTGCGGGGGTAAATGGGGAGCATCAGACGGCTCTCTCTACTTTGCCGGAACGCAAGCAGCGGGTGCAGGCGTAGATACGGCAGGGAGTACCGTTTACAACTGCCTTTACTCGTCTGACATTGGGCTTCCAGGTACGGTTCGCACGGCGATGGGAGTGAGAAACCTTGATACCGAAAGTGACGCCCTTACCACAAATTTCGCATTTTGCCATTTGTCTGCACCTCCTTATAGGGCAATATAATCATGCAACATTAGTATCTTATCAAAGTTTGCGGCCAAAAGCAAGAACTTTTTTGCCGACCGGCGGCTTTTGGCAGGAATTTTGCTGCTTTTTCCCCATGATAAAGTACATTTTGTATAATACAATGCGATGATACGATTTGTATGCTTTTGGCGGCGAGGGGTTTTTGCTATAATAGAAGCAGGAAAGGGGGCATCCCGATGAGCGTGCGCGCGTATATAGAGCCGGGGAAGATCCCGCCGGCGGTAAAGGAGCTGCTGGAGACCCTGCGCCGGGGCGGCTTTGCGGCCTACCCGGTGGGGGGCGCTGTGCGGGACCTGCTGCTGGGAAAGCAGCCCCATGACTGGGATGTGACCACCGCGGCCCGGCCGGAGCAGGCGGAGGCCCTGCTGAGCGGCTGCCGGGTGATAGAAACCGGGGTGCGGCACGGGACCATAACGGTGCTGGCCGGGGAAACCCCAGTGGAGCTGACGACCTTCCGGGGGGAGGGGAGCTATGCCGATGGCCGCCACCCCGATGCCGTCACCTTTGGGGTGGGGCTGGAGGAGGACCTGGCCCGGCGGGATTTTACCATAGGGGCCATGGCCTGGGATACCGAAACCGGCGAGGTCATCGATCCCTTTGGTGGGCAGGCTGACCTGAAAAACCGGCTCATTCGGGCGGTGGGGGAACCCGACCGCCGCTTTGCCGAGGATGGCCTGCGCATTTTACGGGGGCTGCGGTTTGCCGCCGTCCTGGGGTTTGAGATCGAGCCGGGAACGGCTGCCGCCCTGCGCGGGAATGCCCCCCGGCTGAAAAATCTTTCTCCGGAGCGGGTAAGGGCCGAGCTGGAAAGGCTGCTGTGCGGTCCGGCCGCCGCCCCGGTACTGCGGGAGTATGTTGATGTCATTGGGGTGGTGCTGCCGGAGCTGCTGCCGATGGTGGGCTTTATGCAGAATAACCCCCACCACAGGAAAGATGTTTGGGAGCACACCCTGACGGTGTTGGAGAATATTCCGGCGGAGCCGGCGCTGCGCTGGGCCGCCCTGCTGCACGATGTGGAAAAGCCCGCCTGCTGCACTACCGATGAGGAGGGGATCCGGCACTTTAAGGGGCACCAGGAGCGAAGCGCCGCAACGGCAGAGAAGATCCTGCGGCGGCTGCATGCGGAAACGAGGCTTATCACCGAGGTGACCGAGCTGATCAAAATACATGATATCCGGTTCCCGGCCACGGTGGAGATGGCCACCCGGTGGGCCGGCCGCTGGGGGGAAAAGCGCTTTTTGCAGTTTACCGCGCTGCGCCGGGCCGATACCCTGGGACAGGCCCACCCGGAGGAGGCGGAGCCTTATTACCGGGCATTGCTGGCGGCCTTCCGGGAGGCGAAGGAGCAAGACGCCTGCTTTACGGTGCGGCAGCTGGCCATAACCGGCTGTGACCTGATGGGGCTGGGGCTTTCCGGGCCGGCGGTGGGGGAGGCCCTGCGGCGGCTGCTGCGGCTGGTGCAAAGCGGCGAGCTGCCCAATGAGCGGGCGGCGCTGCTGGCGGCGGCAAGGCAACAGGAATGAGTAGAGGAGGAGCATATGGAGCGAAAAGCGATACTGGCAGCATTCTGGCGGGCAGTGGCTGCGCAGGAAAGAGACCCGCTGCGGGGATTTTTTGCGGAGGGAGCCGAGGTGCTATGGCCCAATACCAACGAGCGTTTTGCCGTGGAGGAGTACCTGCGGGCCAACTGTGAGTACCCAGGAAAGTGGCATGGGAAGATCGAAAAGATGCTGGATACGGCGGAGGGCAGTGTGACGGTCACGCGGGTCTGGTCGGAGGAATTTTCGGTACGGGCGATCTCGTTTTTTCGGTGGCAGGGAGAGAAGATTCTGCGGCTGGAGGAATACTGGAGCGATGACGGCGCACCGCCTGAATGGCGGCGGAAGATGCAGATTGGACAGAAAATAACGGAGGATTGAAACGGCATAAAAGACATCTTTGAGCGGGATGTGGCCGGAGAACCGGTTTCCATTGATGAGAACATCATCGCGGTGGATAGCCCCGCCGGGGTCATCAAGCCTGTACCGAAGGAGTAAGCAGGACTTGAGGGAAAAGAAAAGACTTCGAAGAGGGGGATGCCCCGCAGGGCCGCCGGGCGAAGCCCCGCCGGCCCCGGCGGAGCCGGGGCGCCCTGCGGGCCGGAGCCATCCCCCTGCAAAGACCCGCGGAGAAGAAAAAACCGCCGCCCGCCGCCCCGCAAAAGCCCTTTGACAGGAGGGGAAAGCTGCGGTAAAATAGAGCCGGAAGCCAAAACAAGGAGGGACCCCCATGAACCCAGCAAAAGTGTATTATACCGACCTGCGAACCCGTGACGGAGACAATCTCCCCAAAAAGCTGCAGCGGCTGATCCGCACAGCGGGAATCGGCAATATCGACATGGAGAAGAAGTTTGTCGCCATCAAGCTGCACTTCGGGGAGCCGGGCAACCTGAGCTTCCTGCGGCCGAACTATGCCAAGGCAGTGGCCGATGTGGTAAAGGAGCTGGGCGGCATCCCCTTTTTGACCGACTGCAATACCCTGTATGTGGGTCGCCGCAAGCACGCCCTGGAGCATTTGGAGGTGGCACAGGAAAACGGCTTTTCGCCCCTTTCCACCGGGTGCCAGATCATCATTGCGGATGGGCTGAAGGGAACCGATGAGGTGGAAGTGCCGGTGGAGGGCGGCGAGTATGTGACCGCTGCCAAAATAGGCCGCGCGGTGATGGACGCCGATATTTTCATCAGCCTGGCCCACTTTAAGGGGCACGATTCCACCGGGTTCGGCGGCGCCATCAAGAATATCGGCATGGGGTGCGGCAGCCGTGCCGGCAAAATGGAGCAGCATTGCAGCGGCAAGGTTTCGGTGAACCCCAAAAGGTGCCGGGGCTGCGGCGCCTGCGCCAGGAACTGCGCCCAGGGCGCCATCTCCTACGGGGAGGACCGCAAGGCGGTGATCGATGAGGAAAAATGCGTGGGCTGCGGCCGCTGCATCGGGCACTGCAATTTTGATGCGATCAGGAACAATAACTTTAATGCGGGCGAGCTGCTGAACCGGAAAATGGCGGAGTACGCCAAGGCCGTTCTGGCGGGACGCCCCGGCTTCCACATCAACATGGTCATTGATATCAGCCCGAGCTGCGACTGCTGCCCGACCAACGATGCCCCCATCCTGCCGGATATCGGGATGTTTGCGAGCTTTGACCCGGTGGCGCTGGACGAAGCCTGTGTGGACGCCTGCAACCGTCAGCAGCCGCTGCCGGACAGCCAGCTGGCCGATAACATGGCGGCCGAGGGCTTTTGCGACCACCACGACCACTTTACCAACAATTCCCCCGAAACCGACTGGCGCACCTGCCTGGAGCACGCCGAGAAGATAGGGGTGGGGACCCGCAGATACGAGCTGGTGCGGGTGAGATAACCGAATACCGCGAAAGCATCACCCGGTGGGGCCGTCCCTGCCGGGTGTTTTTGCCGGTTGGGGGGAGTTTGTGGGGGAAAAGTTTGCGGGGGGTGCGGCCCGGATTTTGCGGTTTGCAGGGGGCGGCGGGGGGCGGAAAGCACCCCATTGGGTGAAGGTTGGGTGAAAAGTGCGGGGGGATAAATTGACAAATACACACTGTGTGTATTATAATCGGCCTTACGATGCTTCCGTTGGGGTGAACCGCGCCCGCGAAAAGCATGGAAAGTTAGATTTTTCCCAGAAAGGAGTGAGAGCGATGACAACGGCCAGCCAGCCCATGGATAAACGCATGCTGCGCACCCGGGAGGCTATCCGCTGCGCACTGCTCTCGCTGCTGAACCAGAAGGACGCTTCCCAGATCAATGTTTCGGAGCTGACCGAGAAAGCGCAGATCAGCCGAAAGACATTTTACCTGCACTATGCCAGTGTGGATGAGGCGCTGCAGGAGCTGGAAAACGAGATAGAGGGATGGGTGATGGCCCAGCTGGCGCAAAGCGACATCTGGGATAACCGGCACGACCTTTATACCATCCTGAGCCGGGTGGACAAGGCCCTGCAGGAGCACGAGACCTACTCCTGCTACCTGGAAAACCGGCGCTCCCGCTACTTCCTGATGTACCGGCTGAAAAATTCCATTGCCAAGATGGTGAAGGATGAGATAACGGAAAATGCCGGTGCCGAGGTGGGAGAGGAGGATGTGGAGGCCGCGGCGGATTTCGCGGTTTCCGGCGTTCTTTCGATGTACTACGATTGGCTGACGGCCCAGCGGGTAACGCTGCGGCAGATGGCCGAGAAGGCGCAGAAGCTGCTGACCGGCGCGGTAAGCGGCCTTTTGGGGAAAAAGACAGAAGAAAAGGAGTAACTACGAATGGCAGAGCAGTATAAACGCCGCAGAGGAGACCGCCGGGACGGGCGCCTGCTGCGGGAGCTGGATTCCCTGCACTACATTACGGGCATTATCTACCCGAACCGCTGCGATAATGAGGCCTACATTGGGCTGCGGGTGGACCTGACCCCCATCAATGAGTACCTGAAAAAGAAGAACGAGGGGGAGGAAGTATTCCCCTATACCATGTTTCACATCATCACCGCGGCGCTTATCAAGGTCATTACGCTGCGGCCGAAGCTGAACCGCTTTATTGCCAACTGCAACTTTTACCAACGCAATGAGGTGACCGCCTCCTTTATCGTCAAGAAGAAATTCAGCGATAACGGCGGCGAATCGCTGGCCTTTATCCATGCCGAGGACGGCGAAACACTGGACTCCCTGCACGAGCAGCTTTTCAAGAAGATCAGCAACTGCCGCAGCGAGGAGACGGGGGATTCCACCGAGGATACTATGGATATCCTAAACAAGATGCCCCGTTGGCTTTCCAAGGCAGCCATTAAGACGCTGTGCTGGCTGGACCGCCACGGCTGGGTGCCGCAGGATATCATTGCCAGTGACCCCTATTATTCCTCGGTGGTGCTTTCCAATCTCGGCTCCATTGGGCTGAAGTGCGGCTACCACCATCTGACCAACTGGGGTACCTGCTCGCTGTTCTGCATTGTGGGCGAAAAGAAGATGGCACCATATTTTACCGCCGACGGCAGTTATGAGCTGCGGGAAACGCTGGATCTCGGCCTGACCATCGATGAACGGCTGGCCGATGGCTATTACTATTCCAAGAGCATCAAGCTGCTGAAATATCTGCTGGAGCACCCTGAACTGCTGGAGCGCCCCGCCAATGAGGAGGTAGACTATGACCATCACTGAGACCAGAACCCCGTGGATCGCCAATCTGGGTGATGTACCTGCAACGCTGGATTACTTCCAGGGCAGCATGTACGAGGCGGTGGAGAAGATCGCCGAGAAATATCCTGACTATATTGCCTATGACTTTATGGGCCGCAGCACCACCTACAAAAAATTTGTGGAGCAGATCAACCTCTGCGCCCGCGCACTGAAGGCTATCGGCATCCGTGAAGGGGATAAGATCACCATCTGTATGCCAAACTGCCCGCAGACCGTTATTATGTTCTACGCGGTAAACCTGGTGGGCGGCATTGCCAATATGGTACACCCCCTTTCCAGCGAGAAGGAAATCGAATTCTACTTGAAGGAATCCGGGAGCATCTGCGCGCTGACGCTGGATCAGTTCTATCACAAGTTTGAGGCCATCCGGCAGAATGTGGAGAGCCTGAATAATGTTATCATCGCCAGCATCAAGGATGAGCTTTCCAAGCCCATCAAGGTGGGCTATATGCTGACCGAGGGCCGCAAGATCCAGAAGATCCCGGCTGACGCGCCCATTATCCGCTGGAAAGAGTTTTTCCAGATGGGCAACCGCTACCGCTGGAAGTACAAAGTGAAGAAGGAAGGCAAGGACGCGGCCGTTATTCTGTATAGCGGCGGCACCACCGGTATCACCAAGGGAATCCTGCTTTCCAACCTCAACTTTAACGCGCTGGGGCAGCAGATCATTGCCACCAACCCGATGTTCCGCCCCGGCGATAAGATGCTGGCCGTGATGCCGATGTTCCACGGCTTTGGCCTGGGCGTTTCCATTCACTCGATGCTCTCCCAGGGCGGCCGGTGCGTGCTGGTGCCCCGCTTTACCCCCCAGAGCTACGCCAAGCTGATCCTGAAGCATAAGTGCAACTTTATAGCCGGCGTGCCTACCCTGTATGAGGCGCTGCTGCGTGTCCCCACCATGGACGGCGCCGACCTAAGCTTCCTGAAGGGTGTGTTCTCCGGCGGCGACAGCCTTTCCATCGAGCTGAAAAAGCGGTTTGACAAGTTCCTGTTTGACCACCACGCGGTGATTCAGGTGCGGGAGGGCTACGGCACCACCGAGTGTGTGACCGCCAGCTGCCTGACTCCCACCCATATGGCGAAGGAGGGCTCCATCGGCCTGCCGTTCCCCGATACCTATTATGACATTGTGAAGCCCGGTACCCAGGAGAGCCTGCCCTACGGCGAGGAGGGTGAGATCTGCATCAGCGGTCCGACCGTGATGATGGAATATGTGGGCCATCCCGAGGAGACTGCACAGACCCTGCAGACCCATCCCGATGGGCGGGTGTGGGTGCACACCGGTGACCTAGGTTATATGGATGACGATGGGTTTATCTACTTCAAGCAGCGCATCAAGCGTATGATCATCACCAGCGGGTACAATGTGTACCCCAGCCAGCTGGAGAACATTCTGGACGCGCATGACCTGGTGCAGATGAGCTGTGTTATCGGTGTGCCGGATAGCCTGAAGATGCAGAAGGTAAAGGCCTTTGTAATGCTGAAGCCGGGCCTGAAGCCCTGCGACGAGTACCGGGATATTCTGATGGCGTACTGCCGCAAGAATATCGCGAAATACGCGATGCCGTATGAGATCGAATTCCGTGAGCAGCTGCCCAAGACGCTGGTAGGCAAGGTGGCCTACCGTGTGCTGGAGGAGGAAGAGATCAACCGGCTGAACGGCGAAAAGAAGAACGAGGCGTAAGTAAAAGGCGAGGCTCCCTGCCGAGAGGCGGGGAGCCTTTTGATATAGAGATGAGAAATTTTCGGTCAAGCCTTTTATAAAAGGCTTGCGGTTTCCAAAGGCAGCGCATTTGGGCGCGCTCCGCAGAGCGCGAAATCCCCTATACCGGAGGGCGCTCCGAAAGGGGGGTGAATTTGCAAAATGATCCGGCGGAATGTTTTGCAAAGAGGGGGAACCCTGCAAGAGAGGGTTCCCCCTTACTTGTGCCTTATGAAAGGTTCCCTCCCTCCGAGCAGGAGGGAAAGAAAAAAGCCCGGCCGAAGCCGGACTTTCTTTATAAACGGCAAAGCCCCGTACCCGCCCTCACTTTCGGTCGGCGATAGGGAGTAACGATGAAGCATTAACAATGCATGGATACACGATTGGGGCATAACGATGAAAAAGGGAATCGAACCCTGTGCTGCCCTCGCACAACCAATGCTTGCGAACTCATTCTCAGTCGCGGAGATCACGCCCACACCCGAAAGCTACCACTGTGCCGTTCTGCTTATTCCATCAGGTCGGCGGTCCAGTTGGTGGCCTGCAGGGTGTTATCCAGAAGGCGCAGCTCGCGGGAGGCATCATCGGCCTGCCGCTGCAGGGCGGGGACATCGACGGCGGAAAGGATCTTGATCTCGGTGCGGGTGGCGCGGTGGGTATTCTGGCTGGCTTCCTCCACCAGGCGGCGGTAGGCATCCGCCCGCAGGGAGAGCACATCGCGGCGGGCGATGAGCTCGGTGAGGGAGCGGCCTTCGACCTTGACGGCGCAGTTGGTGAGATTGATGCGGGCAATGAGCCATTCCAGGCGGGTGAAGGAGCTTTCCAGTTCTTCCAGCAAGGCGGCGGGGTCCTCCAGGGGCTTTTCGCCCTCCTGCACCAGGACATTGTTGTTCAGACGATAGCGGAGCTGTTCGATGCGGCGGTTGAGATCGGCACGCTCCTGCAAGGCTTCGGCCAGTTTCATATTTGGTTCCTCCATTTCGCATTAAATAATCCGGGTTTATTATAGCATGGTGGGAGAGGGGTTGCAATCCCGGAAAAACTGTGCTAAAATAGCCCCGTAAATACAAAAAAGCTGTGACGGAGACAGTACCCCCGATGACAAAGGCCATAGCGAGCCGCGGATGGTGAAAGCGCGGTGCCGAAGTCCGGTGCGGGAAGATCACTCCTGAGCTGAGGCCTGAACGCCGAATTGGTGAGTAGGGCTCTCCGGATATCCCCCGTTAGCGGGTTCCCGCATACCCTGTGCGGCGTAATAGGTGGTTGATAAGCGAAGTGCGTGGCGCTCCGTCCTGTTATGGGATGGGGCGGTTTTTTATTGGCAGACCGAAAAGGCGGGGCAAGGGAAAAACGGACGATGGGCAAGGCAGGCCGCAGGCAGGCTGGCGCCCGACGCAAGGCGGGCTTGCGCCTGTCAAGGGCAACGCAGCCCAACGCCGTTTTTGCCGCGCCGCCGGGGAGGTAAGCCGAAAGACCGCCCTGCCGCAGACCGAAACAAAAGGAATGGCAAGACGAAAGGAGTAAATACGAAATGTACCAGAGCGTTTCTCCCAATGTGAATTTTGTGGAGCAGGAAAAGAAGATAGAGGCCTTCTGGGAAGAGGAGCATATCTTTGAAAAGAGCATTGATTCCCGCAAGAAGGGCACCCCGTATGTCTTTTATGACGGCCCCCCCACGGCCAACGGCAAGCCCCACATCGGGCATGTGCTTACCCGCGTTATCAAGGATATGATCCCCCGCTACCGCACCATGAAGGGCTATATGGTGCCCCGCAAGGCCGGCTGGGATACCCACGGCCTGCCGGTAGAGCTGGAGGTAGAGAAGAAGCTGGGGCTGGACGGCAAGGATCAGATCGAGAAATACGGCCTGGAGCCCTTTATTGCGCACTGCAAGGAAAGCGTGTGGAAATACAAGGGCATGTGGGAAGATTTTTCCCGCACCGTCGGCTTTTGGGCGGATATGGATAACCCCTATGTCACCTATGATAACAACTACATCGAAAGCGAATGGTGGGCACTGAAGAGTATTTACGATCGCGGGCTGCTATATAAGGGCTTTAAGATCGTTCCCTACTGTCCCCGCTGCGGAACCCCGCTTTCCAGCCATGAGGTGGCGCAGGGCTATAAGGCGGTAAAGGAGCGCAGTGCCATTGTGCGTTTTAAGGTAAAGGGCGAGGATGCGTACTTCCTGGCGTGGACCACCACCCCCTGGACGCTGCCCAGTAATGTGGCGCTGTGTGTGAATCCCAAGGACACCTACTGCAAGGTAAAGGCGGCCGATGGCTACACCTACTACATGGCGCAGCCGCTGCTGGATACCGTACTGGGACGGCTGAAGACCGAGGACGCCCCAGCCTACGAGGTGCTGGAAGAGATGCCCGGCACTGCACTGGAATATAAGGAATATGAGCCGCTTTTCACCTGCGCTGCCGAGTGCGCCGAGAAGCAGAAGAAAAAGGGCTTTTATGTGACCTGCGCCGACTATGTTACCATGGGCGACGGTACCGGCATCGTTCACATCGCGCCGGCCTTTGGTGAGGACGACGCCCAGGTAGGCCGCCGCTATGACCTGCCATTTGTGCAGTTTGTGGATGGCAAGGGCCATATGACCGAGGAGACCCCCTTTGCGGGGCTGTTTGTGAAGGACGCCGACTCCAAGGTGCTGGTGGACCTGGAAAGCCGGGGGCTTTTGTACGATGCGCCGAAGTTTGAGCATGACTATCCCTTCTGCTGGCGCTGCGATACCCCCCTGCTGTACTATGCCCGCGAGAGTTGGTTCATCAAGATGACGGCGGTGAAGGATGACCTGATCCGCAACAACAATACCATCAACTGGATCCCCGAAAGCATCGGCAAGGGCCGCTTTGGCGACTGGCTGGAGAATATCCAGGACTGGGGCCTGAGCCGCAACCGCTACTGGGGCACCCCCCTTAACATCTGGGAGTGCGAATGCGGCGAGCGCCATGCCGTTGGTTCCATTAAGGAACTGAAGGAGATGAGCGACGACTGCCCCGAGAACATCGAGCTGCACCGTCCTTTCATTGATGCCGTGACCATCCGCTGCCCCAAGTGCGGCAAAAAGATGCACCGTGTGCCGGAGGTCATCGACTGCTGGTTCGATTCCGGCTCTATGCCCTTTGCGCAGCACCATTATCCCTTTGAGAATAAGGAGCTGTTCGAGGCACAGTTCCCCGCCGACTTCATCAGCGAGGCGGTGGATCAGACCCGCGGCTGGTTCTATTCGCTGCACGCCATTTCCACCCTGATGTTCAACCGGGCCTGCTTTAAGAATGTCATTGTGCTGGGACATGTGCAGGACGAGAACGGCCAGAAGATGAGTAAATCCAAGGGCAACGCGGTCGATCCCTTTGAGGCGCTGGAGACCTACGGCGCCGACGCGATCCGCTGGTATTTCTACATTAACTCCGCCCCGTGGCTGCCCAACCGCTTCCACGGCAAGGCGGTCATTGAGGGTCAGCGGAAGTTCATCGGCACGCTGTGGAACACCTACGCATTCTTTGTGCTGTATGCCAATATTGATAACTTTGATGCGACGAAATATACTCTGAACCCCGACGACCTGACGGTAATGGATCGCTGGCTGCTGAGCCGCCTTTACAGCACCGTACAGGCGGTGGATGACAACCTGGCGAACTATCGCATCCCCGAGGCGGCAAAGGCCCTGCAGGGCTTTGTGGACGAGATGAGCAACTGGTATGTGCGCCGCGGCCGCGAGCGTTACTGGGCGCCCGGGATGGAGGCCGATAAGGTAGCCGCCTACATGACGCTGTATACCGCACTGGTGACCATCGCCAAGACCGCCGCCCCGATGGTACCGTTCCTTGCCGAGGAGATTTACCAGAACCTGGTGCGGAGCATCGATAAGACCGCGCCGGAGAGCATCCATCTGTGTGACTTCCCCACCGTGGAGGAGAAGTGGATCGACAAGGAGCTGGAGAGCAAGATGGATGAGATCATCCGGATTGTGGAGCTGGGACGCGCCGCCCGCAACGGCGCCAACCGCAAGAACCGCCAGCCGCTGGCCGAGATGTATGTGAAGGCCGATAAGGACCTGGACGGCTTCTATATGGATATCATCCGGGAGGAGCTGAACATCAAAGAGGTCATCTTCACCAAGGAGGTGGAGGGCTTCGTCAGCTACAACTTTAAGCCGCAGCTGAAGACTGTTGGCCCCAAGTACGGCAAGCAGCTGGGTAAGATCCGCGAGGCGCTGGCGAACCTGGACGGCCGTGCTGCCAAGGCGATTCTGGACAGCGAAGGCAAGCTGAGCTTTGACTTTGGTGAGGGGCCGGTGGAGCTGACCGCCGATGATCTGCTGATCGAAACGACCCAGAGGGAGGGCTTCTATACCGTATCCGACCGGGATATCACCGTGGCGATCGACACCGTATTGACCCCGGCACTCATTGAAGAGGGCTTTATGCGGGAGATCATCAGCAAGGTGCAGACCATGCGCAAGGAAGCCGGCTTTGAGGTGACGGATCATATCCGCATTACCATGGAGGGCAGCGAGAAGGTGACCGCTGTGGCGGAAGCGAGAAAGGCGGAGATCACCAGTGCTACGCTGGCGGAGAGCCTGACCGTGGGCACCCCTGTGGGCTACACCAAGGAGTGGGACCTGAACGGCGAAAAGGCCACGCTGGGTGTAGAGAAGATCTGAACGAATAAGCAGCAGAAAGCGGGCGGGCGCGCCTGAAGCGGGGAGCGCCGCCCCCCAGCGAAGCGGGGGCGGCGCGACGGTTAGCGGAAGGAGCGCCCGCCGTATTGCGCGGCAAGCGGAAATTTAGAAAAAGCGTACCCCCATCCCAAGCCGGGACGGGGGCGCTTTTTATATAGGGAGGAGAATTACAGGGTTTCCAGAGAGCCGAGAGCGATGCAGTCGCCGCTTTGACGGTCAAACAGCATGATGTGGTGGCCGGTAAAGCTGATGCTGTGCTGCTCCCCGATGGTGAACAGGCTGCTGCCGAATACCACGCCGGTGAGCAGGAACCCATTGACATAAACCTTGATGGTGGATTCCATACCGGTGGGCATGGCACCATAAATTTCACCCTTGAGGGGGGCCTCGCTGGTAATATTGAGGAATTCGGGACGGATGCCGAGAACGAGATCCTCATTGGTGAGGATGGGTTCCTCCTGCAGGGAGTCGTCCTCCTCCTCGACCTTGGCGATGTGGTAGCGGAAGGGTTCGTCCTTGTTGCCCTTTTCCACATAGCTTTTTTCCTGCGATTTGGCCAGACGCTCGGCGGCGTGCGCGGCGGCCTTGCGGTCACGCTCGGCAAACCATGCGGCGAGATCCAGACCCTCGCGGGGACGGAATACGGCCTTGACACCGCCCAAAATATCGAGAGTGATGCTGCCATCCGGCTGCTGGGCGCCCTTGGCCTCCACAAAGTTGATGGAGGGATTGCCGACGAAATCCGCGACAAAGAGGTTCTGCGGGTGGTTGTAGACGGTGAGGGGCGGCTGGTACTGCTGCAAAACGCCGTTATTGATGAGGCAGATCTGGGTGGCGAGAGTCATGGCTTCCATCTGGTCGTGGGTGACATAGACAAAGGTGGAGCCGGTCTCGACATGCAGGCGCTGCAGCTCATAGCGCATTTCCAGGCGCAGCTTGGCATCCAGGTTGGAGAGCGGCTCATCCATGAACAGGACGGAGGGCTCCGGCGCCAGGGTGCGGGCGATGGCGACGCGCTGCTGCTGGCCGCCGGAAAGCTCGGCGGGGTAGCGGTCCATAAACATGCCAATCTTGACGATGCGGGCCACACGGCGCACGGTCAGGTCAATTTCCTCTTTGGTGAGCTTGCGCACCTCGGTGACGGGCTGGCCGTCCTTATAGATGGCATAATCGGCATCGTAGCTGCCGCCGGTGGCCTCCAGTGCTTTACGGGCGGCTTCCGCCTTTTCTCGCAGGGCGGCGGCTTCGGCACTGACATCTTTGCCATCTTCCAAGTGGTAGCCCAATAGCTTTTTGGCAGTAAACTGGCTGATGGTAAAGGTATCGATGAGCTTGAGCAGGGCTTTTTTGTCATCCAGCTTGCCCTTTTTATCCCGACATTCCGCCAGTACCTTGGTCACCTCGCCGGGGGCAGAGAGGATCTCCGCCAGACGGGCGTTGACGCGGGTGTCGAAATCAATTTTGGGCAGGTCCTCCTTGACATTGGTAAGGCCAAAGGAGATGTTCTCGTAAACGGTCATATTGGGCCACAGGGCGTAGTTCTGGAACAGGAAGCCGACACGGCGCTTATTGGCGGGAACATTGATGCCCATGGCGCTATCGAATACGACCTGGTCGCCGATGGTGATGCGGCCGCTTGTGGGGGTTTCCAGGCCCGCGATCATGCGCAGGGTGGTGGTTTTACCGCAGCCGGAAGGGCCCAGCAGTGTGACGAAGGAGTTATCGGCGATGGTGAGGTTCAGGTCCTCCACCGCGTAGAATTTTCCCCAACGCTTGGTGATGTGTTCAAGTTTGATCTCTGGCATGGTTTAACCTCCTATTCCCTTATCAAGGCTGGCCCCGGTGACCTTATTGACGAGGGCATTGCAGATGAGAATGGTGACGATGAGGATGAGATTGATGCCGCTGGAGAAGGCGTACAGACCCATTTCATCAAAGTAATCCAGCGTGGTGGAGAGGATGAAGCCCTGGACGCACAGCAGCATGAAGAGGCTCAGCTCGCGCAGGCAGGTCATAAACGGCAGCAGATAGCCGCTGATGATGGAGGACTTCTGGATGGGAATGATGATGCGGGTCATGCGCTTGATCCACGGGACATCCTGAATGACGGCGGCTTCTTCAATCTCGCCGGAGAGCTGCAGCATGGAATTGAGCGAGCTGCGGCTGGCAAAGGGAATGTACTTGATGGTGCCCGCGATGATAAGCAGAGCGTAGGTATTGAACAGATTGAAGTACTGATTGGAGAATAGGATGAAGAAGGCGACGCCCACCGCGATGGACGGCATAAGGTAGGGCAGGAACGCCACGCTGTTAACATAGTTAGCCCAGCGGCTGCGGCGGTTCTTGCTGACGGCGTAGCCGATAAGAGTGCCGATGGTGCCGGCGATGAGCGCGCAGCTGACGCTGACGAGCATGGTGCCCTTAAAGGCCGTCCAAATGGTGTTGTTGTAGAGGATGCCCTTTTGCCCGTACATGCCGTTTTCGGTCACATTCTCGCTGGTGACCCACCACTTGGTGGTCAGGTTATTGGCATCGCCGGTGTACAGGAAGCTGTAATCGCCAGGGTTGGGCAGGAAGGTCTCGAACGCGAAGGAAATGATGGGGAAGATGCTGGTAAAGAAGGTGATGATGATAAGGATGACGGCGATGACCACGCGACCGGTGCGTCCCAGGTTGATCTTGGAGATCTGGCCGGATTTGCCGGTGACGGTGGTGTAGTTTTTGCGGCTCTTCAGGCTGCGCTGATTGAGCAGCATGATGGCCACGCCGAAGATCATCATGATGATGGCAAGGATACTGGCTTCGCCGGTATACTTGGAGTTCATGGATACATACTTGGTGGAAAGGGTGGCAAGCCCCAGGTAATGTGGAACGGGATAGGAGCCCATGGAGCTGCCGAACACCAGCAGAATAGTGGAGAGGATGGCGGGCTTTACCATGGGCAGGGTGATGCGGAACATGGTTTTCCACTTGGGGGTATCCAGGATGGTGGCGGCTTCCTCCAGGTTCGCATCCATATTGCGGAAGATGCCGCCGATGAGGATATAGGCAAAGGGCGCATAGTGCATGCCCAGAACGATCAAGCTGGGGAAAAGCCCCTTGCACCACCACAGGGGCATCTGGACATTGAACAGGGAGGTGAGCAGACCGTTGCTGGTGCCGGTAACGGCATTGGAGTTAAAAAGGTTCTGCCACACCACCGCCAGGGTCCACTGGGGCATGATGTAGGGGAAGATAAAGATGGAGCTTAAGTATTTGCGGCAGGAAAGATTGGTGCGCGTAATGAGGAACGCGAACACACCGCCGAACAGAATGGCCACGATGCAGGAGCCGACCGAAAGCAGAACGGTATTCAGCAGGGGGGTCCACAGGTTGGCCTTGGCCAGCGGGCTGGTGAACAGGTCGGTGTAATTGACCAGGGTGTAGCCCTGGGAGGTGCCGGCCAGGTAAGCATCAATGGTGCCGGGGTGGATCTTGAAGGTATCCTGCACGATGGCAACGATAGGCGCTACCGTGGTAATGGTGAGCACGATGCCCATGAGCAGCAGGATGACATTGTGAGGCTTGGAAAAGAAGGTCTTGACCTTATTGCGCCGCACGGCGGCGGGATTGGCCTGCAAAGCTGCGGCTTGTTTCATGGTAGGGAATCACCTCTCTTGTGGGGAGTGGGGGCTGCAAAAGGGAAACGCCCCCGGCGCGGCGGTTGGACGCGATCCGGGGGCGCGCTCTTTACTTCTTAACAGATCGCAAAGATAAGTGCGTGGTGATTTTATCAGCCGGCGCTGTACTTATCCAGAACCTCGATCCAGCTGCCTACGGTGAAGGCAACAGAAGCGCAGTATTCGGGATCCTCAAGGACCAGCTTATCGGCCCACCATTCATAACCGCGGTCGTTCTTGCAGTCGAAGGTGTTAACGCCGTCAACATAGCCGCCTTCCTGATGATGGTACTTCTCCTCGGTGCCGGCAGCAACGGTCGGGTTGGAGGAATAGCCGCCCATATCCTTGCCCCAGGCAGAGAAGCCGTCAACGGTGCAGGTCATGTAGGCGATAAAGGCGCAGGCAGTCCAGGGCAGGGGGCTGTTATCGGTAACAAACAGGTAATGGCAGTAGCCATAGCCGCCGAGACCGGTGTAGCCATCCTGATAGGCTGCAACCTTGATGTTGTTCTTGGAAACAGTAGCGGATTCCTCAACGGAGCGGAGCTTGGAGTAAACCAGAAGGCCGAACTGATCCTTGGCGGAATCGGAAACCAGGGTATTGCAGATGGGACCGTCATCGGTCTGGGCATTGTAGCTGCCGACCCACAGCTTGATCCAGGCCAGGCCGTACTTGGCGTTCTCAGTCAGGCCGAGGTTCGCGGCATCGGCAGCCATGGCATCGATGGTGGGCTGGAAGTAGGCCTGCTCCTCAGCGGGGAGCGCCTCAAAAGCAGTCTTGAGGGCGGTGGAATAATCGTCACGGGTGAGCATGTACAGGAAGTTCTTGCCGACGATCTCGGAGTCGATATCCATGAACAGGCCGTGCTCGCCCTCGGCTACGAAATCCCAAACATTATCATAGGATTTTTCACCGACGCAGTTATACATAAAGACCTTATTGAGGGTCTGCAGGGGCAGATAGCCTTCATAGGCATCGGCGGTGGTGTTGTTGGCGTCAGCCCAATCCTTGGGGATGAAGGTATCCAGAACGCCGGTCTTGACCATCTTGCTCTCGATCTGGTTGCCATCCTGAATGAGGGTCATGGCGAAGGTGCCGGTCTCCTTCAGGGAGTCAGCGGTGAGCTGCTCGAAGATCTTGTTGTTCTTGGGCTGCTGCCACTCAAAGTTCAGGGTGTAGCTGGAGTCAATGGACTGCAGGTACTCGATGAACAGAGGCAGGGCGCTCTTGCCGCGGCTGGAGTTGCCAACGCCGTAGAAGGTCTTGCCGTTGGACTCTTCGATTGCTTTTTTCGCCAGCTCCTCAAGAGTCATGCCTTCTGCTTCCTTAATGATCTGCTGGGTAGCAGAAAGCTCCTCATTGGGAGTGGGTGCGGGCTTCTCGCCGCAGCCGACCATTAGGGTAAGAACCATGATGATGGCCAGCAGCATAGACAGTGCTTTTTTCATTTTTTTCTCCTCCATAAGTTGTCGTTTTATAATGACCGCCCCAGGGCGGCGATTACCGAAAAATGATTTGATAATGACCTTACATAAACTTTACTTAATTATAGTACTTAGTCTAATGTTTGTCAATTATGACATTTATAACTATAACACTTACTGAAAATTGGACAAAAAGCACAATATATTCGCCAATATGCGCAAAAGTAAAAGTCGGAAGTAGCCGAAATGGGCAGGCTGTGCTATAATATGGCCGGTAAAACGGCAAAAGGGAGGAACGAGAAGATGATCCGGCTGGTGACCTGTGATATAGACGGTACGCTGCTGCATGGCGAGGAAACATCAATTGACGCCGAAACGCTGGAGGAGATCCGGCGTCTGCGGGAAAAGGGGATCCTTTTCTGCCCGGCCAGCGGTCGGCAGTACCACAGCCTGCGGCGGCTGTTTGCCCCGGTGCAGGATGAGATCGCCTATATCTGTGAGAATGGCTCAGTGGTGTTTGGGCCGGGTAATCCAGGCCCGGTATGGGGCAAGGTGCCGTTGGAACGCAGCCTGGCGGTGCAGCTGTGCCGGGATATTATGGCGATGCCGGAGTGCGAGATTAACGCAAGCGGTAAAAACACCTGCTATGTATGTACCCGCGATGAGGAATATCTGCGCCACATGCGGGAGGATGTGGGAAATATTACCGAGGTAGTGGATGACCCTGACGACATTCCGGAAACCATTATTAAGGTTTCGGCCTTCAGCCGCCACGGTACCGGTGCGGTGATCGAGCACTTTAGGGAGCGTTGGGGAGAGATTTTTCAGGTGGCGGTAGCCGGGGACCAGTGGATCGACTTTACCCTGGCGGATAAAGGCTCCGGACTGAGGATCATCTGCGAAGCGATGGGAGTAAAACCGGAGGAAGTGATGTCCTTCGGGGATAATTATAATGATATTCCCATTCTCTCGCTGGTAGGGCACCCTTACATCATGGATAACGCCGTACAGGAGCTGCGGGAACTGTTCCCTAACCACTGCCGACGGGTAGCCGATGTGTTGAAAACGCTATAAAGGATGAAAGAATACCAAATAAAAAAGACGCCATACCGCAACATCTCTGACCAAACCACTATTCTGCACATGATTCTGTATAACCCGTAAACCGCAAAAAGGCGC
>OKSC01000653.1_pt1 | contig 39479 bp, 36 predicted proteins | sample 1601161 | NCBI WGS metagenome assembly OKSC01 (sample SAMEA3541552, study PRJEB24748) | human gut metagenome | biome: human gut; feature: human-associated habitat; material: faeces | place: China | collected 2012 | reverse complement strand
GATTTCACGCAGGGCAGCATCCTGAAAAAGCTGTCCTTGTTCATGCTCCCGGTGCTGGGGGCGCTCATTCTGCAGGCGGCCTATGGCGCGGTCGACCTGCTGGTCAATGCCGCGCTGCGCACCAAACAATACGTCACGTTCGACGAAGAGCACCAGGAAGTGCTGGCAGGCGGCAAAGTTTTTAAATTTTAATAAAAAAAGAGGAAAGGGTTTATGGCAACCCTTTTAATTTTATAATGGTGTATCTGTTTTATAGAGGTAGATGTAACTTAATACAAAGCCAATTATAAATACGGCAAGGATAATTCCAAAGGTTGTTGCCTCACTGTATGCATATTGGCTTATTTCACCATTGGCTAGTACAAAGGAACCTGTCCAAGGGAAAAGAGGGGTGAGATCTCTTCCATAAATCATCATACTTCCTACAGTTACAACTCCTCCAGCTAGCATTGATGGAACTAAACTTTTTATCCATATTGCAAAGAATGCAAATGGAGTCATTGTAAGAAATAGGAGAACTCCATTGTAGAGATAACTAGTTAGGGTTTCAGAGAAAATGCCGAAAGTCAATCCTTTAATTCCTATGACTTCACCAAAGAGGATAAGTCCAAAGTAACTAATTAGCACAAGGAAAATGGTCCATATGAAAAACATAAGGAATTTACCGCAGAGATATTTTATTTTTGATATAGGGGTTGTTAGTATTGATTTTAAGGTTCTTTCATTGTATTCTCTTCCAAATAAGTATGCACTAACAATTGCAAATACTTCTACACCAAATAACACAAAGAGGAACTGTTTCATAACTTCAAATCCATCTTTAAAATAAAATATGTAATCTGGGGATTGCCATAATTGGTATGCAATTCCCATACTTAGCATAAATGGAACAAATAATGCTCCTAAGATGGTTATAAAAAATATTTTTGATCTTTTTAATTTTAAAAACTCAGTTTCAATAAATGTAATCATTTAATCACCTACTGCACATAAACATGAGTGTCTAGAAGATTTGTGAAGTAATCTTCAAGACTTTCTTCAATTAATTCTAATCTAAATATAGAAATTTTGTTTAAAACTAATACTTTTACAATTTCAGCCCTATTATCAAAGTTAGATAATAATTTAAGGGCGTTAGGATTTTCATAATTTCTTACAAAATCTATATTTTCCTTCAATCCGCATTCGCCAAGTATTTCAATAGATTTTTCTATATCGGAGGTTTCAAGATTGATATACTTATCAGCTTTATTGTGAAGTTCTTGGATGTTTATTTCTTCAATTAATTCACCGTTGTCCATTATTGCAATTACATCAGCTATATGTTCAATTTCAGAGAGGATATGGCTAGATATTAGTATTGTAATGCCAAATTCATCTACTAACTTTTTAAATAGATTTCTCATTTCTTTTATTCCAATTGGATCAAGACCATTAATAGGCTCATCAAGAATTAATAAATTTGGGTTATGTACAATAGATGCAGCTATTGCAAGGCGTTGCTTCATTCCAAGAGAATACTTTTTAAATATTTTATCTTTTTCACCATCTAGTGAAACCATTTTAAGTGCAGATTTTATATTTTTCTTGTTGTAAACACCTCTAAGCTTTGTAAAGATTTTTAGGTTTTCTTCTCCAGTAAGGTTTTCATAAAAACCAGGAGTTTCTAGAATAGAACCAATTCTTGGGTAAATCTCTTTAGGATGTTTTTTAATATCTTTTCCAAATATGTGGATTTCTCCAGAACTTGGATTAGATAAACTTAGAAGCATGGACATGGTTGTGGTTTTACCTGCTCCATTTTTTCCAAGTAATCCATAGATTTTTCCCCTTTCTACTTTCATGTTTATGGAGTTTACTCCATACTCTTTTTTGAATTTCTTTGTAAGGTCATAGGTTTCAATTACATATTCGGTCATTTTTTCTCATCTCTTTCAATAAGTTCATGTAAACTATTTCTTACATATGTAAAAATTACATTACATTATATTTAAATGTTTTGGATTAGTTTTTATTAAAATAAATAGCTATTTGGGGCTTAATTTTTAATATTTTTATTTAAATTAGTTATTTTAGTAAAAATAGTCTAATTAACTTATTGATATTAAATTTAAATAATTTAAAATTGTTTTTAACTAATTAAATAATGTAAAATTTATATTACATTTTGAAAAATTTTAAAAAAATAAAAGAAAAGTTAAATATTCCAGTTACTACTTTCCTTTTGAATATTGACCATTTTAGCAAATAGACCATTATTTTCTAAAAGTTCATTAGGAGAACCTTCTTCAATAATAGTTCCATTATCTAAAACAATTATTTTATCTGCATTTGCAATTGTACGCATTCTATGAGCTATTACAATAACAGTCTTATTTTTAATTAAAGCAGAAATTGCTTTTTGTATTTCAGATTCGTTTTCAACATCTAAAAAGGAAGTGGCTTCATCTAAAAGAATGATTGGTGCATCTTTAAGTAATGCTCTAGCTATTGAAATTCTTTGTCTTTGCCCTCCTGAGAGTAATGCTCCATTTTCACCAATAATAGTGTCATAACCATCAGGTAATTTTTCAATAAATTCATCGCAGCGAGCTATTTTCGCAACTTCTTTTATTTCTTCATCAGTTGCATCTCTTGATCCAATTTTGATATTTGCTTTGATAGTGTCATTAAATAGAACTACATCTTGGAAAACAATAGCATAATTTTCAAGAATTTTTTCTGAATCTACATCATATAAATTTACACCACCTAACTCCACTTTACCTTTTGTAGGATTCCAAAATTTAGCAGCTAATTTGGTAATTGTACTTTTTCCGCATCCTGAAGGTCCAACAAGTGCTGTTACTTCTCCCTGTTTGGCAGTAAAAGTAATATTTTTTAATACAGTATCAGAACTATTATAATTAAATTCAACATCACTAAATTTCAAATCATAACTATTTAGATTGTAATCTGTTGTTCCACCTTTCATTACTTGGTCATTAATGTTTCTCATTCTTTTGATTTTAATTTCAGAGTTAAATATCTCAGATAAGAACAATAACGAATTTTCAATTGGAGTATAAATCATAGCTGATGCAATTAAAAATAATAGAAATACAAAAATTGAAACACTATTGCCAATTATTAAATATGCTCCTATAAGCATAACAGATAGCATTCCTAATTTTAAAAACATATGTCCTGTTACTACTCCTGCAGCGCCCATTAATTCACTTTTAATTCTTGATTTTTCCACATTTTTAATTTTATTATCTAATGTGTAAAGATATTCTTTTTCATAATTATATGACTTTAAATCAGTCATTGTTTCAATACATTCTTGGATTCCATCACTACATGCTCTTGTTTTAGCTATTATATCTTTACCTCCTTTTTGTTGTAGGCTTTTAGATGCATATATTATAATAAATGCAACTGGGACTACCCATAAAAGAGCAATAGATAATCTATAATCAATACAGAATAGAGAAATAGCTACAATGACTACAGATAAAATAGAACCAAATAGCTGTGGAATTGCATGTGAGAAAGTGTGTTCTAAGTCTGTACAATCGCCCATTATTGTGGTAGTAAGATCGGATAAGTCTCTATTTTCAAAAAATGATAACGGTAGTTTACGTAGACTTTCAGCAAGATTCACTCTTCTAATTTCACTTTCACGATATGTTGTATTATAAACTGCATGATATTGTTTCCATGCAAATAAGAAAATAACTGCTAGAACAATGAGAATTGCAATAATAAATATCCATAAATTAATTTCAGATGATTTGCCTGTGATTAAGGGTTCCATCCATAAATAAAGAACAAGAACATATAATCCAACGGGAATCATTATACTTATGTTTAAAAGAGCTGTATAAATCATTCCTTTCATTAATTCTTTTGAACCATTTCTTGTTAATGCAAATTTTTTAGATAAATAATCAATCATTGTTATCACCATTTTTTTCATCTGAAGTGTTTTTAACTTTCCATTCCACAGATTCATTAAATTCCTTCCACATATCTGCATAAACTCCATTTGATTCAATTAATTGTGAATGTGAGCCTTCTTCAATTATTTCACCTTCATTCACTACAAATATTTTATCTACATTTTTAATAGTGGATAACCTATGAGCTATCATTAAAACAGTTTTATTTTTTGTTATTTCACTAATAGCTTTTTGAATTTTTAATTCATTTTCAGGATCTGCAAGTGCTGTAGCTTCATCCAAAATTATAATTGGAGCATCTTTGAGAATTGCTCTTGCAAGGGCAATACGTTGTTGTTCTCCTCCTGAAAAGTATGTTCCTTCTTTTCCAATTATTGTATTAATTCCTGCGGGAAGTCTTTCTAATATATCTTCGCATTGAGCTAGTTTAAGAGCTTCCAATACTTCCTTTCTTGTTGCATTTTCTTTAGACATTGCAATGTTGTTGTAAATGCTATCTTTTAATAAGTGTGTGTCTTGAAATACAAAGGAAATTTTTTCCATCAACTCTTTTTGAGAGATATCTTTAATGTTTACATTCCCAATTGTTATACTTCCTTTGTTTACATCCCAAAATCTAGGTATTAATGAGGCTATTGTTGTTTTACCTCCTCCAGAAGGTCCAACTAATGCAACTGTTTCACCTTCTTTAATTTTAAGGTTGATATTATTGAGTGTGTGTTTTTCATTAGTTTCACTTTTATCATAATCAAAATAAACCTCCTCAAATTCTATTGAGTATTCCTGTGGGGATTGTGGATTTACTGGTTCAGATAATGGTTTTTCATCTAAAATGTTTTCTATTTCTTTTAATGCTTCTCTGGCCATAAACCATTCTTGACTTACCATCATTACTTTATTTAGCATCACACTACAAAATGGAGTTAAAATAACGTAAAATACGAAGCTTAATAAGAAATCAGTGTTAGCTATTGATCCAATTAAAAGTATTCCTGCAGGTATAAGTACAGCAAAGAATCCATTTACAGAAACAGTAAAAGAACTCATTGGTAATTGCCAGGAAAATGTGTATCTGCTTACAAATTTTCTATAATCTCTAATTGATTTGTAGAAATTTTTGTAGGAATAAATGGTTTGTTGGAATGTTTTTGTAACTGGAATTCCACGAACATATTCCACTGCTTCACTATTCATTTTTTCTAGTGATTTTTGATAGTCAACCATGAATTTTTGTGATTCTCCACCTAACATTGTCATTAAAAGTATAAATGAGATAGCAATGGGGATTAATGAAACTAATGCTAAAATCCAGTTAAAACTAAATAAAATTATGAAAAATGCAATTGGTGTTACAATAGCTCCTGTTAAATCAGGTAATTGATGAGCTAAAAATCCTTCTGTTGTTGATGTACTGTAATCAATTCTTTTTCTTAAACTTCCACTTGTATTCTTTTGAAAATATCCTAATGGTAAAGTTAAGATATGTTTCATTGTTTTATATTTCATATTTCTTTCATTTCTAAATGCAGAAACATGAGTGCACATTAAACCTATAAAATTAATTATTATTCCCAGAACTGCAAATAGAATGGCCATAAATGCATAATATTCTAAATTTTGTGCTTGAGAAAAATTTGGAAATACTATGAACAATGCTTCAATGAATTTCCAAATGTAAATAAAAGGAATTAATAAAAAAATAGCACTAATAGCTGATAAAATACATCCAATTATTGTAAATATTTTATAGCTACCTGAAAAATTTAGTAATGTAAAAAATTTATTTTCATTTTTATTTATTTCCATTAATATCACCTTTTTAGGTTTAAATAAGATAAAAAATCGTATCTATATTGTATCTTTATTTTCTGCTCTTTTTTTTTAATCTAAAGTCATCTTTCTCTCAATTAATAATTTAGGCATACCTAAAAATCTAATGTATGTGCAGAAAGGACATTCTTTTTAAATTCAATAAAAAACTAATAATATTTGTTTATTTTATCAGAAAAGAAAAAAGAATAATTATACAAGTTAGATATAATTTTTTGTCTAATAATTTTCTTTATTATACTCTCTATATAAATATAATCGAACCAAAAAGGCAAATTAATCCAAAAAGTCAATATTTTTTTAAGGTTCTATATTCGGATGGTGTAAATCCTGAATAATCTTTAAAAGCTGCAGTAAATTTACTTGAATTTTTATATCCTACCTTATTTGCTATTTCTGCAATTTTAAAATCAGTATTTTTTAATAATTCTTCTGCATGTTGTAGTCTATACTCTTTTCTCCATTTAAAAAGAGGTTTTCCATATATTGCTTTAAAGCATGTTTTTATTGTTGTTTTACTTATATTATATTTTTTTGAAAGTTCATTTAATGTTAAATCTTTATTCAAGTTTTCTGTTAATTCATCTTTTATCATCTTTATTGTATTTACATGTTTTAAGGAAAACCCATTTTTAGATATGGATTTATTTCTTTCTAAGTTAGTTATTTTAAGGAATAATAATAGTTCGACACATTTTAATTTAAAATAGCTCATTTTTATCCTTTCATCAACATTATATAGCTCGCTAATAACGTGGTCTATTTCTTTATTTGATCTAAAGATGGCTATTCCATTATTTTCTTTAATTAACTCATACAGGTAGTTAAATTTTATTTCTTCATTAAGGAAGTTGCTAATTGATTTTTCTGCCTTTGGAATGTCAATTAGTAATTCTAAGCCCTCGTAATAACCTAATGTAAATGAGGATATTTGTTTTTGATGGTATGCAAAACTAGCTACTAAGTCACCTTCTCCTAAATAATTTAACATTCCTGGTTCTAATTCGCATTCAAATCTTCCTTTATTACAGTGATTAATCTCAATTAATGTGTCTGATACTTTTTTTTCGCATAAAAATTCTTCACAATCAAATGCATGAAAATCATTATAAATTAAGCTAATGCCTTCAAATATATCATAACAGGTCATTGTGCCATGTCCTGTTTTTAGAGAAAGTTCGTAGGTTGTTTTTAAATCTTCTTTTTTTATTTTTACTTTTTCACCAAAATAATATGAATCAAGCATGTCTTTGATAATTTCATCCTTCATTATTTCACCTTTAATTTAGGTATGACTAAATAATTTTTTATTTTAAATTATTTAATAGTTGTTCCCATTATGCTTGATTTTTACAATAGCTTTTTATCCTGAAATTAATAATATAAGTAATATGAAGAGAACAGCTTTAAAAATTGGATATATTGGAACTAATTTTCATGGATTTCAAAGACAACCAGATTTAAGAACTGTAGAAGAAGAATTAATTTACCATCTACGTAAATTAGACTACATTGATGATTTAAAGAAATCTAGATTCAGAATAGCTGGAAGAACTGATGCGGGTGTTCATAGTTTAGGAAATGTAATTAGTTTTCAAAGTGAAAAAGAAGTAAGAGTTAATGAAATCAATAATAGCTTACCTGACGATATCCAAATTTTAGCTAAAGCTCCTGTTCGTTTTGGTTTCAAGCCACGCTATGCAGAAATGAGACAATATCGTTATTTATTATTCAGAGATGATTTAGATATTGATAAATTAAATGAAGTTGCCGATGTATTTAAGGGAACTCACAATTTTACTAATTTTACAAAAAGATTTCAAAAAACAACAACTAGAACAATAGCTGATATTAAAATAAGTCAGCCTACTCTTGAAGATTATCATAAGAAGGATTTTCCAAATTTACATGAACCATTAACTCCAATTTTTGTAGATATTTATGGTGAAAGCTTTTTATGGAACATGGTCCGTAAGATGATGAGGGTTTTTGTTGATGTAGCTACTGGAAAAATGGAAATTGAAGAAGTTAACAGACTTTTAAATCCTCCTGATGGTGCACCAAGAGCCAATATTAAAGTTTTAGAACCTGATTATTTAATTTTAATGAATATTGAATATGATGGTGTCAAATTCCAATATGATCAGTATGCCTGTGAGAGGTTTACAAGAGATTTAACAGACAGCTTATGTGACTTGCAAAAGAAGTATGCAATTCGCGAATCAATGATTAAAAGCTTGAAAGATTTAAAAGGAAATTAACTCTTTCCTAATTCTATTTTTTGCCTAATTTTATAATATTCATTTAAGCTATTACTTATGATTTAAATTCCATTTTTACTAATGAAATAATTTTTATAAAAATTTAAAAGGTATTTATACAATATATTTAGTTAGTGATAAAAATGAAAATAGCTATTGTACTTGGAACTAGGCCAGAAATTATTAAAATGGCGCCAATTATTGATGAAATTGGAAAAAGAGGTATTGACTTAGTTCTTCTTCATACTGGTCAACATTATGATAAGGAAATGTCTGATAATTTCTTTAAAGACTTAGAAATTCCTGCTCCTGATTACAATATTCATGTAGGTTCTGGATCTCATGGAAAACAAACTGGATTAATGATGCAGGGTATTGAAGAAGTTATGATTAATGAAAAACCAGATATTGTTCTTGTTCAAGGAGATACAAATGCAGTACTTGCAGGAGCTCTTGTTGCTTCTAAATTACATATTCCAGTTGGACATGTTGAAGCAGGATTACGTTCTTTTGACATGACAATGCCTGAAGAAATTAATAGGATGGCTGCTGATGTCTGTTCATTAATGTATTTTGTCCCAACAGAAGAATCAGCAATTAATCTACTTGCAGAGAATATATCTCATAAAAAATTATTTATAACTGGAAATACTGTTGTGGATGCATGTTTCAGACATTTAGAAATAGCTAAAAAAAGAGGAATTGAAGAAGAATCATTAGCTAATCTAGATATTGAAAATATGGATAATATTTTAACCTTAACTATGCACAGGGCTGAAAATGTAGATGATGAACATAGGTTAAAAGGAATTATTGGAGCTTTAGAAGAACTAAGTGATATGAATATTATTTTCCCTATTCATCCAAGAACTAAAAAGACTTTGGAAAACTTTGGACTCTTTGATAAGTTAGACAGTTTAGAACATGTCCATATTATAAAGCCTTTAGGATATTTGGACTTTTTATTATTAACTTCAATGTCTACTTTAATTTTAACTGATTCAGGAGGTCTTCAAGAAGAAGCTATTACTTTAAATGTACCTGCATTAACCTTAAGATATAATACAGAACGTCCAGAAACTGTTACTGCAGGAGGTAACATTTTGGTGGGTTCTGATAAAGAAGTTATCTTAGAAAATGCACGTAAAATTCTTGAAGATGAAGAATTTGCAAATAATATGAGAAATGCTAAAAATCCTTATGGGGATGGGAACTCTTCTATTTTAACTCTTGATGCTATTGAAGATTATTATAATAAAGGACTATTAAAAATAGAATCTCCAGAAGATATAATGTCATCATTTAGTAGAAAAATGGATTTAATTGATGAAGATATTACTGTTGAAGACTTTGAAAAAGAAAATCAATCATTAATTCATATGGTATATGATAATGGAGTTATGAAGTTTCCAGCTAGTGAATTAAACTTAAAAGGCATGATGATTACTTATGATTGCTTCCAATGAGCCTATTTTAGCATTTGAATATTTTACAGCTTCTGGTGAAAAAGATCAGTGCATTATATCTGAAGCAGAAGCTCTAATCTTTTCTTTATTGGATGATTTAAAAGATGAAGAAGTTCATTTAGTTATTAATGGAACCTATAAAGATTTAGTCAAGGATTATGAAAGTGTATATCCAATTTTGATTAATGAACCTTTAGAAAATTGGCTTTTAAAAAATGCAGCACAATTTAAAAGAGCTATTTTCATTGCTGCTGAAAATGACAACAATCTTTATAAGTTTACTAAAATACTTGAAGATAATAATGTTAAACTTTACACTTCTTCAGCTGAGGCTTGTTATGTAACTTCTGACAAATATGCGCTTTTTGAAGAGTTGTATGGTGTGGTTCCTCAACCAAGAACATTTAAATTCAAAATCGATTCTAAAGGTTATTGGAAAAGAGCCCTTACTAATCTATATAAAAAATGGCAGGCCGAAGATCCCTTAACCCAACTTAAGATAATTATAAAACCAGTTACTGGTGTGGACTGTGAAAATATCAAGATTATTGAAGATATTAATGATTTATCTTATGATTTAGAAAAGATATTTCCTCCAGGTTCCAGGATATTGGTTCAGGAATACATTGAAGGAATTGATGTAAGTGTTAGTTTAATTTGTGATGGGGAAAATGTAATTCCAATATGTCTAAATAAGCAATTTATTGAAATAATAAATGAAAAAGGAACTTATATTGGAGGTCAGTCTCCTTTTAAATCTGAATTTGAAAAAGAAGCATTTGATACTGCAATTAAAGCTGTAAAATCTGTTGATGGTTTAAAAGGTTTTGTTGGTGTGGATTTACGTATAAGTTATGATGGATATTTCCCAGTTTATTTACTTGAAATTAATTCTAGATTTACAACACCTTATGTAGGAATTCAAAAAATAACTAATTTTAATATTGCATCAGCTATTATTAAATTAATAGATGGTGAAATAGCTATTGAGGATATAGAAAAAGATATTTCTCTTGAGGGTTCAGTTGTATTTAAAAAAAGAGGTAATAATTTAATAATTGATGTTGATAAGGAGTAATTTATAATGAAAGTAGCAGGTTTTGATATTGGTGGAGCAAATACTGATTTAGCTATTATTGATTTTGAAGATGGTGAAATTAAAAATATTGAAGTGGATTATGCATATCTTCCAATGTGGAGTAATAATGATGATTTAGCTAGTGTTTTAAAGGAATTAATTGAAAACATATGTCCTTTTGAAGATATTGATGCTGTTGGTATATCAATGACAGCTGAACTTGTAGATGCATATGAAACTAAAAAAGAAGGAGTTCTTGATGTTGTTAATAAATGTGATGAGCTTTTTGATTGTCCTGTAGGTTATATTACTCTTAAAGGAGTATTGTCTAGTGAAGACTTGAGAAAAGATCCTCTTCAGGCAGCAGCTGCTAATTGGATTGCAACATGTGAAATAGCTACTTTAATAGCTGAAAATTGTATTTTTATTGATACTGGAAGTACAACTACTGATATTATTCCAATTAAAGATGGAAAACAATGTGCAATTGGTAATTCTGATTTTGAAAGACTTGCAACTGGTGAACTTGTCTACACTGGAACTTTAAGGACAAATTTAGCTAGTTTTTTAGATAAAGTAGAATTAAATGGAAAAGAGTATAGGGTTGCTTCAGAGTTATTTGCACAGACTGCTGATGTTTATAGAGTTTTAGATTTAATTGATGAAAAAGATTATATTTGTGATACCTTTGATGGTGAAGGTAAATCTAAAATTGAATGTATGAGGAGAATTTCAAGGGTTTTATGTGCCGATTTAGATTCAGTTTCTACTGATGATGTTGTTGAAATTTCTAAGTTCATTCATAAAGAACAGGTAAAACAGATTGCTGATGGTCTTAAACAGGTATCTGAAAAACAAGGATTGAATTTAGTTATAACAACAGGGCTTGGAAAAGATATTTTGGATGCTAAAGCTGCAGAAAGTCTTGGTTTGGAAGTTAAATCAATGGGTGATATTTTAACTGATGAAGAATGTGTTGTAGCTCCTGCTGTAGGTACTGCAGTTATGATGAATAAATATTTAAATTAAAAAAAGTTTTGTTATGGTTTTTAATACCATACATCTTTTATTCCTATTAAATAAGCTATTGTATTAGCTAGTAAATGGATAATTAATGTTAAGATACATGAAAGGATTATAAAATCTAAGCTTAAATGTATTATAGGCAATACAAGGATTAATCCCATAATAATAAAATCTAATTGATCTAAGATTGGAGCAGGCTTTCCACGTTGGATTCCAATTCTTCTTTTTATATAGCTTCCTATTGCATCACCTAATAATGCTCCAAAACCTAATAAGAATCCTACAATTATTCCTTCATGTAAGTTACTACAAATAGGGGTAAGAATATACTCTCCAAAGTTTTCCAGCAAATATGGTCCGAAATATCCTTGAATGGCACCAACAATAGTCCCCACAATTGCTCCTGCTATTAATCCTCTCCAGGTACAGCCATCTCCTATTAATCTAACACCTTTTTTATCAGTTTTTCCAAAATCAACAGGAATACCTCCACCAAATATTAATCCACTACTATTGGATAAATATGCAGGCAATAAAAAGTAAAGTGTTGTAATTAGGACTGCAATGGGTAAATAAATTGTCTCTACCATTCTTTCCCTCTTAATTTCTAATTAATATTAATATATACAATATAATTATTAAACTTATAGTATTAAACAACCTTATTTTTTAACAAAGTATAAATATGAATTATAATAATAAATTATTAAGATATATAATAATATTATAATATTATTATTGATTTTATTTTTTCAGATTTAATTAAGGTGATTTTTTGAGTATTAAAATGACTAAAAGCCTATGTCCAGTATGTTCAAAACCACTTGATGCTGAAGTTTATGAAGAAGATGGAAAAATTCTCATTAAAAAAACTTGTGATAAGCATGGTGAGTTTGTAAATACATACTGGTCTAGTGCTGATTTATACGATCGTGCAAATAAATATGAACCATCAATTCGTTCTGTTGAAAATCCTATGGTTCAAGGTTCTTTTGGCTGTCCAAATGACTGTGGGCTTTGTGAAAACCATGAAACTTCCACAGTATTAGGATTAATTGATGTTACTAACAGATGTAATTTAAAATGTCCAATTTGTTTTGCTAATGCTGCAGCATCTGGTAGGTTATATGAGCCAACACAAGATGAAATACGTGATATGCTTAGAAATTTAAGAAATTTAAAACCTCATCCAACTCCAGCTATTCAATATGCTGGTGGTGAACCTACAGTACGTAAAGATCTTGTAGAACTTGTTGCAATGGCTAAAGAAGAAGGATTTACTCATGTTCAAATAGCTACTAATGGTTTAAGATTAGCTAGAAAAGAAGAACTTCCTAAACAGTTAAAAGAAGCAGGTCTTAACACTGTTTATTTATCTTTTGATGGTGTAACACCAGAACCATATATTGCAAGCAGAGGTAAAGATTTACTTGATCAAAAGAAAAAAGCTATTGAAAACTGTAGAAAAGCAGGATTAGGTGTTGTTCTTGTACCAACATTAGTTAAAGGTATTAATGACCATCAAGTAGGAGATATTATCAAATTTGCATTTGATAATAGGGATATTATTTATGGTGTAAACTTCCAACCGGTATCTTTCTCTGGAAGAACTCCAACTGACCAAGTGGAAGAACAAAGAGTTACAATTCCTGATTTCCTCCAATTAGTTGAAGAACAAACTTATGGGGATGTAAAAACAACTGATTTCTACTCTCCTTCAGCTGTTGAATCTGTTTCCAGATTTATTGGTGCAATGGAAGGGGAAGACCCAAGTGTAACCTTAAACTGTCATCAACATTGTGGTGTAGGTACTTATGTATTTATTGAAGAGGATGGGGATGAAAATACTTTAAATAAATTAATTCCAATTACTCGTTTCTTAGATGTTGAAAAATTATTTGAATTATTAAATAATTACTCAGATAGGATTGAAAATGGTGGATTTGGAATTAGTAAAAGGGTATTAGCTAGAGCTGCAAAAGATTTCCCTAAATTAATTAATAAAAGTGAAAAACCTGAAGACTTAAATATTTCAAGAATTTTATTAAATGTCTTTACTAAAAGATCTTATGATGCCTTAGGAGATTTCTCTAAAGATGCAATGCTTATTTCATGCATGCACTTTATGGATGCTTTTAACTTTGATGAAGATAGAGTTAAAAAATGTGTTATTCACTATGCAACTCCAGATGGAAGAATTATCCCATTCTGTACTATGAATTCAATGTATAGGGAATCTGTTGAAGAAATGTTTTCAACTCCTCTTAAAAGTAGTAAAGACTAAAATTCAAATAATCTATGATTAACGAAGTTGAATCAAATGGATATTCTATTCTTAGGGATGTTTGATAAGTATAATTGGAAATAGGATATTATTAGATTGTATGCTCTAATAAGTCAAGTCACATTCAAATAGAATTAATTTTAATTGTATTCTTTATTGTGTTATAGGAAATAATAGGTATAATCTGAAAAAATAAATATTGGTTTAAAATTAGAGTTTAATATCATTTGATTCAATAATTAAACACAAAATCATAGACTTAATAATTTTTATTAGTGAAGGGATATTTATGGATAAAATTAAAGGAAAAACATGGACTTTTGATAAAAATATTGATACTGATGTTATTATTCCTGGGAGATATTTAAGGACTTTTAATCCTGAAGATCTTGCTAAACATGTTCTTGAAACTGAACGTCCAGATTTTACAAAGAATGTTCAAAAGGGAGATATAATAGTTGCTGATGAGAATTTTGGCTGTGGATCTTCAAGAGAACAGGCTCCAGTAGCTATTAAAACAGCAGGTGTAGATGCAATTGTTGCTAAATCATTTGGCAGAATTTTTTATAGGAATGCAATTAACATAGGTCTTCCAGTAATTATTAGTGATATTAAAGCAAAAGATGAGGATATTATAAGTATCGATTTATCTGAAGGTAGTCTAGTTAATGAAACTACTGGGGAGTCTGTAACTTTTGAACCTTTTAAAGATTTCATGCTTGATATTCTTAATGATGGTGGTGTTGTTAACCATTATTTAAAAGAAAAAGGTTAATTTTTATGGGGGCGTAATGAAAATGGAGTGTCCTATTTGTGGTTCTGATGATGTTGAGATTTTAAATTCAAAACAAAAATCTACAAAAAAGAAATTTACTGAAGAGCTATTATTAAGATGTAATGACTGTCAACATGTGTTTAGGGATACTTTTTCAGCTAAAAAACCTAAACCATATAGGATTATTATTAGTGAACAGGATCAATCTATCAAATCAACCATTGATTTATCACCTAGTGATGAATTAGAAGTTGGTGATGTTCTCATCTCTGAATTAGGTCAGGTTGAAGTTACCAGTATTGAAACTAATGCAAAAAGGGTTAAAAAAGCATTAATTGAAGATATTAAAACTATTTGGGCTTCATCTGTTGAAATTCCAGCACGTATTGGGTTTTCTGTTGATTTACATGGAAAAGTTGATTCATATAAACTTGATTTAGATAGGGATTTTGAAATAGCTACTGAAGATATAGTTAAAATAGATAATCGCATTGTTAAAATTCATGTTATTAAAACTAATGAAAGAAAAACTACTTCTGGTTTTGCAAAGGCTTCTGTTATTAAAAGAGTCTACTCTAAACCTATTAAACTTAATAACTATGATTATGATTTGACTAAATATATTGTAAAGAAAAGTTAAGATAATATGAAAGTATTTATAGAAACATATGGATGTACTTATAATCAGGCTGATTCTCAAATCATGGCAGGTTTATTGAAGGAAAATGGTATTGTTTTAACTGATAATATAGAAGATGCTGATGCCATTATTGTTAATACCTGTTATGTAAAATTACCAACCGAGAATAAAGTAACCTACAGGATTCAAAAACTACAAAATGAGTTTCCGGATAAGAAAGTGATTGTTGGGGGCTGCATGGTAGAAATTGATGGTGAAAAACTTGAAAAAGTTGGTCCTGATTGTAGTTGGATTGGTCCACATAAATTAAATCATGTTGCTGATGTTGTTAAAGGAGCATGTAATGGAAATATTATAAGGGAACATGGTTTTACAAAAGATAGTAAAGTAGGGCTTTCTAAAGTTAAAAATAATCCTTATGTTCATATTATCCAAATCTGCGAAGGTTGTACTGGTGCATGCACCTTCTGCTGTACTCGTTTTGCAAGAGGTTCACTAAATAGCTACCCTATTGAAGATATTAAAAAAGAAGCTCAATTAGCTATTGATAATGGTGCTGTTGAAATTCAGTTAACTGCTCAGGATACTGCATCATTTGGTTTGGATACTGGTGAAAAATTATCTGATTTAATTAAAGAAGTTGCTAATTTAGAAGGAGATTTCCGTGTTCGTGTTGGAATGATGCATCCTAGAAATCTTTTGCGCGATCTTGATGGAACAATTGATGCATTTAAACATCCTAAGGTATTTAATTTTATTCATTTGCCTGTTCAAAGTGGTAGTGATAAAGTTTTAAAAGAAATGAACAGATTACATACTGTGGAAGAGTACAAAGATATTGTAAATAAATTTAAACAGGCGATTCCTAATTTGACATTGGCTACTGATATTATTGTTGGTTATCCTACAGAAACTGATGATGATTTTAAATTAACTTGTGATTTGCTTAATGAGGTTAAACCTAGTTTAATTCATTTATCTAAATATCAACATAGGAAAGGTGCAATTTCTTCTTCACTTAAAGAAGTTCCTCATGAAGTCATGAAAAAAAGATCTAAATTCTTGTCTGATTTTAAAGTGGAAATTACAAAAAAAGAGAATGAGGAATTGTTGGGTTCCATCCAAAAAGCAGTGGTTGTTGAAAAAGGCTCAAAAGGTGGATTTATAGCTAAATCTGATTCTTACTTGCCTATTGTTGTTGAAAATGTTAATTTAGGGGATGTTGTTAATATAAAAATTTCAGAAACAACAGCTACTTATTTAAAAGGCACCGTTGTTATGTAAAATATTATCATTCGATAATTATTTTTTATTTTAAAATTTAGCCATACATAACTTTTTTTTAAAACATAATTTTTGATATTTTTTTAACGGTTCTTTATTTATATTTTTAATAATTTTTTTTCCTTTAATTTTTATTATAATCTTTAATATTTTTTAATAGGTAAGTTAAGTTATTATATGGTTTATGTATTATCTATAACTCTCAGATAATGGGTTTTAACCGTTAGGTTTATATACTATGTTAGACCATTAATTAACTAGGAGGTGTAATAAATGAGTGAATTACCAATTGCACCAGTTGGTCGTATCTTAAAAAATGCTGGAGCACAAAGAATTTCTGACGATGCAAAAATTGCATTAGCTGAAGCATTAGAAGAAAAAGGTGAAGAAATCGCTAAAAAAGCTGTAGATTTCGCACGCCACACTGGTAGAAAAACTGTAAAAGCTGAAGATATCAAATTAGCTATCAAATAAGTTTTTTACAGTATGTTTTAATTCTATTGACCATTTTTGGTCAATTTTTATTATTTTTTTAGTTCCTCTAGTTTTTGGTTCTGAGACAATAAATAAAAACATTTATATACATGTTTTTACAAATAATGAATTGTTGTGAAGGACCGGTGGTCTAGGGGTATGATTCCTCCTTGACATGGAGGAGATCACGAGTTCGAATCTCGTTCGGTCCATTTGCCGTGGTAGTTCAGTTGGGAGAACGCTAGACTGAAGATCTAGATGTCGCTGGTTCAAGTCCGGCCCACGGCATTGTTAATACTCTTTTTTAGATTCTTTTTTAAAAATTAATTTTATATTATTTATTCTCTTGAATTTATTTTGTATAGCTATTTTTGATTTAAATTAAGAGATTATTTATAAAAATAGGTTTTATTGAAATTAAAATTGGTAAATAAAAAGAAAAAAAGAAGAATAACTTTTATTCATCATCACTAAAAGTTATTGGTTTTGGAGTTACTTGGGTATTTTCTCTTAAATTACGGTAATCTTTTACAATTTGATACCCATTTGTTGTTCCAATAGTATCAGCACCAGCTGTTAAAATTTGATTAGCTATTTTATAAGTGTCTGCACCGCTGGATACTTTGATTTTAATTGAAGGTGCATATCTTTGAACAATATTGATGTCATTTACTGTTTCATAGATTGTTGGTGCACTTACAAATCCTGTTGAAGTTTTAATATAATCAGCACCAGCTTCTTCAATAGCTTTTGAAACTTCTGCTTTTTCGCTGTCTTCTAAAGCTTGTGTTTCAATAATTACTTTTAAGATTTTGTCTCCTAATAATTCCTTAACTTTAGAGACTTCTTCTTTGATTTTATCATATTTTTTATCTTTGACATAGCTTAAATTAACAACCATGTCTAATTCATCTGCACCATTGTCAATAGCAGCTTTTGCTTCTCCTATTTTTGATTCAGTACTTTCAAATCCTAATGGGAAACCAATTACAGTAACTACTTTTATATTTGTATCTTTTAATGCCTCTTTAGCAAGCGGTACAAATGTAGGATTTATTACAACTGCACGAAAGTCAAATTCCTTTGCTCTTTCAAGAAATTCTTTCATTTCAGCTTCAGTTGCAGTATTGTTTAAATTTGTATATTCAATTACATTTGCTAATTCTTTTGAATTTTTTATTTGATACATATAACTCACGTTCCCTAAGTATTGTTAGTAATTATACGAATAATTATATATAAAGTTTTCTTAATTAATTATATTAATTTTTTGCTCATATAGGGTCCTTTTCTTTCATAACCAAATTTACGGTAGTAATTTCTTGTTCCAATTCCACTAATTATAGATATTTCTTCTTTTCCATTGTCAATAGCTATATTTTCAGCTTCTTTTAATAATTTCTCTCCAAATCCAGTATGCTGTCCTACAGATGGGCCTTGTTTACCAATCTGTATTAAATTACCATAAACATGTAATTCACGAACAAGAGCACTGGTTTTGTCAATTTCAGGACGATGTGCTTTAGAAGAAGGCATTCTTAATCTTAAAAATCCAGCGATTGTTTCTTCGTTGTAATCTTCAACTGAGATAAAGGTTTCTTCACCTTCACAAGCTTTATATGATTCTTTAAATAGCTGATAATCATCAATTGTGTAATTGTTAGTTGTTTTTTTATGTCCTATTTCACGACAACGGATACATTTACAATTAATATTTTCTTCATCTAACCTGTTGTAAACTAATTCTCCAAGATTTGATTTTTGAACACCTGCATCAATTAAGGTTGAAGGAATATCTCTTTGAATACGCATTGTTCTAACCCATTTTGGAAGAATTTCCTTAATTTTAACAATTAATTCTACGGCTTCTTCATCGTTATATGGTTCATATTTGCCTTCTTTCCACAGATCATATAATTCACTACCTTTAGTTACAAGGCAAGGGTATATTTTAAGCATGTCTGGTTTAAAATTATCATCACTAAATAATTTTTTAAACATTTTTAAATCTTCTTCAGGGCTTAAAAATAATCCAGGCATCATATGCATAGCTACTTTAATTGCAGAATCCCTTAAAATTCTGTTGGCATCAATTGTATCTTGTAAGGTATGGCCTCTTTTGATTTTCTTGTAAATATCATCGTATAAGGTTTGAACACCAAGTTCCACCCTTGTAACTCCCATTTTTAACATTCTATTAACATGTTCTTCTTTACAGAAGTCTGGGCGTGTTTCAAAGGTCATTCCAACACATCTTACTTTGGATATTTCATTTGCTTTTTGAACATCATCAATTAAAACATAGTTTGAAGGTTCATAAGTCTTTAAAATACCTTCTTCATAGGTTTTGATTTTAATTGGATCCATGTCATAATCAGAATTAGTTTCATTTTCAAGAATTAATCCAAAATCAACCATTGCTTTTAGGCATTGTGAAACAAACCATTCTTGATAACATAAATCTCTTGAAGGGAAGGTTCCTCCCATTATAATTAATTCTACTTTATCAATAGGGTGTCCAATTTTCTTTAGCTGTTTTAACCGGTTAAAAGTTTGAACATATGGGTGAAACTCAAACATTCTTCCTCTTAAAGCTGCAGGTTCTTCACCAGTATAACTTGGAGGAGCTACATCACTTGCTGGACAGTAAAAACATCTTCCATGAGGACAATTATGGGGATGACACATTACAGCTACTATAGCTACTCCAGAAAGTGTTCTTGTTGGCTTTTTCTTTAGAATGCCTGATACAATCTCTTTTTCTTCAGGTGTAGCATATTCTAAAATATTGGAGTTGCTCATAAATTTTGTTAGTTTTAAATCTCTACAAAGCTGTCTTTTTTCAACTTCCAACTCTCTTCTAGTTGATATTTTTCCGCTTTTAATGTCTTCAATCAGTATTCGACAAGCTTTTTCCATGTATTTCACCCATTTTATTTTTTAATAGTTAATTTTATATATAAAAGTCATTATAATATTTACTGTTTATGGTGTTAATATTCTTTAGAGGGGATATTAATTTAAATAAGGTGAAATAATGCGTATTAAAGAATTTTTAGGAGCAGCAGTTTTAGATAAAAATGCTGTTGAAGTGGGTGAAATCAACGATTTGGAATTTGACCCTGAAGAAGGAGCTTTTGATAAAATCGTAATCTCTCTTAAAAGCGGAATCTTTTCTAAAGAGACTGTTGAAGTTTCCTATGAGAATATTGCTGCAATTGGAGATTATGTTTTATTGGACATTGAATTACCTAAAAAAGCGGATGATTAATTAATTGAGGTTTTCCTTATGGTAGTAGATGCAAGGGAAAAAGAAATTAATGTAGGAAATCAAGTTCGCTACACTGAAACTGGAACTATTGGTGAAGTTTTAGAGATTAAAGAAGAAAATAATGCTACCTGGGTTAAAATTGATAAAACTGGTATGTGGTATGTTTCTGATTTAGTTGAAGTCTTAGATGAAAAAGATATGAAAGAAACAACTTCCTATAAAGAAAACAGTAAAGATGTAGACATTGAAGATATTAAAAAATTCAAAGAAGATTTAGAAAATGTCGAATTAGATTCAAATGTTGCAGAAGGAGGAGGTTAATCTTCTTTCTTTTTCTTATAGGTGATAAAAATGGATAATAAGACAATTTTGGGTATTATATCTATTATTTTAGGTATTTTAATAATAGCATTCCCTCTTGCAAGTAACTTTATTTTCTCAGTACTTTTAGGAATTTCTTTCCTTATTTTAGGAATATATTATTTAATGATAGGTTGCAGTTTTTGGAAATACTCTAAAGCTAGTTCTGTTATCTATCTGTTGATAGGTATACTGTCTGTAATTCTTGCTTTAAATTTAATGTTCAGTATTTTAGGATTTGAAATATTTGTTGGATTCTACTTCTATTTAGTTGGATTTATGTTATTAATTTCAGGTATTATAAGATTAATAACTTCTAGTGTAAAATCAGCTTCTTTATTATCAATAATTCTCGGTATTTTGATGATAATTTTAGGTGCTTTTGCATTATTAAGTCCAGTTTATGTAGCTATTCTTATTGGTATTTCTGTAATTGCTGAAGGTATTGATTTGTTAATTAGTAGAGACTTTTAAATCTCTACTCTTTTTTTTTAATTTTCTACAAATTTTTTAATATTTGCTGCTAATTTTGGTCCAATTCCATCTATTTTTTGAAGTTCTTTTTCTGAAACTGATGTTAAATCATTACCGAAGGTTTTAACTAGATCTCTAGCTCTTTTTCTTCCAAGGCGTTTAACACCAACTACTAATGGTATTATATCTTCTTTAACACCATAGTATAATCTGGCTGATAAATAGTCACAGTCTTTAAGGAATCTGTAATCTTCAAGAACTTCCAATGTTTCTTTAACAAATTTAACTAAGCGAGACGCCTCATAAGCAGATCTTCTTGTTGATGCAGAGTAAACATGGTATGCAACTTCAATTTCATATTCTGTTCTTTCATTAATCCACTCAATTAAAGAAACTGTGGTTGCTTCTTCATTACCGATATTAACTGCAAACAATCCTTCTTTGGATAATTTTTCACGTGTAGGATCTTTACTTTTTCTTCCTTTAAATGAGATTAAAGGCATATCTGGAGTTTGTGATAGTGCATAGATAAGCTCTGAATTATTGAAGCTATCTATATGTGAAAGATATTCCTTAATTTTAACAGCAGTTTTCACAGCATAATCTGATCTAGCTATTAATTTTCCAAATTCAGTAGTTCTAAATCCTCCAGGAGTTGCATTTATTATATCATTTTTAAGTAAAAATTCTAAAGATGATTCTAATTCCCATTGGATACTGTCTGCTGCAAATAATGACATTGAAGGATTGTTCTGCATTTGGAAACCGTAAAATGTTTTTTCAAAGAATTCTTTTAAGTCATTAATATCTTTTGAAAGTCCGCTGTCTATTTGAGCAATAATCTGTTTATAAACGGCATCTTTATTATCAACTAATTTTGAGTTGGTTGTTTCAATGTCTCCTTCAACATATCTCTCTTGAAGGTCATAAGCTTCATCAAAGGTTTTAGCTATTAAGTAAGAATAACCAACACTATCAAATTGAGGTCTTCCTGCTCTTCCAGACATTTGTTCATAATCAAAAACAGGTATTGATTGAGGTCCATTACTTGTCCAACGGGTATAATCACGTATTATGACATATTTTGAAGGTAAATTAACTCCATACATTAAACTTGGAGTGGCAGTTATCATTAAAATATTGCCTTTTCTGAATTCATCTTCAATAATTTCCTTCTGTTCATTAAAAAGACCTGCATGGTGGAAAACCACTCCTTTTTCAGCACATTCAGCTAATTTTAAACAGGTGCTTGTTGCAAGGGAACCTTTTTTCTTTGGAACTTCAAGGAGTTTTTCAGATACTTCTTTAAAGGTTTCTCTTTGTTCTTTTGTAATTTTCTTTGAGATTTTTTTAGCAATATGTGTAGCTAAACTTTCTGTAAATCTTCTTGTTGAAACAAAGCTTAATGCTTGAGCATCATCTGATATAACCTTGTCAAGAATCTTAACAATTGCATCATTTTTATTTTTAGTTCCTAGCATCTCAATATCAAGAACCTCTTTATTTAAAGGAACTGGTCTGTAATCATGTTCAATACAGGTTCCATCCATCCATTCTTCAATTTCTTCTATGTTTTTTAGAGTTGCTGAAAGTGAAATTATTCTCATTGAAGGGTTTATTATTTTTGCTCTTGTAATTGCTGCCTCAAGAGTAGGGCCTCTTGTAAACTCTCCAATCATATGGAATTCATCAATAATTAATGTATCTACTTCTCTTAGATGGTTCCATGATAATCTTGTAAGTCTGTCAAATGATTCAAAAACCATTACTGATAAATCACAGTTTGAAGGGTACTTCCCAACACTTATGTCATTTTCTTCGAATTTTTTAAATTCTTTAACCTTTTCATTTTGAATTGAGAGTAATGGGGCTAAATAGACGGCTTTTCCACCATCTAAAATTGTTTGTAGAGCAGCCATAACTCCTAGCACAGTTTTTCCACTAGCTGTAGGTATACATATGATGTAGTTTTCATTATTTTCTAAATATCCACTTTCAATAACTGCTTTTTGTGCAGGATTAAATTCTTTAATATATGGATAAGCATCATTTATTATTTCTTTTATATCAGATGGTATATTTTCCATATTTATCCTCAAAATTAAGTTTTTAATAAAATTAATATTATATTGAATTAGATGTTATATTAATAAATCTATTATTTATAACCAATTTTTATTTTAATTTCTTAAATTTGGTTCATTGCTTTTTTAACTTTGTATATGTGCGAACATTATATATATAAGGAATTATAAACTTATTTCATAAAAATATTAAATTAATGGAGAGATGTAATAATGGCAATTAAAGTAGAAGTATTTTCATCTGATTCATGTCCTCACTGTCCTGGGGCTGTTAAAGTTGCAGAAGAAGCAAAAGCTGATTTAACTGATTTAGATATTGAGTTAGAAGTTGTAAATATAAACACTGATGAGAACAGAAAAAGAGCAATTGATTATCAAATTATGGCTGTTCCTACAATTGTTATTGATGGTCAAGTTGAATTCATTGGTGCTCCTTCTAAAGAAGAATTTGTTGCAAAATTAAAATCTATTTAAGTTAATTACCTTTAATTAACTTCTATTTTTATTATTTTTACAAATAAGTTGTATTTAAATGTCAAATCAAAATTTCACAGGAGTTACTACAGGTTCTATAGCTACTGCCTGTTCTTTAGCTGCTTTAAAAGCTATTATCTCTGGTAAAACATTTAATTCAGTTATGATAGATGCGCCTGATACATCTTTGAATATCTTTATTGATAAAACAGATATTGTTGGCGAAAATTCAGCTATTTCTTATTCTCATAAATGCCCTTATAATGATCCTGATGTTACAGTTAATTTAACTATTCAGTCAGAAGTTCAATTGCTTGATAAAGAAGGGTCTGATGATGTTGTTATAACTGGTGGAAAAGGTGTTGGCAAAATTACAAAACCTGGTCTTCAAATTGAACCTGGACAGCATGCAATTAATCCAGTTCCTCGTGAAATGATAAAAAATAATCTTTTCCCACTTATTCCTGAAGGTAAAATGGTTAAAGTGAAAATAAGTGTCCCTGAAGGTGAAGAAATAGCTAAAAAAACCATGAATCCTAAATTAGGTATTGTTGGGGGAATTTCAATACTTGGAACCAAGGGCATTGCCCGTTCAATGTCTTCTAAAGCATATAAGGATTCAATTGTAACTCAAATTGATGTGGCTATTGCGTCTGAAATTAAAAATTTAGTTTTTGTACCTGGTAATATTGGTGAAAAATTAGCTATTAAAAAATTAGATGTTTCTAAAGAAGAAATTATTCAAACAGGCAATTATATTGGTTTCATGTTTGAAGAAGCTAAAAAGAGAGGAATTGATTCTTTTTTATTTTTTGGCCATATTGGAAAAGTCATTAAAGTTGCTGGTGGAATTTTCAATACAAAGCATGCAGTTGCAGATGGGCGTAAAGAAATAATGATTACTCATGCTGCATTAAATGGTGCTAATTTAGATGTTATTAAAAAATTATATGAGTCAAAAACAACTGAAGATATGCTGGATATTTTAGATAATGCAAATTTAAAACTTAAAGTATGTAACAGTTTAGCTGATGCGATTTCTGAAAGGTGTAAATTAAGATTTGATTTGGATATTAAAGTTATTCTTGTTGATATGGAAGGAAATTATTTAAATGATAATTTTTGAGGTTTAATAATGAAAATTGCAATGGTTGGTCAGTTTCCACCTCATGTTGGTGGTGTTGGAGTTCATATTCACACTTTAGCTCGTGAACTTGTTAAAAAAGGGCATGAAGTTTATGTAGTTACTTACCCTCATAAAAATTTAGCAGATATTGATGGAATTCATGTTATTGGGACAAAAGGAATTGATATTCCTGGTCTTAGGGGTTTAATGTTTAAAAGAAATGCTAAAAAAGCATTAAAAGACTTAATTAAAAAAGTGGACATTGATATTATTCATGGCCATTATCTCTTCCCTGCAGGAGCAGCTGCTGTAGAAGTTGGAAAAAAATATGGGATTACAACATATGTAACTGCTCATGGTTCAGATATGTTTGAATTGTATAAAAAACAGTTTTTTATGAGAAGTCCTATTAAAAAGATATTAAAAAATGCTGATCATATTCTTGCTGTAAGTAATGCATTGAAAGATGAAATAATCGCTACTGGTGTTGATGGAATTGAAAATAAAATAGATTTATGTTGGAATTCTGTTGATGTAAATAAATTTAATGAAAATCCAGACGATAGCTTTAGAAAAGAGTTAAACTTATCTGATAAACCAGTTGTCCTTTTCGTTGGAAATATAATTAAAAGAAAAAATGTTGATTTATTAATTGAAGCTAAAAAACATTCAAATAATGATTATCAGCTTGTTATTGTAGGGGATGGTCCTTTATTAAATGGTTTAAAAGAAAAAGTTCAAAAGGAAAATATTTCTGATGTCTTTTTCACTGGATCTAGAAGTGATGTTGAAAAGATTATTCCAAGCTGTGATGTTCTTGTGCTTCCTTCATTTTCAGAAAGTTTTGGTTTAGTTTTAATTGAGGCTTTGGCTTGTGGAAAACCAGTTATTGGAAGTAAAGTTGGTGGAATCCAAGAAATTATCACTCCTCAGGTGGGTCTTTTAATAAATCCTCATGATGATAAGACTGTGGTATCAGCTATTGATAAAATCTTGTTTTCAGGTGAATATGATTATTATAAAGCTCATGCAAGAAATAGGGCTATGGATTTTGCAAATATAAATATACCTTACAAAGAGTTAAAATAGGTGATAATTTGAAAAAAGTTGTACGTTCTCCAGGTTCTGCCACTATTATAAATGCAATAGCTACTGGTTTTGGTTCTGCATTTGGAATTGGATTGGATATTGTTTGTAATGCAAAGACACAATCTCATTCAATAACCTGTTCTAATGATGTAGGAGCAGATACTTCTTTAATGGAACTTTGTGTAAGCAATGTTTTTGATTATTATAATATTAATACTGATGAATTTGGTTTAGATATTAAAACTACTTCAGAACTTCCAATGGCTTCTGGTCTATCAAGTAGCAGTGCTCTTTCAAATGCTGTTACAGCTATTAGTTCAAAAATAATTTCTGAAGAATTTAATCTAGAACCTCTTAGTGATTTTGATATTATTAATTTAGCTATTGAATCTTCTCTTAAAGCAAAAGTTACTATTACTGGAGCTTTTGATGATGCAACTGCTTCTTATTTTGGAGGAGTTACAGTAACTGATAATGGTGCAAGGAAAATTCTGATTAAAGAGCCAATGGAAGAGTTACCTGTTTTAGTTTACATGCCTAATTTTATATCTAAATCTGGAAGTTCTGATGTTAATAAAATGAAATTAATGGCTCCTCTTGTTGAAACTGCTTTTGAAATAGCTAAAAATAAAGATTACTTTAAAGCACTTAATCTTAATGGATTAATTTATGCAGCGGCATTAGGTTTTGATTCTTCAATAGCTATTGAAGCTTTAAATGCTGGAGCTTTGGCATCAGGATTGTCTGGAACTGGATCATCATTTGTTGCAATATGTGAAGAAGATAAAATTGATGATATTAAGGAAGCATGGTCTTTATTGGATGGGCGTGTTATTGAAACCTTTAGTGATAATGAAGGTTGCAGCTTTATTTAGCTATGTCTATGGCAAGATATAAAAATAAGAATTGCTAAATATTAAGCTATATCTTTAATATTTTTTTATTATTATTTTAAACATCTTTTTTTACAAAGGTTTAACCTAATTATTTAAATATTATAAGAATATATATTATATTATTATCATTATTCTAGCTTACTGAGGTAATTTGTCATGAATGAATATACAGAGTATAATTTTAAAAATGAAGATGATGCAAGAAATCTTCTTGAACATTCTAGACAGCTAATTGATGATATTGATAATGAATTAGTTGATTTAATATCTCGTAGAACTTCTCTTGCAAAAGATATAGTTTCTGCTAAAGTATATCTCGGTATGGAAATTTATGATAAAAATAGAGAAAAATCTATTCATGATAAAGTTGATAAATTAGCTATTGAGAAAAATATTGATAAAGATATTCTTAATCAAATTATAGACATGTTAGCTATTTTAAGTAAAAATGAACAAAGAAAAATTTTAAGGAGGCATGACGATGGGAAATATTAGAACTTCATTTGTTAAACGTTTAGCAAAAGAATTAGTAGAAACCCATAAAGGTGTTTTCACCAATGATTTTGAAGAAAATAAAAAATTAGTAATGGAATATTCTACTGTTAGTACTAAACATTTAAGAAATAAAATTGCAGGTTATGTAACCAGACTTGTAAGATTAGAACAAACTCAAGAATAAATTTATTTCTATCTTTTTTTTAACTTTTTTTTATTATTTTGTTTTGTTTTTTTATTTTTCAGTTTTATTGCTGCTTTTTCTAAAAAGTTTATTAATATGAATATTTAAATAAATATATAGAAAATTTTTGTTTAATAAAAATTTATTAACACATTTAATCTAAATAGGTGTGAATATTAATGGATTTAGTAGTAGCCAAATTTGGCGGAACTTCGGTAGGAAATGGAGAAAGAATTAGAAAAGCGGCGCAATCTGTTGTAAACGAATATATGAAAGGTAATCAAGTATTAGTTGTTGTTTCAGCTGTTAACAAGACAACTGATGAGTTAATTGATTTATCTGACAAGGCAGTCGGAAATGGATTAACTGATAAGCAAAAGGCTGAAATTATGGCAATGGGTGAATTAACTAGTATTAGATTATTTGCTGCAACTATTGAATCTCTTGGAGTAAAATCTGAATTCATTGATCCTTATAATGAATTATGGCCTATTGTAACAGATAGTAATCCATTAGAAGCTAAGATTGATTTTTCAACTACAACCAAAAAAGCTAAAGGAATTAAAGATTTGCTTAATCAAGGAATAATTCCGGTTGTATGTGGATTTTTAGGAAAAGGACCTAGTGGTGAAATTACAACTCTTGGAAGAGGAGGAAGTGATGTCACTGCATTCTTATTAGGTCATTGTTTAAATGCTAAGGAAGTAGTTATTGTTACTGATGTTGATGGAGTAATGTCTACAGATCCAAATAAAATAGAAGAAGCAGAATTATTGGATAAAATATCTGTTGAAGAAATGAGAGACTTAGCTACTCATGGTGCACAAGTTTTACATCCTCATGCATTAAAGTATAAAGATCCATTAATCAATGCTAAGATTATAAACTTTAAAAATGGTGACTTATCAAGTAAAGGAACTAAAATTGTTGGCCCTTTTGAAGGAGACATGATGAAAATTGCTTCATTACATGATAGTCCAATTTCAGTTATAGCTATTGTTGGAGAAGACATGCTTAATAAACCAGGCATTCTTGCAGATTTGACAGCTTGCCTTGCAGAAGATAATATTAATATATTTGGCATTTCAGCAGGTCAAAATTCAATAACTATTTTTGTAAATAAAAATGAAGCTGATAAAGCATATCACTTATTACATAATTTAGTAATTGAATGCGATATATTAAGTTCATTATCTTTAGGAAAGGATATAGCTATGATTACATTAGTAAGTCCTGAGTTTATTGACACTCCTGGCATCATATCTAATATAACTGAACCATTAAGGAAAAATAATATTAATATTGTTGAAATATCTTCCTCACAAACTGCAGTTGTTGTTTTTGTGGAATGGAAAGATGGTGAAAAAGCACATGAATTAGTAAAAGAGGTTTTAAAATGAATTTCGAAGGAACATATGTTGCAATGGTAACCCCATTCACAAAAGATGAAGAAATTGATGAAGAAGGATTTAGGTCAAATATTAACTTCTTAATTGATAATGGAGTTAATGGTTTGCTTGCTGCTGGAACTACTGGTGAATCAGCTACTTTATCTCATGATGAACATAAAAAGGTTATTGAAATATTAATTGATGAAGTTGATGGTCGTGTAGAAACCTTAGCTGGAGCAGGTAGTAATTCCACTAAAGAAGCTATTGATTTAGTGAAATTCTCTGAAGATGCTGGTGCTGATGCAGCTTTAGTAATCACTCCATATTACAATAAACCTCAGCAACATGGTTTGATTGATCATTATCAGGTTATTAGTGATGCCTCTGACATTCCAATAATTGCTTATAATGTTCCATCCCGTACTGGTGTTAATTTAGATGTGGATACAATTGTGGAATTAGCTAAACTTGATAATGTTGATGCTATTAAAGAAGCTAGTGGAAGTATTGATAAAATTTCTGAAATTTACAAAGCTCTTTCATTAGAAGGATTAGAAGAAGATTTTAATATTCTTTCTGGTGAAGATGGATTAACTTTACCTATCATGGCATTGGGAGGAACTGGTGTTATTAGTGCATCAGCTAATGTAGATCCAAGAAGAATGGTTTTAATGGTTGACAGTATGTTAAATGAGGATTACCAAAGAGCACAAGAGCTTCATTATGAAATGATTAATTTAATTAAAGCATTGTTTGTTGAAAGTAATCCTGTACCTGCTAAAACAGCAATGAGAATAATGGGACTTCCTTCTGGACCACTTAGACAACCATTAGCTGAAATGAAAGAAGATAATGTTGAAATTCTTAAAAAAGCTTTAAAAGATTCTAATTTAATTTAAATAGGTTATAATATGATAAAAGTAGCAGTTACCGGAGCTGCAGGTAGGATGGGCTCTGGAATAATTAGAAAAATTACAGAACAAGATGATATGGAAGTTGTTGCAGCTATTGAAATACCAGAAACTCCTTTAGCAGGTGAAGATGCTGGTGTTAGGGCAGGTATTGGTGAAATAGGTGTAAAAATTGTTGGGGCTGAAAAATTAGAAGAAACTTTAAAAGAAACTAATCCTGATGTATTAGTTGATTTTACTATTGCTCATGCAGCTGCTGAAACAGTTAAACAAGCTGCTTCATGTGGTGTTAACTTAGTTGTTGGAACTACTGGTTTTTCAGATGAACAAATGGAAAGCAACATTCAAGCAGTTAAAGACAATAATATTGGTGCAGTAATTTCATCCAACATGGCAATTGGAGTAAATGTATTTTTCAACACTCTTAAAAAATTAGCTCCAATTTTAAATGATTTTGATATTGAAATTATTGAAGCACATCATAATCAGAAAAAGGATGCTCCTTCTGGAACTGCTATGACTGCATTTGAAACAATTGCTGAAGCACTTGAACGTGATCCTGAAGAAGTTGGAGTATTTGGAAGAAAAGGTATGGTTGGACAAAGAACTAAACAAGAGATTGGGGTTCATGCTATCCGTGGTGGAGATATTGTTGGAGACCATACTGCAATGTTTATTGGTGATGGTGAAAGAATAGAATTCACTCACAGAGCACACACTAGAGAAGTATTTATTGCTGGTGTTATTAGAGCTATTAGATATGTTCCTACTGCTGAAAAAGGTGTTGTTAGCAGTATGAATGATGTTCTTGGATTAGAATAGGTGTTGAATATGGTTAATGTTGGTGTTCTTGGTGCAACTGGGATGGTTGGTCAAAGATTCATTCAATTATTAGAAAATCATCCTGATTTTGATGTTACTGCATTAGCTGCTTCTTCTAGATCTGCAGGTAAAAGATATGAAGATGCTACTACTTGGTATCTTGCTGATGAAATGCCTGAATCTGTTAAAGATATTGTAGTTAATGAAACTTCTCCTGAGGCAATGTCAAATGATGTTGATATTGTATTTTCTTCTTTGCCTACTGATTTTGCAGCTAAAGTTGAAAAAGAATTTGCAAAAGATTATGTTGTTGCATCTAATGCTAGTGCACATAGAATGAAGAAAAATATTCCTTTAGTAATCCCTGAAGTTAACCCTGAGTACTTAGATATGATTGAAGCTCAACAAAAGGAAAATAATTGGGATGGATTCATTGTAACAAATCCTAATTGTTCTACAATTGCTTTAACTTTATCTTTAAAGCCTATTGTTGATAATTTTAACATTGAATCTATTAGGGTTTCTACAATGCAGGCAGTATCTGGTGCAGGTTATAATGGTGTACCTTCAATGGCTATTGTTGATAATTTAGTACCTTATATTGGTAATGAAGAAGAGAAGATGGAAAGCGAAACATTACATCTTTTAGGAGATTATGATGGCTCTGAAGTTAAACCAGCTCAATTTAAATTAAGTGCATCTTGTCATAGAGTTCCTGTTATTGATGGTCATACTGAAGCAGTTTTCATTGATTTTGATGATGACTTTGATATTGAAGATGTTAAAAGTAAAATGGCATCATTTAAAGGTTTGCCTCAAAAATTAAATCTATTTTCTGCTCCTGAAAATCCTGTTGTTGTTAAAGAGGAAGAAGACAGACCACAACCTAGAATGGATAGAAATGCAGGTAATGGTATGTCTGTTACTGTAGGTAGGGTTAGAAAAGACCAAGTATTTAATAATAGTCTTAAATATGTTCTTGTTGGACATAATACAATACGTGGTGCTGCTGGAGCTTCAGTATTAAATGCTGAATTAATTAATGATAAAATACTTTAAGTATATTTATTTTTTTCTTCTTTTTTTCTTTATTTTTCACTATTTCTTTTATTGTTTTTTTATTTGGTTTTATGGTACTTTTTAGGGTTTAATTTAAATACTATAAAGTATTAAATTAATTATTAGTTATATATTTTTAATTATGGAAATTAATGTTAATTTTTTAAAATTTAGGGCATAATTTTTTTAAAAAAATTAAAATAAGTGGATAAAATGGAATTAGGGATGGATAGTGAGAAAGAAACTTTACAATCTTTAATTAAATCTTGTTTATTAGAACTTAATAAACTTAAATATGATCTCACTGAGCTTGAATTTCAAAAACAAATGGATAAAACTCCTGATAAAATTCAAGAGCTTGAAAATCTTATTTTGGATAAAGAAAAAGAAGTTTCTGTTATTAAATTTAAAGCTGAAGAAGAAATTAAAAGTTTACATAATCAATTAAATGAAAAGGATAAAATCATTAAAGAAAAAGAAGGCAAAATTTACGAGTTAAATTATGTTAGTACTTCTTTAGATGAGGTTAAAGAATATTTTGCTGAACAATTAAGATCTTATAAAGAAAGAGAATTGGCTGAAGTTAATGAAAGGTTAAATAAAACTTTTAAACAATTGGCTGAAAAAGATGCATATATTAATTCACTTTCTAGACAAATCGATGAGTTTAAACTTGAAATTGTTAAATTAGAAAATGATGTTGAAAGTCAAAATAAGATTATGGCTTTAGAAAAAGAACTTGAGATTAAAAATCAGGAATTATATAGAAAGGATAATGAATTAAATATTGTTAAAGAGAGCTCTGTTCCTAAAGATCAATATATTAATTTAAGGGAAGAGTTAACTAGGAGAGATAATGAATTAAATATTGTTAAAGAAAGGTCTGTTCCTAAAGATCAATATATTAATTTAAGGGAAGAGTTAACTAAAAGAGATAATAGAATTAAAAGGTTAGAAGAACTTAATGAGTTCTTTAATGAGTTACAACAAGAAAGTAATGCTTTCAGTACTCAAGATAATACTCCTCCATTTAGATTAGACAAAAAATAATATTTTACTTATTTTTCTTCTAAAAATGCCCTTACAAAAGAGGCTTCAGCTTCAATATTTAATGGGATAAAATATCCATTATACTCTTTTTTATTTATTTTATCCAAATTAGCTATATTTTCAACAATCCATATTTCATTTTTTAAAAACATTTTATGTATTTTATTTTCATCATGTTTATCAACTGAACATGTGTCTATAGCTATTCCTTTTATATTATTTTCAATTAAGAATTCAGCTAATTCAATGGAGATGTATGGATAATCATAGAAGTAATCATTACTGTTCCATTTATTGCCCCATCCTGTATTTATTACTACAATATCCTGTATGTTATTTGGATTATCTAAATTTTTTAATTTGATTTCATTATGTGTATCTGATTTAAGAATGGTTGTAGTCCCAATAAAAGAATCAATCTTAAAATCATTTATTTTCTTTCCATTAATTATATAATGGTATGGGGCATCTATGTGGGTTCCAGTGTGTAAACCACTTTTAAATTCGAATAATGTACAGCTATCTTTCGTATCTGCTTTTTTAAAATATTTAATTTCTAATTTAGGGTCTCCAGGATATTCTTTTATTTCATTTGTTAAAGGATAGGTAAGATCTATAATTTTCATTTTTTCATAACCTTTGGTAAGTTTTATATGCTATGAGTGGTATATTATTAAATAGCTGTTTTTTTAATGTATAGAAATATACCATAAACTATTTATATAACTTCAAACTCATTTATGTATTGTATGACATGTCAATAAGTTAGATGTTAATAAACAGGAATGTATATGTTTATTAATTTATTTTTGATATTGGTCATTTATTTATTTTATTCAAAAAAAAATTAAATTATTAACAAGGTGATTAGATGGCACAAGGTGGACAACCTATTTTCGTTTTACCTGAAGGAACCAACAGATTACTTGGTAGAGATGCACAAAGAAATAACATCTTAGCAGGTAAAGTACTTGCAGAAACTGTAAGGACTACTTTAGGTCCTAAAGGTATGGACAAAATGTTAGTAGACGGACTTGGAGATATTGTAGTAACTAACGATGGAGTTACTATCTTAAAAGAAATGGATATTGAACATCCTGCAGCAAAAATGCTTGTAGAAGTAGCTAAAACCCAAGAAGATGAAGTTGGAGACGGAACTACTACTGCAGTAATTATTGCTGGTGAATTATTAAAAAATTCCGAATCTTTATTAGATTTAGATATCCACCCTACTATTGTAGCTATGGGTTACAGACAAGCAGCTGAAAAAGCACAAGAAATTTTAGATGAAATCGCAATCGATTCTGTAGATAAAAACACTTTAATCAAAGTTGCTATGACTGCTATGACTGGTAAAGGAACTGAAGCAGCTCGTGAACCTTTAGCTGAATTAATCGTTGATGCTGTACAAAAAGTAGCTGAAGACGGTAAAGTTGATATTGATCACATTAAAATTGAGAAAAAAGATGGTGCTGTTGTAGAAGACTCAACCTTAGTTGAAGGTGTAATTGTAGACAAAGAAAAAGTACACCCAGGTATGCCATCTGAAGTAAAAGATGCTAAAATCGCTTTAGTCAACTCCCCTCTTGAAGTAAAAGAAACTGAAGTTGACGCTGAAATTAGAATAACTGATCCTGCTCAAATGCAAGCTTTCATTGAACAAGAAGAAAACATGGTCAAAGAAATGGTTAACAAAATAGCTGATTCTGGTGCTGATGTTTTATTCGCTCAAAAAGGTATCGATGACTTAGCACAACACTACTTATCTAAAGCAGGTATTATGGCTGTAAGAAGAGTCAAAAAATCTGACATTGAAAAATTAGCTAGAGCAACTGGTGCTACTGTTGTATCTAACTTAGATGACTTAGAAGCAAGCGATTTAGGTGAAGCAGGTATTGTAGAAGAAAGAAAAGTATCTGGCGAAGACATGATCTTTGTAGAAGAATGTAAATCTGCAAAAGCTGTAACCTTATTTGTAAGAGGAAGTACCAAACACATTGTAGATGAAATTGTAAGAGCAATTGAAGATGCAATTGGTGTTGTAGCAGCTACCGTAGAAGATGACCAAGTTGTAGCTGGTGGAGGAGCTCCAGAAATCGCTATGGCTAAAAAACTCAAAGATTACGCTGAATCTATTAGTGGAAGAGAACAATTAGCAGTTACTGCATTTGCAGAAGCTTTAGAAATTGTTCCTAAAACTTTAGCTGAAAACGCAGGTTTAGACAGTATTGATTCTTTAGTAGATTTAAGAGCAGCTCATGAAGACAACGCTTACATGGGATTAAATGTATTCACTGGTGAAGTAATGGATATGAAAGATGCTGGTGTAATTGAACCTAAACGTGTCAAAAAACAAGCTATTCAATCCGCTTCTGAAGCAGCTGAAATGATTTTAAGAATCGATGATGTAATTGCATCTAGTGGTAGTGACGCTCCTGATGGTATGGATCCATCTGCTATGGGCGGAATGCCTCCAATGATGTAAATTTAAACATTATTTAAAGAGTTTAATTACTCTTTTTCTTTTTCTCTTTTTTTATAATTTTAATAATTCACAGTTTAATACCACTATTTTTATAATTATTTGCTGTTTTTTATAAGTATATTTAAATATTGGTAGGTTTATAGTAGGCATATTGATTAAGTTTGGATGATAATATGTCAATTAGTTCAATTTTTAATGATGCTTTCAGATTTCCTTTTGGAAATATGGAAAAATGGTTAGTTTTAGGTATTTTACTTATTCTTGGTGGATTATCTTCTGTTTTAATTTCTTTTGGAATAGATTTAGGTGCTGTTTCAATAATTACATCAATAATTGCTCTTATAGCAGGACTTATTGTTAGTGGTTATAGTTTAGCAATTGTTAGAGATACAATTCATGGTTATGATCAGCTTCCAAGTTTTGATATTGCAGAGAATATTGTTGATGGTATTAAAGTACTTATTTTAAGTATTGTTTATTCAATTATTCCAGTAATTGTATTTTTTGCACTTTTAATTGTGACTGGAGCTGCAGAAGCTTTTATTGAAATAATTAATTTAACTATGGGTGGTGCTACCACTGTACCTTCTGATTTAGCTCTTGGTTTTGCCGGTTCTCTTGGAATTACTCTTATAATAAGTTTAATCCTATTTATTATCTTTTCATTATTCTCTACAATAGCTATGTGTAGATTAGCAAATACTGGAAGCTTTTCTCAAGGTTTTGCATTTTCTGAGATAATTGGTGATTTTAAAAGGATAGGTGTTGGATCATTTATTGTATGGTGGATAGTTTTAGCTATTATTTCTCTCGTATTGGTTTTAATTAGTGTGTTTATTTCAGCTGTTCCTTATATTGGATATGTTGTTAGCATACTCTTTATATATTCATTTATAGCAATATTTGCTTCTAGAGCAACTGGTTTGATATATTCTAACTAATTAAATTTCTTTTTTTCTTTTTTTATTATTTATTCAATTTAATAATTTTTAATCAAATGTTGTTCTAGTAATTAATATTTTTATTTTATTTTAGGTAATTATTTATACTTTGTATTGAAGATAATTCAATGTATGATGATTTTTTCTATTATAACTCTCAAGGAGATTGAGAAAAAATGGATTTTAAAAAAGCTTTTATAATCTTTTTTGTTATATCTCTTTTTTCAATAGCTGCTGTTTCGGCTGAAGATGTTGATAATAGTACAGTTATTGTAGAAGATATTGCAAATGAACCTATTGATGATATCGATGTTTATGAATTTAAAGATATCAGTAATAAAATTCATGAAACAGACACTCCTGTTGCTATCGACTTAAATGGGTCTACTGTTAAGTGGAATGCAACTGGAGATGAAGATATCTCTTTAGTTGATGGTATTAGAATTAATAAATCAGTATATATTTCAAATGGGATTATCGATGGAGATAACTCTGCTAGATTATTTGTTATAGTTGGAGGTTCTCTAACCTTAAATAATGTAACTTTGTTAAATGGTAACTCTAATAATGCCTATACAGGTACTGGTGTGGGTGGAGCAATTGTAAATACAGGTGAACTAAAAGTGGTCAATTCCACATTCACAGGAAATTCTGCAGCATCTTCTGGGTCAAGTATTTACTCACAAGGAGGTGTTACCTATATTGGTGATTCAACTTTTGTGAATAATAATGTGCACTGGGCTGAAATTTATTCATCAGGAGGTTATTTAACTGTTAACAATACTATCTTTGATAGGATAAATTCTAACTATTCAAGTGCTATTTATATGACTCAAGGTAATTTAGCAGTTTATAACTCAAATTTCACTAATTTATATGCTAATAAAACTGCTGGTGCTATTGGTGTAAAAATAGGTAATGCTATTGTTGTAAATTCTAACTTTAAAAATTCATCTGCTTCTAAAAATGGAGGAGCTATTTATGTGGATGGTTCTACATTTGGAAGTTCAAGTACTTCTCAAATTTATATAATTAATTCTTCATTTGAAAATTGTGTTTCTGAATTTGGTGGAGCTGTAATGGCTCTAAGTTCAGGGGTTAATATTACCAATACAAAATTTATTGATAATTATGCATTATATAATGGTGGTGCTGTTTATGCATCTTTTGATGATTTAAATATTACTGATTCTCAATTTATAGGTAATGTGGCTTTAGGGGATTCTACTTCTGAAATCACTGAATTATCTGGAAATGGTGCTGCATTATATGTGGATTATAGTAATGTTATAGTTAATAACACTTATTTTGAGAATAATGTTGCTTTAATTAATGGAGGTTCTGTTTATTCATACAGTTCTAATGCATTGGTTATGAATTCAACATTTTTAGACAACAGTAATTTTTATTCTGTTTTTGATAATAATGTAACTCTTATAGATAATAATTTTAATAATGATACTGTTTCTTTAAATAATACCGTTTATTATATGGTAGTTGATGGAAGGGGAATTACATTAGAACTTATTAATAGTACTGTTCCAGTAAATATTTCTTTAGATAGTTTTGATTTACGTGATTATGGTATTGTATTGCCTATTCGTAATCAAGGTAGTATGGGTGCTTGTTGGGCTTTTGGTTCAATGGCAGCATTTGAATCTGCTTTATTAAAAGCTACTGGTGTTGAATATGACTTTTCAGAAAACAATATGCAGAATTCAATGCTTATGTATTCACTTTTCGGTAGTAAATTGTTAAGTGAAGGAGGATCAGGTATTAGTGGGGCTGCTTATATCTTGGCATGGTTAGGTGCATTTCCTACTGAAGATGATAGTTATGATGAATTAGGAAAAATTTCACCATATCTTATGAGTTACTTTAATGTTCATGTACAAAATGCAGTTTTCATTCCTGTTAGAGATAATTTCACTGATAATGATGCTCTTAAAGAAGCAATAATGAAATATGGTTATGTAACTGTATATTATTATGCAGCAACAACTGCTGAAGAACAATCAAATTATTATAATGCTAACACTTCTTCTTATTATAATTATAATCAGCATATGGGTAATCATTATGTTTCTATTGTAGGCTGGGATGATAATTATAGTAAAGATAATTTTGCTGTTACTCCACCGGGTGATGGTGCATTTATATTAAGAAATAGTTGGGGTTCTAGTTATGGTGAAGATGGATATTTCTATATTTCTTATTATGATGTTTCACTAGCTACTGCATTTTCAGTTGCATATCTAATTACTAATGATACTTATGATAGGAATTATCAATATGATTTTAGCGGATTTACTAATGCTCAATCAATGAATACATCTTATTCTAATAGGTTTATTTCCATTAAAGATGAACTTATTAGTGCTGTAGGTACTTACTTCTTTAACAATGAGAATTATACTATTGATATTTATGTAAATAATCAATTAATTCATACACAAAGTGGTGAAAGTGCCTTTACTGGTTTTAACACTATTAAATTAGATAATCCAATCCAGATTAATACAGGAGATGTATTTGAAGTTGTAGTAACAAAAGAATATTTCCCATTTTCAGGATATTTCAATACTTATCTTCCTGAGGGGGTTTCATTTTTGTATGATAAAACTTCTGGAGAATGGATAGATTTAAAAGATGAGAATATTACTGCATGTATAAAAGTTTATACTGTAACTTCTTCTGTCGTAGCTGATGATTTAGTAAAATATTATAAAAATGAGTCTCAATTTAGTGCAACAATTGTAGATAATTATGGCACTCCTTTAAGTAATGTTACTGTTAATATTACTGTTAATGGAGTTACCTATCAACGCACAAGTAATGAAAATGGTACAATTAATATGAATATTAATTTAAATCCTGGAAATTATATATTAACTGTTTTCAGTCCTGTTGATAATAAAACATACAATTTCAATGTTGAAGTTTTATCTACTTTAAATAGTGAAGATCTTGTTAAGTATTATAGAAATGGAAGTCAATTTGTTGTTTCTGTTTTAGATGGTGAGGGTAATCCTTTAGCTAATTCTAGTGTTACTTTTAATATTAATGGTGTATTTTATACTAGGATTAGTGATGATAATGGATTTGCTACATTGAATATTAATTTAAATCCTGGTGAGTATATTATTACTACATATGCACATAATGGTTTAACTATTGGTAATAATATAACTGTTTTACCTACTCTATCTGGTGAAAACATTGTTAAATATTATAGAAATGGTACTCAGTATGTTGTTTCTGTTTTAGATGGTGAGGGTAATCCTTTAGCTAATTCTAGTGTTACT
>OKSC01000647.1_pt1 | contig 39703 bp, 38 predicted proteins | sample 1601161 | NCBI WGS metagenome assembly OKSC01 (sample SAMEA3541552, study PRJEB24748) | human gut metagenome | biome: human gut; feature: human-associated habitat; material: faeces | place: China | collected 2012 | reverse complement strand
TTTTCACGATAAATGCAACCTTTTCGTACTGTTGCATTTACTTTGAGAATTTACGAAAAAATTTCCGTTGCCCATAAAGCCGCAGCGAGCAGGTTTTTAACGCTTTGCCTGCCACGGCTTTATATCCTTCAGCTCTTCAAAAAGCGCTTTGTATGATTCAAGGCGGCTTTTTTGTATTTCGCCGTTTTCAGCCGCCGCAATAACCCCGCACCCCTTTTCGCAGGTGTGCGTGCAGGAAGTAAAGCGGCAGCCGCCGCTGTATTCATATAAATCGGGGAAACAGGAAATGAGCCTTTCCTTAAATTCATAGTCGCCGCCCGTTTCAAGCGAGGAAAAGCCCGGTGTATCGGCAATATAACCGCCGTCCGTCAGGCGCAGCAGCTCTGTATGGCGGGTGGTGTGGCGGCCTCTGCCGAGCTTTTCGCTGACTTCCCCTGTTTTAAGCGCGGTATTTCCGAAAATGCGGTTTAAAATGCTCGATTTCCCGACGCCGGAGTTGCCCGTCAGAACACTTATTCCGTTCGAAAATTCACTTTTAAGCGCGTCTATTCCCTCACCCGTTTCGGCGGATACGGTAAACACCCTGAAGCCTGCGGCGCGATAAATACTCTCCCAGCAGCTGAAATCCCCCGCGTCGCACTTGTTAAATACAATAATCGGCTCTATTCCGTGGTACACGGCAATCGCCGTAAGGCGGTCTATTATGTATTCGTTGGGAGCGGGGTTTTCAAATGATGAAACTATAAAAAGCCTGTCGATATTTGCAACAGGCGGGCGGGAAAGAAAATTTTTGCGCGGCAAAACAGCGGTGACAACGCCGCTGCCGCCCGATAATTCAAATTCCGCCCTATCTCCGACCAAAGGGGAAATTCCGCTTTTGCGGAAATTTCCCCTTGCCCTGCATTCATATACCGCGCTGCCGTCGTCAATATAATAAAACCCCGACAGCGCTTTAATAATTATACCTGTCAATTGAAATCCTCGTTATCGGACGAAGAAGTATCGGCATCCAGCTTTTTATAATCGTCGTAACTGCCCACTCGCTTGGCTGTACCCTCTTTGAAGTCCACGGTTATTACCTGATAATCAAGCGCTTTGCTTGAAGCAGACCTTATTTTTACCGTGTAAGTGCCGCTGTCTCGCTTTGAAGTGACATTTTCAAAGGTGTACTTGCTGAGCTGTGTGGCGTCAAGCATTTTGCTTTCGGCAACCGCTACGCCGTCCTCCCAAAGCGATATATAATACTGCTCCAGCTGCAGATCGCTCGGCAGGCTGACGGTTATATTAGCCGAGAAGCCTTTATTTACATATATCTTAACGGTCGAGCCCTCGGCGATGCTGCTGCCGCTTGCCGGCTCTTGCTTAATAACGTAGCCCACCGGCGCATACTCATAGCCGCTGCCCTTTGAGTAATAAACCTCTTCAACCTCGGCAATAAGCTTTTTGTCCTTCAAAAGCTTTTCGGCGTCCGCCTGTTTCATGGTGGTAACCGACGGAGCGTTAACGTTCTGTATAGTCTTGCCCGAGCTTACATAAACGGTAATCTTGGCGTTTTCTTCAACAACCTCGGTGCGTTGCGGCGAGGTCTTTATAATAAGACCCTTTTCAACGTCCTCGCTGGGCATTTCGGTTATAACGGTGGTAAAGCCCGCCGCCTTAAGCTCTGAAACGCCGGCGGATTCGGTCTTGCCGTAAACATCGGGCACCTTTGTTGTAGACTGCCCCTTGCTGATAAACAGGGTTATGGTAGCGCCTTTTTTAAGCTTTTGCCCCTCTGCCTTTGACTGCTCATAGATATATCCGTAAGCGTAATCGGCGTTGGACTCCCATTTTTCCTCAAACTTAAAGTTTGCCTTGTATTCATCGTTTGAGGTTACGTCCTCAAGCTTTTGACCTACAAATTTCGGGCAGGTAAGCTCTGAACCCGTGCTCGATAAAAGTTTCGGCACAAATATTGCCGCAAGTATAACTATAGCGATAACCAGCGTTACGGCAATGCCCGCCAGTATCGGAATCATATTATTCTTTTCCTTGGGTTCTTCCTCCTCGCGCTCGGGTATCTGAACACTGTCGTAATCAAATGCGGCGGGAGCAAATTTTGTGGGAGAATCGTCCACAAAATAGGAATAATCAAAGGTGAGCGACGGGTCTTTTCTGAAAGCGCCGAGGTCGCACAGCATTTCGGAAGCCGACTGATAGCGGCGCTCGGGGTTTTTCTGCATTGCGTGCATGGTTATCTGCTCAAGCCCCAACGGAATCGAGCCGTTTATCTCGGTGGGCAGCTGCGGGTCGCGCTGCAGCTGCATTATAGCAACCGAAACCGCGCTTTCCGCCTGGAAGGGCAATTGACCCGTAAGCATTTCGTAAAGCATAACGCCTACCGAGTAAATATCGGTCTTTTCATCGGTACGCTCTCCCCTTGCCTGCTCGGGGCTGATGTAATGAACCGAGCCTATAGCCTTATCAGTTATGGTGCGCTGCTCGCTCCTTGCAAAGCGGGCAATGCCGAAATCGGTCACCTTAATGGTGCCGTCGGGCAGCACCATTATATTCTGCGGCTTTACGTCTCTGTGCACAATGCCCTTATCGTGCGCGTGCTGGAGTCCCTTTAATATCTGAATGGTGAAGTGCACCGCGTCCTTCCAACGCAGGCTGCCCTCACGCTCGATGTACTCCTTAAGGGTAATGCCCTCAATGTATTCCATTACGATATACTGTATAAGGTCGCCGAAGCTAACGTCAAACACCTTTACAATATTCGGGTGGGAAAGCATTGCAATAGCCTTTGATTCGTTTTTAAAGCGGCGGACAAACTCCTCGTTTGAAATAAATTCTTCTTTCAGGATTTTAACCGCCACTATACGGTTTTCCTGATTATCGTATGCCTTGTATACTACCGCCATACCGCCTACGCCGATTATTTCCTTAATCTCATATCTGCCGTCAAGCCGTTTTCCTACAAATTTATCCATATGTTTTTATCCTTTCTGACGTTACTTTGTAACCGTGACAACCGTTATATTATCGCCGCCGCCGTTTTCGTTGGCCTCTTCAACCAACCTTTCGGCAACCGCGGATATATCGTTATTTTGAAAGACCTTTAAAATATCCTTATCGTCAAGGAAATTTGTAAGCCCGTCCGAGCAAAGCAGCAGCGTATCGCCGTCGGACAGTGTAAGACAATCGCTGTCAACCGCCACATTCTCTTCGGCGCCCAGCGCCCTTGTAATAACGTTTTTGCGCGGGTGAACCTTTGCATCCTCGGGGGTTATTTTCCCGCTCTCTATAAGCGACTGTACTACCGAGTGGTCGCGGGTCAGCTGTTTTATCTCACCGTTTACAAGGTAAATTCGGCTATCCCCCACATGGGCTATAACCGCCGTACCGTCCTTTACAAACGCTGCGACGGCGGTTGTTCCCATGCCGGCGAGCTCCGCGTTGTTTACCGCCTTATCATAAAGCGATATATTCGCGCTCACAATAGCGTTTTTAAGCGTTTTTTCGGTGTCGGTCATATCCATTCCGTCTCGGTAGGAGCGTATAACATACTCCGAAATATGCCGCACGGCAAGCTCGCTTGCAACGTTTCCGGCATTGGCTCCCCCCATGCCGTCACAAACCACCGCGAAAACCGAGCCGTCGGTTATTTTACCGGCAAAGTAGGCGTCCTGATTATCGGTACGCACCCGTCCTCTGTCGGTTTTACTGAATATCTGCAATGCTTTCACCCTCCTTTACCCGTTTTCTGAGCTGCCCGCACGAGGCGTCTATATCCGCCCCCAGCGTTCGGCGCACCGTAGCGTTCACGCCGTTTGCGGCAAGCCTTTCTTTAAAACGGAGTATTTTATTTCTGTCCGGCTTTTTAAAGGAATTCTCCTTTACCGGATTTGCAGGTATAAGATTAACATGGCACATAATGCCCTTGAGCTTTTTTGCCAGCATATCCGCGCAGGCGTCGGAATTATTTACGCCGTCTATCAGCGCGTATTCAAAGGAAATTCGCCTTGTGGTGACCGCTTGGTACTCTTTGCAGGCGGCAAGCAGCTCATCTATATTCCACCGCTTGTTAACGGGCATTACGGAAGAACGTATATCGTCGCTCGGGGCGTGCAGCGAAATTGACAGCGTTATGGGAAGATTGTATTCCTTGAGCTTTTTTATGCCCGACACCACACCCGAGGTGGAAAGGGATATGTGGCGAAGCCCTATATTAAGCCCGTTTTCATCCGATACAAGCTTTAAAAACCGCACCGAATTATCAAAATTGTCAAGCGGCTCGCCCATGCCCATCATAACTATATTGGAAACGCGTATGTTATTATCCCGCTGAACCGCCGTTATCTGCGCCAGCATTTCGGAAGCCGTGAGACTTCTTGTAAGTCCGTTTATGCCCGAGGCGCAAAATTTGCAGCCCATTCGGCAGCCCACCTGCGTTGAAATGCAAACGGTGTACCCATGCTCGTATTTCATCAGCACGGTTTCAATAAGCTCGCCGTCAAAAAGGCGGAAAACGTATTTCACCGTTTCATCGAGGCGTGATGCATACCTGCGCTCGGTTTCGGCGCCTGCAATATATGCGTCAGCTTTAAGCCTTTCGCGCAGCGCTTTTGAAATGTCGGTCATTTCGTCAAAATCGGTAACGCCCGACTGCAGCCAGTGAAATATCTGCTTTGCGCGAAAGCGCGGCTCGCCCATTTCGGATAAATAATTTTCAAGCTCGGGCAGATACATTGACCTTATATCGATTTTACTCAAGCGGAGCGTTTCCCTCCTTTATCAGTAACGCGCAGTAGAACCCGTCTGTTTTATCAATATGCGGCATATATGTGTGTTCATACGCTTTACGGAACATATTATAACGCATAATAAACGAATTTACAAGATTTTCATTTTCGTTTTGCCTTAACGTGCAGGTGGAATATAAAATTCTGCCGCCCGTTTTAACATACCGTGCAGCGTTTTCAAGTATTTTAAGCTGCGTTTGTGTAAGCGTTTCGTCAAGGCAAACACCTTTATATTTAATTTCGGGCTTGCGGCGCAATACGCCCAGCCCAGAGCAGGGAACATCACACAGCACCAAATCGAATTCGCCGAGGGTTTCATCATAAATTTCGGCGTTTGCCGTTTTCGGCTTTATAATGCCGATTCCGAGTCTCTGTGCACCGCTTTCGATAAGTCTTACGCGCTGTTCGTACAAATCGCAGGAAATTATTTCGCCCGCGTTTTGCATAAGCATTGCCGCGGTAAAGCTCTTGCCGCCGGGAGCAGCGCATATATCAAGCACTCTTTCCCCCGGCTTCGGATCTGCCGCACCGACCGCCCTTTGAGAAGCAAGATCCTGTGCATAGAAAAGCCCCGATTTATAAAGCTCGTTTTCCGAAATATCGGAGCAGTGCTTTAAAACAAGCGCGTTTTTATCTTCGCTTATTTCGGCAGTAATTCCCTGTTCTTTCAGTTTCCCCGCCAATTCCTCGGCGCTTATTTTTAAGGTATTTACCCGCACGGTAAGCGGCGGGGTATCAAGGCTTGCAATTAAAAGCTGCTTTGCGGTTTCGGTACCGTAGTCCTTTACAAACGACCCCACAACAGCGGCGGGACAGGAATATTTTACCGAAAGTGACTTTATATCACTGCCATCGGGCAGCTTTACTCTGTTTCGCAAAATATTTCGCAAGACCGCGTTTACAAAGCCTGAGTTTCCGCTTTCCTTTGAGCCTTTTACAAGCTTTACCGCCTCGTTTACCGCGGCGCTGTCGGGTATTTTATCCATATAATATATCTGGTAAACGGCGGTTCTTAAAGTGTTTATTGTAAGCGGCGCTATTTTTTTCACGGGGGTTTTTACAAACTGCGAAATAATGTAATCAAGGGTTATTTTACGGTCAAGCACGCCGTAAAACAGCGCGGAGGCAAGCGCCCTGTCAGCTCCCGTCAGTTCCGATTTCGATAAAACCTCATTGAGCACTATATTAGAGTACGCCGCGCCGCAGTTTACACGCATTAGGGCGTTTACGGCGGTTTTACGTGCGTCAGCCATTTTCGTCCTCAATTTCGGTGCCCAAAGCTATGGGTCTGCCGCATAAATACTGCTTTGCGCTCATGGGCTTTGAGCCCTCGGGCTGTATCGTCTCAAGTGAGATTGCATTTTCCCTGCAAGCGACAATAAGCCCGTTATCGCTTTTAAGCACCGTGCCCGCCGTTCCGCGCATATTTACAACGCGGCTCTTTATTATTTTTATACGCTTGCCGCCCGATATAAAGAAAGCAACAGGCCACGGGTAAAAGCCGCGCACCGCGTTGTGAACCTCTTCGGCGGTCATATCGTGAAAGCTGATTTTCGCCATTTCCTTTTTTATAATCGGCGCCGATGTAGCTTTGCTTTCATCCTGCTTTATAGGGGTAACGCTGCCGTTTTCAATATCTGCAAGGGTTTTTACCAGTAATTCTGCTCCTATAACCGAGAGCCGCTCAAAAAGCTCGCCCGCGGTTTCTTCCGCGCCTATTTCGGTAACGGCGGTTTTTAAAATATCGCCGGTGTCCATACCCTTATCCATTTGCATTGCGGTAACGCCTGTTTCCTTTTCGCCGTTTACAATGCACCACTGTATCGGCGCCGCTCCCCTGTATTTCGGTAAGAGCGAGGCATGCCCGTTTATGCAGCCGTAGCGGGGCAGGGTTAAAATTTCCTCCGGTAAAATTTTACCGTAAGCCACCACCGCTATAGCATCGGGTGCAATATCCCTTATTATCCTTTCCGCCTCGCCGTCGCGCAAATTACGCGGCTGAAAAACCGGTATTCCGTGCATTTCGGCGCATACCTTTACGGGCGGCGGGGTAAGTATCTGCTTTCTGCCCACGGGCTTATCGGGCTGGGCGAAAACCGCCGCAACGGTGTGACCCGCATTTATTAACGCCTCAAGCGTTTTAACCGCATAATCTGGGGTGCCCATAAAAACTATTTTCATTAAGAAAACCTCGGCTTATTTTTTAATTCTGTCTATATAAAGTATTCCGTCAAGGTGGTCAATTTCGTGGCATATAGCCCTTGCCTTAAAGCCCTCGGCTGTAAGTTTAAAGGGCTTTCCGTTTCTGTCCTGCGCGTGAACTTTTACTTTCATAGGTCTTACAACGTCCTCATATCTGCCGGGAATGGAAAGACAACCCTCCTGCCCCTCCTGGCTCCCGCTTTCCTTATCTATTACAGGATTTATAAGCTCAATAATTCCATCGCCCACATCTACTATACAGTATCTTCTGAGTATTCCCACCTGCGGTGCGGCAAGCCCCACGCCCTCGGCTTTATACATGGTATCCGCCATATCGTCAAGCACGGTTGCCAACCTTTCATCAAAGTTAAGCTGTGTGCGGCACACCTTGCGCAGGATGTCGTCCCCTATTTTAACAATGTTTCTTATTGCCATACGGCAGGTCCTCCTATATTACGGTTTCGGGGTTCATATCCGCCGAAACGGTCGCGTCCTTTGTCAGTTTTATGTCAAGCGCCCGCCGCAGCAGCTCCCTGAAGCGTTTGCCCTCGCGGCACTTTATTATCATTCTGTATCGGTACTTGCCGTTCACCCGCGGTACAGATGCGGGCGACGGACCGAGAATTATCAGCTTAACATCCTTATATTCATTTTCAAGCATACCGCGAACGGCGCGGAATACATCGGTTATCGCCTTTTCGGCGGCTGCGCGATCTGCCGCGCGGGATATGACCGCGCAAATATCGCAGTACGGCGGGTATACCATAAGGCGGCGGGTCATAATTTCTTCCTCATAAAATCCGTCGTAATCCTGGCGGGCGGCAAGCTTTATAACGCTGCTTTCGGGGTTCATGCTCTGAATTATCGCAAGCCCTCTGTCTCCGCCGCGCCCCGCTCTGCCCACAACCTGGGTCAGCAGCGAAAAGGTTCTTTCAAAGCTGCGAAAATCCTCACTGTAGGTAGCACTGTCCGCTCCCAACACACCCACAAGCGTTACGTTGGGAAAATCAAGCCCCTTTGCCACCATTTGCGTGCCTAATAAAATATCATATTCGCCCGCGGCAAAGGCTTCAAGGTACATGGCGTATGAATCGGCAGCCATAGTGCTGTCGGCATCCAGCCTTAAGACACGCGCCGAAGGGAAAAGATTTTTCAGCTCCTCTTCCACCTTTTGCGTACCTGCACCCAAAAATTTCATATGCTGCCCGCCGCACTTGGGGCATTTGTCGCCCCGCGGCACAGAATACCCGCAATAATGGCACATAAGCCTGTGATTCGCCGAATGGTAGGTAAGCGAAATGCTGCAATTGGGGCAGCTCATAACATACCCGCACTCGGGGCAGGAAACATATGTATTATGCCCGCGCCTATTCAAAAGAAGTATAGCCTGCTTTTTTTCTTCGAGCACGCCGGTCAGTTTTTCGTAAAGTCGGCGGCTTATAAGCGATGAATTTCCGCTTAAAATTTCCTGCTTCATATCCACCGTTTCAACCTGCGGCAGCACTGCCCCGCCGAAACGGTTTTTAAGCCTGTAAAGCGAATATTTACCTATTTTAGCCTCGGTAAAGCTTTCTACCGAGGGAGTAGCCGAGGCAAGGCACAAAAGCGCCTTGTTGTATTTTGCCCTGAACCGCGCTAATGTTCGCGCGTGAAAGCGCGGCGACTGCTCGGATTTATAGGTGTGCTCCTGCTCTTCGTCAATTATAATAAGCCCTAAATTTTCAAAGGGAGCGAATATTGCGCTGCGCGTGCCCACGGCTATAAGCGCATCGCCGTTTTTTACCCGCTGCCATTCGTCCATGCGCTTGCCCATTGACATAGCGCTGTGGAAAACCGCTATTTTATCGCCGTAGCGCGAAGCGAAAATACCGAGTAATTGCGGAGTCAGGGATATTTCGGGCACCATAACTATTACGCCGCGGTTATCCGCTATGACTCGATCGGCAAGCTTTAAAAACACCTGCGTTTTGCCCGAGCCCGTAACCCCGTAAAGCAGCGATACCGCGCCCTCGTTTTTCTCATACTCTGCGGTCATACCGTCATATGCCGCCTGCTGCTCGTCGGTCAGCGCAATTTCGGTTTGCTCTGCCTCAAGCCCCTGCTTTATAACCGTTCTGAATACCCGCTTTTCATAGGGTATTAAAAAGCCCTCGGCTATAAGCTTATCGGTGACTCCTGCCGATACTCCCGTGAAATAGCGCAGCTCCTTAATGCTTATGCTCCCCGCCTCGCGCACGAAATTAAATATCTCGCGCTGTCTCGGGGTCAGCTTTTCTTCGTTTACATCATCCGTCAGGGCGGCACGCACCCGCTTTTCGCCCGCGTCGTTTACGCGGCGGCGGCTTTCCCTGTTTTTGAAAAGCGCCTCCTTTTCGCACATTTCCTCCAGTATATCCGAAGTAATGCCGAGCTTACGTTTAACCGCACCTTCCTCTTTTTCGCCGCTTTTTAAAAGGTAATCGAAAACCGCTTTTTCGGTATCGTCCAAAAGTGAGAGCGCCGAAAAATCCTCATTGGCGGAAAAATTGTTTACAAGGCGGTAATTAAGCCCTGCGGGGAGTGCGGCATGCACCGCGTCATAATAAGTGCAGAAATAATGCTCGCGCAAAAAAAGGCATAGCCCCAGCATTTCACGCGTTAAAACGGGCTGTTTATCGGTAACAGAAATAATTTCCTTTAAATTATCCGTCTGAGTTTCGCAAACGCTGAAAATCATTCCCTGTTTTTTTATATTGCCCTTGCCGAAGGGCACGGTCACTCTGCACCCCGGCACAGCGCCGCAATTTTTTGGGAGCGCATACGAATAAAGCCTGTCATACGCGTTTGTTGCACCGTCAAGTGCCACCTCCGCCGCAAGCCCCGTCATACAAGCTCCCTCCTTTTTAATCAGTCGTTTTTCTCGTCTATCTCCGCCGCCATTTTATCAATAGCAATGCTTACCGGCTTTTCGGTTGAAAGGTCGCCGGTCTCCTCCATTTCCTGCGCGATCTCGCGCGCGTTATGCGCCACATCGATAACAAGACGGTATCTGTTGTCATAGTTCTTTATAAGCTTGCCTATATTCGGATTTAACATTCTGAAAGCACCTCGTCAATAATTTTGGTTTGTCTGTCCGTTTTCAAGCGGCTGCTCAAAATTACGGACATAATATCATCGGCTGCCGCCGTAATATCCTCATTTACTACTATATAATCGTATTCCGCCGCGCGTTTTATTTCGCCGAGAGCGGAGGTAAGCCGCTTTTGTATAAGCTCCTCGGATTCCGTGCCTCTGCCAGAAAGCCGCCTTTTAAGCTCTGCGAATGACGGCGGCATGATAAATATGCTCACCGCCTCGGGCATTTTTTCGCGTATCTGCGCCGCACCGTTTACATCTACCTCTATTACCATATCCTGCCCGTTTGCAACAGCTCTTTCAACCGGCTCGCGGGGAGTACCGTAATAGTTCCCCACGAACTCGTTGTGTTCAAGCAAACAGTCATTTTTCAGCATATCCTCAAACCTTTCGCGGGTGATAAAGTTATACTTTTCACCCTCGCGCTCGCCCACGCGCATAGCCCGCGTTATAGATGAAATAGAGAAAAGCAGCTCGGGCATTTTTTTGAAAAGCTCGGTCATTACCGTGTCTTTTCCCGAACCCGAGGGCCCCGAAATAATAAAAACTCCGCCTTTATTCATCCTCTTCCTCCTCGTCGTCTACCGCATTTTCATCCTCTGTCATACGGTTTGCAACCGTTTCCGATTGCAGGTAGGTCAGTATAATATGGTCGCTGTCGGTAATAATTACCGCGCGTGTGCGCCTGCCGTGGGTTGCGTCAATAAGCGTGCCGCGCTCCTTCGCGTCCTGAATAATGCGCTTTATCGGGGCGGATTCGGGGCTTACTATCGCAATCATTCTGCCGGCAGACACCATATTGCCGAAGCCTATGTTGACCAGCTTCATAAAACATCACTCTTTCTCTTAGACAATACAATCAGGTCACAATGCTTCCCATAGCGGAAAATTTGTCCGTTTATATTGTCTATTCAATATTCTGTATCTGTTCTCTTATCTTTTCTATTTCGGCTTTGATATCAACCACCGTGTGCGCAATTTCAATATCCTGCGCCTTTGAGCCTATGGTATTCGCTTCCCTGTTCATTTCCTGAACTATAAAATCAAGCTTTCTGCCCACGGGTTCGTCGCTTTCAAGTAAAGCACACAGCTGACTTATATGGCTTCTGAGCCGCACCGTTTCCTCATCCACCGCCGTTTTATCGGCAAATATCGCGGTTTCGGTAAGCAGTCGCTGCTCATCGACAGATGCGTCTGATAGCAGCTCCCTTATTCTCTGCTCCAATTTATCACGGTACGCCTTTACTGTTTCGGGAGATTGCTTTTCAATAAATTCAACCTTCCCCAGTATCAGCTCCGCGCGGTACCGCACATCCCTTTCAAGCTTTATGCCCTCCGCTTCGCGCATTGCAATAAAGCTCTTGAGCGCCTCATCCGCCGCGCCGAGAACCACTGCGGTTACGGTTTCCTCCGCCGCCTGCTGCTTTTTCACATTGAAAATATCCGCCGCGCCCACAAGAGACGACAGCTTTATATCATTTTCGATTCCGTAACGCTCCGAAAGCTTTTTAAGCGCCGCAAAATATGCGTCGGCAAAGGGCTCATTTATTTCAATAAGCGTGCTGTCAGCCCCGTTTTCTTCAACCGTTACCGATATTTCAAGCTTACCGCGCGAAATTTTGCCGCGGCAAAAATCTTTAAGCGGCTCTTCAAGGTAGGCACAGCCCCTCGGCAGCCGTGAAGAAAATTCAAAATATCTGTGATTTACGGATTTCAGCTCCACCGTGACCTCAAGCCCGCTTTCGCACAGCTTGCCTCGGCCGAAGCCGGTCATACTTCTGACCATTGACATTCACTTCCGTTATATATATTCATATTATTTTATCAAAAAACACCATGTAAAGTCAACCTCTATATGATTTTGTAACCTTTTTTTAACCTTTCCCGCTTCCGATACACCACGTATCGGCGGTGAATTTTTTAATTTTATTGTTGCGGTTATACGGAATTTATGTTATATTAATAATACTAAATAATTCGGGTGATCAGATGAAATTGGTGATGAGCATCGTTTATGTTGCCGTATTAGGCGTTCTTGCTCATTATATAGGCGAATCCCTGCCTCGCAGCCGTTTCAGTGAAACAGGCTTTTTTTATCGCGCCCGCGACTGGGAAAACGGCGGTGCGGTTTACGAAAGAATCGGAATCAGGAAATGGAAGACACGCCTGCCCGATATGAGCCGCATCATGCGGGATATGCTGCCGAAGCGCGTTACATACGACGCCACAAGCGAAAGCCTCACCGCGCTTATAAGAGAAACCTGCGTTGCGGAATTTATTCATTGCTGGCTCTGCGTTTTCTCTTTCGGCATCTACCTCATTTGGAAAAACTATATCGGAATTATTTTAATGTTCGTATTTATATTCTGTAATATTCCGTTTATTCTTATTCAGCGGTATAACAGACCGCATCTTATAAAGCTGCGTGACAGAATGTTAAGGAGAGAAATAAAGAAACAATGCGATTGCTGATATTATCCTGCAACACCGGCGAAGGGCATAACTCCGCCGCCAAAGCGATAAGAGAGTATTTTCTTTCGAATAATGACGAATGCGATATAAAGGACGCGCTTGCCTTTTGGTCGCCCGAAAAATCCAAGCTGATAAGCAAGGGGCATGTTCTGATATACAGAAAATTCCCGAAGCTTTTCGGCGTAAGCTACCGTTTTGAGGAAAATCATCCCCCGAAGGACGGAGATGAATCCCTTATTTACGAGCTTGTGATTAAGGGCTGCAATTCGCTTTATGAATTTTTGCAGACCGAAAAATACGACGCTGTGGTCTGCACCCATGTCTTCTCGGCAATGATGATGACCGAGCTTAAAAAAAGGCGTAAAATAAATATCCGCTCATATTTCGTCGCAACCGATTACACCTGCTCGCCGGGCGTTAACCAAACCGCTATGGACGCATATTTTATTCCGCACAAAAAGCTTATTAAGGAATTTGCCGATAACGGTCTGCCTATGTCGCGCATAATCCCTTCGGGCATTCCGGTACGACGCGATTTTTATAATAAAACAGAGCCGCAAAAGGCAAAACGCACCCTTTCGCTTCCGCAGGATAAGCGCGTTGCGCTTTTAATGTGCGGCAGCATGGGCTGCGGCCCCATTAAGGATTTAGCAGAGCTTTTGCCGCAACAGCTGCCCGAGGACGCGTTGCTTGTGATCATCTGCGGTAATAATGTAAAGCTTTACCGCTCGCTTACAAAATACTCGCTGCCGGATAATGTGCGGGTAATCGGCTTTACAAGCCGCATGCCGCTTTATATGGATGCTGCAGAGCTGATTTTAACAAAGCCGGGGGGACTGAGCACCACCGAGGCGGCGGTCAAGGGGCTGCCCATGATATTTATTGACGCCGTTCCCGGCTGCGAAACGCGGAATATAGAATTCTTCATTTCCAACGGCTGTGCGGATATGCGCGAGGGAGCCATTAAGCTGTGTGATGCGGTTTGCGATTATCTCGAAATCCCGTCAAAGCTCCACAAAATGTCGCAAACGCTTAAGGACGAATTTTCCGGCTGTGCTGCCGAAATCATCAGAGAACATATAGTTAAGGATGCAGACTGTGTATATGGTAGACTATAGAAAATTACGACCGGGCAATTTAAATTCCCCGGAATTCAAGCACCTGCTTTTGCTGCTTTACTGGCCGATTTACGGCGCGGTATTTTGGCTGCTCGAACGCGGGCTTTCACTCAACTATCACGCCGTGGAGGCGGACCTTGACGCAAAAATTCCGTTTTGTGAATTTTTTGTTTTTCCGTATTATTTTTGGTTTGTCTTTTTGGTGGGGATACATCTTTACACCTTGTTTTTTGACATTCCCGCCTTTAAAAAGCTGATGTATTTTATAATTATAACCTACACAATTACCACCGTTATATATATTTTTTACCCCACAAAGCAGGAACTGCGCCCGACCGAATTTGTTCGGGATAATTTCTGCGTGGATATTGTAAGGGCGCTTTATAATTTTGATACAAATACAAATGTCTGCCCTTCGCTGCATGTTATAGGCTCGTTTGCGGTTTATTTCACCACCCTTTACTGCAAGCCCCTGCGAACTCCCCTGTGGCAGACCGTCCTTATTATTTTAACGGTGCTTATAAGCATTTCCACCGTCTTTTTAAAGCAACATTCCGTAATTGATATAATAGCGGCTTTGGCGGTATGCACCGCAGCCTTCCCATTTGCGTATATTCTGCCCGACCGCATTAAAAAACGCAAGCCCGCCGAGGAAACCGCCTGACCGGAGAAAATAATGGATTTTATAAATTTAAGAAAAGAAGTTATAAAAAAATATTTTATACATATGAACGATATGCAGTTCGAGGCGGTCACAACCGTTAACGGCCCGCTTTTGATACTTGCGGGCGCGGGCAGCGGAAAAACCACCGTGCTTGTCAACCGAATTGCAAATCTCGTAAAATTCGGGGACGGCTACCGAAGCACCTACTGCCCCACCGTTACCGAGGATGATATTAAAGCGGGCGAGGACTATTTAAACGGCGTTACGGATTTTGTTCCGAACGGCGTTTTTTCGGTGCGACAGGTTCGCCCGTGGCAGATTTTAGCCATCACCTTTACAAACAAGGCGGCGGGTGAGCTAAAGGAGCGAATAGCCGCGCGCTTGGGTGAAGACGCAAGCGATATATGGGCAGGCACTTTCCACTCGGTTTGCGGCAGAATTTTAAGGCGCTATGCCGAAAGCATAGGCTATACCTCGCATTTTACCATATACGATACCGACGACCAGCGCCGCCTTATGAAGCATATCATGAAGGCGCACGAAATTGACGAAAAGCTTTTACCGCCAAAACGCGTGCTTTCGCTTATATCCGACGCAAAGGAAAAGCTTATATCTCCCGTCGAATTCAAGGAGCAGGCAGGGAACGATCTGCGCCTTAAAACCGTAGCCGAGCTTTACAGAATATATCAAAAGCGGCTGATGGAAGCCGACGCTATGGATTTTGACGATATGATATTCAACACCGTGCGGCTTTTACAGACCGATAGTGATGCGCTCAGCTACTGCGCGGGCAAATTTCGCTATGTAATGGTGGATGAATACCAGGATACAAACCACGCGCAGTATGAGCTTGTAAGGCTATTGTCCTCGGGCGAAAACAATATCTGTGTTGTGGGAGACGATGACCAGAGCATTTACCGTTTCCGCGGCGCTACTATTGAAAACATACTGAATTTTGAGGATGAATACGGGAATGCCCGCGTTATCCGTCTTGAGCAGAACTACCGCTCCACTTCAAACATACTTGACGCCGCAAACGCGGTTATTAAAAATAACCGCGGCAGAAAGGGCAAGACCCTTTGGACAGATAACGGCACAGGCGAAAAAATAAGCGTATTCACAGCAGATGACGAACGCGGAGAAGCAAGATACATAGCCGACCGTATTCTTGAAAATGTGAAAAACGGCGCCAAATTTTCCGATCATGCTGTGCTTTACAGAATGAACGCGCAATCGGGCTCGATTGAAAGCGTTTTTGCCCGCAGCGGCATTGCCTACCGCGTTATAGGCGGTCTGCGCTTCTTTGACCGTAAGGAAATTAAGGATGTAATCGCCTATTTGCAGCTTGTAAACAATAATAACGACGATTTACGCCTGCGCAGAATTATAAACGAGCCGAAGCGCGGAATAGGCGAGACGACCATGTCAAACGCCGCGCAGATAGCGGCAGAGCTCGGCATATCTCTTTTTGAGGTTATAAAACGGGCGGATGAATTCGCCGCCTTGTCCCGCGCCGCGGTGCGGCTACGCAGCTTTTGCGATATTATTGACGAGCTCACCGAAATGTCGGCGGATATTTCGGTATCGGAGCTGCTTGCCGAGATTCTTGAAAAAACAGGGTACCGCCAATATTTGACCGAAAGCGGCGAAGAACCCGAAAAGCAGGAGGAACGGCTGCAAAACGTGGCGGAATTTGCCTCTACAATAGCCCAGTATGAGCAGGACGCGCAAGAGCCGAGCCTTTCGGATTTCCTTGAGCAGACCGCGCTTGTAAGCGATATCGATTCGCTTGATGAGTCGGAAGACCGTGTAGTGCTTATGACTATACATTCCGCAAAGGGTCTTGAATTTAACAATGTTTTCCTTATAGGTATGGAGGAAGGCATTTTCCCCGGTAATCAGTCGATTTACGCGGGTGCGGAGGAAATGGAGGAGGAACGCCGCCTTGCCTATGTTGCTATTACCCGCGCAAAGAAGACCCTTACCGTCACAAACGCCTACATGCGTATGCTTTTCGGTTCTACCAACCGCAATATGCCCTCCCGCTTTTTAAAGGAGATTCCCGAGGAGCTTTGCAGCTTTGAGGGATACAGGCATTCGTCCGTAAAACCGTCCTACGATACCGTACACAAATCATATTTGGATAAAAGCCCCTATTCCCCGCCCTCTCCCGCTTCCAAAGCCGATGCTGTGAAATATGCGTCGGGACAGCGTGTAAGCCACAAGGCGTTCGGCGAGGGACTGATACTTTCCGTAAAGCCCATGGGCGGCGATACGCTGCTTGAGGTGGCATTTAACACTGTGGGCACAAAAAAACTTATGGCGGCATATGCCAAATTAACAGTTTTGTAATTAAATCTTCATTTTTTAGCGGTATAGTATAGGTAAAGGATGTGTTTATAATGACAGCGTCAAGCTCGGTCGTTAAGCTGACCGCACGGACGGCACTTAAAAACAATTGGCTAAAGGCAATTGCCGCCTGTATGTCGGTCATCTCCGTATTTATAATAATTTCCGGCATAGCGTCGCTCGTAAGCTTTGTGGGCGGCGATATTGCCGCGTATATCTGCGAGGCTGTTCTCGGCTTTTTGCTGCTTTTGCCGCTTTGCCACGGGCTCATAAGATTTTTTTGGCGGCTGCTCTTCGGTGCGGACGACAGCCCGCTCTCGGTATTTTACTTTTTCTCGGGCAAGGCAGAATATCTCCGCGCAATGCATATTATAACCGCGCTCTGCCTGCGGCTGGTGTTCTTCGGTATAATTCTTTATATTCCCGCACTTATAGTCGATATATTCGGCGGAGTCAAAATTTACGATCTGCTTGATATTCCGATACCGCTTTGGACTTCAAACCTTTATTATCTCTCGCTTTTCTTAAAAACCGTTGCGGCGGTGCTGCTTTTCTTTATTATGCTGCGGTATTACGCAGCTCCAATCCTCTCGGTTGCCGATGAGGATATGGATGCCGCCGAGGCGGTGCATATGTCCTCGGTGATATATAAAAGAACCATGCTTGATTTTATATATTTGTTTTTCAGCTTCTTAGGCTGGCTCCTGCTTTCCCTTACCGTAATACCGATTATTTTCGCCATGCCGTATTTCATGGCTTCGGTTTGCGTTCATACGCGCTTCGCCGTTGCGGAATACAATTCGTTTGAAGAGCTTAAAAGGAATTCCGATATTCCGAAATATGTAACCGGCGCTTAAAGCACCGTCACTCTCATAAAAGATCCCCCTGCAGCTATTTTGCAGGGGGATCTTTTATGCTCTTAATTTTTCAAGCTCGGAAAGCATCATATCGTGTATTTTATCGCCCAGCTCCACGGTGTGCATATCCTTATAATCCTCATAAGGAATAACCTCAAGTACATTAAGCTTTATTTCGGTTCGCCGCCAAAAAAGCTCTTTGGGTATTGAGCGGGTATTATTTATTACGCAAACCGCAATGGGCGCCTCGGCACGGTAAGCCACCTTAAAAGCGCCGTTTCTGAAAGGCAGCAGCTCGCAGGTCTTGCTTGTGTACCCCTCAGGGAAAAGCCCTACCGACACCTTGCCCGATTTTAAAAGGCGGGAAGCCTCAATAATGGTTTTAGCCGCCGCACGGTCGTTTTCGCGGTCGATAGGCAGGCAGTAAAGCCTGTGCATAGCCTTTGCTATAAAGGGCATATCCTTATAAATATCCTTTTTCCCTATAAAGCCGAGATTATTACTCGGAAAGGCAGAAAGCAGCATTACGGGATCTAAATCGTGCTGGTGATTGCAGACAAAGAGCATTCGTGCGCCCTCGGGCACCTTTTCCGCACCCTCGGTTTTAACGGTTACCCTTGCAAGCTTTAAAAGCATTGGTATTGTTATGTTCGCAAGCACCCTGAACGCCTTTGTGCCGCGCGGCGGCTTATTAACATTCGCTGTAGCAATCCAAATACAGGTAACAATAAGGTGCAGAATAACAAACCCGAAAAAGAAGGCGATAAACAGCACCGGCACCAGCCACCACGAGTAGGGCTGCCGCAAAATCTCAAAAAAATTATTAAGTACAGGTATAAGCGCCGCGCTTAATACTAAGTATAAATAAAACATATTGCCGCTCCTAATTCTGTTTTCTTACGATTTTATATTCGTCATAAAAATCATAATACGGACAATTATAGGTCTGTGAGGTTAAAAAACGCTGCATTTCGTCCTCATCCAGCTCCATATCACAGTACATTATGTCGCTCTCGGGATCGTAAACATAATTAGCGCAGCTTTCACACACCGTCTTTTTCATTGCCTTTTTCCGTCACCTTTAATTTCAATTCGCCTATGCGGTCAAATATCGCTTTATAACGCCCGTTTTTAAGATTCGGGAACGCCTTGAAAATTCGCCTTTGAACAAAATTTCTTTCAAGCATTGCCGAAAGCTCTTTTTTCTTCTTTTCGTATTCTGCCTTTAATTCTTCAAGCCGCGGCTTGTTTTCCTCGGCTAAGGCCTCTCCCTTTTCTTTAGCGGCTATTGTGGTATCGCTTATGTTCTCGCCGATTTTGTCCGACACCGCGCGCAGCGCCCTTTCCGCCTCCGCCATAGCTTTAAGCTTTTTAGGCAGCTTTACAAGAGCGGTTAGCGTTACAGTAAAGTCGGCAATAAACGCCGCCGAAAATACCGCAAGCAATATAACACCCAAAACAAACGGCGTTTTTTCAATAAGCATATAAATAAAGCGATGTATCGCACCTATTATAAACGATGCCGCCAAGCCCCACAGAATAGTGAATTTAAGGCAGACATAGCCCTTTATATTAAAAGGCATATCCGAATAATCCCACCATTTATCGTGGAAAAACCTTTCAAGCACAAAGCCTGTTACAAATTCCAGCGCGGTGGTAAGCAAAGCGGAGCCCAAAAACAGCAGCAGCGGTCTGTCCCGAAGATTCCAAAGACAAAGCACCACTATAAGCATGCCCACGCCGTAAATGGGGCAGACAGGTCCGTTTAAAAAGCCGCGGTTTACAAATTTACCCTTATTAACTGCGGCAAACGCAACCTCGGAGCACCAGCCCAAAAATGCGTAAATAATAAATATCCATAACGCCTGATATATATTCTGCGGCATATTTATTCCCCCTATTCAGTCTTCTCGGGTGCAGAACTCTCATCGGGCTTTGAGTCCTCTGACGGTGTGACAGCGCTTGAATCCGAAGAAGTATCGGGATTATCCGGCACGGACGGCTCCGAGCTTGAATTACTCCCGTCAGACGGCAGAGACGATGAAGAATCGGTATCCGATGACGGCTCGGGCACGGTAATCGTATTATCCGAAGAGGCAGACGACGAATTCTGCGATGAGCTTGACGACGGCTTTTTTACGGTTGATGAATTTGAAGACGGCCTTTTGACCGAAGAGCCTGTGTACCAGTCGTTTTTCTCAACACCGTTGGCTTCAATATAATCCTCGGGCTTTATATCGTCATAAATAAATGCGTGAATAAGCTTTGAGGCATAGTTTAGATCGTAATAAACGCACGAACCCACGCCGCTTATGCTTTTTGAGGACATCTGATACGAAAAATCGGGTATTCGTGTCTGCTCAAAGGTAGGTGACTGCAAAAGAATATTAACCGCAAGGCTTAAAATTTCGGAATAGGAGAGCGATGTCTCGCTGCAGGGCATAAGCGATTTTGCAAGCTTTATATACTGGCTTTTGCCGAGCTTTATCGCCTTATTGAAAAGCTGCTCCATAACATAGCGCTGACGGTCGGTTCTGCCGTAGTCGTCGTTAGTGCCCTCAATATTGGCGGCGTGACGGATTCTCGCGTACGCCACTGCCTGAACACCGTTGAGGTGCTGCACGCCTGCCGTTCTGATGTAATATTTGTTTGCGTCCAGCCCCTTGTGCTCACATATTTCGTAAATGCACCCATTAAGGCCGTAGTTTACTCTGTGTCCGTTTTCACGGCCGATAACATCAAGCTCACCCTTTGCAAGCTCTACATCGATTCCGCCGACAGCCTCAATTATATCCGACATACCGTAGAAGTTTACCGTAGCGTATTCGGATATATCAAGCCCGAATATTGTGTTTAAGGTCTTTATTGCACATTCAGGTCCCTTTTTGTAAGCGCTGTTGATTTTGGCATATGTTGTTTTTCCGTTGTAGGTTATGGGCACCAGCGTGTCCCGCATTACCGACATAAGCTTGACCTTTTTGGATTCGGTATTAAGGCTCAGTATCATTATACTGTCCGAAAGTCCTTTAAATGATTTCGGGTCGCGGGTATCAATGCCGAAAAGCGCAATGTTTACTATTTTATCGTTTATAACGCTTTCAAAACCCAAATCCTCGGGGTTTTTCGTAATATTATTATAGTTGTAGTTAAACACTATCCGCAGAACACCCACGGCAATAGCCACCACCAAAACAAGCGAGGTGACGGTTATCATAGAAACCCGCTGCCACTTTTTACAGCCGCGCCACCATTTGGTAAAGGCGTTGCCGCGCTTTTTCTTGGCGTAGTGCTTTCCGCGCATTTTACTGCTGCTTACAATGTCCTCGTATTCCTTCGCATTTCCTGCCGAAGAGGAAAAAATATCTTCACTTCCAAAATCAAAAAAATCCTTGTTTTCTTCCATATCCACACCTGATTATATCAATTCTTTGTAAATTTCGCTTTTTCTGTATTTTGAAACCTCGGCAGCCTCTTTTGCGGCGGCTGAGGTTGATTTTCCGTCTTTTATAAGCCTTTTTGCCAAATTGACCGCGTCCTCAAAGGAATAACCCGCGGTCTCCTCTTCCTTTTTTCCCTCAATTATTAAAACGAATTCACCGCGCGGCGTGTTTTCACCGTAATACTCCGCCGCCTGAGACAGAGTGGTATTCATAACCGTTTCGTGAATTTTTGTAAGCTCCCGCACAAGGGATATCTTCCTATCCCCCAAATAAGCTGACATGTCGCGGAGCGTAGCGGGTAATTTATGCGGCGCCTCGTAAAAAATCATAGTCCGTTTTTCGTCTTTTATTTCCTCCAAATGCTTTTTACGGCTTATTTTATTTACCGATAAAAAGCCCTCAAAGCAAAATCTGCCGCTTTCCATACCCGATATTGCAAGGGCGGTTATAAGCGCGCTCGGCCCCGGCACGGACTCGACCGTTATGCCGTTTTCATGTGCCTGCCGCACCAGATCCTCGCCGGGGTCGGATATTGCGGGCATGCCCGCGTCGGATACCAACGCGCAGCTTTCTCCCTTTAAAATGCGCTCAATTATAAGATTTCCTTTTGTGCTTTTGTTATGCTCATAATAAGAGAGCATTTCCTTTTTAATTTCAAAATGATTAAGCAGCTTCAGCGTAACGCGCGTGTCCTCGGCGGCAATAAAATCCGCATCACCGAGTATTCGCACGGCGCGGGGGCTGAAATCCTCCAAATTGCCTATCGGCGTACCGACAACATAAAGTTTTCCGCTCATTATTATAAGTACGCCTCCTTATACGGTCCGTAAATTCTTATCATTTCGGGCGAATATTCGCCGTTTTCGTAAACATACAGCGTGGGCTCTATGCGAAGCCCCGTGTTTCCGCACTTTCGCGCCTCTGTAAGCACCAGCCACGGTTCCTCGCCCACTTTTTTGCAGACAAGCCGCAGGCGCTTCGGTTCTAATTTATTCGCTCGCATTACCGTAATTATTTCGGCAAGCCTTTCGGGACGCTGGCACATACAAAGCCTGCCCGAGGTTTGCAGCAGCCTTGCCGATACCGAAATTATATCGCTTAAGGTGCAGGCGACCTCATGCCGCGCCGCAGCGCAAACGCCGTCGGGATTTTTAAGCCCAGCACCCGGCGCTTTATAGGGCGGGTTGCAGGTGATAAGCGTGTGGCACCCGAACTCCACCCTGCCCTTTAAATCGTTAAGGTCGGCGTTTAGGGCGGTAAACCTGTAGGCGCCGTTTTCTTCGGCGGTTTTTGCAGCAAGCCTTATAGCCTCTGTGCTGATATCTACCCCCACGGCGGTTTTTAAATTACCGTCGCGCAGCATTAAAAACGGAATTATTCCGCATCCCGTGCCGAGATCTATAAGCCTGTCCGCCTTTTTAGCGTGCGCAAAATCGGCAAGCAAAACCGCGTCCGTGCCGAAGGTATGGTGCTTTGATACATTTATGAAAAAGCCGTTTCCGAGCGGCTCTTTTTTTATTATGCTCTCGTCCATTTAACGCCCTGCGGTGTGTCCTCAAGCACAATGCCCATTGCCTTTAGCTTATCGCGTATTTCATCGGCGGTTTTAAAGTCCTTTGCCTTTCTTGCCGCCGTGCGCTGCTCTATTAAAGCCTCAATGTCGCTGTCAAGCGCCTCGGTTTTACGGTTGTAAACAAGTCCCAAAACGCCCGTTAATTGGTCGAACATATCAGCGCAGGCTTCCAGCGCCGTTTTGCCCGCTCCCTCGGCTATAAGGGTATTTATATCGCGAACAAGCATAAATATTGCGGCAAGCGCGTCGGCGGTGTTAAGGTCGTCGTCCATAGCGGCAATAAATTCCTGCTTGCGCTTCTCTATGAATTCGGGCGCTTCACCGCCGTCTTTTGCGTTTTTCAGCGCAAAATCAATATTATTGCGGCAGGTGTAAAGCCTTTCAAGCGAGTTTTTCGCCTGCTCTATTACCTCATAGGAATAGTTTATGGGGCTTCTGTACTGGCAGGATACCATCATATAGCGTATCGGCTCATAGCCGTATTTTTCGGCGACATCGCGCACGGTAAAGAAATTGCCGAGAGACTTTGACATTTTGTGGTTATCCACATTTATAAAGCCGTTGTGCATCCAGTAGTGCGCAAATTCGCAGCCGTTTGCAGCCTCTGACTGCGCAATTTCGTTTTCGTGATGCGGGAAAATAAGATCAAGCCCGCCGCAGTGAATATCAATTGTCTTACCGAGATAGCGGCACGCCATAGCCGAGCACTCAATGTGCCAGCCGGGTCTGCCCTTACCCCAAGGTGAATCCCAATAGGGCTCGCCGGGTTTGGCGCCTTTCCACAGGCAGAAATCCATGGGATCCTCCTTAATCTCGGTAACATCTATTCTCGCGCCCGCTTCAAGGTCTTCAAGCGGCTGGTGTGAAAGCTTGCCGTAGCCCGAAAACTTTTTAGCGCGGTAGTAAACGTCCCCGCCCGACTGATACGCATAACCCTTTTCCACAAGCGCCGAAATAATGCTCTGTATCTGCTCGATATTTTCGGTAGCGCGCGGATTAACCGTAGCGTGCTTTACGTTAAGCCCGTCAGCATCCGTCCAAAATTCCTTTATATAGCGCTCGGCAATTTCGGGCACGGTGGAGCCTTCCTCGTTCGCGCGCTTTATAAGCTTATCGTCAATATCGGTAAAATTCTGAACAAAGCTTACCTTATAACCTCTCCACTCAAAATAGCGGCGCAAAACGTCAAAAACGCAAAGCGGGCGCGCGTTGCCTATGTGAATGTAGTTATAAACCGTAGGTCCGCAGGCGTAAATTTTAACCTCGCCCTCGGTTATCGGTTTAAATTCATCCTTTTCCCTTGTCAGGGTGTTAAATATCCTCATTGGTTTCCTCTCCCGGTATATTATCTGTTTTCAAGCGAATGAAGGTAATCTATACATATCTTCGCCTCGGTAATACCGTCGGGGTTACAGGTTTCGCTTTCAACCACCATATGAATATTGTTTTTAACCGCATAATCGTAAACCGCCGCAACCGGTGCCTCGCCCTTTCCGAGCGGTGTGCCGTGACCGTCTGCCGAGCCGTCCTTAATATGTATGCAGGCAAGCCTGTCGCCCACCCTGTCAAGCAGGGCTATCGGGTTCTTCATACCCACAAATGCCCAGTAGGTATCTACTTCAAGCTTTAAATCGGTGCGGTAAAGCAGCTGATCGTATATAAGAGAGCCGTCCGCATTCGGGATAAATTCACGCGAATGGTTATGGTAGGCAAGCGTTATGCCGTCCTGTGATAAACGCTTTGAAATTTCGGAAGCTTTTTTCACAAAGTCATCCAGCTTTTCCTGTGAATCCAAGCCGTATGCGGGTATAATATAAAGCTTATTGCCTATCGCCTTATGAAAAGCCACGGTTTCATCATAATTATTTACAAGGTCGTCAAACCCCGAATGTGTGCTTGATACCCGCAGGTTATTCTCACGCAGCATTTCATTTACTTTCTCCGGGCTATGACCGAAAAAGCCCGCAAATTCAACCGATGAATAGCCGAGCTCCGCCACGTGTTTTACCGCCGCCGAAAGATCCTTTTCCGCTAAATCGCGCACGCTGTAAAGCTGTATGCCGTAATCCATTTTTATCACCTTTTTATATTTTATTTTTCTTCAAGAGCCTTTTCAAGCTCTGAAATGCGTTTTTCAAGACATTCCATCTTCTGCTTAACCGGGTCGGGAATGTGTATCTGGTCAAGGCTTGCACAGCCTATCTTTTTGCCGTCCTGGCGGACTATTCTTGCCGGCACGCCCACAACAGTACAGTTCGGCGGCACCTCTTCAAGCACGACCGCGCCCGCCGCAACGCGGGAATTGTCGCCTATCTTAAAGGGTCCCAACACCTTAGCGCCCGCGCTTATCATAACATTGTTTCCCACAGTAGGGTGGCGCTTGCCCGTGTCCTTGCCCGTGCCGCCTAAAGTCACGCCCTGGTAAATCAGCACATCGTCTCCTATTTCAGCGGTTTCGCCTATTACTATGCCCGTTCCGTGGTCTATAACCAGTCTTCTGCCTATTTTAGCGCCCGGGTGAATTTCAATGCCGGTTTTTCTTACCGCCCGCTGCGATACATAGCGCGCTAAGAAAAGCCACCCGTGGGTGTAGTAAAAATGCGCCCTGCGGTACATTCTTATTGCCTTTACGCCCGGGTAAAGCAGCAAAATTTCCAAAAAGCTGCGCGCGGCGGGGTCACGCTCCTTAACCGCACGAACATCCTCTCTTATTCTGTCAAACAAACGAAAGCCCCCTATTTGGTAGGATCGATATACTCTTTGCTGTCAAGCAGATATATGATACCCGATATAATACATAATACGGCGGATATCCAGAAAAGAATACTGATAATTATATCGCACCCGGTAACAAATGCCGCGTTGCCGGCGTGAAAATCGATTATAAGCGCATATGCTGCCAGCGCAAATATTATACCGACCATCTGGCTTACCGTTTTGCACTTGCCCCATATATTCGCCGCTATTACCTTGCCGCCGCTTGATACCACAACTAATCGGAGCGAGGAAATTAAAAATTCCCTGAATAAAACTATAAAGGCAATCCAGGTGACCTGCCAGCCTATATCCATTTTAATAAAGCCCAAAAACGCCGCGGTAGTCAGCATTTTATCGGCAAGCGGGTCTAAAAATTTGCCGAAATCGGTTATCATATTGTATTTGCGCGCCATTTTGCCGTCTATCATATCGGTTAAAGATGCGGCGATAAACAAAATAAGCGCCACGGTGTAGTGGTATGGAAAATCAATCATAAGCGCCGCCATAAAAAACGGTGTTGCTATTATTCTGCCTACAGTCAGCTTATTCGGTGTGTTCATTCTTCAAGCTCCCCCAATAAATCGTAATCAAGCGTATCATTTACTCTTACCCTTACAAACTCGCCTATAACAAGCGGTCGCGCGGACATAAAGAATATTTTGCCGTCAACCTCGGGCGCGTCGGCGGGCGTTCTGCCGAAATAGCACTTTATATAATCGTCCCAGCCCTCTATCAGCACCTCGGTAACCGTGCCTACCTTTTCCTCGTTTTTCTCGGCGGCAACAGTCAGCTGCATTTCCATAATGTTTTCCATTCTGTCCTGCTTTGTCTGCTCGTCTATCTGGTCGGGGAAGGCAGCCGCCACGGTATCCTCCTCGGCAGAGTAGGTAAAGCAGCCGAGCCTGTCGAACCGCTTTTCCTTAACGAATTGCGCAAGCTCGCAAAACTGCCCGTCGGTCTCCCCGGGAAAGCCCGTTATAAGCGTGGTGCGCAGCGTAACGCCCGGCACCTTTGCCCTTATTTTATCAATAAGCGCCGAAAGGCTTTCGTAATCGCCCTTGCGGTTCATCCGCTTTAAAATATCGCCGTTCACATGCTGCAGGGGTATATCGAAATATTTTACAAGCTTTTCTTCCCGCGCCACCGTTTCAAGCAATTCATCGGTTATTCTGTCGGGGTAGGTGTAAAGGGTTCTTATCCAGTGCAAGCCCTCAATTTTGCAAAGCTCGCGCAGAAGCTCTGCCAACATTGGCTTGCCGTAAATATCCTCGCCGTAGGCGGTAGTGTCCTGTGCTACCACTGTAAGCTCCTTTACCCCGCCCGCAGCCAATTTTTCAGCCTCTTTAACGCAGTCCTCGATAGTTCTGCTTCTCATTCTGCCCCTTATTTTCGGTATTGCGCAGTAGGTGCAGCAGTTATCGCACCCATCGCCTATTTTAAGGTAGGTGCTGAACGGGTAGCCGCCCAAAATTCTGTCGCTGTTCAAATTGAGGTCGTATTTATCGGCAAAAACATTTTCCTTGCTTCCGTTCAGTGCGTCGGTCACTATTTTGGCTATGTCGCCGTCCGCGCCTATGCCTACGCAAACATCGACCTCTGGTATTTCCTCGGTAACGTCGTTTTTATAGCGCTCGGCAAGGCAGCCGGTTACGATAAGCGCCTTGCACTTACCTGTCTTTTTATACTCCGCAGCCTCTAAAATATTTTCAATAGCCTCTTTTTTCGCGTCCTCGATAAAGCCGCAGGTGTTAATAATTATCGCGTCTGCTTCTGCCTCGGGCGCGCCTATTTCAAAGCCTGCTGCTTTAAGGGTTGCCAGCATCATTTCCGCGTCAACCTGATTTTTCGGGCATCCGAGCGATACCATACTGATTTTATACATTGCTACACTATTCCTCGCTGTATTCAAGCTCTTCGCTGTATTTTTTAAGCACGCTTCTCACCGCAGAAAAGGAAAAACCCTTTCGGATCAGCGCGGCGTAAACCTTTTCCGCCCCGTTTTCAAGCTCCAGCTTTCGGGCGTATTTCTTCTCTATAAGGGCGCGTATCTGCGTTTCCTCGTCGGTTTCGGTCTCCGAGACGATTTCCTTTGCCATATCGTAGGAAATACCCTTTTCGTAAAGCTTTCGCACCGTCTCGCGTGGAGATATGTTCGCGTCCTTACACCTTTCGGCAAAGTTTTCCGCAAAGCGGCGGTCGTCAAGCAGACCGACCTCTGCAAACCTCGCCACCACCGCGGCGGAGGCTTTTTTATCGAACCCCGCCTCACAGAGCTTTTTATATAAGCCCTTTTCGGTGCGGTCCGCACGGTCCAAATACCACAGCGCGCGGGATTTTGCCCTGCGGTATTCCGAATCGTATATCAGCTCCCTGAGTCTTTCCTCGGTAATTTCCGTTTCCGGCTTTAGACAAAAATCCGAGCAGGTTTCGTTATCGAGCAAGACTTCTCTGCCATCTGACAGTATAAGCGCCGTGAGGTGCTTTTTTTGCTTTTTAAAAGCCTCAATAAGCATCAGTCTTCAACCGCTATATCGATATCCACGCTTTTGTGCGGGCGAATGCTTTCGGGTGCCACAGGCTCGATTCCCGGCTCGTCGTCATCCTCGCCGGCTCCGGTAATTTCGGCACCCGCTTTAACTGCCGCAAATATCTTATCCTCAATTTCCTGCGCCATTTCCTTATTTTCCGAAAGCAGCTTCTTAACATTGTCTCTGCCCTGACCGAGCCTTGTCTCACCGTAGTAGAACCATGCGCCGGATTTCTTCAAAACATCGGTTTCAACGCCTACGTCCACAAGCTCGCCCACATGGGAAATGCCCGTGCCGTACATGATATCGAATTCCGCCGTTTTAAATGGGGGAGCCACCTTGTTTTTAACTATTTTAACCCTGGTGCGGTTGCCTATAACCTCGCTGCCGTCCTTTATCGGCTCGCCCTTGCGCACATCGATGCGCACGCTCGAATAGAACTTGAGCGCGCGGCCGCCGGTTGTTACCTCGGGATTGCCGTAGGTCACGCCGATCTTCTCGCGCAGCTGGTTTATAAATATTGCCGCACAATCGGTTTTTGAAAGCGCGCCCGTCAGCTTGCGCAGCGCCTGCGACATAAGGCGTGCCAACTGACCGACATGGGAATCGCCCATTTCGCCCTCAATTTCCGCCTTGGTAACTAGCGCCGCAACCGAGTCGATAACTATAATGTCAATAGCGCCCGAACGCACAAGCGCCTCGGCAATTTCAAGCGCCTGCTCACCCGAATCGGGCTGGGATACCAAAAGGCTGTCAATATCAACGCCCAGCTTTTTGGCGTATACCGGATCGAGCGCGTGCTCAACATCTATAAATGCGGCAGTGCCGCCCGCCTTTTGCGCCTCTGCCACGCAGTGGAGCGCAACGGTGGTTTTACCCGATGACTCGGGTCCGTATATTTCAACTATTCTGCCCTTTGGTATGCCGCCTATGCCGAGCGCCAAATCGAGCGTGAGCGAACCGGTGTGAATTGAACCGACATTCATTGCGATATTTTCTCCGAGGCGCATGACCGCGCCCTTGCCGAAGTTTTTCTCAATCTGCTCCATAGCGGTTCTGAGCGCTTTTTCCTTGCCCTCCGCCTCTGTCACCTTTACCGGGGCGTGTGATTTACTGTTGTTATTGGATTTCTGTGCCATTTTGTTTCCCTCCGCTTATAAATCTGATTTATTTCTTAATACCGTAAACCGCGCGGCAAATACCGCCGAGATCCTTTTCGGTATTTATTTCCTTAAGTCCCGCATCTTCAAGCAGCGCTTCGACCGCCGCCGCTTCTCCTGCGCCGACTTCAAACGCAAGCATTCCGCCTGCCTTTAAAGCCTTCTTATATTCCGTTATGACAGCTCTGTAAAAATCCAAACCGTCTTCGCCGCCGAAAAGCGCCGTTTCGGGCTCATAATGCACCTCGGGCGATACCGTTTCCATTTCGTTTTTCGGAACATACGGCGGATTGCTCACTATAAGCTCGTATTCCTTGTCGTTCGCCGCTCCGTTTAAAACATCCCCGCAAATAAGGGTTACATTATCGGTCCCGTGCCTTTTTATATTCCTCTCGGCATAGCGCGCAGCCTCGGGGAATTTTTCCACCAGCGTGACCGCCGCGTCCGCCTTTTCAAGCGCCAAGGTTATGCCTATGCAGCCGCTTCCCGCGCATAAATCGAGCACCGCGGGGCTTTCGGAATTTTTTAAATACTTTAAGCATACCCCAACCAGCGTTTCGGTATCGGCTCTCGGTACAAGCACCCCAGGACCTACAAAGAACTCCCTGCCGTAAAATGCCCATTCGCCGAATATGTACTGCAGCGGATATCTTATAGCCCGCTGCTTTATTATTGCAGTGAGATTATTGCTTTGAAACTCGGTAAGCCGGTTTGTGTAATTCATAAGAATTTCAGAATTTGAAAAGCCGGTAATATGCTTTATTATCTGCTTTGCTTCAAAAACATAATCCTCGATTCCCGCCGCCTCGAGCTCTTTTTTTGTCTTATTGTACGCCTCAAAAATGTTCATTCGGCATTTTCATCCGTTTCGTTATTTTCTTCCTCTTTCGGTCTTTCAACATCGGGCACGGCTGGCTCGCAGGCTTTAAGCGCCGCTATAGCCACCTCTATCATGTCGTCCTCGGGCTCCTTTGTGGTGATTCTCTGCAGCCACAGTCCCGGGGCGGAAATTATGCGGGTGAGCAGATTATCATACCTTCCGCAAACCTTTAAAACCTCAAAGCCCGCGCCGCAGACTATGGGTATCAGCAGAATTTTAACAATCACCCAAACCCACGCGAGGTTGTAGACCTCGGGGAAAATAAGCTGAATTATAGTTGAAAATATAATACTTATCAAAATCATAAGTATCATAAACGATGTGCCGCATCTCGGGTGAAAGCGGCGCTGAATGCGAACATTTTCAACAGTCAGCGGTAAGCCGCTTTCATAGCAGAAAATGGTTTTATGCTCCGCGCCGTGGTACATAAATACCCGCTTTATATCCTTCATAAAGGATACCGCCCACACATATATCACAAATATCGTCAGCTTTATCAGCTGCTCTATACTCGACCGCGCAACCGGGCTGAAATCGGTCTTAAAAAGCGCCCTTAAGCCAGATACCGCAAGCCGCGGCAGCAGCATGAACAGTATGACCGCCAACGCTACGCCGAGCACCGAGGCTATAACCATTATAACGCTCATCAGCGCGTTGCTGCTCTTTTTCTCTTTTTCCTTTTCTTTTTCGTCCTCAAGGTCTGTCATACCCGATTTATCGGCGGATATCATCATAGCCTTGTAGCCCTGGATCATGGATTCCAAAAATCCCGCGATTCCCCTTAATATCGGCAGCTTTAAAATCGGCACGCGCTCCCTGACGCTTTTGCCATTCAAATAGGTTATGTCGATGTTCTTATCGGGACATCTTACGGCAAGCGCGGTTTTTTCGGGGCTTTTCATCATAATTCCCTCAATAAGCGCCTGACCGCCTATCGCCGTATATTTAGCTTTAGCCATTAGTTTCTCCCTTTTCGTTATCAGCGTCGGTCTCCTCCGCTTCCGTTTCCTGCTCATACAGCGGCAGAACTATTGTAACCGTAGTCCCGACGCCCTCTGTGCTTTCAAGGAACAGAAGACCCTTATGCTGCTTTATTATTTCATCCGCCACCGCAAGCCCGATACCTGAACCGCGGACGGTTTTGTTTGCCTTGTAGAATTTTTCCTTTACCCTGTCAATATCCTGCGCGGGTATGCCCACGCCGGTATCCTTAACGGTTATTCTCGCACAGCCCTCTTCCGCCGTTTGGTCGACCAGCACCTGCCCGCCCTTTTCGGTGTATTTGACCGCATTGTCTATTATATTGATGAACACCTGCTTAAGCCTGTTCGGGTCGCCGAGCACAAAAGCGTCCTCCGCGGGGCGGGTGAAAATAAGTTCGATTCCCTGCTGACGCGCAAGCTCTATGTACATATCCACCGATTCTGAAAGAATCTGCGAAACATCGAGCTGCTGTGACACGACCGACAGCCTTCCCGTTTCCATTCTCGAAAAATCGAGCAGCTCTTCAACCAGTCCCGATAATCTGTCCGCCTCCGACAGCACAACATCCAGCCCGCGTTTTACAAGCGCTTCGTCCGTTCCGAGGGACATTTTAGCCGTTTCACCCCAGCCTCTTATTGCGGTAAGCGGAGTCCTGAGCTCATGTGAAACCGACGAAATAAAATCGTTTTTAAGATTTTCCGCCTGATCAAGCTCTGACGCCATATAATTTATGGTATCGCAAAGCTCGCCTATTTCATCGTTCTTCTTTATCTCGATTCGGGAATTAAAATCCCCCATTGCAATCTTTCTGGCGATATTGCTTACATCCCTTATGGGTCTCACAATCGAGCTTATGAAAAACAGACACGAAAAGGCGCAGAAGGCAAGCACCAAAAGCGCCGCAGCAGCCAGCATTAAAATAATCCATGCAACCATTTTATCCGCATTTTCAAGCGAAGTTATCCAGCGGTATGCACCGAGTCTCCTGCCGGACGAATCAAAAATCACGGTGGTTGACGCCAGCACCTTTTCACCCGAGGCAGTCTTTATTTTCGCAGCCGCGGTTTCACCTGTCTTGATTGCCTTTTCATAATCCGGCATACGCTGCTCGGTCGGCTGAAAACCCGTCGTGGAGACCACTATATTATCGTTGCGGTCTATAACCTGCACCTCAAGCTTGTTTTTGTAGGCAAAGCTGCCCGCAAGCTCAACCGCGTTTTCCTTAAACGCCGTTTTTGAGGAATTTGAAAGCGAATTGAATTCATAGGTCAAATCGTTTGCCAGCGTTTTGATCCGCTCGGTGTAAATGCTGCTGTAAATCACCGAAAAGGAAATCACCGCCGTGCAGACAATAACCGCAACTATAAGAAATATGTTGAAAAACCATCTTACGGCAATGCTTTTGAATTTAATTTCAAGCTGCAAGGGGTTTGCTCCTTTCCGTTAATTTTAAAGCTTTTTTATTTTGTGTTCCACTTATAGCCCATGCCCCAAACCGTTACCAAATGCCGCGGCTGCGAGGGGTCATCCTCTACCTTCATGCGAAGTCTTCTTATATTGACATCGACGATCTTTTCTTCGCCGAAGTAATTCGAACCCCACACCTTTTCGAGAATGTCGGTGCGGTCAAGCGCGGTATCGGGATTATTGAAGAAATATTCTATCATTTGGAATTCAACCTGCGTAAGCTCTATATTTCTTCCGTTTTTTAAGAGCGTTCTGCGGCGCAGATTCAAAACAAACTCTCCGAGGGTTATATCGTCCACCGGTGCCGCCGCCTTCGGAGTATGCATTTCAACCCGTCTGTAAAGCGAATCGACGCGTGCCAAAAGCTCCGTCGGGCTGAAGGGCTTTGTTATGTAATCGTCCGCACCAAGCATTAGCCCGCTTATTTTATCCATTTCCTGCGTGCGTGCCGTCAGCATTATTATGCCGAGCGTTTCGCTGCGCTTGCGCAGCTCCTTACAAAGAGTAAAGCCATCCATTCCCGGCATTGAAATATCGAGCAGGGCAATATCAAAGCCCTCTGCGTCACTGTCATATATCTCAAGCGCCTCTTCGCCCGAGCCTGCCTCAACCACCGTGTAGCCTACCCTTTTCAGGTTTATCGCTTCAAACTCGCGTATTGCCGTTTCGTCCTCAACGATCATTATGCGTTTCATTCTATCTCCGTCCCTTTAAGCATGATATGTTATGTTTCATCAGAGCTAATCAATAAGTCTGAAATTCTGCCTTATTTCCGTGACGGTCATGCCGTTTGCCTCACCTGCTTCGGAAATGCTGCAAATATAAGAGGAAACGCCGTCATGCGTGATTTCGGAAAAGCCGCGCCCCGCGTACCGCTCATTATCCCAATCGGTCTTTTTAACTGTTTTAATGGTAAAAAGCAGGTCTCCCGCGGCATTGCCGTCGTATCGGTATATCTCTCTCAAATGGCGGTCGGTGTTTTTATAAACCGCCATCCGATCTATAAGCTTTGACGGTACGATATAGTAATATCCGTCATTCGCGTTCATAAGTGCGCTTATCTGCGGGGTCAGCGCTTCTCCGTTATAGGAGCACCAGTCGGTAAGATAAATTTTTTCGGCGACATCGCTCTTGCTTACGGCGGGCACCTCGCGCTGAACGGGAATTTCAATAATTCCGTCGCTGTTTATATCCTGCACACCGAAGGCAGCCGCACGCAGCGTTGCGGTAGTCTCACCCTTCTCCGCATTAAAGAGCGGATTCACCAGCTTGTTTTTCTCTATGAAAAGCACCTCAGTCACAGCACCGACGCCCTTTATCTCATCAATATAAATCGCGGGCTTGCCCGATGACAAATGAGCATATACCGGCTCGTTTACGGTTTTGACTCCCCTGTCAAGCTCGGCGGAGTAAAGCGCGGTAACGCCGTTTTCGTTAAGGCGATAAACCGTGGCGGTATTGGGCGTGTCGCCGCTGTTTATCATTATGACCGTTATTTCGTTGTTGCCGTCCTCATCAATATCACCGCACAGAAAATGCGTGTACTGTTGTAACATTCTTCGGTTAAGCTCGTCGTTTTTAAAGCTGTATACCGCCATTTGCATTTCACTGGTGCCGTAAATTTCCCAGCCGATAAGTATTTCCGAAATACCGTCGCCGTCCAAATCGCAGAAATCCACACGGTCAACTCCGCCGGCCACTATTTTCTGCTTTGCTACCGATTTCCACTTGCCGTTTTCGCTGCAGATAGCATTTACATACATAACGGTGGATTCATCCTCGGTCATGCTGTAAAAGGCAAATGCCTCCATAATGCCGTCGCCGTTGATATCGTTCTGTACAACAGCCGAGCGGTAGTTCCCTACCGACGGATATTTAAGGGTGTACTCCCCTCCCGCAGAGGCGGAAATGGCGCTTGCTATCGGGGCGATATCGCCCGTGAGCTCGGGCGGGCTTAAAAGCTCCGCGGTATCAGCGGTAAACATTTTACAGCCGCAAAGCGATATGCATATAATAAGCGTATATATCAACGCCGCAGCTTTTTTCAAGCTCATGCTTTCACCGTCCCCGCACATAAATATACATCATAGATTATATCACAGCCGATTACAAAAATAAAGACATTTTTATGAATTCTTGAAATTTCCGCAGACAAATAAAACAGCCGCCCGAGCACAGGAAAGCTAAATACCTGTTTCGAACAGCCGTTTTGTGTATATTATTGATTTTATTTTTCATACTAACCGTATATAATGTCTACCGAATAATTGCATTAGCAAATGCAATTATATAAAATCGAGTTAAAATCTCGATTTTATGGGTCAAAACCTTTGTTTTGACCGTCAGTATCCATTGATTGTCGCCTGATTTTAAAAAGAATCAAAATGTGATTCTTTTTAAAGTGCAAGGTTTTTTCGCAAAATTGCGCAAAAACCTTGCACCTGAACAATTCAAAAGTTTACACCAACATGCCAGGTTAGGTACTTTTGAATTGTTCGGCAGGCATTATATAACGGTTTTGGAGATAATCAAAATGGGATTAATTCAATGCGCCGAAAACTGCAAATATCAGTCCGACGGCTACTGCACGCTTAACAAATGCACGGTTGTAAATTCCGTTTCGGGGGTGTGCCCGTATTTAAGCCGACCCGAGACCGACAAAAACGGCGGCTCTACTTAATAAACGCCACCGCGTCCGACAGCCGCTTGACCCCGATAAGCTTGATTCCCCCGGGAGCGGAATTGATCTGCTTAAGGCACGCCGTCGGCAGTATACAGCGAGTAAAGCCCATCCGCTCCGCCTCGTTTACACGCGCCTGTGCGCGCGGAACGCTGCGCAGCTCACCCGAAAGACCTATCTCGCCGAATGCAATTGTATTTTCGTCGATCGGTATATCGCGAAGCCCCGAAACCAGCGCCATAGCCACGGCAAGATCCGCCGCAGGCTCGTCAAGCCTTATTCCGCCGACTATGTTTATATAGGTATCAAGATTCGAGAACATAAGCCCCAGCCTTTTTTCGAGTACCGCAAGCAGAAGATTTAAGCGGTTATAATCAAAGCCGGCGGCGGTTCTGCGCGCGTTGCCGAAGCCCGTTGCCGCAACAAGCCCCTGCACCTCTGCCAATATCGGGCGCGTACCCTCGATAATGCAGGTTATGCACCCGCCCGAAACATCGCTCATTCTGCCCGAAAGCATCATAGCGGACGGGTTTTCAACCTCCGCAAGCCCCGTTTCGGTCATCTCAAAAACGCCTATTTCGTTTGTTGAGCCGAAACGGTTTTTTATCGCCCTTAAAATGCGGTAGGACTGATTTCTTTCCCCCTCAAAATAAAGTACCGTATCCACAATATGCTCCATCACCTTAGGCCCTGCGATATCGCCGCCCTTATTGACATGACCGACAATAAAGATCGGAATGTCAAGGCTCTTACCCGTGCGCAGAAGCAGATTTGCCGATTCGCGCACCTGAACTATGCTGCCGGGGGACGATGAAATATCGGGGTGCTGCATGGTTTGGATCGAGTCTATCATAACAAGATCGGGACGGGCGGAATTTATGTATTCGCAAACCGTCTGAACATCGGTCTCGGTCATTACGGATACTGCGTCGCTTTCAACGCCTATGCGCTTTGCTCTTAATTTAATTTGAATCGCCGATTCCTCACCCGATACATAAAGAATTTTAATATCGCCCTGCAGCGCGTTGCAGACCTGCAGAAGTATGGTCGATTTTCCGATTCCGGGATCGCCCGAAAGCAATATCACCGAGCCCTTTACTATGCCGCCGCCGAGCACTCTGTCAAGCTCGGATATTCCGGTTACAAAGCGGTGCTCGTCCGCCGCGTTTATTTGCGACAGCGGCATTGCCGAAAATGTGTGAGCCGGCCGCGGAGCTGCAGACACCGCCGCCTTCTGCGGCAGGCGGACATCCTCAACCATTGTGTTCCATTCGCCGCAGCCGGGACATTTCCCCACCCATTTGGGCGTTTCATAGCCGCATTCGCCGCAGACAAATACCGTTTTGCTTTTTGTTGCCATTTAGCCTTCCTCCGCAATTTTATAATAATCCATTATTCCGCAAAAAATGCCGAACGCCATTTTGTTTTGGTATTCCTCGGTCTTAAGCCGTTTAAGCTCGGCGGTGTTGCTTAAAAAGCCGCATTCCACAAGCACCGCGGGCAGGGTTGCATTGTAAAGAATATAGGTGCTGCTCGTCGCCTGCTTGTTAACTCTTGTGTTTTCGGGCTGCAAAAGCCGTACTATCGCTTTCTGTATATCCTCTCCGAGCTTTTTCGATTCCTCTCTGCCCGCGCCGTAAAACACCTGCGAGCCCGCTGCGGCGGAGGTGGTGAATTTATTGAGATGTATACTCACAAACACCGCGTCGGGATAATCCTTCATAAGCTTCAATCGGTTTTTAAGATCGCTTTTTTTGCGGGCGGCAATTTTATCGGTTTCAACATCGTCGGTTGAAACATCGCTGTCCCGCGTCATAACGACCTCATACCCTCCGAGCCTTAAAAATTCCTTCAGCTTTAAGGCAATTTTAAGATTTATTTCCTTTTCCACCGTTCCGTCGGGCGCAACCGCGCCGCCGTCAAACCCGCCGTGACCGGCGTCTAAAATAACCGTGGGTCTTCCCATCACGCTTCCCGATACCGCCAAGGTCGGAATTCTGCCGCGCATAAGCGTGCTGAAAAAAGCCAGACATAAAATCAATGATAATACCGCCGCCGTTCGTCCCTTAAACATTCCGCAATCACTCCCATACAATTAAAAATATGTTTTCATGCGGTGCCGTAGAACATTACGCCTTATCCGTATTTTAATTAATGCCTGCTGAACAATTCAAAGGTACCTTAACCCGAGCATGTTGGTGTAAACTTTTGAATTGTTCAGGTGCAAGGTTTTTTCGCAAAATTGCGCAAAAACCTTGCACTTTAAAAAGAATCACATTTTGATTCTTTTTAAAATCAGGCGACAATCAATGGATACTGACGGTCAAAACAAAGGTTTTGACCCATAAAATCGAGATTTTAACTCGATTTTATATAATTGCATTTGCTAATGCAATTATTCAGTAGACATTAATTATTAACAAAAATTTAATTTTAAAAATGTGGTATTGACTTTCCCTGATTTTCGATTATAATGTATATTGTACGAAAGAGAGAGGAAGAATATTCCGGCACTTTACCGGTTGCCTTTTTCTCACGCTTAATATTGTTTGGAGGAATCAGATATGAAAATTAAACCTTTGGCCGATAATGTCGTCATAAAGGCGACCGAAGCGGAAGAAACCACAAAAAGCGGCATTGTTTTAACATCCGCCGCAAAGGAAAAGCCGCAGGTTGCGGTTGTTGTAGCCGTAGGTCCCGGCGGCACGGTTGACGGTAAAGAAGTTAAAATGTCCGTTAAAGAGGGCGATAAGGTAATCGCCGCTAAATACTCGGGCACTGATATTAAAATTGACGGCGAGGAATATACAATTCTCCACCAGTCGGATATTTTGGCAATAGTTGAATAATCGGAGGTAATTTATTATGGCTAAAAATATTGTTTTCGGCGAGGAAGCAAGAAAATCGCTTCAGGCAGGCGTTGATAAACTGGCAGACGCCGTAAAGGTAACCTTAGGACCCAAGGGCAGAAACGTTGTTCTCGATAAAAAATACGGCTCGCCCCTTATCACTAACGACGGTGTGACTATAGCAAAGGAAATAGAGCTTGACGACCCGTTTGAAAATATGGGTGCGCAGCTTGTTAAGGAAGTATCTGTTAAGACTAACGACGCTGCGGGCGACGGTACCACCACTGCTACCGTTTTGGCACAGGCTCTTATTAAAGAGGGCATGAAAAATGTTGCCGCGGGCGCTAACCCGATGGTGGTTAAAAAAGGCATTAAAAACGCGGTTGATACCGCTATTGATACGGTTGTAAAGAACTCCAAAAAGGTAAGTGGCAGCGACGATATCGCGCGTGTTGCAACCGTTTCTTCGGGCGACGAGGTCATAGGCAAGCTTATTGCCGAGGCTATGAGCAAGGTTACTGCCGACGGCGTTATCACCGTTGAAGAATCAAAGACCGCCGAAACATACTCCGAGGTTGTTGAGGGTATGCAGTTCGACCGCGGATACATTACCCCCTATATGGTGACCGATTCCGATAAGATGGAGGCTGTGCTTGACGACGCTCTTATCCTTATAACCGATAAGAAGATATCCAACATTCAGGAGATTCTGCCGCTGCTCGAGCAGATTGTCCAAGCAGGCAAGAAGCTGCTTATAATCGCAGAGGATATTGAGGGCGAGGCTCTTTCAACCCTTATCGTTAACAAGCTGCGCGGCACATTTACCTGCGTTGCGGTTAAGGCTCCGGGCTTCGGTGACAGACGCAAGGAAATGCTCCGCGATATAGCTATTCTCACCGGCGGTGAGGTTATCTCCGAGGAGCTCGGACTTGAGCTTAAGGACACCACCATGGAGCAGCTCGGCAAGGCGCGCCAGGTCAAGGTTACAAAGGAAAACACCATTATTGTTGACGGTGCAGGCGATTCTGCCGCCATTAAGGACAGAGTAGCCCAGATAAGAAACGAGCTGGCAGTTACCACCTCTGATTTCGATAAGGAAAAGCTTCAGGAGAGACTTGCCAAGCTTGCGGGCGGCGTAGCCGTAATCAAGGTCGGTGCTGCTACCGAAATTGAAATGAAGGATAAAAAACTCCGCATCGAGGACGCTCTTTCCGCTACCAAGGCTGCTGTTGAAGAGGGCATTGTCGCGGGCGGCGGCGTAGCACTTATTAACGCTATTCCTGATGTTAAGGCGCTGCTTGATACCGTTTCGGGCGATGAAAAAACAGGCGTTAATATAGTGCTTAAGGCTCTTGAGGCTCCGATTAAGCAGATTGCGTTCAACGCAGGTCTTGAAGGCTCTGTAATTATAGATAAGATCGTAAACAGCGGCAAGGTGAACTACGGCTTTGACGCTTATAACGAGACCTATACCGATATGATAGAAGCGGGCATTGTTGACCCGACCAAGGTTACACGCTCTGCTCTTGAAAACGCGGCTTCCGTTGCGGCAATGGTTCTTACTACCGAGAGCCTTGTTGCCGATAAGAAGGAGGATGCAGCCGCTGCAAACGCAGCCGCAGCCGCTGCCGCGCAGGCGGGCGGAATGTATTAATCCGCAGCACGGTTAAGGCAAAAAATAATAGTTTAGAGCAAAGAAAAAATCCTTCCCGATATTCGGGGAGGATTTTTTGCGTATATGTATTTTCAATATCTGCAAGCGGTCAAGGCTTTATATTAATGCCTGCTGAACAATTCAAAAGTACCTTAACCCGAGCATGTTGGT
>OKSC01000642.1_pt1 | contig 39818 bp, 29 predicted proteins | sample 1601161 | NCBI WGS metagenome assembly OKSC01 (sample SAMEA3541552, study PRJEB24748) | human gut metagenome | biome: human gut; feature: human-associated habitat; material: faeces | place: China | collected 2012 | reverse complement strand
TATCAGACCGGCAAGTTGCTTGTGTACGCTGTAATAAGGTGCCCAAACCCAATCGGAGTTGTTGTAGGCACGATACATTTCTATCAGGGCGCAATGCTGAGCCGGAATGGCGTTGATATAGCCGTAGCCATAAAGTTCAGGGTGCTTCTTATACTCATCAAAAGCAGCCCAGGTGCCCTTCATCTCTCTGAGTTCTGCCTCAGGAGCGAAATCACGAGCCTCCCAATTGCGCTTCAAATCTTTATTATATACAAAGGTGCGCTCCTGACATTCTCTGAGCTCGTTCACCATTCGGGTGATGTTTTGGCGAAGGATGGCTTTCTGCTCAGGATTGGTTGCCACGGCGTATGCCTGTGCGATTGCCGACATATAGTGGCCTGATCCATGCCCCTTGAGTTTGGTATCAGGCGAATCCCAGCCATCACTCTTGGTATAGCCCTCGGTACTGAGTCCGTAGGTATCGCGATAATTGTAGAGTTGCTGGGTAACATCCCAGGAACAGATTTCGCGGATAGCCTCATCGCGGTTGTGGGTGAGTCGGTTGTCACCATCTATGCTCACATCAGCGAGTGAGAAGGTATGAGCCACTTCCTTTTCTGGAGTCTGATAGCCTTCAGCCACCACCTTGATTTGTGCCTTGACAGGATAACCATTGTCGGTAGTCTCATCACCAATCACAAAACCACCTATCTCATATTGGCTCCCGGCAGGATGTTTCTGCACATCAGCCTCAGCCTGCTCATCAGCAAGCGGAGCGTTAGCCCAGCGCACCTGGCGATACTCTGAATAACCATCAGAATAGGTTACCCATACGAGATTAGGAAGTCGGGGAACTGTGCCCACCGGACAATCCACTGATATTGCCTCCACCTTAGAGATGGTGCGATAAACAGTGGCTGCCGTTGTCATGGATGGCAAACTGGCTACACCTATCAATAATGTAAACTGCTTTAAATCCATATCTTCTAGGTTTATTATTGTTTCATTTATTTTTCTGGCTGCAAAATAACAGAAAAAATCAACGAAGTCCTAAAATTATCGTACATAAAGATACAATTATCGTCTAACAGGATACTTGTGATACGATATTTTCATCATTTTGGACTTTCTTTGCATTACATAAACAATTCTATTCGTAAATTTGCAGCAGAAATAAAAACTTGTGGTAATCCGGTAATACAGGCATTGTCACCAAGCAAACAACAAAACGGACAAAACAACATTAAACCTAGAAAGTTATGGTTAAGAAACTCTTTTTCATCGCCACCTTATTATATATAGGGGCAACAGTATCGGCAGAGAACTATCTGGTGAAATCACCAGATGGTAAAATCGTTGCAGAACTCAACACCAACAAGTCTCTCTCTCTTCAATTTAAATACAATGGCTCCATTCTTTTACAGGAGTCTTCAATAGGTGTAACGCTGAACGATGGAACGGACATGGGTAAGAATCCGAAGGTAGCAAGCCACAAGCTTAGCAACCATAAGGAGACCATCCATGCGCCATTCTATCGTCAGCAAAACTTTGAAACAGCATATCAGGAACTGAATCTGAAACTGAAGAATGGTTTCGGCATCATCCTGAGAGCTTACGATGAGGGAGTGGCTTACCGATTCTATACCCAGCGAAAAGGCAAGACCATCATCCTGAATGAAACCGCCGCCTACCAGTTTGGCAAGGACAAGAAAGCATGGTTGCCATACACTACGACACCAGAAAAGCCTTTTGCCATGGCTTTCCAGAATATCTATCACGAAACACGGCTCGATACCGCTAAGCAGGATTTGGCTTTTCTCCCGGCAACCATAGATTGCGGAAAGGCGAAAGTCACTATCCTGGAGAGCGACCTGGAGAAGTATCCGGGCATGTGGCTGAAGGCTAACAGCAGCGAACAGGATAAAGAGAAGGGAATTCTGAGAGCCGCCTTCGCTCCCTACCCTAAGGAGATGGCTTACTACCCTTGGCGACACATGAGCCACGTAAAGAGCACCTGCGATTATATCGCTACCAGCACCGGCAAACGCAATTATCCTTGGCGCATCTTCGCCATCACAGAGCACGATACCCAGATGCCAACCAGCAATCTGGTGTACGCCCTGGCTGCTCCCAACAAGATAGGCGATACTTCCTGGATCAAACCGGGCAAGGTGGCTTGGGACTGGTGGAACGACTGGAATCTGAAAGGTGTGGATTTCAAGGCAGGCATCAATTTCGATACTTACAAATATTACATAGATTTTGCTCATAATCACGGTTTGGAATACATCGTCCTTGATGAAGGATGGTACAACTCGAAAGAGGGAAGCATTCTGAAACCAATAGACGATATCCAGTTGCCTAAGCTCATAGAATATGGTAAGAGCAAGGGCGTGGATATCGTGCTCTGGGCAGTCTTCAACGTGATGGACGAGAACCTGGAAACCATCTGCAAGACCTATGCCGATATGGGCATCAAGGGATTCAAGGTGGATTTTATGGACCGCGACGACCAGACCGCCATCGAAATGGTGGAACGTCTGGCTGCCTGCACCGCCAAGCATCATCTCATCCTCGACCTGCACGGCATCTACAAGCCACACGGCCTGAACCGCACCTATCCTAACATCCTCAACTACGAGAGTGTCTTCGGTATGGAAGAATGCCGCTGGACGGAAGCAAAGAATGATATGCCGCTCTACGATGTCACCTTCCCATACATCCGAATGATGGCAGGACAGGTGGATTTCACACCGGGAGCGATGAGAAACGGAACCCGCGACAACTGGAAGGCAATCTACACCAAACCGATTTCGATGGGTACCCGATGCCACCAGGCTGCCTGCTACATCGTACAGGACAGTCCGTTTACGATGCTCGCCGACACTCCTACCAACTACGAGGCTGATGAGCCATACACCCAATACATCGCTTCATTACCTGTAGTTTTCGACAAGACCATCGTGCCACAGGGCGAAATCGGAAAGTATATCGTTACAGCCAGAAAGAAGGGCAACGACTGGTATGTTGGCGGTCAGAGCAACTGGGATGAGCGCACGCTCACCCTGAAGTTTGATTTCCTCGCGGATGGAGATTACGAAGCAATCGTATTGAAGGATGGCATCAATGCCAACCACGATGCCGAGGATTACAAGATAGAGAAATACGACATCCATCAGAATTCAGAAATGAAGATCCATCTTGCTTCGGGCGGTGGATTCGTCATCAAGGTTATCAAGAAATAAAAAAGCAATTAAAAAAAAGAAGTTGATATATGGTTAATAAGAATATAATTGTAACACTATTCGTAACAGCAGCTGCGGCAGTACCTCAAACGGGGGCTGCCCAGAAAGCTGCTTACAACACTCCGGGAGCCGGCAACCCTATCCTGCCTGGTTATTTTGCCGACCCAACCATCAAGAAGTTTGGTGACACCTATTATATATATGCTACTACCGATGGTAGCGGAGCCGGTTTCGGACCGGCACAGCTCTGGTGCAGCAAGGATTTCAAGAACTGGACCCTAATGCCAATGAACTGGCCGGACAGCCACTGGATCTGGGCACCGGATGTCATGCAGAACGAAACCGACGGCAAGTATTACTATCTCTACTGCCAGCCTTGCAAGCTCCATCTGGGTGTAGGCGATACACCTCGCGGTCCTTGGAAGAATGTGCTGGGCGAAAGCGAAGCCGTACTGGTGGAAGATAGATTCGTAAAGAATGCCATCACCCTCGATGGTCAGACCTTCCGAGATGATGATGGTTCGGTCTATATGTATTGGGGCACCTGGGGCATCTACAAAGGCTTCGGTTGCGGAGCAGGTAAACTGAATCCTGACATGAAATCATTCAGCGAAACCAAGCTCATCCCGAATACCGAGGTTACTCACTTCTTCGAGGCTCCTTTCGTCTTCAAGCGCAACGGCATCTACTACTTCCTCTACTCCTGCGAGCATTGCGAGGATGCCAGCTACCGCGTAGATTACGCCACAGCCAAGAGTCCGCTCGGTCCTTATACCTACCACGGCACTATCCTCAAGACCAATGCCGACGGAACCGTTCACGGTCCGGGACACAACAGCGTGCTGCAGGAAGGCGACAACTACTACATCGTATATCATCGCCACGACAATCCGCATTCCAATCGTGGATTCCATCGTCAGGTGGCAATCGATAAACTCGAATTCAATGCCGACGGCACCATCAAGGAGGTCGTTCCAACGCACGAAGGCATCGACTTGAAACCAGAAATGAAGGTAGCTAAGAACCTCGCCTTCGGTGCCAAGGTTACAGCTTCCTCTTATTACGACAACGATTTCCGTCCGGAATATGCGGTCGATGACAACAACGGCACACTCTGGCGCCCTCGCACCACCGGACCGGCTTGGATTCAGATAGACCTGGGCAAGAAACAGAGCATCAAGAGCATTTGGACTCAGTTTGAATACGGAACACAGTTCTATCAGTATCTCATCGAGACATCGAATGATGGGAAGCACTGGCAAACCTTCTCCGACAAGCGACAGAACCGTCTGGCTGGTTCACCAATGGTAGATTTCGGAAATGCCAAGGCACAGTACATCCGTCTCACCTATACCGGCGGACAGAAGAACGGTTTCGGTGGCGCCATCTGGAACATCAAGGTTTACGGTTCCGTAGAAGATTCATCCCCACAGCAGTGGATTGGTCTGACGGCAGCCGATTTCAATGGCACTACCTGGCATAACAACGAGGGAATGCTCGCCGGCAAGTTTTCGCTCCTTCAGGGCACCGCTCTCAGAGAGCGTATGGCTGGCAAAGATGCCGTCACCCTGCAACCGGGCGCCCAGCTGGTGATGACTCATCCGCAGCTCGGCAAGACACGCAAGCACACCCTCACCGCCCAGGCTTTCGACAACGGAAGCTGGCATCAGATAGATGAAAACGATCCTCGTCTGAATCTTTCTGAAGGAAAACTGGAAATCCGTGCAGACGAAAAGCAATTTACCATCACCAATCTCCGTTACTATAACTGGGAACAGGAGGCTGCAGAAAAGGCTTTCGATGCCCAGAGCAACATCGTGCGTGAGGCTGTAGCCGATAAGAACAGTCAGGGACTGGTGGTAGATATCAGCGCTGACTACTACAACGAGGGCGATACCGTACCTTACATCAAGAACGGCAGTCCGCTGGATGTTCACCTCAAGGGCGAGTTTGAGACGCAGCACGATACAGCAGCCATCATCAAGACCATAGAGGGCAAGAAGGCATTCGCCTTTACCGGCAAGGAGAGTTACAGAAGCAACTTCATGCTCCCAGCCACTATCCGCGACAACGCTCCATACACCATCGAGGCATGGATTCTGAATCCGGAGATTGCCGAGAATGAATGCGTTGCCGATTTCACCTCTTCTCACGATGAACTGGAAAAGCTGATGCTGGTAAACGGCACCGAACCACGCTGCGGTGTGATGAACCATTACGGATGGTATGAGGATGCCGGCTACAAGGAGATGAAGACCTTGGAAGGCAAGTGGCAGCACGTATATGTCTGCTTCGATGGCAGAATCGAGAGCATCTACATCAACGACAAGCTCATCAGCCAGAAAGATATCCAGCTTCTCGTCAAGCCATCGCAGTTTATGCTTCTGGGTAAGAATGCCGAAGAGGCATGGCCTTTCTCTGGCTATCTGCACTCATTGAAACTCTGGGATGAATACATCCCTTACAAGAAACAAACAAAATAAACTAGCAATACATGAAAAAGATTTTGATGACATCAGCCTTGGCGGCATTGGCATTGATGCCAGCTTCGGCACAGAAGGTGAACAAGAGCTCGGGTGGTTATCCTATCACACCGGTGCCTTTCACATCAGTAAAGGTTTGGAACAATACGTTCTGGGGACAACGTATCGAGACCTCTCGCAAGGTAACCATCCCGCTGGCTTTCAGCAAGTGCGAATCAGAGGGAAGATACAAGAACTTTGAGCGCGCTGCTCAACCTAGCGATAGTTACGACGTGGGCAAGTTGATGCCTTACAGCTTCGATGATACCGACCCATACAAGACCATCGAAGGTGCCAGCTACGTGCTCCAGACCTACCCTGACAAGAAACTCAAGGCGTATATCGACAGCGTGCTCGACATCATCGCTCCGGCTCAGGAGGCTGACGGATATCTCTATACCGCCCGTACACAGAACCCGAAGCATCCTCACTTCTGGGCAGGCGACAAGCGCTGGAGCATGGAGGAAGACTTGAGCCATGAGCTCTACAACCTCGGTCACATGGTGGAGGGTGCCGTGGCTCATTGGCAGGCTACAGGTAGCCGCAAGTTCCTCGATATCGCTATCCGCTACGCCGACTGCGTGGTTCGCGAAGTAGGTCCTAATCCAGGACAGGCTTGCGTAGTACCGGGACATCAGATTGCCGAAATGGCACTCTGCAAGCTCTATCTCGCTACAGGCAACAAGAAATATCTAGAAGAGGCTAAGTTCTTCCTCGACTACCGTGGAAAGACATCTATCAAACAGGAATATTCACAGAGTCACAAACCAGTATTGGAGCAGGACGAAGCAGTAGGTCATGCCGTACGTGCCACCTATATGTATGCCGGCATGGCAGATGTAGCAGCCCTCACCGGCGATACTGCCTATATCCACGCCATCGACCGTATCTGGGACAACATCGTGAGCAAGAAACTCTATATCACTGGCGGTATCGGAGCCACCAACAATGGTGAGGCTTTCGGCAAGAACTACGAGCTGCCTAACATGAGTGCCTACTGCGAGACCTGCGCGGCTATCGGCAATGTTTATGTCAACTACCGACTCTTCCTTCTCCATGGCGAGAGCAAGTATTATGATGTATTGGAGCGCACGCTGTACAATGGTCTCATCAGTGGTGTGAGCATGGACGGCGGCGGCTTCTTCTACCCTAACCCATTGGAGAGTATGGGTCAGCACCAGCGTCAGGCTTGGTTCGGCTGTGCCTGCTGCCCTAGCAACATCTGCCGCTTCTTGCCATCCCTCCCGGGCTATGTATATGCCGTAAAGGATAAGAATGTATATGTCAACCTCTTCCTCAGCAACTCTTCTTCTCTGAAGGTGGCCGGCAAGAAGGTTTCCCTGAGCCAGGATACACAGTACCCTTGGAACGGAGATATCGCCATCAAGGTGGATGACAACAAGGCTGGTCAGTTTGGCATGAAGATCCGCATCCCTGGATGGGTGAAGGGTCAGCCTGTACCATCTGATCTCTACTACTACAGCGACGGCAAGCGACTAGGCTATACCATCACCGTAAACGGCAAGAAAGTAGAGGGTAAGGTGACAGAGGATGGCTACTATACCATCAACCGCAAGTGGAAGAAGGGCGATGTGGTTCGCGTTCACTTCGATATGGAGGCACGCACCGTACGTGCCAACAACAAGGTAGAAGCAGATCGTGGCTGCATCAGCATCGAACGTGGTCCTATTGTATATTGTGCAGAGTGGCCAGACAACCAGGGCTTCGATATCATGAGCATTCTGGAGAACCGCGAACCTCAGTTCGCTGAGGGCAAGCTCTCGTACGATGGTTTCATCGACCCAAAATATAAGAATGTACTGACACTCTACAAGGGTCAGAACATGGAGACCTTGACCGCGAATGTGCAGACTCTCGCCTACGACAAGAGCGGCAAGCTGAGTACCAAGGACCAGACCCTGACCCTCATCCCATACTTCGCCTGGGCTCATCGTGGCAACGGCAACATGAAGGTATGGTTGCCACAGGATGTCAAGGCAGCCAAGCCATCAGCTCCTGCAACTCTCGCCGCACAGGCTAAGGTAGAATTCTCTTCTCCTGTACCTGCCAAGAGCAGTATCACCGACGGACTGGTTCCAGCAGATGAGAACGACCGTTCTATCCCATACATCCACTGGTGGCCTAAGAAGAACACCACAGAGTGGATTACCTACACCTTCCCAGAGAGCAAGGAGATCAAGACCAGCACCGTATATTGGTACGACGACCAGCCATGGGGCGGTTGCAAGGTACCAGACAACTGGAAACTCTACTATCAGGACGAGGCAGGCAACTGGAAGGAAGTTCCAGGAGCCGATGCTTATCCATGCAAGCGAGGTGTAGCCTGCATCGTGAATTTCGACCCAGTGAAGACCAAGGCAGTTAAGCTCGAACTGAAGCAGCCAGAAACTCATTCCTGCGGTTTGTTTGAGTGGAGCGTGAAGTAACAAGATTTATTTTTAAATATTTTTCTACCAAGAATTGCCATATTGCCATACCAGCCAGTAATCTCTCTGATTACAAAGCTGTTAGGTGTATGGCAATTCTTTATTTTTAGGGGTTATCTGCCATATATTGCCATGAACAATCTTTATTCATAACTTCGCCATCGATGCGGAAGAAATTACGTCCCGACGTAGCATCTGATACATCGCGACGTAACAACAACTGCGTCACGACGCAGCATCAGATACGTCGCGACGAAAATGAGGGTACTAATTCTCACTAAAACAATATATGGCAATTCCCGGCGCTTTTCCGAGAATTGCCATACGTACTTTTGCGTTGATTATCAACCATTTACATATAAAATATGGCAATATGGCAATTAAAACAACGCATTCAAACTTTTTTTTCATTTTTTCTTCACCAGTCTAATGACATACCCAGACCAAAGACACCATACGGCAAGTATTCCCATCACGAAGATAAATATATATGTAGCAATACTACCTATGAAGATTCTACCGCTATGAGCCTCCAGAGCCACATTCCATAATGACATGGGCAGTTGGTTCATATAAGCGGGTTGTGGCGCGAAGTCGGTTCCTTCATTATACTCAGCAATGACAGGCGTATCAGAGAAATCCTGGCTCATACCTGCTATCGCCTTTTTTCCGAATGGTGCGCCAGCGTTCTTTAAAGCAGCTTTCCCGGTAGAATAATCAACGGTTGTCCCCTTTACTCTATCCCAAACAAAGAGACCACTAAACGAACCGCAATACCATTTACCATCTTTGTTTTGCTGAAGGACATTCAATCCCATAACACTGACGGGTGGAGTATTGGGGATGGACTCCAACTTTCCTGTCTGGAAATTCACGGAAAAGAAACCATCCGAAGTTGACAAGAGCCAGTCACCGAACTTTTCATCATAACGCACCACACGGAGTTTGTCATTCCAAGGGTTCTTGCTATGAAGCGTCGTCCCAGGAATAGACGGCATCTTGTTCAACACCAAGGCTATCATCACAGGTGGACGAAGGCACCAACCTGTCAGGGCTATCAACAAAGTAAGCATGATGGTGTATCGGCCTATTTTGTCATGCCATTGTAGCGAAAAGCGAAGCAACCTCTTCTGTTTAGGCTTTAACCAGAAGATAAGACCTGAGATGCAGAGCAACACCAGGATGATGGCAATGCCATCTACGATGAGTTTACCAATGCTGCCAAACAACTCTCCACTGTGAAGCAGCCATATCGTACGAAAGACCGTAACCTTCCCATCATACTCCTTTGGCATAGGCAATTCTATCCGGTGGAAGTTCTGATAAGGTGGCAAGGAAACATAAGCATAGGAGCGGCTGAGAACCAAAAGCGTATCTCCATGAGCAGAAATGTCGCTCAACTTCTCTTCCGGCTCTGTTGGAAGAGTTACGCTTTTCCATATTTTGTGACTCCCCAACCGGTAGAGTGAAAATGGAGATACCGACCAGACAGAACCATCATCCGTTCTGACAACATTTCTTATCTGTCGGCAGTCTGCTCCTGCTGGAATCCCCTTATTAAAGTCCCTGAATGTGGAAGCTGTAGAATCCGTTTGCCAGATTCCCCCGTTTCCATACAGCAATATGGCATCATCCAAAGCAAGCGTTCCCCTCAGCAACCCGCCATTCCAATTTTTGAATTCATAGCGACTTGGCAGATATTTCCTGCTCACGTCCACATCTTTGATAAGCGAACGGTGGTTGAGCAAAATACCCGACAAGCAGAACATCAGCATGAAAAAGCTCATACCGATACCTAACCATTTATGTTGTTTTCTCCAAGTTATTTTTTTATTTAGCATATTCATAATCATTATTACTATCTTAAATCAGGCTGCAAAGGTACATATTTCTAAGAAGGTATGCAATACCTAAAAATAATGAAAATGAGGATGCTGGCAGTTTTTTCCCTAAAAATATTTGGTAATTTCAAATTTTCGCCTTATCTTTGCACCCAATATCAGAAAATTCTCGGGGTTGACTGGATTTGACGGCGAGATGAAATGGTACGTAAGCATGCGGAGGCTCGTTGGCTACCTCCTAAATCCTAGTGAACAAAAAATTAATTGGCGAAAATAACTACGCTCTCGCTGCCTAGTCGAAGTATAGTAAACTAGCTTTATTCCAGCACAGGGTGCTGGAACGAGACATCGCTCAACGGATGTTGTTCCGAATCTTGTTGATCAAGCGGTGCAGGTAAATCGGAAATAGTTCATGTACGCCTCGTTGCATGGATGAAATTTTAGAGGATAAGGGTATGATTGGTGGTCCAGGTCCTGTCATGCCTCGAAAACCGAAGGCTGGAATAAGCATGTAGAAAGCGTATGGTTTCCTTGTGCGGACGAGGGTTCGAATCCCTCCAGCTCCACCCTATTTGATAGAAACAAAAAACTCGCAGATTCTTTCTTTAGAATTTGCGAGTTTTTATTTTGCTGTTATTGTTTTCTCAAACTTTCACGATACTTCAGAGGTGACATGTGCAGATGCTCTCTTACATATTTACCGAAGAATGAGGTATTGGAAAAGCCCAGTATACCTGAAATCTCCTTGATTGTTTTCGTTGTAGAACGGAGATAATAGGTGATATCAGCAAGCGTATACTCCGTAATCCACTCTATGGCAGTCTTGCCGGAATGGCGCTTGCAGATGATGGAGAGATATTTTGGCGTGATGCAAAGCTGCTGCGCAAAATATTCTACAGGCTGATGCTTGATTTCGCTCTGCTGCAACATCTCCAGGAACTTATCAAAGAAATCGCTGGCACTGGTTCCCAAAGTTTCTTTCGGGAGATCTGTCAGCAAAAGATTGCTCACAGCAAGAAGAGCACTCTTCAGGAGCGTCTCCACTATCTCACGGCGATAAGGTTTCCATGAACTGCGGTCGTTGAACTTCGGATCCAGACAGAGGCGCACCAAGTCGGTAAACTTAGAATAGAATACCATATCCACCTCGTTCATCTTCAACACCGAAACCTTGCTCACATACATGGCACGGTTCCATACCGAGATATGAGAACGAAGAATACCAAGCAAGCCGTGATTGCTGACACACATGGCTGTGCATGCAAAATCTTCCGACACCTCTTTGATGTCGAGAATAGAGTTAGGCGGACTGATAAATATATCGCCCTTCTCCACGGTGAGTTCCCGCCCGTTGAGTTCAGCTCTCAGGCTGCCTCTCTGACAGGATGCAATCATGTTCATCTGGAATCTCATAGGGTCGGGGTTCTGCAACACCTTGACATTATCTATAATCAAGATGTCCTCATCCAGATAGCTCGCACTGATTTCTGCACTCTGTGCAAACTCACCTTCTTCGATACGCTGCCTGACGTCCTTCTGTTCTTTCATTAATATGTTTTTTAAAAATTCTTCGTTCTTCACTCTTCCCTATCAAAAAGCCTCTCTGTATTTATTTTCGTCCTTATCCTCCAACATAGAGAGATAACTCTGATAGCGGCTAGCTGCAATATAATGTTCCTCAACCGCCTTGATTACCGCGCACCCCGGTTCGTGGGTATGGGTACAGTCAGAGAACTTACAATCCTGAGAGAACTTGAAGATTTCCTTAAAATAGCTGGTCAGCTCTTCCTTTTCGATATCAAAGGTACCAAAGCCCTTGATGCCCGGAGTATCAATGAGATAACCACCTTCCGGCAGTTCCAGCATCTCACTGAAGGTTGTGGTATGCATTCCGCTATTATGTGCCTCGCTGATTTCGGCGGTACGCTGCTCTGCATCAGGAATGAGCTGGTTGATGAGGGTTGACTTTCCTACCCCGCTGTTGCCGCTCAACAAAGATTTCTTATCCTTGATAAGAGGTCGCAACAGTTCAACTCCTTCGCCTGTAGCTGCCGACAATTCGATACATTTATATCCGATGGTCTCATAGAGCGTGCACATCATCTTCTCGTAATGCAATTCTTCTTCTGAAAGTATATCACTTTTATTGAAGATGATGATAACAGGCACTCTGTAGGCCTCAGCGCCAGCCAGGAATCGGTCGATGAAGGTAGTAGATGTCTGCGGATAATTCACCGTTACCACAAGCAGCGCCTGGTCTACATTAGCAGCCAGAATATGACTCTGCTTACTGAGGTTAGGTGATTTACGAATGATATAGTTTTGGCGGTCTTCGATAGAAGAGATAAATGCCGTACCCTCCTGATTGGTAATAAGCTGCACATAATCGCCTACAGCCACAGGATTGGTGCTGCGGATGCCCTTCAATCTGAAATTGCCCTTGATTTTACTTTCAATCAGCTGGCCATCGTCTGTCTTGACGGTGTACCAGCTGCCTGTATTTTTAATAACGAGTCCTCTCATTATCACTTATTAAATAATGTAAGTCCAGAATGATTTAGACTGTCATGATTTCCTTCTCCTTCTCGTCCATCAGGTTTTCGAGCTGCTTGATGTACTTGTCGTGGAGTTTCTGCAAATCGTTCTCAGCATCCTTTTCCAAGTCTTCAGAAAGTCCATCCTTGATAGCTTTCTTCAACTTTTCCTTGATTTCCTGGCGCACGTTGCGCACCTCAATCTTAGCACGCTCAGCAATCTTATTACACTGCTTTACGAGCTCCTTACGGCGCTCACCTGTTGGCTGAGGAATACCCAGACGTACGATTTCGCCATTGTTCTCAGGAGTGATACCTACACCACTATCCATAATAGCCTTTTCGATATCCTTGATAGCCTTTTTGTCCCAAGGGCGGATAGCGATAGTACGGGCATCAGGGGTTGTAACTGTAGCTACCTGGTTCAGAGGAACCATACTGCCATAACTATTTACACGCACACCATCAAGGATGGCTACATTAGCACGACCAGCACGAACATGAGAGAGTTCCTCTGCGAGATACATTGCTGCCATCTCCATACGCTCTGCTGCAGAATTCAAAGTTTCTTTAACGTCTATCATAATTATTTCAATTTATAATTTACTGTGTATAGTTTATAGTTTACAATTTATAGTTTATAGGGCATTCTAGCTATATGGCGTAGCCCCTATCAACTATAAACTCTTAACTATCAACTCTTAACTATTAACTCTAAACTATTAACTCTTAACTATCCCCAATCTCTTGAGTTCTTCGCCCACATAGTTGGTGAGTTCTACAAACTGCTGGATAGTGAGTTGCTCAGGGCGCTTGGTCATGATGTCGGTGGTATAGAAATCCTCGCGTGGGGTTACACCCGGGAACATCTGCTTCAAACTCACACGGAGCATCTTGCGACGCTGGTTGAAGACAGTCTTTACCAGACGCTTAAACAGTTTTTCATCACAGCCAAGGTCAGTCACCTTGTTACGAGTCATACGGATTACCGCACTCTTTACCTTTGGTGGTGGGTTGAACACATTCTCATCTACCGTAAAGAGATATTCCACATCATACCATGCCTGGATGAGCACACTGAGGATACCATAGGCTTTGTTACCTGGTTCTGATGCCATACGCAATGCCACCTCGCGCTGAATCATTCCGGTACAGCAAGGAATGAGATCCTTGTAATCGAGCATCTTGAAGAATATCTGCGATGAGATATCGTATGGATAATTACCTGTCAGTACAAACTGCTTTCCATCGAATATCTGGTTCAAATCCATTCTCAGGAAGTCTTCACCGATAATATTATCCTTGAGTGTCGGGAAATTCTCATGAAGATACGCCACCGACTCCGAGTCGATTTCCACCGCCTTGACGGGTCTTGGTTTCTCTACGAGATATTGGGTTAGAACGCCCATACCTGGTCCGATTTCGAGAACAGGTATATCCGGGCAGGCATCCACCGTATCGGCGATGCGCTTTGCTATATTGAGGTCGGTCAAGAAGTGCTGACCGAGATTCTTCTTAGGCTTTACAGCTTTCATATCTTATCTTTATATTATATATTTTGCAAAAATACGATTATTTTTTGAGAATCCACACGAAGTATGCGATTTTTTTTATCTTTTTGGGTAAAAAAGGGAAAGTGTCACTTGTTTCTTAAAAAAAAGGCTATACTTTTAGCCATAAATGGCGCCCAAGCGTTTATTTATGCTAAAAATATGCAGATTCGAACGATATTGTCAATAAAAGTATTATCTTTGCATCTAATTATGGATATAAAGAAGATAGCAAACAACATATGGAAGGTGGCTTTGTCGCTCATTCTGGGTGGCGCCATCCTTTATTGGATGTATCGCGGATTCGACTTCAAGCAAGTAGAAGATGTTCTGCTTCACAAGATGAGTTGGACCTGGATGCTGCTGTCGTTCCCTTTTGGCATCTCTGCCCAGGTGTTCAGAGGATGGAGATGGAAACAGTCGCTGGAGCCATTAGGTGAAAAGGCCCGCTCCAGTATCAGCATCTACTCCATCTTCCTGTCCTATGCTCTGAGTCTTGTAATTCCTCGTGCGGGCGAGTTTGCCAGATGCGGCGTATTGAAGAAATGGGATGATGTTTCGTTTCCGAAAGCCTTGGGTACCGTCGTTACAGAAAGAGCCATCGATTCACTCCTCGTGCTGTTAATTACGGCGCTGGTCTTTGTGATGCAGATTCCGGTATTCCTCAATTTCTTTGAGAAAACAGGTACGAGCATGGACAGTTTACTCTGTCAGTTTACAGCCACAGGTTACATAGTGACTGCTATCTGTGGCATAGCAGTACTCATCCTGGCTCACTATCTGCTCAAGCGACTCGCTATATATAATAAGGTGAAAGCAACACTGGGAGGTCTCTGGCAAGGTATCATCTCGCTGAAAGGTGTCAGAAATGTACCGCTCTACATCGCCCTTACACTGGGCATCTGGTTGAGCTATTTCTTCCACTACTATCTCACCTTCCAATGCTTCGAGGCAACCTCTCATCTCAATCTGATGTGCGGTCTGGTAACATTCATCGTGGGCAGCATAGCGGTCATCGTACCAACTCCTAACGGAGCCGGACCTTGGCATTTTGCTGTCAAGACAATGCTCATACTCTATGGCATTCAGGCAAACGATGCCCTCTTCTTCGTTCTCATCGTACACTCCGTGCAAACCCTGCTTGTAGTCCTTTTGGGAATCTATGCCTGGATAGCACTGGCGTTTACCGGGAAAGTTAAAAGATAAAAGTTAAGAGTTAAAAGTTAATAGTTGATAGCGGCTACGCCGTATAGCGAGAATGCCCTATAAACTATTAACTATAAATTTTAAATTAAATAAATATGGCTGACATTAAGAATTTGAACCCAGTTGAAATCTGGCGCAACTTTGACAAGTTAACACAAGTTCCACGTCCATCAGGACATTTGGAAAAGATTCAGGCTTATTTGCTCGATTGGGCAAAAGAAGCAGGTGTAGAGGCATTCCAAGACCCAGCAGGCAACATCGTGATGCGCAAACCTGCTACTCCAGGTATGGAGAACCGCAAAGGCGTTATTATGCAGGCGCACATGGACATGGTTCCTCAGAAAGCACCAGACAGCAAGCATAATTTTGAAACAGACCCTATCGAAACCATCATCGATGGCGACTGGGTACGTGCTAATCATACAACACTCGGTAGCGACGACGGACTTGGCGTAGCTACCATCATGGCTGTAATGGAGTCAAAAGATTTGCAGCATGGTCCTATCGAGGGCTTGATTACCGCCGACGAAGAGACAGGCATGTATGGTGCCAACGATCTCCCAGCAGGCGAACTGAACGGCGACATTCTCTTGAACTTCGATACCGAGGTTTGGGGCGAGTTCGTTATCGGTAGCGCTGGCGGTATCGACATCACAGCAACTCTCGATTATAAAGAGGTAGAAACTGACAAGGAAGATGCTGCCGTTAAGGTAACCCTCAAGGGATTGAAAGGCGGTCACTCCGGTATTGAAATCAACGAAGGCAGAGCGAATGCCAACAAATGCATGGTTCGTTTCGTGCGTGAAGCTATTTCAGAACTCGATGCCCGTCTAGCTTCATGGCAGGGCGGCAACATGCGCAATGCCATCCCATTCCAGGCTGAGGTTGTTCTGACCCTGCCTAAGGAGAACATTGAAGCTTTGAATGACCTGGTAGCAGACTGGAAGGACGAAATCTGTGATGAGTTCGAAGGCATTGAAACAACTGAGAACATCGAGTTCTTCACTGAGAATGTAGAGACTCCTAAGATGCAGGTTCCTGCCGAAATCCAGGATAACCTTGTTGATGCAATCTACGCTTGCCACGATGGTGTATTGCGTATGGCTCCATCTATGCCTGAAATCGTAGAGACCTCTTCAAACCTCGCAATCGTTGAGATTGGTGACGGCAAGGCTGCCATCAAGATTCTGGCCCGTTCCAGCCACGAATACTACAAGATGTATCTTGCCACAATGGTAGAGAGCTGTTTCAACATGGCAGGCATGAAGGTTGAATTCAGCGGCAGCTATATGGGATGGAACCCTAACCCTAAGAGCGACATTCTGGAACACGTATTGAAGGTTTACAAAGAGCAGAACGGCACAGACGGTAAGGTACAGGCTGTTCACGCAGGTCTGGAGTGCTCTATCATCCTGAGCAAGTATCCTAACCTCGATGTCGTATCATTCGGTCCTACCCTTCTTAGTCCTCACACAGCCAATGAGCGTTGCCAGATCAGTTGCGTAGCTCCTTTCTGGAACCTCGTCAAGCAGCTTCTGACAGAGATTCCTGCAAAGTAAAAAATGGGGAACGAAATTACAAAAAGATTAAAAAAGAAAGCCGAGAGTGAAAATTCTCGGCTTTTTTGTTTCAGTTTTCAAAAGAAATCATTACCTTTGCAGTCGATTTCGCAAGTCTTGTAAAATCTCTGTAGCAGATCATACAAATTCACTTGCATAAGTTTCATTAAAATAACACCAAAATGGACGATTATCACGCGGAGAACAATAATGAATTGTAAGGCGTGGAGATTCTGCAACGATGAAGCCTTTCAGTAGGCCGTACCCAAGCGCTAGTCTCCATACCCCAAACTTTTATTATGTGGAGATTAGCAAACTATGAAGACTTATTGGAATATAGACAAGAATCTGACTGTACTCAATGAGTGGCAGCCAAACTGCTGGATACAAGTAACATGTCCAACTGATGAAGACCAGCGCTTGCTGGAAGAAGAATTCAAGATCCCTGATTATTTCCTCTCGGATATCAGCGATACCGATGAGCGTGCCCGCTATGAATATGACGATGGCTGGATGCTCATCATCCTCCGTATCCCTTATGTCAAGGAAATACGCAGCCGTACCCCATACACCACCGTGCCTCTGGGTATCATCCATAAGCGCGATGTTACCATCACCGTATGCTATTATGAAACCAATATGATGATTGATTTCGTAAGCTACCAGCAGAAGCGCAGCGAGGGGTTCACCGACTATGTAGACATGACCTTCCGTCTCTTCCTTTCATCAGCGGTTTGGTATCTGAAGCGATTGAAACAGATCAATTCGCTCATAGAAAAGGCAAAACGAAACCTCGATCATGGTGTGAACAATGAGAGCCTGATTGGTCTGAGCCGCCTGCAGGACTCCCTTACCTACTTCATCACCTCTATCCGAGGCAACGAGAATCTCCTGTCTAAGTTGAAGTTCAAGCTGCAGGTGGACGAACTTGATGCCGACCTCATCGAAGACGTAAACATCGAGATGACACAGGCACGTGAAACCACAAGCATCTACTCCGACATTCTGGAGTCGACGATGGATACCTATTCGAGCATCATCAACAACAACATGAATACCACGATGCGTACCTTGACCAGTATCAGTATCGTCATGATGTTGCCTACGCTGATTTCCTCATTGTTCGGTATGAACTTAATCAACGGTATGGAAGACAGCCATTACGGATTTGCCATTGCCCTGGTTATCTCCGTGCTCGTTTCTGCACTTTCATGGGGCTTCCTCAGATACAAGCGCCTGCTCTAAGCATATACCACTCTGATATGCATTAAGTAGCCCGAAAGAGCACATAAAACGATGATTAGCAAGAAAAAGGCAATTATAAATACAAAAAAAATTAAAAAATCGAATATCATGGCAAGATATTCGATTTTTTTTTTTAAGTTTGCAACTTATTAATAATATAATTTTGTATGGGGTCGAATTGCAGATAAGCGACTACCGACCCAAGAAACTCGAATCATAAACTAAACAAAGTGACATGATGGACTCTCAAGAAAAAGCTCTGTTGCAACAGAGCACCCTGGAAGACCCTGCCAAGAAGGCTTATGCCACCAAGCAGGAAGTGCTCGAAAGAGTAAAGGAAATCGCTCATAGCAGCGAAAATCCAAACAAGGAGGAACTCGACCTACTCAAGACTACTTTCTACAAGATTCATCTCGCAGAAAGAGACGCACAGATGAAAGAGTATCTCGCAAAAGGCGGTGACCCAGAGAAGTATATCCTTCTACCGGATGACACCGAAGAAGCCTTCAAGGCTGAGATGCAACTCATCAAGGAGAAAAGAGCCAAGATCTTCCTGGCACAAGAAGAAGAAAAACAAGATAATCTCCGCAAAAAAGAGGAAATTATCGAAAAGATAAAGGCCATGACCACCTCACCGGAAGAGGCCAACAAATCATATCAGGACTTCAAGGCCCTGCAGCAGGAATGGAAGGAAATCAAGAACATCCCTGCAGACAAGGCAAACGAGGTATGGAAGAACTACCAGCTCTATGTAGAGCAGTTCTACGACATGCTCAAGTTGAACAGCGAAGCCCGCGAATATGACTTCAAGAAGAATCTTGAAGCCAAGACCAAACTCTGCGAGGCTGCAGAGAAACTCAATGAGGAAGAGGATGTTATTTCTGCCTTCCACCAGCTTCAGGACCTCCACCAGCAATATCGTGAGATTGGTCCTGTTGCCAAGGAGTTGAGAGAACAGATTTGGGAGCGTTTCAAGGCTGCCAGCACTGTTATCAACAAGAAGCACCAGCAGCACTTCGAAGACCTGCGTGCCAAGGAAGAGGAAAACCTCGCCAAGAAAACTGCCCTCTGCGAAAAGGTAGAGGCTGCCAACCAAGGAGAATACAAGACTGCTAAGGACTGGGAAAAGATTACCCAGGAAATCATAGAGATTCAGAAAGAGTGGCGCACTATCGGTTTTGCCCCTCAGAAGATGAACGTCAAGATTTTCGAGCGTTTCCGCATCGCCAACGATGAATTCTTCAACAAGAAGGCAGAATTCTTCAAAGGATTGAAAGATACCTACTCTGCCAATCTCGAAAAGAAACAGCAACTCGTAAACAAGGCAAAGGAACTGGCTGACAGTACTGACTGGAAGAAGACTGGCGACAAGCTCATCGCTCTTCAGAAAGAATGGAAGAAGGTGGGTACCGTACCTCACAAACAAGGCGAATTGCTCTGGAAGGAATTTCTGGATACCTGCAACAAGTTCTTCGAAGCCCGCAACAAGCAGAATGCCGGTTCACGCAGCGAGGAACATGCCAATCTGGACAAGAAGCGCAACATTATTGCCCAGCTCAAGGAACTTGTAGTTGCAGAGATTTCAGACAACGATTTCCAAAAGAAGCTCAAAGATCTTGCCAAGCAATACAGTGCAATCGGACACGTCCCTTTCAAAGAGAAAGACAAGGTCTACAAAGAGTATCATGAGGCTATCGATGCAGCCTACGAGAAACTTCACGCCACCAACGCAAAGCGCCACTTCGACAACTTCAAGAACAACTTGAAGAATGTTGCCAAGGAAGGCGGCAATGCACTCGGCAATGAGCGTGGTAAACTCTTGCGCCGCTACGACCAGTTGCGCAGCGAGATTACTACCTACGAGAACAACCTCGGTTTCTTCAATACGGCCAGCAAGAAGGGCAACAGCCTGGTAGAAGAAATGAACCGTAAGATTGAGAAACTCAAGGCTGACCTCGAAATGGTAAAGCAGAAAATCAAGGCTATTGATGCCGAGAAGAAATAAATACAATAAACCCCAGGGCGAAAGCCCTGGGGTTTATTGTTATGAATACTCCATAAAACAGAATTCCTATAAACAAAAAAAAACACCTTTCATTACTGAAAGATGCCTTACCGTATGAGTTGGGATACCCGGACTCGAACCAGGAATGACAGGACCAGAATCTGTAGTGTTACCATTACACCATATCCCAAACTTAAAATAGAACTTTTTGATTGTTGGGATACCCGGACTCGAACCAGGAATGACAGGACCAGAATCTGTAGTGTTACCATTACACCATATCCCAATATCAGCAAAAGAGATGTTCATTTCTCAATTGCGAGTGCAAAGGTACTAGTTTTTTTTGAACCTACAAAATTTTTCGGCACTTTTTTCTAAAAAAAGCGCAATTTCTTTAATTTTCCACATTTTTTTTGCCTTTTAAGTCGATTTTCCATTATAATAATGTATCTTTGCAGAAAAATAGAGAATATAAATTAAGTAAGAAAGAAAAGATAAATGAACACAGTTAAACAACTCGTAGAGACTATTAAAGAAGGTATACAAGAAAAGAAAGGTCAAGACATTGTTATCGCCGACCTGACAGAAATCGATGGAAGCATTGCCAAGTACTTCATCATCTGCCAGGGAGGAAGCCCTACTCAGGTTGAAGCTATCGCAGGTTCTGTGGGAGACATCGTGCGCAAGAATCTGAAAGAAAAACCTGTAAATGTAGCAGGTCTCGGCAACGACCAGTGGGTGGCAATGGACTTTGTCGACGTATTAGTACACATCTTCCTTCCGGAAGTACGTGCTTATTACGACCTCGAACATTTATGGGAGGATGCAAAGCTTACCCATATACCTAATCTCGACTAGTCAGTCTCTCCCATCCTACATGATGGATCAGACATTGTTTTTCGACTAAAAGTTATACATATAAAATAAAATGGAACAAAGCAATAATATGAAGCCTCGTGGCAATGGCGGACCAAAGATGCCACGATTTAATATGACCTGGCTTTTCACCATCTGCCTCATCACCATGATTATCCTCTTCTTTACAGGAGGAGGCGATGCGATTGGAGGCAGCGCTGCCAAGGAAGCCACATACACCCAGTTCAAACAGTATGTAGACAAGGGTTATGTGCTCAGTGTTGTGGCCAATAAAACAGAAAGCACCCTCAAAATATACATCAACCCGAAATATACGCGCGATGTATACAATATGCCGGCAAAGTCTGTAGGTCCTAACCCATACGTAAAAGTACAGTTCGGCTCGGTTGACGAAGTGGAACGCTATGCCAACCAGATGTTGAAGGAAAAGAAGATACGCTCCTTCAGCTACGACAACCAGAAGGATAACGACTTCTTAAGCACGCTCTTCAATCTGGCGCCTCTGCTCTTCTTCGTATTCTTCATCCTTTGGATGTCTGGAAGATTCAGCGGCGGTATGGGCAGCGGCGGTATGGGCGGCGGCATCTTCAGCGTGGGCAAAAGCAAAGCTAAGATGTACGAAAAGGGAAATGCCATCGGCATCACCTTTAAGGATGTGGCCGGACAGGAAGGTGCCAAGCAGGAAGTGAAGGAAATTGTAGACTTCCTGAAAAACCCACAAAAATATACCGATTTGGGTGGTAAGATTCCAAAGGGAGCCCTTCTCGTAGGCCCTCCGGGAACTGGTAAGACCCTCTTGGCTAAGGCTGTTGCCGGCGAGGCTGGCGTACCTTTCTTCTCCATGAGCGGTTCCGACTTCGTTGAAATGTTCGTAGGTGTAGGTGCCTCACGTGTACGCGACCTTTTCCGTCAGGCTAAAGAGAAATCACCTTGTATCATCTTTATCGATGAGATTGATGCTGTAGGCCGTGCCCGCAGCAAGAACCCAGCCATGGGTGGTAATGATGAGCGTGAAAACACCTTGAACGCTCTCCTTACAGAGATGGATGGTTTCGGCACCAACAGTGGTGTCATCATCCTTGCAGCTACCAACCGTGTAGACATGCTCGACAGCGCCTTGCTCCGTGCCGGACGTTTCGACCGCGAAATTCACGTAGATCTCCCTGGTTTGAACGAACGTAAGGCTATCTTCCTGGTTCATCTCAAACCTATCAAGATAGACGAAACTGTAGATGTTGATCTACTAGCCCGTCAGACTCCAGGGTTCTCGGGTGCAGATATTGCCAACGTTTGTAACGAGGCAGCCCTCATTGCTGCACGCCACGACAAGAAGGCTGTGTGCAAACAGGATTTCCTCGATGCAGTAGACCGTATTGTAGGCGGTCTGGAGAAGACGACTAAGGTGATGACAGCCGACGAGAAGCGTAGCATCGCTCTCCACGAAGCAGGCCACGCAACCATCTCATGGTTCTGCCAGTATGCCAACCCTCTCATCAAGGTTACCATCGTGCCTCGTGGTCAGGCTCTCGGTGCTGCATGGTATCTTCCAGAAGAGCGCCAGATAACCACAAAGGAACAGATGCTCGACGAGATGTGTTCATTAATGGGTGGACGTGCCGCAGAAGAACTCTTCACCGGTCATATTTCGTCAGGAGCCATGAACGACCTGGAGCGCGCCACAAAGAGTGCTTATGGTATGGTAGCTTATCTCGGTATGAGCAAGACGTTGCCAAACATCTGCTTTTACAACCGGAACGAATATGCATTCCAGCGTCCGTACTCTGAGTCTACAGCCCGCGAAATAGACCAGGAAGTTCTGAAGATTGTCAACGAGCAGTATACTCGTGCCAAGAACATTCTGATGGAGCACAAGGAAGGCCACAATGCCTTAGCAGAGCTCCTGATCAAGAAAGAGGTGATTATGGCAGAAGACGTAGAACATATCTTTGGCAAGCGCCCTTGGTTGAGCCGTTCGCAGGAAATCATGGAAGACGAACAGCCTAAGATTGACGATGACGCCGTAAAGGAACTTCCTGAAGTTCAGGCTGCCATCAAGGAGCATGAAGAGAACCAGAAGAAGAATGCTGATTCTGATGAGACTTCCAAGAAGGATGAAGGTTCGGAAGAAAACAAGAACGAATAAAACAAACCGATATGACTGACAAACAGAAGAATCTAGTGATAAGATCCATCACAGGCGTATTTTTCGTGATGTGCATGGTATCTTGCTTTCTCAATCCCAGGGCAATGGTTATCCTGTTCGCCCTCATTACAGGATTGAGCATCTGGGAGTATTGCGGATTAGTTAACCAGAAGGAGAATGTTACGGTAAACCGTTTCATCAGCACCGTGGCGGGTGTTTACTTCTTCCTTGCCGTGGCTGGTTTCCGCATGGGCATTGTGGGCAATTTCGTGGTTTTCGTACCTTATCTGCTCACCATCCTCTATCTCTTCATCAGCGAGCTGTATACAGGCAACAAAGATGCCATCAACGATTGGGCTTACACAATGCTCTCTCAGTTGTACATCGCCTTGCCTTTCTCGATGATCAATGTATTGAGTTTCGAGACATCAGCTTTCGATGGCCAGATACATTACGACATGCTGCTGCCTTTGAGTATTTTCATTTTCCTCTGGACCAATGATACCGGTGCCTATTGCAGCGGTTCGCTTTTCGGCAAGCATAAGCTCTTTCCTCGCATCAGTCCAGCAAAGAGTTGGGAAGGCAGCATAGGCGGAGGCATATTCGTACTGATAGCAGCAGGTATCATCGGCTATATTGCCAACGATGGCGAAGCCCATCGTCTCAGCATTCTCGGTTGGGAAGGTTTAGGTCTGGTTGTGGTATTCTTCGGCACATGGGGCGATCTGGTAGAAAGCCTCTTCAAGCGTACCCTCGGAGTAAAGGATAGCGGCAACATCCTGCCAGGACATGGAGGCATGCTCGACCGCTTCGACTCTTCGCTCATGGCGATACCGGCAGCAGTAATCTACCTATACACCATCCAGTTGTTTGGATAATACTTCTTTTATGAGATAAAGGCCAAACCTATAGTTTGGCCAAGCACAAAGAAAGGCAGGGATTCCTCAAAGAACCCCTGCCTTTTTTTTCATATCACCATAAAAAACGCAAGTAGCTCCGATGGATCACGTAAGTACTTGCGATGACCCATGAAAAAGCTATACACCTTTTTCCTGTTCTTCTTCAAAGCGTTCACCCTTCTGGGCTTCCTGCGCCTCATACTGTGCCTGGGCTGCACGCTGCTGAGCCTCACGTGCCTTAGCCTCAGCCGCCAGTCGGGCTTTTTCTGCTCTTATTCTTGCCAGTTCAGCCTCTTCTTCAGCTCGCTTCTGCGCCGCCAAAGCTTCCTCTTCGGCACGTTTCTTAGCAGCCTCGGCTTCAGCTATCGCCTTCTGGCGCGCACGTTCTGCAGCCTCAGCTGCAGCTTTGGCTTCAGCTTCAGCACGCTCACGAGCCATACGGAGAAGCATTTCCCTACGCTTAACCAGAAGATCAAACATGATGCCCGCAGCCTCATCCGGCGCAACCTTATCGCCTAACTGAGTTCGAACTTCCTGATATTCTGCCAACATCTTATCCCTGCCAGGTTCTCCCGGAAGAATCTGATAAAGTTCGTTGGCAATACCATCAACCGTAAAGCGGTCGGCAAGCATCTCCGGCACAATCTCCTTATTGGCGATAAGATTCACCAGCGAGATAAACTTCACCTTGATGATATGCTTGAAACCGAAACGGATGAGATGAGGTACAGGCGTTTCATAACATACCACCTGAGGCACATCGAAAAGAGCCGTCTCTAAAGTTGCAGTACCACTGGTAACAAGAGCTGCCGTAGCATGCGACAAGAGCGGATAAGTCTTGTTACGCACCAGTTTGACAGGTGTACCTTTGATAAACTTCTCATAGTAAGCATCGTCTATCGAAGGAGCACCGGCAAGCACCATCTGATAATCTTCAAAACGCTCAGCCACCTCAATCATCGCCGGCAGATTGTCTTTGATTTCCTGCAGACGGCTTCCTGCCAGCAAAGCGATAACAGGGCGATAAGTGTCAAGATTATTCTCCTGACAGAACTCCGTAAAACTCTGATGATATCCCGACCTGAACTCCCCTACTTCCTGAGCCGTAGGATTACCAACATAGTGAATAGGATAACGGTGCTTCTTTTCGAAGAACGGCACCTCGAATGGCAAGATTGAGAAGAGTTCAGCGATATCACGTTTAATGCTGCGGATCCGCCACTCCTTCCATGCCCATATCTTAGGAGAAATGTAATAATAGGCAGGGATATTGGTGTTCTTTTTCAAGAACTTAGCTATCTTGAGATTAAATCCCGGATAATCTACCAGTATCACTACATCCGGCTTCCATTTCACAATATCTTCCTTGCATCTCTTCATGTTCGAAAAGATGGTACCCAAATGTAGCAGTACAGGCACAAAACCCATATAAGCCAACTCCTTAAAATGCTTGACGCGAGTGCCACCTTCAGCAGCCATCAAATCACCGCCGAAGAAACGGAATTCAGCAAACTCGTCTATTTTTTTCAACGAGCGCATCAATCTGCTGGCATGCAAATCTCCACTAGCCTCGCCTACTATCAGGTAATACTTCATAATTCAAAATTCTTTAACCAATCATAATCCGTTACATCAATCTTAGTTGGGGTAATAGCGATGTAACCATGATTCACAGCCCACTGGTCGGTATCCGTTGCCTCCGGTTCGTCATTACGGTATTCACCCACCATCCAATAATAATCATATCCATGCGGATGAGTGCGATGATCCACCTCATTGATCCAGGAGCCATGAGTCATCCGGCAACCCTTGAAACCCTTGAACGGAGGCAAAGCCGGGAAGTTGACATTCAGACAGGTATATTCTGGCAATCCCTTCTCCAGCACCATCTTAACAACCTTCAGTACCCCATCGCGCAAAGGAGTAAGATCAGCATTTTCATCATAATTACAACTGCTGAAGGCTATGCTTGGAATATGCTGCATACAGCCCTCCTTAGCTACACCCATAGTTCCCGAATAATGATTATTCACGCTCGAATTGTCACCATGATTGATACCGCCGATAATCAGATCAGGCTTGCGATCTGCAAGAAACTGATCCAACGCCAGTTTCACACAGTCAACCGGTGTGCCGCTACATGACCAAACCTCAACATCATTCCCCATATTGTGGCGACGCTTCAGGCGCAAGGGAGTAGTAGCCGAGAAGGCACAGGCGAATCCCGAACGGGCACTTTCCGGTGCTACAACCAGCAGGTCGCACCAGTCTTTCAGAAAGCTCACCAGGGTCTTGATTCCATTGGCATGATAGCCATCATCATTCGAAATTAATACTAACGGTTTCTTATTTTCCATAAAAATATCTTTCTTTTTGGTGCAAAAGTACGAAAAAACCTTTAAAGATAGCGACTTTCTCACAATATTTTTGTATCTTTGCCGAAAATTTACTAAGAAAATGGGAAAAATCATCGCATTAGCTAACCAAAAAGGCGGTGTAGGAAAGACTACTACCACCATTAACTTGGCAGCATCGCTTGCCACGCTAGAGAAAACTGTACTCGTAGTGGACGCCGACCCACAGGCAAACGCTTCCAGTGGATTGGGCGTGGACATCAGCGAGGTAGACTGCTCGCTCTACGAATGCATCATCGACCATGCAGACGTGCGCGATGCCATCTACACCACCGACATTGATGGACTCGACATCATTCCTAGTCATATCGACCTGGTAGGTGCCGAGATAGAGATGCTGAATCTCAAAAATCGCGAAAAGGTGATTAAGACATTGCTGCAGCCTATCCGTGACGAATACGACTACATCCTGATAGACTGTTCGCCTTCGCTCGGCCTCATCACCGTCAATTCGTTGACGGCAGCCGACAGCGTCATCATCCCAGTCCAATGTGAATATTTCGCTCTTGAAGGTATCAGCAAATTACTCAACACCATCAAGATCATCAAGAGCAAGCTGAATCCGAAACTCGAGATAGAAGGTTTCCTGCTCACCATGTATGATAGTCGTCTACGCCTTGCCAACCAGATATACGACGAGGTGAAACGCCACTTCCAGGAATTGGTGTTCAAGACCGTAATCCAGCGCAACGTGAAGCTGAGCGAGAGTCCGAGCCATGGTCTCCCAGTTATCCTTTACGATGCAGAAAGCAATGGAGCCAAGAACCATCTGGCCTTGGCAAAGGAGATTATCAACAAGAATAGTTAAGATTTGGAAATTGAACCCTTTTAGAAAGTTCAATGTTCAAAATTAAAAGTAAAAAAATGGCAGTACACAAGAAATACAACAACGGTACAAAGAGCAACGCTTTAGGACGCGGACTCGATGCCCTCATCTCTACCGAGGGAGTGCGCACCCAGGGCAGCAGTACCATCAATGAAATTCCTCTCGACCAGATTGAGGCGAATCCCAATCAGCCACGCCGGGAGTTTGATGACGAAGCCCTACATGAGCTCGCCGAAAGCATCAAGGCCATAGGCATCATCCAGCCTATCACCTTAAGACAGGTTTCAGAAAACAGATTCCAGATTATCGCCGGTGAACGCCGCTGGCGCGCTTCACAACTTGCGGGGCTGACAGCTATCCCTGCATACATCCGCACCATCAGCGATGAGAACGTAATGGAAATGGCGCTCGTAGAGAATATCCAGCGCCAAGACCTCAACGCCATAGAAATAGCACTCGCCTACGAACACCTTCTGGAAAACGAGGGTATGACACAGGAGAAAATTTCAGAACGTGTGGGCAAGAGCCGTGCAGCTATCGCCAACTATCTGCGACTGCTCAAACTTCCTGCCCAGGTGCAGATGGCACTACAGAAGAAAGAAATCGACATGGGTCATTGCCGTGCCCTACTGGCCCTCGACTCACCTTCGCTGCAAATCAAGTTGTTCAAGGAGATACAGAAGAACGGCTACTCAGTAAGAAAGGTTGAAGAGATGGTACAGCGACTCAAGAGCGGAGAAGACATCGAGAGCGGTAAGAAAACCATCACGGCTAAGGCTCAGATGCCTGAGGAATTTACACAACTCAAAAACCGCCTGTCACAGTTTCTCAATACCAAAGTGCAGTTCACCTGCTCTGCTAAGGGCAAGGGAAAAATCAGCATTCCATTCGCCAACGAAGAGGAGCTGGAGCACATCATGAATGTTTTCGATCAGTTAAAGCAAGAATAAAAGTGAAACTCAGTATATCACAAATCTGTTTGGCAACCCTGCTGCTTCTGGCACCGATGGGCGCACAGGCACAGAAGTCGAAACAAAAAAAACAAGTGACCGATGTGCCAACCATTGCATCAGCCGACTCGGCAAAAATAGCCATCGACTCGATGCTTACCGCACAAGACAGCAGCAAACTGGCAAGCCTCACCCAACCAGCAAAGCCTGTACGCAAAAAGCGCAACTGGGCAACTTGGCGACCTGATACCAAGCGTGCCATGTGGTTGGCACTTGTATTACCTGGTGCCGGACAGATATACAATCGCAAATATTGGAAACTGCCTTTCATCTATGGCGGTTTCGTAGGCTGTACATACGCCATCACCTGGAACAACCAGATGTATCACGACTATTCGCAAGCCTACATGGATATTATGGACGATGACCCAAACACCCAGAGCTACAATCAGTTTCTGCACTTGGGCGCCCAGATCAACGAATCGAACATAGAACGCTATAAGGAAATCTTCCGCAAGCGAAAAGATAAATATCGCCGTTGGAGAGACTTGGGAACCTTCGTCATGATAGGCATCTATGCCTTCTCTGTGATTGATGCCTACGTAGATGCATCGCTCTCGGAATTTGACATCTCCGATGATCTCTCGCTCAGAATAGAGCCTACCATGCTGAATAACGGCAACAAGACTGCCAATCCGCTGCGGTCTGGAAGCCTCGGCGTAAGTTGCTCACTCACATTTTAATGCGTGAGGAGTTAGAATACACCTATATATATTATAACGCAAAATAGAAATTAGAAACATAGACGAGATAAAACATCAATATGAAGAAAATACTAGTCATGGCAGCAGCGATGCTGTTCAGCTTACAAGGCATTCATGCCCAAACCGACGTTACAGAAGAAACAGATAACGATGATATCATCACCGTTACCGACAAAGACGGAAAGCAGGAGGAAATCGAAGTACCTGAGGGAATGGAAGATAACCTCGACAGCCTGCTCCACCTTTACAATGCACAGACTTACATGATGGCAGATACAACCTGCAAATACCGCGATGTAAACCCTGTCTTCGAGAAGGAAGTGTATATCGACCGTCTGAAGAGAATGCCTACCATCATCGAAATGCCATACAATGAGGTAGTACAGAAATTCATAGACCGATACAGCGGCAAACTACGCCGTTCGGTAAGTTTTATGTTGGGAGCAAGTAACTTCTACATGCCTATTTTCGAAGAGGCATTAGAGGCTTACAACCTGCCACTGGAATTGAAATATCTGCCAGTTATTGAATCGGCACTCAACCCTAAAGCTGTATCACGCGTTGGTGCCACAGGTTTATGGCAGTTTATGCTGCCTACCGGCAAGCGATATGGACTGGAAGTAAACTCACTCATCGATGAACGCCGCGACCCGGTAAAAGCATCCTATGCAGCCGCTCACTATCTGAGCGACCTGTACAAAATATTCGACGATTGGAGTCTCGTGATTGCAGCTTACAACTGCGGTCCAACCAATATCAACAAGGCCATCCATCGTGCAAAAGGCAACGCCGACTACTGGAACATCTATCCATATCTGCCAAAGGAAACACGTGGATATGTACCAGCTTTCATCGCTGCCAACTACATCATGAACTACTACTGCGATCATAACATCTGCCCTATGGTAAGCGAACTGCCAGTAAAGACAGACACTATCGTAGTATCAAAAGATATCCACCTGGAGCAGATTTCCAAAGTGCTGAACATCAACATCGAGCACCTGCGCAATCTGAATCCACAGTATCGTCATGATATCATCAACGGATTGAACCATCCGATGGTATTACGTCTTCCATCTACCCTCATCGGTAGTTTCATCGACCAGCAGGACAGCATCTGTGCTTACAGAGCCGATGAACTCTTCCTGAAGCGCGCTACAGTAGATGTCAACGATGCACAGCCTACCTATAGCCGCCCACGAAGCAGCTACAGTCGCCACAGCGCTTCTTCACGCAGCAAGAAGAGCAGCAAGCGAGGCAGAAACAGAAAACAAGGCAACAAGAGTGTAACCATCAAGAATGGTGATACCCTTTCTGAAATAGCAGCACGCCACGGAACAACCGTTAAGAAACTGCGCAAACTGAACGGCATCAAGGGTAACAGTATCCGTGCCGGAAAGAAAATCAAAGTGAAATAAAAGAACTACGTCCGCTGTAGTTTTTTTTCAGTCTAATTAAGAACATTATTTATTGGAGGGACCCACTATGGATGACCAGAACTTGAAAGACCTCGAAAGAGAGCAGGCTGATAACCAGTTGATTGGCGATGCCTTTCAACACCTGCTTGACACCTACCTGAGTTCGCGACACCGCAAGAAGGTAGATATAGTGACCAAGGCATTCAACTTCGCCCGACAGGCGCACAAAGGTGTGCGCCGCCTTTCGGGCGAACCATATATCATGCACCCTATCGCCGTGGCTCAGATAGCCTGCGAGGAGATGGGGCTCGGCTCAACGAGTATCTGTGCCGCACTGCTTCATGATGTGGTAGAAGATACCGACTACACAGTAGAAGATATCTCAAACATCTTTGGAGCCAAGGTGGCACAAATCGTTGATGGACTCACCAAGATCAGTGGTGGAATCTTCGGCGATAAGGCATCAGCACAGGCAGAAAACTTCAAAAAACTGTTGCTCACTATGAGCGACGACATCCGTGTTATCCTTATCAAGATTTGCGACCGCCTGCACAACATGCGCACGCTGGAATCGCAACCGGCCAACAAACAATACAAGATTGCGGGCGAAACCTTGTATATTTATGCACCTCTCGCCAACCGATTGGGCTTGAACAAAATCAAGACCGAACTCGAAGACCTCAGCTTCCGCTACGACCATCCACAGGAGTATGCCAATATTGAGCATAAACTTGCCGATACCGAATCGCAGCGCGATACCCTCTTCGAGAGTTTTACTGCACCTATCCGCGAAGAACTCGACAAGTTAGGCGTAGAATACAAAATCAAAGCACGCGTGAAGAGCCCTTATTCTATTTGGAACAAGATGCAGAACAAGCACGTTACCTTCGATGAAATTTACGACATTCTTGCTGTGCGCATCATCTTTACGCCAAAGGTGAGAGCAAACGAAGTAAACGAATGCTTCAATATCTACGTAGCCATCAGCAAAATCTACAAGAGTCATCCTGACCGTCTGCGCGACTGGTTGAACCATCCGAAAGCAAACGGTTATCAGGCACTCCACGTTACCCTGATGAGTAAGCAGGGAAGATGGATAGAAGTGCAGATCCGTTCCGACCGTATGGACGAGGTAGCAGAAAAGGGATTTGCTGCCCACTGGAAATACAAAGAAGGAAACGAAGGTGAATATACAGAAGATGAGAACGAGCTGAACGACTGGCTCAGCACCATCAAGGAGATTCTGGACGATCCGCAGCCGGATGCCATGGACTTCCTCGATGCCATCAAGCTGAACCTCTATGCTTCAGAAATCTTCGTCTTCACACCAAAGGGAGAAATCAAGACGATGCCGGCAGGCTGTACTGCCCTCGACTTCGCCTTCCAGATTCATACCTTCCTGGGCAGCCACTGCATTGGAGCCAAGGTAAACCATAAGCTGGTTCCGCTGAGCCATAAGCTGCAAAGTGGCGACCAGGTTGAGATTCTTACTTCCAAGAGCCAGCATGTACAGGAAGAATGGGTCAACTTCGTCAGTTCGGCCAAGGCAAAGAGCAAGATTCTTGCCATCCTGCGCCGCGATTCACGAGAGGTTCAGAAGAAGGGAGAAAACATACTCACCGAATGGCTCAAGAAGAACAGCATCGAGATGAGTGCGTCGGTGGTAGACCGCCTATGCGATTTTCATAATATCCAGAAGCCTGAAACCCTCTTCCAGTCATTGGGAGACCATCAGATTATCCTGGGCGATAAAGACTTCGATGAGTTGCAGGGCAAGCCTAAGAAACAGCAGGCCAGCAGCTGGCGCAATTATATCCCATTCCTGGGCAAGAGCAAGGAGAAGGCTCCAGAAAAAGGCATCGTAAAACCTCAGGATCTTTTCGTGGTGGGCAAAGACTTCAACAAGAAGAAGCCACTCATCCTGACCGAGGAGAATATCAACCAGTTTATCTTCCCTAGCTGCTGCCATGCGATTCCTGGCGATGACGTTATGGGCTTTATCGACAACAAGAACCGCATCGAAATACATAAGCGCTCTTGCAGCATAGCAGCCAAACTGAAGTCCAGTTTCGGCAACCGCATCGTAGATGCCAAATGGGATATGCACAAGCAGATACTCTTCGATGCTACCATCGAAATCAAGGGTATCGATCGTAAGGGCATGCTGCTGGATGTAAGTAAGGTGATTAGCGACCAGTTGGGTATCAATATCCACAAGATAACAATCAGTAGTGATAACGGCATCTTCGACGGAACAATCGAACTCCGTATTCACGACCGCGAAGAAGTCAAAACCATTATGAATCAACTCCGAAATATTGATGATCTGCAGGAAGTACAGAGAATCCTATAAGTTAGGAGTTTATGATAATAAAGAAAAGATAAATAATAGAGAATCGCCGGATTTTAAACCTGGCGATTCTCTATGAAATCATACAGATTTCAACATCTTATAAAACAGATTCAAAACAACAAGCTTAAAAACAATATGAAAAAATTATTCTTATCATTTTTAATGATGTTGACCCTGTTGCCTCTGGCAGCAGCCAACAAGTATGACAACCCAGATACCCTGGTAGTATCCCGTGACGGAACAGGCGAATTCCGCACCATCGACGAGGCCATCGAAGTGTGCCGCGCCTTCATGGACTACACCAAGGTAATCTATGTAAAGAAGGGAGTTTACAAGGAGAAGCTCATCATCCCAACCTGGCTCACCAACATCACCATCTGCGGTGAAGACCGTGACCAGACTATCATCACCTGGGATGACCACGCCAACATCCTGATGCCTATCGGCGGTCTTGACTCCGAGGCAGCAGCCAAAGGCAAGAAGATGGGCACCTTCCGCACTTACACCCTCAAGGTGCAGGGCAACTATATCACGCTGAAGAATATCACTATCGAGAACAATGCCGCCAAACTGGGACAGGCAGTGGCTCTCCACATCGAAGGCGACCATATTCTGGTACAGAACTGCCGACTCTTGGGAAATCAGGACACCGTATATACAGGCAGAGCAGGCTCTCGCATCGCCTTCTACGACTGCTACATCGAGGGTACCACCGATTTCATCTTCGGTCCTAGTCTGGCATGGTTTGAGAATTGTGAGATTCACAGCAAGGCCGACAGCTACATTACAGCCGCATCAAGCCCAGCCGGTCAGAAATACGGCTATGTGTTCAACAAGTGCAGATTAACAGCAGCCGATGGTGTAAAGAAAGTATATCTGGGTCGTCCTTGGCGTCCGTTCGCCAAGACTCTCTTCATGAATTGCGAGATGGGCAGCCACATCCGTCCTGAGGGTTGGCACAACTGGAACAACTCTAAGAACGAAGAAACGACAGAATATAGCGAGTACAAGAACCATGGTCCAGGTGCCGCCACCAAGGGCAGAGTAGCCTGGAGCCATCAGCTGAGCAAGAAAGAAGCTGCTAAAGTTACCATCAAGAATGTCTTCGGCGAAGAAGCGTGGTAACCCACCATCCCCTAACCTTTCAACTAATCATAAAGTTCAAAGCTCAAAGTTCAAAGCTCAAAGTCTTAAACCAGTCCATCGAGCTGCTTTTTGAGTTCTTTGAGCTGGTCTCTTACAGAAATAAGGGTGTCGAGAACTTCAGAAGATTTCTCGGCACCCGTTCTGTTTTGGTTCAGATACTTACGGGCAGCCGCAATCTTCAATCCCTTCACCTTGATAAGGTTGTAGATGAGCCTTACCTGCTCAATATCCTTATCGGTATACTGGCGCACTTTGTTGCCAGCAACCTTCGGTTTGAGAAAAGGAAACTCCTTTTCCCAATATCTCAACGTAGAGTCGTTTAGACCAAACATTTCACCTACTTCCTTGATAGAATAGTACAATTTCGTTGTTTTATCTGGAATTATTGCCATTTTTTCCGTCTTTAATTTCAAAAATAATTAATTTAGTTGCAAAATTAAACAATTCTTCTTATCTTTGCAAAGATTTTCGGAAGAAAATGCCCTAAAGGGCAAAAATATTTTCTGAGAGGACTCTCAATCCCCTCTCCAAAACAGGAAAAAGAAATTAAAGATAAATATAAAAAAGATATGATGACAGCTAATGAAGTGCGCGAATCCTTCAAGAAATTCTTCGAAGGTAAAGGCCACAAGATTGTTCCATCAGCACCTATGGTTATCAAGGATGACCCAACGCTGATGTTTACAAACGCTGGTATGAACCAGTGGAAAGACATCATCCTCGGTACAAAAGACCCAGGCAAGGATGTTCGTCGTGTTGATACTCAGAAATGTCTCCGTGTAAGCGGTAAGCACAACGACCTCGAAGAGGTGGGTCACGATACTTACCACCACACCATGTTCGAGATGCTCGGTAACTGGAGCTTCGGTGACTACTTTAAGGAGGGTGCCATTGATTTGGCATGGGAGTATCTTACTGAAGTTTTGAAGCTCAACCCTGCCGATCTCTATGTTACCGTATTCGAGGGTAGCAAGGAGGAAGGTCTGGAACGCGACAACGAGGCTGCAGGTTACTGGGCTAAGCACGTGCCAGCCGACCACATCATCAACGGTAACAAGCACGACAACTTCTGGGAGATGGGCGAAACAGGTCCTTGCGGTCCTTGCTCAGAGATTCACGTGGATTCTCGTACTCCAGAGGAGAAGGCTCAGGTGCCAGGCCGTGAGTTGGTAAACAAGGATAACCCTCAGGTCATCGAAATCTGGAACATCGTGTTCATGCAGTACAACCGCAAGGCTGATGGTTCTCTCGAACCTCTCCCAATGCACGTTATCGATACAGGTATGGGCTTCGAGCGCTTGGTTCGCATGTTGCAGGACAAGCACTCTAACTATGATACAGATATCTTCCAGCCAATCATCAAGGAAATCGAGGCTATCTCTGGCAAGAAGTATGGCTTCACTACTCCTACTGGTGAGAATGGTGAGGGTAAGGATGAGCAGGAGAAGATTGACATCGCTATGCGTGTCTGCGCCGACCACCTCCGTGCCGTAGCCTTCTCTATCGCCGATGGTCAGTTGCCAAGCAACGCCAAGGCTGGTTACGTAATCCGACGCATCTTGCGCCGTGCCGTACGTTACGCTTACACATTCCTCGGCCAGAAGCAGGCATTCATGTACAAGCTCGTCAATGTATTGGTAGAGCAGATGGGTGCAGCCTTCCCAGAGTTGCCAGCTCAGCAGGAGCTCATCACCCGCGTGATGAAAGAGGAAGAGGATTCATTCCTCCGCACCTTGGAGAAGGGTATCAACCTCCTCAATGGCGATATGGACGAGCTCAAGGCTCATGGCGAGACTCAGCTTGATGGCGAAAGCGCATTCCGCCTCTTCGATACATACGGTTTCCCTCTCGACCTGACAGAGCTCATCTGCCGTGAGAATGGTTACACCGTAGATGCTGCAGGCTTCGACGAGGAGATGAAGAAGCAGAAAGAGCGTGCCCGCAATGCTGCTGCCGTAGAGAACGGCGACTGGGAGGTTTTGAAGGAAGGCGACCAGAACTTCGTAGGTTACGACTATACAGAATATGAGTGCCACATCCTGCGCTACCGCAAGGTGACTCAGAAGAAGAACTCTTTCTATGAATTGGTACTCGACAACACTCCATTCTATGGTGAGATGGGTGGACAGGTTGGCGACAAGGGTGTACTCGTTAGCGAGAATGAGACCATCCAGGTTATCGACACCAAGCGCGAGAACAACCAGAGTATCCACATCGTAAAGGAGTTGCCAAAGGATGTAAACGCTGATTTCATGGCTTGCGTAGATATCGAGAACCGCGAGGGAAGTGCAGCCAACCATACAGCTACCCACTTGCTCGACTACTGCCTGAAGCAGGTTTTGGGCGAGCACGTAGAGCAGAAGGGTTCTTATGTAGATAAGGACACCTTGCGTTTCGACTTCTCTCACTTCCAGAAGGTAACTGATGAGGAGCTCCGCAAGGTAGAGCACATGGTAAACGAGATGATCCGTGCCGACTATCCATTGGATGAGCACCGCGATACTCCTATCGAGGAGGCTAAGGAGCTTGGCGCTATCGCCCTCTTCGGCGAGAAGTATGGCGACAAGGTTCGTGTGGTTCGCTTCGGTCCATCTGCTGAGTTCTGTGGTGGTATTCATGCCAAGAGCACAGGTAAGATTGGTTTCTTCAAGATTATCTCTGAGAGCAGCGTAGCAGCCGGCATCCGCCGTATCGAGGCTTTGACAGGCAAGGCTTGCGAGGAGGCTATCTACGGCTTACAGGATACCATCGTAGCCTTGAAGGGTTTGTTCAACAACGCCAAGGATCTCGAAGGTGTCATCAGAAAGTACATCGACGAGCACGATGCCTTGAAGAAGGATGTTGAGAAGTTCCAGGCTCAGGCTGTAGAGCGTGCCAAGGATAAGCTTGTAGAGAATGCAAAAGAAATCAATGGTGTGAAGGTTGTTACAGCCGTATTGCCAATGGAGCCAGCAGCTGCCAAGGATTTGGTATTCAAGGTTCGTGAGGCATTGCCAGAGAACATGATCTGCGTGGTAGGTTCTGTTTATAACGACAAGCCTATGCTCAGCGTAATGTTCAGCGATGATATGGTTAAGGATCACGGTTTGAACGCAGGTAAGATGATTCGCGAAGCTGCCAAGTTGATTCAGGGCGGCGGTGGCGGTCAGCCTCACTATGCTCAGGCTGGCGGTAAGAACAAGGACGGCTTGAGCGCTGCAGTAGATAAAGTTGTAGAGTTGGCTCAGCTGTAATCAGCTTCCACAAATGAATATATGATAGAGTTATCTTAACTCTTATATATAATAAGGTATAAAGGGTTGCAATCCATCTTTTCGAGGATTACAACCCTTTTTCTGTAAAATGCTGCGTATGATTTCAATATTTTTGCTACCTTTGCACCCAAATTTAAATATATATTCAATATGGCTATTATAAAGACAGTAGAGGGAAAGACTCCTCAATGGGGAAAGAATTGTTTTATCGCTGAGAATGCCGTACTGACCGGTGACTGTATTCTTGGTGATGACTGCAGCATCTGGTATAGTGCGGTATTGCGCTCTGACGTGGATGCCATCAGATGTGGAAACAGAGTGAATGTACAGGATTGCGCCTGCATTCATCAGACTGGTACGATGCCTTGCATCTTGGAGGATGATGTATCTGTGGGACATGGGGCCATCGTCCACGGAGCCACAGTCAGAAAAGGCGCTCTCATCGGTATGAATGCCACTGTGCTTGACAAGGCTGACATTGGAGAAGGAGCTATCATTGCTGCAGGTGCTGTAGTTACCCATGGCACCAAAGTTCCTGCACATGAGATTTGGGCGGGTATTCCAGCCAGGAAAGTAAAGGTCTGCGCTCCCGGACAAGCCGAGGAGTTTGCCAAGCATTATTCCGGCTACATCAAAGACTGGTATCTTAAGGAAGATAAATAATCACTTTATGATTATCATAAAATGAGAATAAAACGTCATTTTTTATCTTTTATAGAAGATAAAAGCAAAATATTTAGGATTTTCATCCATTATAAAAGATAAAAATCGTATATTTGCAGAAAATTTCATTTATAAATGATAAAAATATGGCAACTATTATTCGTCAATCATATATCGACAAGATAGAAAGGTATCTTGGAAAGGAGACCATCATCGTATTAGTAGGTCAACGTCGTGTAGGTAAAAGCTGCATGATGAAAATGATTCGTGACCGCAAGAAGGCAGATGACTGCAACAATATCATCTTTATAGATAAGGAGAAAAGAGAGTTTGACAACATTCAGACCTATCAGGATCTCAACGACTATATCGGAGAGCACTTTTTATCCGATAAACATAACTATATCCTTATCGATGAGATACAAGACATCAGGGAATTTGAACGCTCCATCCGAAGTTATCGCACAGAACCCAACACCGACATTATCATCACAGGTAGCAATGCTCGCATGCTGAGCAATGAACTGAGCACACTCATCGGTGGCAGATATAAGGAAATCTATATCCAATCGCTGAGCTATAACGAGTTTCTGGAATTTCATCAACTATCAGATAATGACGAAGCACTTGCTCTGTACATTCAGTATGGTGGTCTGCCTGGTCTGGCAAAGATAGGTCTTGAAGAGGATGATGCACGTGAATATCAAATGGATATTTACCATACCGTCTTACTTAAGGATGTCATTATGCGCAACCAGATAAGAAACGTGCCATTCTTAGAGAATTTAGTACGTTTTCTCGCAGACAACACCGGTAAGTTGATTTCCGCCAACAGTATCGCCAAATATATGAAATCACAAGGCGAATCTATAACGTCCACGGCTATCATCAATTACATTTCCTTCCTTTGTGAAGCCTATATCCTACACAAGGTGAACCGCTATGACATCCACGGCAAACGTATCTTTGAAACCAACGATAAGTTTTATTTTGAAGACAACGGCATTAGAAATGCCATTGCCGGGGGAACACGTGAAGGAGACATCGAGAAAGTGATAGAGAATATCATCTATCAGAACCTCATACGCTTGGGCTATCAAGTTTATGTAGGCCAACTGCAAGCTGGAGAAATCGACTTTGTTTGTACCAAGCCAGGAGGCGAACGCATCTACGTGCAAGCTTCCTATATCATAGCCGACGATGCAACCAGAGAGCGTGAGTTTGGCAATCTCCGTGCCATCAAGGACAACTACCCGAAGTACGTTATCTCCATGACCCCTCTGCTCACCAAAAATGATGATGACGGCATCACGCACCTGCATCTTCGCAAATTCCTGACAGAAGGAATATAAAAACGATAGAGCAAAACTATTACATAGCCATTGCCATAACCTTCGGGGCACTCTCAACGGTAATCAATTGCGCACACAGTGTATTCGCATTTTGAACCCCCAAAAATCCTTAATGACCGAAAATGACCGTGACCTTAATGACCGGAATTCTCGGTAGAACGAAAACGACCGCTCTCCTCGTATTGAAGTGAGCGGTCGTTTTTCATTTATGATTGAGTCTGCTTATTATAATAAGGTAGACTCCATGTTCTTTATCCCATGCAGCTCGTTACTCCGAGCGTAGTAGCGATAGCGGTCAGTATGCTGATGGCTATCTGAAGAATTGTTTTCCAAGTGTTCGCTTTCATTTTTTTGAATGTTGAATGTTGAGTGTTGAATGTTGAATTTTTGGGGGCGGATAGGCTGGGCTAGGGGCTAGCACCCTAGCCAGTCTATCCTTGGGCTATTCAAGGCCGTCGCCAGTATCGTCCTTGCCGGTAGTGCCGCCTGATTCAGAGCCTTGGCCTTCGCTGCCGGTCTGACCGGTGTTTGAACCACCTGGGGTAGAATCGCCGGGTGTATTATCCTGAGTGGTTGGCGCGTTGAGGTCAACGTTGGTCTTACCCTCCTTAATCGCCTTGATAACGG
>OKSC01000622.1_pt1 | contig 40653 bp, 38 predicted proteins | sample 1601161 | NCBI WGS metagenome assembly OKSC01 (sample SAMEA3541552, study PRJEB24748) | human gut metagenome | biome: human gut; feature: human-associated habitat; material: faeces | place: China | collected 2012 | reverse complement strand
TCCAGACCGGTGAAGTACATGAGCACCACGGCAAACAGCACCGACAGCGACCCGGCCCGCGGCTTTCCCGTAAGCGCCCGTCCGCCTTATACCTCCGGTCCGGGCATGCCCGGACCCTACCGTGCGGCATCTTTCAAAACTCCCTCTTGTTTTTTTTGTCAAAACACGGTATTCTATAATAAGTATATTATGCCTTTCAAAAGGAGCGACCTATGAAACTCATCACCTTTACCGTGCCGTGCTACAACTCGGCTGCCTATATGGATCACTGCATCGAGAGCCTGCTCACCGCGGGGGAGGACGCCGAGATCATCCTTGTGGATGACGGCTCCAAGGACGACACCGGCAAAATTGCCGACGCCTACGCCGAAAAGTACCCCACCATCGTCCGCGTCATTCATCAGGAGAACGGCGGCCACGGCGAGGGCGTCAACCAGGGCATCCGCAATGCCACCGGCGTCTACTTCAAGGTCGTCGACTCCGACGACTGGCTCGACACCGATGCCCTGCAGCAGGTCCTGGCCGAGCTGCGCGCCCACCTCAACGACGAGCAGCCGCTTGATTTGATGATGGCCAACTATGTCTATGAGCATGTGGCCGACAACACCCAGAATGTCGTGGACTACAAGGGTATCCTGCCCGAAGGCCGCGTTTTCACTTGGAAGGAGATCGGCAAGTTTCCGCCGAGCAAAAACATCCTGATGCACTCGGTCATCTACCGCACCGAGATCCTGCGCGCCTGCGGCATGGAGCTGCCCAAGCACACCTTCTATGTTGACAACATCTTTGTCTACCAGCCGCTGCCGCAGGTCAAAACCATCTACTACATGAACCTTAACCTCTACCGCTACTTCATCGGGCGCGAGGATCAGAGCGTCAATGAGGCCAACATGATCAAGCGCGTTGACCAGCAGCTGCGCGTCACCCGCATTATGATGAACGCGGTCGATGTCTACGCCCTGCCGCCGGAGCAGGCCAAGCTGCGTGCCTACATGCTGAACTATTTCTCGATGATGATGGCGATCTCCAGCATCTTCCTGACGCTGGACGGCAGCAAAGAGGCACTGGCCAAGCGCCGCCAGCTGTGGGATGACCTCAAGGCGCACGACGGCCACCTCTACCGCCGCTGCCGCTTCTCGGTGGCGGAGGGCTGCAACCTGCCCGGCTGGCTGGGCAGCAAGATCAGCATCGGCGGCTACCGCATCGCCCAGAAGCTCTTCAAGTTCAATTAAGGAAGTTTTATGCGTAATTACGATGTTATTTTGTTCGATTTGGACGGCACACTCACCGACTCCGCGCCGGGCATTTTAAACTCGGTGCGTTACGCCTGCCGCAAGCTGGGACTGCCTATCCCCGGCGAGGAAACGCTGCGCCGCTTTCTCGGCCCGCCGCTTATCGCCTCCTTCCGGGAGCTGATGGGGCTGGACGCCGCCGGCGCAGACCGCGCCGTCAGCGCCTTTCGGGAGTATTTCCCCACGAAGGGCCTGTTTGAGAACGAGGTCTACCCGGGCGTCCCGGCCCTGCTGGCCGATCTGAAGGCTGCCGGGAAAACCGTCATCCTCGCGACGAGCAAGCCCGAGGCGTTCGCCAGGCGCATCATGGAGCACTTCGATTTAGCGCAGTACTGCGATTTCATCTGCGGTGCCACGCTCGATGAGACCCGCACCGACAAGGCCGAGGTCATTGCCTACGCACTGGAAACTGCGGGCATCACCGACAAGACCGGTCTTGTCATGGTCGGTGACCGCGAGCATGATGTGCTGGGTGCCAAAAAGAACGGCCTGCCCTGCATCGGTGCTGTCTACGGCTACGGCACAGCCGGGGAGCTGACCGCCGCCGGGGCCGCCGCTCTGGCCGAGACGGTGGATGAGCTGCACAAGCTGCTGCTGGGATAAGGCAAATGGGAGACAGCCTGCGCTGCCTCCCGTTTTTTATTGGTCTCGGTCGTTGTAATAGAGATACCACCCGCGGAAGCCGTATCCGATGCCGAGAGCGCCCAGCACCAGCAGCATAGCCGCCTTGTCGGGCCAAAGCGGCATATTCCGGGTGCAGACCCAGACCACCGCCAATGCAAGGCATACAAGCATCGGCAGGCCGTAGTGCAGCAATCTCTGCACCCGCAGCCGCTTCGGGTCACTCTCCACCGCCAGCGCCGATGGATCGCACACCTCGCACCGCACCCGCAGGATTGGGATATTGCGCACATGACTCGAATACCGCACGGCCCTGTACTCGATGCCGTCCAGCATAAACCGCGGCGTCATGCCCTCGTGGGTGATGACGATCTCCTCGCCGCAGTTCGCCGCCCAGGCCAACAGCTCGGCGGTAAACTCCTGCGGGGTTGCAATGGCGGTGTCCGGCGTAAAGGTAAACTGCCGCTTATGCTCGGCTGCCGCCATTTTGCGGTAGTCCTGCACCCAGCCGGTAAACCAGCCGCCCGCCGGGGCAGGGGAGTCCATCCGCTCAAGGCAGCTGTCCACATCCAGCTCTGCCGCCGTTTGGTCGCCGGCGGCCAGCTCCGTGCAGAAGGCTGCGGCTGCCGCCAGCTTTTGCTGCTCGGCCTCCAGCCGCTGCCGCTGGCGTTCGGCAGCCTCGGCCAGCGGCAGGGTGCCGTTCAGCACAGTGCCGATCTCCTCGACCGGCATATCCAGTGTGCGCAGCATCCGAATCAACTTCAGGGCGCGCACATCCGCCTGCGAATAGATGCGATACTCATTTTCAGGGTTGCGGGCAGGGGTCAGCAGCCCGGCCTGCTCATAATAGCGGATATTGCGGGCGGACACGCCCGATTGCTCCGCTGCCTGCTTGATGTTCATAACATCACGCTCCTTTCGCTCTCACCTTACACCCTGCACCCACTGGAAGGTCAATACTTTTTCATAAAATAACCATACCATATTTGTAAAATTTGTGCTATACTGTTTTCATATATCAGTGTAAAAGAGGGAATATATCATGTACAAACCCGGTGACGATAAATTGGAAGTCCGCGAGCTGCTTGTCAAGGCGTTCGCCAGCGCGTGGGAGGCCGGCGACAAAGCCGTTGACCGCGACACCTACATCAATTCCAGCATCAATGTGATCGACTCTCTGCAGGTCGGCCCCGAGATGATCTACGGCGAGGAGGGCCAGGGCCTGCTGGACGATGAGCTTGACCATCTGCCCGATATGCTGCGTGCCGACGGTGCGTGGGTCTACTACGCCGTGCCCGCAGAGAACTACTTCATCCTGACCTGGATGGAGGATGCCGAAAAGGCCGCCGCCAAGGTCAACTCCCTGAAGGACGAGGATGACAGCCTGGCCTGCATCGTTGACCTGACGCAGGAGTGGACCCGCGCCGCAGAATAACCGCCGGAAACGCCGCGAGAGGGGAGGGGAACGCATGAGCCGCGATACGATACGTCTGCCGCACGACGCCTACCGACTGCTGCAGACGCTGCGTGCTGCCGGGCACAGTGCCTACGTGGTGGGCGGCTGCGTGCGCGACAGCCTGCTGGGTCGTCTGCCCGGCGACTGGGACATCTGCACCTCCGCCCGGCCCGACGAGATGAAGGCGCTGTTCCACGACCAGCGCCTGATCCTGACCGGCGAAAAGCACGGCACGGTGGCCGTCATTCTGCACGGAAAGCCGTATGAGATGACGACCTACCGTCTGGACGGCAGCTACCGCGACCACCGCCACCCCGAAAACGTACAGTTTGTGGACGACCTGGCCGCCGACCTGGCACGGCGGGATTTCACGATCAACGCCATGGCCTACGCCCCCGGCGAGGGAGTCATCGACCTGTACGGCGGGCGCAGCGATCTGGCCGCCGGTATCGTGCGGTGTGTCGGCACACCCGCCGACCGCTTTGCCGAGGATGCGCTGCGCATCCTGCGGGCGCTGCGGTTCAGCGCAAAGCTCGGCTTTGCGCTGGACCCCGCCACCGAAGCCGCCGCGCTGGCCGCGCGCGACACGCTGCGCACTGTCAGCGCCGAGCGGCTCTACACCGAGCTGGACGGCCTGCTGCTCAGCCCCGGCGCGGGGCAGACGCTGGCGCAGTACGGCGAGATTTTAAGCGGCGCTGTGCCGGAGATCCTGCCCTGCATCGGCTGCACCCAGCCCGGAAAATGGCATTGCTACGACGTCTGGCAGCATTCTGCCGCCGCCGTGGGCGCACTGGACCTGCGCGGGCAGGACACCCGCGGCGTGCGGGTGCTGTGCTGGGCCACGTTTTTGCATGACATTGCCAAGCCGCTCTGCCGCAGCGTCGGGCCGGACGGGGCTGCGCATTTCAAAGGCCACAACCAGCGCGGTGCGCAGCTGGCGCGGGTCATCCTTCGCCGTCTGAAGGCCCCCGCCTACCTTGTGGACGGCGCGGTGGGGCTGATCGCCGTGCACGACGCACCGCTGCCCGCCGACGATGTGGGCATTTTAAAGCTGCTGAACCGCAGCGGTGCGATCTTTCTGCGCCGTCTTTGTGCGCTGAAATACGCCGACCTTGACGCCCACGCCAATACACCCGAGGTTGCCGCCCGCCGCGCCGATGTAGCAGCCTTTGAGCGCCGCATGAACGAGCTGGCCAAGACCGGCTGCTACACCATGCGCCAGCTGGCCGTCAACGGCGCGGATCTGATGGACATCGGCATCCCCGCCGGGCCGGGCGTCGGCGCAACACTGCAAACGCTGCTGAACGACGTTATGGAGGGCACACTGCCCAATGAGCGGGAAGCCCTGCTGGCGGCAGCGGTAAAGTGAAGGGGTATCCGCACCCCTTTTCCGCCGCTTTGCAGGGAGGGGTCTTGCCCCCTCTGCGGGCGCATATAGAATGCGCCCCTACGGACTGTGCGGCCAAACGGGTCATGGGCGGATTTCATATCCGCCCGCGGGGCTTTCCGCCGCCGCACACGGCCACGGCGGCCAGAGGGCTGGCCGCCCTACATACTGCATTATAAATCACCCGGAAATTTACAAAGGGGGTTCCCACTATGTCCATCCAAAACGAAATCCTCAACGCTATCGCATCCCGGCGCAGCTGCCGGGCCTATAAGCCGGAGCAGATCACGGCGGAGGAGCTGGAGGCCGTCACCACCGCAGGCACCTGGGCCGCTACCGCTATGGGCAGGCAGAGCCCCGTCATGGTCGCTGTGCAGGACAAGGAAACGCTGGCCGAGCTGTCCCGCCTGAACGCCGCCGTCATGGGCACCAAAAACGACCCGTTCTACGGCGCACCCACTGCGGTGCTGGTCCTGGGCGAGAAGAATAACCCCAACGGCGTGCAGGACGCCAGCCTTGTGATGGGCAATCTGCTGCTGGCCGCGTCCGGCATCGGTCTGGGCTCCTGCTGGATCAACCGCGCAAAAGAGACGTTTGAAACGCCCGAGGGCAAGGCTCTGCTGGCCAAGTGGGGCCTTGATCCCGAGAAGTACATCGGCGTCGGCTACTGCATTCTTGGCTATCCCGCGCCCAATGGCACCCGCACACCCGGCCCCCGCAAGGCCGGCTATGTCCTGCACGTATGATTTTCGGCATCGGCATCGACCTGTGTGACGCAGGCCGCCTTGAAAAAAGTTTGGCGAAGCAGAGCTTTCTCGACCATGTATTTGCGCCGTCGGAGCAGGCCCTGCTGGCATCCTTAGGCGAAAAGCGACGCGCCGAGACCGCCGCCGCAAATTTTGCGGCCAAGGAAGCCTTCTTGAAGGCCGCCGGCACCGGTCTGGGCGGCTTTGCCATGCCCGAGCTGGCCGTACTGCGCCAAAAGAGCGGTGCGCCCTATTTTGCCCTGACCGGCGCAGCCGCTGTCTGGGTCAGGGAGCAGGGCCTGACCGTTCATGTCAGCCTGACCCATGAGCGCGGGCTGGCAAATGCGCTTGTGCTTTTGGAGAAAGAGTAATTCTTGGCCCACTCTGCGAGGGGGCTCCGCCCGCAGGCGGTGGGGGAGAGAGCTTCGCGGAAACCCGAAATATTTCGGGCTGCCGCAAGGTTCTCTCCCTCCGGCCCTACGGGCCACCTCCCTCGCAGAGGGAGGCAAGTATGTCACGGAGGTGACCTATGCCCGGCAAAACGACACGCAGCAGCAATCTGGAGCTGCTGCGCATTCTGTGCATGCTGCTCATCATCGGCGACCATCTGACCGGGCAGAGCGGCATTGCGGACTACACCACCCTGCCGTCGTCCTTCGCGTTCTGCCTGATCGGCTGCGGGTCGCGCATTGCGTGCAGCGTCTTTGTGCTGATCGGCGGCTGGTTCCTGTGTGAGCAGCCGTATAAGACCCGCCGCCCGCTCTCGCTGTGGCTGTCGCTGTGGCTCTATACCGTGCCTGTGACGCTGCTGTGCAAGCTCGCCGGGCTGGATGTCTCGTGGGGCGCACTGCGCTGGGCGGCGTTCCCGGCGTCCACGCGGCAGCTGTGGTTCATCTCGGACTATCTGCTGCTCTTGCTCTGTGTGCCGCTGCTCAACCGCCTGCTGCGCGGGCTGTCCCGCCCGGCGCACCGCGGTCTGCTGGCTGTGCTGGCTGTGCCGCTTATCGTCTACCCGACGCTGCTCGGCGAGAACGGCGCGGTCAGCGACACCGCATGGATGTTTTTGTATGAGTACCTGCTCATCGCCTACCTGCGCCGCTGGCCGGACAACCGGCTGGCGCATCTTTTGCAGCACCGCGCGGCGGCGCTCGGGCTCGGGCTGGGGCTGCCGCTTCTCAACACGATTCTGCGCGCTGTGCTCGAGACACGCGGCCTGACCGACGGCAAGGCGTTCCAGTACATGGCCTACTATCGCACGGCGCTGGGCGCACTGCCCAACCTGCTGGCCGCGCTGGCGCTGTTCTACCTGTTCAAGGGGCTGGACCTCGGCTGCGTGCGGTGGGTCAATGCCCTGGCCGGCACAACGCTGGGCGTCTACATCCTGCATCAGGTGCCCGCGTTCCGCGGCTTTTTATGGAACGGCCTGCTGCAGGCAGAGGCGCACCACGGGTCGGTGGGGTATACGCTGCTTGCGATTTTGGCCGTGTTCCTCGGCTGTGCGGCGGTGGACGCCCTGCGCACGGCGCTTGTGATGCGCCCTCTGGAAAATACCCGCCTGTTTAAAGCGCTGTGCGAAAAAGGCGACGCGCTCGCCGCAAAAATCACAGCGGATGATTAAAAAGACCTCCCTCTGCTTATACTTTCAGTAACAAGCAAAGGGAGGTCTTTTCTATGGAAGTGCACCGCGGAGAGGTCTTTTACGCCGATCTAAGCCCCGTCGTGGGGTCCGAGCAGGGGGGCATACGTCCGGTACTTATCATTCAGAATGAGATCGGCAACCGGCACAGCCCCACGGTCATTGCGGCAGCCATCACAAGCCGCCAGGACAAGAACCGCCTGCCGACGCACATCAGCGTGCGGGCGGACCGCTGCGGGCTGGCCAAGGACAGCATCATTTTGACCGAGCAGATCCGCACGCTGGATAAGCGCCGTCTGCGGGAGCGCGCCGGTGTCATTCCACCCGACGATATGCGCCGCGTCGATGAGGCGCTGGGGGTCTCTATGGGGCTGGAAAGCCAGGATGTGCATACGAATACGGGGTACTTTTGAGCAGCTGCTTTGTAGGGGCCGGGCACGCCCGGCCCGCAGCCTTGCCAATGCCCCCCTTTAATGGTCGCTTTGTAGGGAGGGATCTTGACCCCTCCGCGGGGCGTCGGGGACGCCTAGCCTTACCGCTGCCGTCCTTTTACGGCAAAAAATTCGCCGCCACAGGTGCCAAAATCGCGGTCATGATGCCCGCTACGGCAATCGCAAGGCCGCTCATGGCGCCCTCGATCTCACCCATCTGCAGGGCCTTGCTCGTGCCGATCGCGTGCGCCGATGTGCCGAGCGCCAAACCCTTCGCCAGCGGATCGGTGATGCGGCAGATCTTGCAGACCGTCTCACCCAGCAGGCTGCCGACGATACCGGTCAGGATGATGACCGCACCGGCCAGCGCCGCCGTGCCGCCCAGCGTCTCGGCCACATCCATGCCGATGGCCGTCGTTACGGATTTCGGCAAAAAGCTCACGGCGTGGGCGCGCTCCAGCCTGAGCACCCAGGCCATCGCCAGCACGCTGCCCAGACTCGTCAGCACGCCCGCGGCAATCGACGCAAAAATCGCGGCCAGGTTCTTTTCCAGCAGCTCCCACTTTTCATACAGCGGGATCGCCAGGCTGACTGTGGCGGGCATCAGAAGCCAGTTCACGGGCTGGGCGCTGGACTTGTAATCGGCGTAGGGCACGCCGAAGCAGCTCAAAAACACGATGACGAAGATACTGCCCATCAAAAGGGGATTGAACAGCGCCTTGCCGGTCTTGCGGTTGACCCAGACGCCCGCGGCGTAGGCCGCCAGCGTGGCCAGCACGCCCCAGCTGCCGCATTGCTGCAAAAATTCAGCCATTTTTGTGCTCCTTTCCGCCCGCGCATTTCTGCGCGACCATGCCCGTGACCGCCATGACCAGTGCTGTGATCGGCACAATCGCCAGCACGGCGGGCAGTAAAAGATTCATCAGCTGGCTGCCCAGCTCCATGACGCCCGCCGCCGCGGGCACGAACAGCAGCGGGAAGATGCCGGTCAGAAACAGCCCGGTCTCCCGCACCTGATCGAGCTTGAGCACGCCGAATTTGAGCGCCGCGGCCAGCAGCAGCAGGCCGTACACGCTGGCCGGGATCGGCAGCGGCAGCACCGCCGCCAGCACCTCGCCCGCCAGGCAGAACGCCGTGATGCGGGCAAACTGGAAAATATACTTCACACTATTACCCTCTTTTTTACAAAATTCGTGTACCATCATACCACGCCGCCCGGCTTTCGGCAAGTTGTACATTGTATGAAAACCATCCACATTTTCCTATCGGCATTGTGGGAATCGGCACTTGTATTTTGGGGGTGAGTGTGGTATACTAACCGAAAATAAATGATTTTCACTTGAAAAGAGGTTTTGACTATGTCTTTACTGAAAAAGCTGGCCGGTCTGGCCGTGGGTGCCGCTGCTGTGGGCGCTGTCGCTTATGTTCTACAGAACCGTGAGCATCACGACGACGAGTACGAGCATATTTGGGGCCCGGAGGACGAGGTCGAACCTGAGACCGATTCCGCCGAGCCCGCCGCTGACGATGCGTCCGCCGAGGCTGAACCCGCCCCCGCTGCCGCACCTGAGGAACCTGCCGCCCCCGCCGAGGAGCCGAAGCCCGAAGAACCCGCGGACGCTGCTGAAACGCCCGCCGCTAAGACTCCCGACTTTGACGCCCCTAACGTGAACCCCGTGGAACTGGGTCATGTTGAGGCATCCCGCACGCCGGACGGCAAGATCGACCCCACCCAGATCGTTGACCCCGCTGTGGCCGGCGATTGGGAGGAGCAGGGCTGCAAGGGCTGATACACCAAACGCGCAAGGCGCATCTTTGTTTTATGGCAAAGGTGCGCCTTTTTGTTTTTTGCGTTACCGTGCGGACGGGCACGCTCCTTCCGCAGCTGTAGGGGGCGGCGTCCCCGACGCCCCGCGGGCAGATATGGAATCCGCCCCTACGGTTTTCACCGCCCTGTAGGGGCCGCACATGTGCGGCCCGCGGCCTTCCCGCATACGGCCTTTTATGGGAAACCTCCGGGCCGGGCATACCCGGCCCCTACAAAGCACCTATGGCTTTCCGCGCACAAATGTCCGTGAAATTACTACAAACCCACTTTACAACTTTACTGCACTAAAGTATAATAGAATTTGTATCGGATCAGAGAGGTAGGAATGTTATGGAGATCGAACTCAACCGCTTTACCCCCGCCGAGCAGGCGACCTTCCGCCTGCGTGCCCTGTATGAGCAGGCCGGCTACCGCAAATACCGCGCGTCCCGCTTTGAGGAATACGCCCTGTATCAGGAGTATCAGCGCTTTCTGCCCGACGCACAGGTCATCACCTTCACCGACCTGGACGGCAAGCTGCGGGCCATCAAGCCCGACGTAACGCTGTCCATTGCCAAGACGGCCCAGCCCGCGGCAGGGGAGTGCAAGCGCTTTTATTATAATGAGGAGGTCTGCCGCCCCAGCCGCGAGAGCCACACCTTCCAGACCATCCACCAGATGGGATTGGAGAGCATGGGCGCGGTGGACGCCGACGAGCAGGCCGCCGTGGTGCGGCTGGCCCTGCAAAGCCTGGCCGCGCTGGATGTGCCCACCGTGCTGGAGATCAGCCACATGGGCTACCTGACCGGCCTGCTGGACGCGCTGCATGTCCCCGCCGAGGCACGCGCGAAGCTGCTTGATTTCCTGCGCGCCAAGAACGCCCACGAGCTGCGCACCGCCGCGCTGGCCGCGGGGCTGGACGAATCCGCCGCTGCCGCGTTGACCGGCCTGCTCGACCTGCACGGCCCTCTGGGTGCAACGCTGACCGCCGCCCGCGCCGCCTGCCGGTGCGAGACCCAGCGCGCGGCGCTGGAGGAATTGCAGGCTTTGCAGAATGCGCTGGGCGAGGCGAGCCGCGGCACCCGGCTGGACCTGAGCATGGCCGACGAAATGGAGTATTACAACGGCCTTGTGTTCACCGGCTACGTCGCGGGCATCCCGTGCGCGGTGCTCAAGGGCGGACGGTATGACTACCTGATGCAGCGGTTCACGCCGGGGGCCAACGCCATCGGCTTTGCCATCTACTTAGACGAGCTGGAACGCCTGGCCGCGCCGCTGCCCCCCGTGCAGCAGCAGGGCCGCGAGAAAAGCTGGCTGAACATTGCCCTGCCGAAGGGCCGCCTCGGCGACAAGGCGTACAAGCTGCTGGCAGGAGCGGGCTACAGCGCCACCGAGGACTACAACGACACCCGCAAGCTCGTGGTCGAGAACCCCGACGCCTGTGTACGGTACTTCCTCGTCAAGCCCAGCGACGTTGCGATTTACGTCGAGCACGGCGCGGCAGACATCGGCATCGTCGGCAAGGACATTCTGACCGAGTCCGGCGCAGACGTGTATGAGCTGCTGGATACCGGCATGGGCAAGTGCCGGATGTGCGTGGCCGGGCCTGCGGGCTTTACCGACGACGAGAGCCGCGCCTTGCGCGTAGCTACAAAATTTGTCAACATTGCCCGTGACCACTACGAGCGCCGCGGACGCGACATCGACATTGTCAAGCTGAACGGCTCCATTGAGCTGGCCCCGATTTTGGGCCTGTCCGACGTCATCGTCGATATTGTCGAGACCGGCACGACCTTAAAAGAAAACGACCTGACCGTGATCGAGGAGTTTATGCCGATCTCGGCGCGGTTCATTGCCAACAAGGCAAGCTACAAGTTCAAATACGCCCAGCTGACCGAGCTGCTGAATAAGATGAAGGAGGCCCTTGCAAAATGATTCGTCTGTATGACTTTGATGAGGTACGCCCCGAGGAAATTCTGAACCGTGACATCCGCGCCGAGGCCGACGTGGAGGCCACCGTCGATGCGATTATTGCGGACGTCCGCGCCCGCGGCGACGCCGCCCTGATCGAGTACGCCGCCAAATTCGACCACGCCGAGCTGACCGACGTGCGGGTCAGCCAAGCCGAAATTGAGGAAGCCTTTGCCGAGCTAGAAAAGACCGATCCCGAGTTCATCACGACGCTGAAGATGGCCGCCGAGAACATCCGCCACTTCCATGAGCAGCAGCTTCACAAAAACTTTGTGGTCAACGACAAGCCCGGCATCGTGCTGGGGCAGAAGTACACCTCCATCCAGCGCGCGGGCGTCTACGTGCCGGGCGGCACGGCGGCGTATCCGTCCACCGTGCTGATGGATGTCATTCCCGCCAAGGTCGCGGGCGTCGGGCAGATCGTCATGACGACCCCCGCAGGACGGGACGGCAAGGTGAACCCCGCGATTCTGGCCGCCGCCGTCATTGCGGGCATTGATTTGATTTTTAAAACGGGCGGCGCACAGGCCGTGGCAGCCCTTGCCTACGGCACCGAGAGCGTCCCCGCCGTGGATAAGATCGTCGGCCCCGGCAATATCTACGTGGCCACGGCAAAGCGGAAGGTGTTCGGCAAGGTCGGCATTGATATGATCGCAGGCCCGTCGGAAATTCTCGTGCTGGCAGACGGCACCTGCAACCCCGCGTGGGTCGCCGCCGACCTGCTCAGCCAGGCCGAGCACGACAAGCTGGCCAGCCCGGTGCTCGTCACCGACAGCCGGGATTTAGCCAAGGCCGTGCAGGCGGAACTGGAGGTGCAGATCCCGCAGCTGCCCCGCGCCGCCATCGCCCGCGCCAGCGTGGACACGAACGGCAAAATTATTGTCACCGACGACATGAACAAGGCCATTGAGGCCGTGAACATCATTGCGCCGGAGCACCTGGAAATCTGCGTCGATGACCCGTTCGCGGTGCTGAACTCGGTGCAGAACGCGGGCAGCATCTTCCTGGGCAAAAACGTGCCCGAGGCACTGGGCGACTACTTTGCCGGCCCGAACCACACACTGCCCACCAGCGGCACGGCGCGGTTCTCGAGCCCGCTGGGCGTCGATGATTTTGTGAAGAAGTCGAGCTTTATCTATTACACCCGCGAAGCCCTCGGCGAGGTGCAGGGACGCATCGCCAATTTTGCCGAGCACGAGGGGTTACATGCCCATGCCAGGAGTGTGACGATCCGGTTTGAGGAATGAGCTTGCCAAAAAGGAAGCATCCGAGGTTGAAGCAGCATAATTATAGTGAACCGGGTGCGTATTTTATTACGGTGTGTACCAAAAATAAGGCGCACATTCTTTCCCGGATCGTTGTTGACCTTCCGTCATCCGTACGGCGGGATGCCCTCATCCCGCCGCGGGTTCAACTGCTGCCTGCCGGGAAAATTGTGGACGATTTAATTCGCCGCACGGAAACGGTTTACGACAATGTCACCGTGGATGCGTATGTTATCATGCCGAACCATCTGCACATTCTTTTTCATATCCATGCACCCGGGAACGGCGGCGGGATGGGGGCATCCCGCCCTACGATTCACCAAATGGTTCGTGCCATCAAAACGGGGACTACACGCCACCTCGGTCATTCCATCTTTCAAACATCCTACTACGATCATGTCATACGCGGGCCGCGGGATTATGATGAAATCTTCCAATACATCCAAATCAATCCCGCCAAATGGCCCCATGATCAATTCTACACTTCGGACGGGGAGGAACACCCATGAGCCGTTATTTTACCAAAACCCTCGCTTCGCTGGAGCCGTACACCCCCGGCGAACAGCTTAAAATCGCTGACATTGTCAAACTCAACGCCAACGAAAACCCGTACCCGCCCGCGCCCGGCGTGGCGGCGGCGGTGGCCGCGGCGGTGCCGGGGCTGCGGCTGTACTCTGATTTGATCAACGGCGATCTCAACGCCGCCATTGCGCGCCACTGGGGCGTGCGCCCGGAGAATATCCTCTGCGGCAACGGCAGCGACGAGAACCTGCTGCTGGCCCTGCGCGCGTTCTGCGACGAAAGCACGCCGCTGGCCTTCGCCGATGTGACCTACAGCTTTTACACGGTGTTGTGTGATTTACTGCACATCCCGCAGCACATCATCCCGCTGGAGGCTGACCTGACCATCGACCTGAAAAAATACTGCGGCCTGCACGAGACGATTGTCATTGCCAACCCGAACGCGCCCACCAGCCTGCTGGCCCCGGTGGACGCCATCGAGGAGGTGCTGCAAACAAACCCCGACAACATCGTGATCGTGGACGAGACCTACGTCGAGTTCGCGCCTGCCGGGTCGTCCTGTCTGCCGCTTTTGGAAAAATATGACAACCTCGTCATCACCCATACCTTCTCCAAAACGCACAATCTGGCGGGTGCACGGCTGGGCTTCTGCATTGCGCGGCCCGCGCTGATTGCCGACATGAACCGCGTCAAGTTCAGCTACAGCCCCTACAATGTCAACGCCATGACCCAGGCCGCGGGCGCGGCGGCGATCTCCGACGAGGCCTATTTTGCCGATGTAACGGCAAAGGTCATTGCCGAGCGCACCCACACCACCGACGAGCTGCGCCGCCGCGGGTTCACGGTGTTTGACTCGGCCACAAATTTTTTGTTCGCGACCACGGACCGTATGCCCTGTGTGGAAATTTTTGAAAAGCTGCGCGCCCGCGGCATTTTAATCCGCCACTTCAACGCACCGCGCATCTCGGACTATCTGCGCATCACGATTGGCACACCCGAGCAGATGCAGCGGTTCTTTGCGGCGCTGGATGAGATCCTGGGTGAATAAATGCCGCTCCCGCAGCGCAAGACACCGCGCCTGAAGGGCTATGATTCCATTCTCACCAACCCGGCCCGCTGGGCCATGGATAAGTTTTATACAGAGGGGGAGAACCATACATGATCGCAATCGTTGACTACGGCGTGGGCAACCTGTTCAGCCTGTCGTCCAGCGTCAGAAGCCTGGGCGCAGAGGTGCGGGTGACCCGCGACGCCGCGGACCTGCGGGCGGCGGATCATATCCTGCTGCCTGGCGTCGGAGCGTTCGCCGACGCAATGGCCAAGCTCGAAGCCACGGGCCTTGTGCCCGTTCTGCGCGAGGAAACGCAGAAAAAGCCGCTGCTGGGCATCTGCTTAGGCATGCAGCTGCTGTTTGAAAAAAGCTGCGAGTACGGCGAGCACCGCGGCCTCGGCCTGATTCCCGGCGAGGTCTGCCCGCTGGCGGACGACCTGACCGATCCGGCGCTCAAGGTGCCGCACATCGGCTGGAATGCCCTGGACATTGTGCCCGGGCGCGAGGCCGACCCGCTGTTCAAGTACGTCAAAAACGGCGAGTACGTCTATTACGTACACAGCTATTACGCCAAAAACTGCGCTGCATCGACACTGGCGACGAGCGACTACAGCATCCCCGTCACGGGCGCGGTGCGGCAGGGGCTGGTGTACGGCACCCAGTTCCACCCCGAAAAATCCGGTGATACCGGCCTGCGGCTGTTAAAGGCCTTTGCCGAGCTGTAAGCGAAAGGGAGGAAGTACCATGAAGCTATACCCCGCCATTGACCTGCGCGGCGGCCAGGCCGTGCGGCTTTATCAGGGCGACTACGACCGGATGACCGTCTACAACGCAGACCCCGTCGCCCAGGCGCAGCAATTTATCGACGCAGGTGCGAAGTATTTGCATATCGTCGATCTGGACGGCGCCAAGGACGACACCACGGCCAATTTGCAGACGATTGCCGCCATTGCCAAGCTGGGCGGCCTCAAAATCGAGGTCGGCGGCGGCATCCGCGACGAGGCGCGCATCCAACGGTATCTTGACCTCGGCGCGGACCGCTGCATTCTGGGCACGGTGGCCGTAAAAAACTTCGATTTCACGGCAGAAATGGCACAGAAATACGGCGCACAGATCGCCGTCGGCGTTGACATGAAGGACGGCGCTGTCGCTGTCAACGGCTGGAAGGAGGTCACCCCCGAGCCGGGCGTGGCATTCTGCCGCCGCTGCGCCAATACGGGCGTCAAGGCCATTATTGCCACCGATATTTCCCGGGACGGCACGTTGCAGGGCGCCAATATGGCGCTGTACCGTGAGCTTTTGACGATTCCCGGCATCGAGGTCACGGCCAGCGGCGGCATTGCCGCCATGGCCGAGCTGGCCGAGCTTTCCGCCATGCACTGCCACGCAGCCATTTTGGGGAAGTCGATTTATACGGGAGCGATTGATCTGGCCGAGGCCGTGAGGCTGTACGAGGGGGAATGAGGACATGATTACCAAACGCATAATTCCTTGTCTGGACGTCAAAAACGGGCGCGTGGTCAAGGGTGTCAACTTTGAAGGATTGCAGGACATGGCCGATCCCGTCGAGATGGCGCGGTACTACAACGCCTCCGGCGCGGACGAGCTGGTGTTCTACGATATTACCGCCAGCGTCGAGGGGCGCGGGCTGTTCACCGATATTTTGCGCCGGGTCGCAAGCCAGATTTTTATCCCGCTGACTGTCGGCGGCGGCATCAACACGCTGGACGACTTTGACCGCGTGCTGAAATGCGGTGCGGACAAGGTCAGCGTCAACTCGGGGGCCATCCGCAACCCTGGCATCATCCCGGCTGCCGCGCAGAAATACGGCAACCAGTGCGTGGTGCTCTCCGCCGATATTAAGCGTGTGGACGGCAAATTCATGCTGTTCGCCAAGGGCGGGCGCGAAAACACAGGCATCGACGCGCTGGACTGGCTGGAGCAGGGCGTTAAAAACGGCGCAGGTGAGCTGGTCGTGAACTCCATCGACACCGACGGCGTGAAGAACGGCTTTGATCTGGAGCTGCTGGACGCCGTGGCCGCACGCTGCGCCGTGCCCATCATCGCCTCCGGCGGCGCAGGCAAAAAGGAGGATTTCCTTGAGCTGTTCCGCAATCACCCGGCAGTAGATGCCGGTCTGGCCGCGTCGATCTTCCACACAAAGCAGGTGGAAATCAACGATTTGAAGCGGTATTTGCGGGAGAACGGGGTAGAGATGCGGGTGTGATCGCCCCTTCGCCATGCATCCACCCGGTAGGGGCCGCACATGTGCGGCCCGCAACATTCCCAAAAGCGTCCTCTTGCGGGAAAGCCGCGGGCATGCCCGGCCCCTACTGCGTAATAATAGCAAACCTACACTTTACCTCTTGCCAAAACTCACAAAAAGAGGTACACTAAACTATATTACTTTAGGAGTGTCCACCATGGAAATCACCGGAAATTCCAAGACTCTCAAATTTGACGCAAACGGCCTGATCCCGGCCATCGTGCAGGACCATTATACCAAAGAGGTGCTGACCCTCGCCTACATGAATGCCGAGACGCTGGCCCTGACGATTGCCGAGGGCCGCACCGTATTCTGGTCCCGCAGCCGCCGGGAGATCTGGCGCAAGGGCGAGACCTCCGGCAACGTGCAGCGGGTCGTCTCCATCACCGCCGACTGCGACAAGGACGCGCTCGTCATCGACGTCGTCAAATCCGGCCCCGCCTGCCACACCGGCGCGGAGAGCTGCTTCTTCAACCCGGTCTATGTCTCCGATGAGCTGAAGCAGTTCACCTGGCAGGGCCTGTACGCACTCATCGAGGGCCGCAAGACCGACCCGAAGGAGGGCAGCTACACCACCTATCTGTTCGACAAGGGCCTGGAAAAGATCCTCAAAAAGGTCGGCGAGGAATCCACCGAGGTCATCATTGCAGGCTCCAAGCGCGACAGGGAGGAGACCATCTACGAGATCAGCGACCTGGCTTACCACGTCATGGTGCTGATGATCGAGCTGGGCATTTCCGTAGAGGACATCACGAAGGAACTCGAAAAACGACACGTAATTGACCATAAGGTCAAGCAGGAAAGGATGCAGTAACTATGGCAGGCGAATACCTGAAAAGCTCTGTACACGTTCATTCCAAATTGTGCGACGGTAAGAACACGCTGGACGAGATTGCGGTCACGGCATGGCGGAACGGTCTGCAAACGCTGGGCTTCAGCGGACACAGCCACACCCCCTGTGATCTGGAATATTGCATGACCCGGAGCCGTACCGCCCTGTACAAGGCGCAGGTCGCCAAGCTCAAGGAGCGCTACGCCGGCAAGCTGGACATTCTGTGCGGCTTGGAATGGGATCTGTTCAGCGACGATGACCCGACCCAGTACGACTACTGGATCGGCAGCACGCACTATGTCAAGGGGCCCAAGACCAGCAAGTATTATGAGATTGACTGGCGCGAGGAGGATCTACGCGCCTGCATCGACGACGATTTTGACGGCGATGCGCTGGCCGTGGTTGAGGCTTACTTTGCCAATGTGGCCAAGGTTGCCGAGAAGAAGCCCACGATCTTGGGCCACTTCGACCTGATCAAGAAGATCAACGGTGACGGCAAGTTCTTTGATGAGAATGACCCCCGCTACACCGCCGCCGCCAACGCCGCGCTGATGACCGCCGCCCGCAACCGTTGCGTGCTGGAGGTCAACACCTCTGCGGTGTACCGCGGTTTCCGCAAGGATTTCTTCCCGTCCGATGCGATTCTGAAGGAGTGGCTGGTGCTCAGCGGCAATGTCGTCATCACCGCCGACGCCCACGATACCAAGGCGCTGACCTTTGGTTTTGAGGCTGTCGCCGCCAAGCTGAAGGAGCTGGGCTACACGAAGGTCCAGGTGCTGGGCAAGGACGGCTTTACCCCCTGTGCGCTGTAAAATAATCCCCGAAAATTTTCCCGCCGCGGTGTAACACTGCGGCGGTTTTTGCGTTTCTTATCCAAAACAAAGACCACTCGAACAAAGCACAGGAGAAAATTCACCGTTAGATTCACATGCGAAATAATTTTCAAAAAAGTTTGCGCCGAGGGGTTGACAACCCCTCCGTATTTTTGTATAATAATACCTGCATTCTGGCGGCAGCCACTGTGGAGAGGTGTCCGAGTGGTTTATGGAACTGGTCTTGAAAACCAGCGATTCGCGCGAGCGGACCATGGGTTCGAATCCCATCCTCTCCGCCATTTTGTGATAACAAGTGAATATATAAAATCACTTTGACTTGTGGAGTAATACTCAAGAGGTCGAAGAGGCGCCCCTGCTAAGGGCGTAGGGTGGGAAACCGCCGCGAGAGTTCAAATCTCTCTTACTCCGCCAAACCAGCCATTATTTAACGGTAACACGCTAAATAACGGCTGGTTCTTTTTGTTTTTACCGTCCTTTTCCATTCGTAAAACTTCGTAAAATAACGCCCAAAATCACCATGCACCGTGCGCACTGTGTACTTTACTGTGTACAAGCCGCCGCACGCCACCAACAACGCAGCATCGTATATTTTTTCGTTCTTGTCTGTTGTGCTGCATCCACCCCGCCATTTTCGTCACCTCACAAAAACGCTTCCGTTCCAACCTCTCTCCGCATTTTTCAAACACTTTCCCCGATAAACGTAAAAATTCATCAGGGAAGTGTTGTTATTCTTAACATTTTCTTCCTTTTCTGCCCGTGCCTTGCAATCCCGCGCCAAATCCGCTATACTCATTCTATACCATTTTATAAGTGAGGTGTCCGTTATGCGGTTATTTGATGTGCTCGGCCCGGTCATGACGGGGCCGTCCAGCAGCCACACGGCAGGTGCGGTGCGCATCGGCAGCACGGCGCGGCGGCTCCTGGGGGAGCAGCCTGCCGAGGCCGAGATCCTGCTTTACGGCAGCTTTGCCGCCACGGGGCGCGGCCACGGCACGGACCGGGCGCTTGTCGCCGGGCTGCTGGGCATGCAGCCGGACGATGACCGCATCCCGCACAGCTTTTCCATTGCCAAGGAGGCCGAGCTGCACTTTAAGATCGGCACCACAAACCTGCGCGGTGCGCACCCCAACACGGCGGTGCTGCGGCTGACCGGTGCATCGGGCCGTAAGCTCGAGGTCGTCGGCGCGTCCATCGGCGGCGGGCGGATCAACATCTGCCAGATCGACGGCATCACGACGAATTTCGGCGGAGACCACAACACGCTGATCGTCCACAACCAGGACACGCCCGGCCATGTGGCAGCCGTAACCACCTGTTTGAGCCAGCACGGCGTCAACATCGCCACGATGCAGCTCTACCGCTCGACGGCAGGCGGCTACGCCGTCATGGTGCTGGAGTGCGACGAGCCTATCCCGGACGAGATCGCCGGGCAGCTGGGCAGCCAGCCGGGCATCGTCAAGGTCACGATTCTGAATCTGTAAGGGGGCGGGAAAGATGGCATTTTCATCCGTGCATGAGATGATCGACCTCTGCAAGGAGAGCGGCAAGCCGCTGTATGAGGTCATCCTTGAGAGCGATCTGGCCGAAAGCGGCCTGACCCGCGCCGAAAGCGAGGCCGAGATGCACCGTCTGTGGGCAGTCATGCAGGCCACCAGCGACGGCTACTGCGGCACAGACCGCTCGATGAGCGGCTTTGCGGGCGGCGACGCGGCCAAGGTCAACGCGGCAGCGGCGCGCGGCGTGCTCTACGCCGACGGCTACTTTGCCGACGTCATGGCCGAGGCACTGAAAACCGCCGAGTGCAACGCCTGCATGAAGCGCATCGTGGCCGCGCCCACGGCGGGAAGCTGCGGCGTGCTGCCTGCGGTCCTGCTGCCGCTGCAGCGACGCGGGCTGGCCGACGAGGCCGCCGTGCACCGCGCCCTGTATATCGCTGCCGGGTTCGGGCAGGTCGTTGCCGCGCGTGCCACGCTGGCCGGGGCCGAGGGCGGCTGTCAGGCCGAGGTCGGCGCGGCCAGCGGCATGGCCGCCGCGGCGCTGGTGGACATCAAGGGCGGCACGGCAGAGCAGTGCGCCGAGGCGTTCGCCATGGCGCTTACTAACCTTGAGGGCCTTGTCTGCGACCCCGTGGCAGGTCTTGTGGAGATCCCCTGCATCAAGCGCAACGTCATCGGTGCCATGAACGCGGTCTCTGCCGCCGACATGGCGCTGGCCGGGGTCGTGGGGCACATCCCCGCGGACGAGGTCATTGACGCGATGGCCGAGGTCGGCAACGCGATGAGCAAGGACCTGCGCGAGACCGGCATCGGCGGTCTGGCCGGCACCCCCACGGGCCGCGCCATCTGCGAGATCGTGACGATGGACAACGGGGAAGAGGAAGATTGATATTTTACGGCGGTAAACCGGCGGGCACACAGCACCGCAACCACTGCCCCAACTGCCTGACCAGCCTGCATCTGGACAATGAACCCGGGGACCGCGCCGCAGACTGCGGCGGGCAGATGGAGCCCGTGGCCGTCTGGGTGCGCAAGGGCGGCGAGTGGGCCATCATCCACCGCTGCCGCCTCTGCGGCAAACTGACATCCAACCGCATCGCCGCGGACGACAACCCGATGCTTCTCATGAGCATCGCCATGCGCCCGCTCTGCACCCCGCCGTTCCCGCTGGAGCGCATCGAGGAGATGACGGCACTGATGGGCGGGGAGGGGCGTATGCGGTAATGCGGGGCGTCGGGGGCACCGACCCCTGCACTGACCCCGACGCAACTTTCCTTTACAAATTTTGCCAATGTGCTATACTGAATAAAAAACATCAGGAGGAAATTCTTATGAACGTGAACGATCCGCGCTGGGCGTCCATTGACGCCTTTGTGGAGGAAAACCGCGACAACATCCTGCGCGACATCACCCGTCTGGTGGCCGTGCCCAGCGTGGAGGGCGCACCCGAGCCGGGCGCACCGTTCGGCCCCGGCCCCAAGGCTGCGCTGGCCAAGGCGCTGGAGATCGCCGACGAGCTGGGCCTGGACACCTTCAACGCCGACAGCTACATCGGCTGGGCCGAGACGGGCAGGATCGCCGACGGCCAGAAGTTCCTGGCGACCATCACCCACACCGACGTTGTGCCCGAGGGCAACGGCTGGGACGCCGACCCCTACACGGTCCGCGTGCGGGACGGCTGGCTGCTGGGCCGCGGCGTGGCCGACGACAAAGGCCCAAGCATCCTCTGCCTGTACGCGCTGAAGTACCTGAAGGACAGCGGCGCGGCGCTGAAATACCCCGTGCGTGCCCTGCTGGGTGCCAACGAGGAGACGAACATGCACGATGTAGACTACTACGCCGAGCATTACCCGATGCCCGCCTTCTGCTTTACGCCGGACGCCGAGTTCCCGGTCTGCAACGGCGAGAAGGGCGGCTTCAACGGCGAGCTCGTCAGCCCGAAGTTTGAGAACGGCATCATCACGGCGTTCGAGGGCGGCGTCGCCCACAACGCCGTGCCGGACCGCGCCTCCTGCACGGTGCAGGTCGGCGCGGGCGCACTCGTCCAGACCGAGGGCGTGACCTTCGAGGCAGGGGAGGGCGGTGCCACCGTCATCCGCGGCTGGGGCAAGAGCGGCCACGCCGCCATGCCCGAGGGCACGGTCAACGCCATCAGCCTGATCGTCAACTGCCTGCTCAAGAGCGGCGTCTGCACCCCGCAGGAGGAGGCCTACCTGAACGTGCTGCACACGCTGCACGCCGACACCGACGGCAGCGCGCTGGGCATTGCGGCGGACGACGGCCTGTTTGACCCGCTGACCATCATCGGCGGCACGATCGAGATGGCTGACGGCGTCATCCGCCAGAGCTTTGACTGCCGCTACCCGACGAACACCGACCCCGAAAAGATGACTGCCGCCATCCGGAAGGTCTGCGGCGGCGCGGCCACGCTGGAGAACGTCAGCAGCCGCGTGCCGTTCTACATCGACGCGGACAGCCCGGCCATCCAGACACTCATCAACACCTACAACGACGTCACCGGCGAGGGCAAGAAGCCCTTTACGATGGGCGGCGGCACCTATGCACGCCACTTCCCCTATGCCGTCAGCTTCGGCCCCGAGCACACCGACATTGAGATCCCGTCCTTTGCGGGCCCGATGCACGGCGCGAACGAGGGCACCCCGTTTGAGAAGCTGGTCGAGGCGCTGAAGATTTATATTCTGGCGCTGCTGCGGCTGCAGGAGATCGAGCTGTAAATAAAAGCAGGGATCGGGCATGTCCGATCCCTGCGGTATTACCCCTGGCAGACCGACATCTGCCAGGGTTTTTCTTTGTAGGATTGTTAATTTTTATACAGCTTTTTTATTCTGCGGCGATTGCCCAAATTGTTGCAAATCTTGCGTGTTCGATGCAAAACCGACCTTTTGTCATACTTGGTTGCTTGACATGCTTTTGAAAAATGGTACAATAAATTCGTATAGTTATCCACCACGGACGGGGGAGCAGAAATCCCGTCCGCGGCGAGAAAAATCAGAGAAACGGGGGAAATCAGATTGTTCAAGTCCCTAAAGCGCTCTGCCAAGGGTGCTGCCGTACCGCACACGAAGGCGACAGCCGGGCAGCCGACCAACAAGATGCCGGTGCCTGAGCACGTCGTCATTCCCATGTCGATGCACATCGGCGCGCCCGCGGAGCCTGTCGTCAAAAAGGGCGACACCGTCATGGTCGGTACCGTGATCGGCAAGGCCGGCGGCTTTGTATCCGCCAATATCTACTCCAGTGTGTCCGGCACTGTGCAGGACATTGCACCGCTGCGCATGGTCAACGGCGCGATGACGACGGCTGTTGCCATCAAGACCGACGGTGCGCAGACCGTTGATCCGGCCTGTGTGCCGCCCGTCGTCACCGACAAAGCCAGCCTGCTGGCTGCCGTGCAGACCTGCGGCCTGGTGGGTGTCGGCGGCGCCGGCTTCCCGACGCATGTCAAGCTGGCGGCCAACACCATCGACACGCTGCTCATCAACGCTGCCGAGTGCGAGCCCTACCTGACCACCGACTGCCGCGAGATGCTGGAGTGCAGCGACACGATCATCTCCGGCATCACCGCTGTCATGAAGTACTGCGAGATCCCGCACTGCATCATCGGCATTGAACGCAACAAGCCCGAGTGCATCGACCTGCTCACCTCGCTGACCCGCGAGATGAAGGGCGTCGAGGTCAAGGGCCTGCCGATGCGCTACCCGCAGGGCGCCGAGAAAACACTCGTCGAGACCTGCACCGGGCGCGAGGTGCCGCAGGTCGGCCCCTCCGGCAAGCCGGGCCTGCCCGCCGACGTGGGCTGCGTCATCATGAACGTGACGAGCGTCTCCACGCTGGGCAAGTTCCTCAAGACCGGCATCCCGCTGGTGACGAAGCGCGTCACCGTCGAGGGCGACGCCATCGCCAAGCCCCAGAACATCGAGGTGCCCATCGGCACGCTGTACCGCGACGTCATCGACGCCTGCGGCGGTGTCAAGGAGGGCGTCGAGCTGGGCAAGATCATCTTCGGCGGCCCGATGATGGGCGGCGCTGCACCCAGCGCCGACTTCCCGGTGCTCAAGCAGAACAACGGCCTGCTGCTGTTCAGCAAGAAGGCCGCCGCGCTGCCCGAGCCGTCCGCCTGCATCCGCTGCGGGCGCTGCATCGAGGCCTGCCCGATGGGTCTGGAGCCCGTCGTCATTGCGCAGGACTTTGCCAACAAGGACTTTGCTGCGCTGAAGGCACGCTGCGTGGATCTCTGCGTAGCCTGCGGCAGCTGCACCTATGCCTGCCCGGCCAAGCGCCCCGTCAGCCAGACGATGGGCCTTGCCAAGGGCTGGTACATGGCCGAGCTGCGGAAAGGAGGCAAATAACCCATGGAAGATCGTCTGATCGTTACCGCCTCGCCGCATATCCGCGATGCATCCACCACCCGCGGGCTGATGGGCAATGTTGTCATTGCGCTGCTGCCCGCCGTGCTGGCCGCGGGTCTGATCTTCGGCGTGCAGGCGCTGGTGCTGGTCGCTGTGACCACCCTGGCCTGTGTGGCGTTTGAGTACATTTATGAAAAGCTGCTGAAAAAGCCCAACACCGTGGGCGACCTGTCCGCCGTTGTCACCGGCATCATTCTGGCGCTGAACATGCCCGTGGGCATGCCGCTCTGGATCGCCGTTGTCGGCGCGTTCGTCGCCATCGTCATCACGAAGCAGCTGTTCGGCGGCCTTGGCTACAACTTCGCCAACCCCGCGCTGGTGGGCCGTATCGTGCTGTTCCTCGGCTTCACCTCCCGCATGACCGCCTACGTCTACCCTGACATGGCCGTTGACGCGCTGGCCTCTGCCACACCGCTGGCCGTGGCCGACAAGACCACGCTGCCCCTGCTGGACGTCTTTTTGGGCTTCCGCGGCGGCATGATGGGCGAGGTCTGCGTGCTGGCCATCCTGCTGGGCTTCGCCTATCTGGTTGCCACCCGGACCATCCAGGCCACCATCCCCGTGACCATCGTTGCCACGGTCTTTGTGCTGACTGCACTCAACACCGGCAGTGCCTACACCGCCCTGATCGAGTGCATGTCCGGCGGTCTTTTGTTCGGTGCTGTCTTTATGGCGACGGACTACGTGACCAGCCCGTTCACCACCAAGGGCAAGCTGTTCTACGGCGTGTTTATCGGCCTCATCACCTTCCTCATCCGCCACTTCGGCTCGATGAATGAGGGCATGAGCTACGCCATCCTGCTGGGCAACCTGATGACCCCGTGGTTCAACGCCTGGGGCCACCAGACGCCGCTGGGCTACAAAAAGCCCAAAAAAGCCAAGAAAGGCGGTGCGGAATAATGGCTGAAAAGCAAACCACCGAGAAGCAGAGCACTTTCAAGGAGCTTGTGCTGCCCGTCATCGTGCTGGTCGTCATCTGCCTGGTCTGCAGCGCGCTGCTGGCTGTGCTGAACGACATCACCGCCCCCATCATTGCGGAAAACATCCAAGCCGAGACCCTGGCCGCCTATGTCTCCGTCCTGCCCGAGGGCACGACCACCGACAGCATGACCGCCATCGACGGTCTGACCACCGCCAGTGTCGAGGGTGCTGTCAAGACCGCGAACGGCGATGTCGCCGTCAAGGCTGCGGCCTCCGGTTACTCCGGCAAGGACGTCACGGTCTACGTTGCCTTTGACGCCGAGGGTGCCATTTCCGGTATCTCCATCGACGGCTCCACCCAGACCACCGGCATCGGCTCCAAGGTCTCCGGCGATTCCTTCGCCTCCGGCTTTATCGGCTGGAACGGGGGAGAGGTCGCCTCCGGCAGCCCTGTGGACAGCATTGCCGGTGCAACGTATTCCAGCAACGGCGCGTTCAACGCCATCAACGCAGCCATCGACTGCTACAACAATGAGATCAAGGGGGTGCAGTAACGATGAACGAAAAACCGAGCAAGTGGAAGGTTTTTACCGCGGGCATCATCCGTGAGAACCCCGTTCTGCGCCTGGTGCTGGGCTGCTGCTCCGCACTGGCTGTCACCACCACCGTTTCCGGCGCTGTGGGCATGGGCCTGGCCATGACGTTCGTTCTGGTCTGCTCCAACATCGTTATCTCGGCACTGCGCAAGGTCATCCCGGCCAAGGTGCATCTGCCGTGCTACATCGTTATCATCGCAACGTTTGTTACCGTCGTGCAGATGGTGCTGCAGGCGTTCGTGCCCGACCTGTACAAGGCGCTGGGCGTGTATCTGGCGCTGATCGTCGTCAACTGCATCATCCTCGGCCGTGCCGAGATGTTCGCCTGCAAGAACACCGTTGTGGACTCCGCGCTGGACGGTCTGGGCATGGGCATCGGCTACATCCTGACCATGCTGCTCATGTCCTCCATCCGTGAGATCATCGGCAGCGGCACCTGGCTGGGCATCACCATCATCCCCGAGAGCGTGGACCGCATGACCGTCATGAACTCCGCGCCGGGCGGCTTCTTCGTCTTTGGCTGCCTGATGGCCGGCTGTGTCTGGCTGGAGCGCAAGCTGAACAAGCCCATTGAGCGCAAGAGCTGCGGCGACGTCATGCTCGAGAAGATCGACGCCGCCAAGGAAGAACAGAAGGAGGGTGCCGCACAATGAGTTCTCAGATCGCAACGTTTGCCACCATCTTCTTCAGCATGATCCTGGTCAACAACTACGTGCTGGTGCAGTTTCTGGGTATCTGCCCGTTCCTCGGCGTTTCCAAAAAGCTGGATTCCTCCGCGGGCATGGGCGCTGCTGTTATCGTCGTCATGGTCATTGCCACGGCTGTGACTTTCCCGCTGCAGATCTTCCTGCTGGATGCCTATAATCTGGGTTACCTGCAGACGATCATCTTCATCCTCGTCATCGCCGTTCTGGTCCAGCTGATCGAGATCACGCTGAAAAAGTACGTCCCGGCGCTGTATCAGTCCCTGGGCGTCTACCTGCCGCTGATCACGACCAACTGCTGCGTGCTGGGCGTCACCATCCTGGCTGTGCAGGACTACTCCGCCGTTGTGGCCGAGTTCGGCTTCGGCCTGGCCTACGCCGAGGCGCTTGTCTGCGCCGCCGGTGCGGGCGTCGGCTTCCTGGTCGCCATGCTGCTGTTCTGCGGCGTGCGTTCCCGCGTCGAGGCCGCCAACCCGCCGGAGAGCTTCAAGGGCCTGCCCATCACGCTGGTTTCTGCCGCTATCACCTCCATGAGCTTCATGGGCTTTGGCGGTCTGGTCGAAAACATCATCAACGCGATATTCTAAGAAAGGGGAATGGAGAGAATGAACCCGATCGTATTTGCTATCGTTGTCGTGGTGGTGCTGGGCCTGGCCGGCGGCGTGATCCTTGTGCTGGCCTCCAAGTTCATGGCTGTGTATGAGGACCCGCGCATCGCGCAGGTCACGGAATGTCTGGCCGGCGCCAACTGCGGCGGCTGCGGCTACGCCGGCTGTGCCGACTACGCCAAGGCCATCGTGGAGAACGGTGCCCCCACCTTCAAGTGTGCCCCGGGCGGCGACAAGACTGCCGACGCCATCAACACCATCATGGGCAATGCCACCGACGACCGCCCCAGCCTGCGCGCCACCGTCATCTGTGCGGGCGGCGAGAACTGCGGCAAGCGGTTTGACTACCAGGGCATCCAGACCTGCGCTGCTGCGGCCTCCATTGCGGGCGGCCCCAGCGCCTGCGCCTATGGCTGCCTGGGTCTGGGCGACTGCACCCGCGCGTGCAAGTTTGACGCCATCCACATCATCAACGGCGTGGCCGTCGTCGACCGCAAAAAGTGCACCGGCTGCACGGCCTGCACTGTGACCTGCCCGCGCCACGTCATCCAGATGAAGCCCATCGCCCCGCAGCCTGCGGTCAAGTGCTCCAACAAGGACAAGGGCGCGCTGGTCAACAAGACCTGTAAGGTGGGCTGCATTGCCTGCGGCCTCTGCGTGCGCAACTGCCCGAATCAGGCGATCTTCCTGAAGGATAATGTCGCTGTCATCGACTACACCAAGTGCAACGGCTGCGGCACCTGCGTCAGCAAGTGCCCCAAGAAGGCCATCCAGTGGGTCGAGGGCACGCCCCGTCCCATCGACGCCCCCGTGCCCGCGCACGAGGTTCTGAAAACGCGCGTATAATTTTCAGGTAAACATCCCTGTGCTCCCCGCCAAGAATCGGCGGGGAGCTTTTTTGCTTCGCACGGGAGGTATTCATCCCTCCCGTGCGCCTTGCCCACCCCGCCAAATTTCCTCCTGCCCCTACCTATCAACTGTATTTAAAAATTTTATCAAACTATTTTTGAAAAAACCGAGACAAATTCCTAAAACTATGCTATACTGTGTCCAGAATAACAACTCTGGTATTTTTCGGGAGGTTTACACGTATGGAAATCACCAAAGATATTTTGTATGTCGGCGTCAACGACCACCTTGTTGACCTGTTTGAGGGCCAGTACGACGTGCCCAACGGCATGGCCTACAACTCGTACCTGATCTGCGACGACAAGGTCGCCGTCATGGACAGCGTCGATGCCCATTTTACCGACGAGTGGATCACCAAGATCGCCGCTGCACTGGGCGAGCGCACGCCCGACTACTTGGTCGTGCAGCACATGGAGCCTGACCATTCCGGCTCCGTCGCCGCGTTCGCGCAGGCGTACCCCGGCACGACCATCGTCGCGTCCGCCCAGGCGTTCAACATGATGAAGGCCTATTTCGGCACCGACTACGCGGACCGCCGCGTCGTCGTCAAGGAGGGGGACACCCTGCCGCTGGGCACCCACACGCTGCACTTTGTCACCGCGCCGATGGTCCACTGGCCCGAGGTCATCATGACCTATGACGATGCAGACAAGGTCCTGTTCAGCGCCGATGCGTTCGGCAAGTTCGGCGCACTCGACGTGGAGGAGCCGTGGCTGCCCGAGGCTCGCCGCTACTTCATCGGCATCGTCGGCAAATACGGCGTGCAGGTGCAGGCCGTGCTGAAAAAGGCCGCCGCGCTGGACATCGAGACCGTCTGCAGCCTGCACGGTCCCGTCCTGCACAAGGAGCAGCTGGGCGATGTGCTGGCCGCCTACGACACCTGGAGTGCCTACCGCCCCGAGACCGAGGGTGTGCTCGTCGCCTACAGCAGCATCTACGGCCACACTGCCGAGGCTGCCAACCGCCTGGCCGAGGCCCTGCGCGAGAAGGGCGTGGAGACGGTTGCCATGGACCTGGCCCGCTGCGATATGGCCGAGGCCGTCGCGCAGGCATTCCGCTTCAGCAAGCTGGTACTGGCCACGCCTACCTACAACGCCGATGTATTCCCCTTCATGAAGGAGTTCATCCATCACCTGACCGAGCGCAACTACCAGAACCGCACGGTGGCCTTTATTGAGAACGGCTCCTGGGCGCCGATGGCCGCCAAGGTCATGACCAAAATGCTTGAGGGCAGCAAGAACCTGACCTACGCTGCCACCACCGTCACGGTCCGCGGCACGCTGAATGCCGCCAGCGAGGCCCAGCTCGCCGCTCTGGCAGATGAGCTGAGCAGGTAATCCTCTTTTCCTCTCAACTGCAAGCCCCGCCTCACAGCGCGTCTCTCGCGCCGTGAGGCGGGGTCTTTTTGCGGGCAGGGGGAGAGGAGGACAACAACAAAACAATTGAAAATTTGCGCTTGACAAATCGGGGCAAATCCTGTATACTATCATTTGTCAATCGCATACGGATGATTAGCTCAGCTGGTTAGAGCGCTGCGTTCACATCGCAGAGGTCGAGGGTTCGAGTCCCCCATCCTCCACCAGACAGTTCGTACTCGAACCCAATTCTTTACAGAAAAGGGTTCGGGTACATTTTTTTATTTGCAGGGTACCGCACACCAGGCAGGGGAGAGGTAAATACGCCATGAATTTGAAAAAAGTTCATCACATTGCCATTATCGGGAGCAACTATGAGAAATCAAGGCGCTTTTATGTGGATCTGTTAGGCTTTTCTGTCATTCGAGAAAATTACAGACCGGAACGCGATGATTACAAAATCGATCTTCAACTCGATGGGATGGAATTAGAACTTTTTATCATTAAAAATTGCCCGAAACGCCCCAGTTATCCAGAGGCTTACGGCCTCCGGCATCTTGCCTTTGCTGTAGACTCTGTCGATGATACCGTAAGAGAATTGAATAAAAAGGGCATCATAACCGAGCCGATCCGAGTCGATGCTTACACAGGCAAAAAAATGACATTCTTTTCCGACCCTGACAATCTTCCTTTGGAAATTCACGAATAAAGTCAGACCGTCAAAAAATTGCATTCTTGCCGTACTGCGTGTGTAGTGGCGGCCATTGGTCGCCAGCGGGGCATGACCTGCCCGAAGGAGGAGTAAGATGGTACAGGTCGATTTGATCACTGGGTTTCTCGGCTCCGGCAAGACGACGTTCCTGCGCCGCTATGTGCAGTATCTCGTCGCGCAGGGGCACAGCGTCTGCATTCTGGAAAACGACTTCGGCGCGGTGAACGTCGATGCCATGCTGCTGCAGGACCTGATCGGGGAGCACTGCGACATAGAGACGATCAGCGGCGGCTGTGACTGCGACACCCACCAGCGCCGGATGCGCACCAAGCTGATCTCAATGGCAATGCGCGGCTTTGACCGGGTCGTCATTGAGCCGAGCGGCATCTTTGACGTGGACGAGTTCTACGACATTCTGCGGGACGAGCCGCTGGACCGCTGGTATACGCTGGGCAGCGTCATTGCCATTGTGGACGCCAAGCTGGAAAACGAGCTTTCCCCGCAGGCCGACTACCTGCTGGCCTCCGAGGCCGCCAGTGCCGGGCTTGTCGTCATGAGCCGCACGCAGCTGGCCGCGCCCGGCGAGGCGGAAGCGGTCATAGACCACCTGAACCGCGCACTGGCCGGCTGCCATTGTGCCCGCCTCTTTGGCGCGGACGATGTACTGTGCCGGGACTGGAACGCGCTGACAGCCGCTGATTTTGCCCGCGTGGATCGCTGCGGCTGGCGGCAGACAAGCTACGTCAAGCTGCATTTTGACGAGCACAAGGCGTTTACCTCGCTGTATTTCCTCGAGGCCGGGCGCAGTGCCGCGCAGGTCCGGCAGGCCGCGCAGACGCTCCTGCACGACGCGAAATACGGCCATGTGCTGCGCGTCAAGGGGTTTATCCCCGACGGCGGCGGCTGGGTCGAGCTGAACGCCGCCCGCGACGCCATAACCGTACAGCCCATTCCCAGCGGCCAGGAGGTGCTGATCGTGATTGGGGAAGGGTTGGATAAGGCCGCGATTGAGGCGGCTGTGAGGGGCTGCTAGGCGCGTCTGCGGGCGGATCGAGCGATACGGAAATTTGCCCAGGTGACACTCGTCACTGCCGCAAACGGCCACGGGGCATCGGGGACGCCGCCCCCTACAGCGTCTGGCGCAAACGATAAGGGCACACGCTGTATCCGCCCGCACCGCGCCGGTTGTTAAACGGTTGTGAATATTTATACACACGAATAAATATACAGACAGCAAAGCCCCGGGATTTTCTGCTTTGGAAAATCCCGGGGCTGTTGTTATTCAGGGCACATTTTCAAAAATTCCGCTTTTTCTTCTTATTCTTCGTCAAAAGCCTTCGTCCAGTTGTATTCCCGGTGCAGCGTGTGGCCGGTGTCGCTCTGGGCCTTGCGGGCGGTGTATTCGCCGATGATGGCGGACGGCATCAGCAGGGCCTTTTCGACCTCAGACTGAAAGACGAGCTTCGGATTTTTGATCCTGGGGTTCTTCATCAGGTCCTTCCAGTAGGTGTCGTAGTCCATCATGACCGACATCGCCTCAAACAGCGGGGTCAGGCTCTCATACCGGGCAATGACCTTGTTCAAAGCGTCCAAAAACTGCATGTTGGCCTTGCCCTCCATCATGCCGTCGTCCTTGCCTTTGACGTTGCGACGGCAAAAATAGGCCGTCATCTGCAAAATATCCTCGAATGCCTCCATCTGGCCGGTGGTCAGCCGGGCCGAGAGCGTGTCGCGGTCAATGTAGCGCAGCAGCGCCGCCGTGACTTCTTTCTTCGTCGCGGCATCCTCCGGCACCAGCTGGTTGACCGGCTCGGCGTCGGTCTCCACAAAGTCGGTGGTCTCGACGATGTCCGGCGTCTCGGGTGCGCCGTAGTCGTCCTCCACCTCCTCCGGCATACCGCCGGTGACGTAGATACGATAATTTTCCAGGTCCTCCAAAATTGCGCGGGACAGGTAGGGCAGGGGAGCGCTCTTGGTGCGCGCCACCGGGATGACCTTGGCGGCGTAGCGGGTGGCGACACCCTCGAACCAGCGGCGCAGACCGCCGCAGTTGTCAATGACGTTATTCATCGTCTGGAAGAACGTCGCGTTGCCGCCGTCGATCATCTTATCATTGCCGCGCGGTGTGCCGGCCATTTTTACCATAGCATCGATGATCGTGCGCACGGCGTCCATCTCGTCCGCCGTCAGCTCGCGGATCAGCTTGTCGGGCTCTGCCTTGATCTCCAGCTCCTGGCGCAGCAATTCCGGCGTAGCACCGTAGGAATAGGGGATCGTCGTCTCGGGCACCGAGACATACTCGAGCGTCAGCACGTTCGGGTCGTCGTCCAGCGTGCCGGTCTCGGCCAGAGTCAGCTTGCCCTTCTTGCTGCGGACCCGGTTGGACATGGATTTTGTGATCTCGTTCAGCTTGTCATCGGCGACCTGCTTGTCCACCGGCTCAATGGTGACGGCAATCGCAATGACGCGCTGACGATCTTTTTCGTAGACCTCATAGTCAAAATAGATGTCGGTGTGGCCGTTGATCTCGCTCTTGGCCTTGTCAAGCACGGTGCGGCGCACGTGGGCCCAGTTGGCCGCATTGCAGTCCACCTGCTTTTTCAGCGTCTCAATGTTCCAGACCAGCGGTTCGCCCTTCTCTTTTTTGGTGATGTACAGGTTCTGGTAGCTCTTGCACAGCTCATAAATTTTCAGACTATACTGGCTCTTCATCGGGAGCGTATAGGTGATATTCATCGTTGTGTAGAACTCTTTTAGCTGGATCAGGTGCGGCTTGAGCGACTGGTCGAGCGTCAGCACGATCTTGCCGGTGCCCTCGTCGATGGTCGCGCTGGAAAGCCAGCGGAACATCGTGATTTTCTGGGTGCCCGCCAGGCGGATCCACTGGACCTTGGCGTTGGCGATGTCCTCGATGTTTTTCTTGACCTGCTTGTACATCGAGCCGTTGTGCGGGTCAACGCCGCAGAGCTTCAAAAACTCGTAGATCGACATCTCGTACCGGGGCAGCTCGGTGTCCGACGGCTTGATCATCGCGAAAATGTGCAGCATCAGCTTTTGCTGGCTCAGCGAAAGGCTGTACATTGCGTTCTGGATCAGGTCGTTGGATTTGCGGACAATCGTCTGATTGCCGCGCCCGCTATAGGTAGCAACAGGGGCCGAAGGCGACGCCTTGGCAGACTTCGCCCCCTGCTTTTTGTTATGGTTGCCTTTTGGGGTCGTTTTCAACGTACTTTGGGGTGTCATTTGCAAAACCTCATCTTTACAACACGTTAAACGTATCATAGCAGATTGTGCGCGCTGTGTCAATTATTGTAACATTCAGCACATTTCCTCCGCGCCGCACAAAATCCTGTGTTCTTTTGTTTTGGGATTTTTAGCCCTATTTATATATATTTAGAAAAGTAGTATAGCTATGTCGAATATTCCAATACAAATGTGCGCTTTGTTACAACGGTGCTGTGCGCAGCATTCCAACACAAATGTGGAAAACGCAACAATGTGCGGAGCGTAACAACGGTAAAAAAGTTTTTTTTGCAGGAAAATGGCGGCAAAGAAACGGAACGGACACCTCAACAACACGAAGTACTTAAACTGGCTGTGCGACTGCGTGCCGGACATCGCGCACAGGACGCTGCACACAGCCAACGTCAGCTTTGTCACCGAAGCACCGCTCGGCGAGACGCTCGCGATTCTGCGCGCCGAGGTCGGCGGACGGTATTTCTTCAGGATGCAGCGCGCGGACGGCAAACTCTGCTGTGAAGCCGTGCTCGGCTTTGCGGATTTGGAGAAGTGAGTGCTTTTAGGCTTCCCTTGGGGGAAGCTGGCGCCGTAGGCGACTGATAGGGAATGCAGGCAGCCGGTACAGCATTGTAGGATGCTTTACTTTGTATAATCCCTCGTATAATCCCTCATCCACCGTTGACGCGTGATGTTTCCCGCAAGGGAAACTCATTGGAAACGCATTGCGTTTCCGTCTTCGTCTTCCAAAACGGGGAAGGCAATGACACATACCCGCAAAAATTTTTGCGGGTATGTGTTTTTTTCGTGAGGAAAAAACAAACTGCCTGCGACTAATGGGTGCATACGGAAAAAGCGAGGCATGCAGGTTTAAGTTTCACTTAATATTTCCTGTGACATCTTGACTTTAGGCAGACGATAGGGTATAATAACTGTACTGCTAAAAATAGTACAGTTTGAAAACGGAAACATAAAAAATGAACGGACACAATTTCGGAAAGGAGGCGGCACGATGAAGCAGAAAAAGGCGAAGCCGGAGAAGATCCGGCACGACAAGCGCGAGCGCATCGACCGCTTCAAGACTTCCTTCTTTATCGCTCCCTCTTTTATTGGCGCGGCAATATTCTTCATATTGCCGTTTTTCGTTGTCGGCTACTATGCGCTGATCGATAACCCAATCAGCCGCGAGTTTGTCGGCTTGCAGAACTTCATCAACCTGTTCGACAACATGGCGTTCCGCACGGCGGCGAAAAACACGGCTGTGTTTGCCGCGGTGGCGGTGCCGCTGGCGGTCGTGCTGCCGCTCTGCTTTGCGCTGATGCTGATGCGCAAGCTGCCGCTCGGTTCGCTGTTCAAGACGGTGCTCATCAGCCCGCTGATGGTGCCCACCGCCTCGGTCGTGCTGATCTGGCAGGTGCTGTTCCACTACAACGGCACGGTCAACGCCTTCCTTGAGCGCTTCGGCATCGACAAGATCGACTTCTTCAAGTCGGACTACTGCCTCATCATCATCGTGCTGCTCTTCCTCTGGAAGAACATCGGCTACAACATGATCCTCTTCATGTCGGCACTTGCCGCCATCCCCGGCGACATCACCGAGGCGTGCATGCTGGACGGCGCGGGACCCATGCGCGTCTTCTTCAAGATCAAGCTGCCCTACATATCCTCGACCGTCCTGTTTGTGACGATCCTGTCGCTCATCAGCTCGTTCAAGATCTTCCGCGAGGTCTATCTGCTCTTCCGCGACCGCCGCCGCGTGCGCGACATCACGGTCGGCTGTGAGCTTGCGGACGACTTCGGCACGGCGATCTTCACCGTGACCTTTGACGGCGTGCTGCAAAAGAACGCGACCGCGCGCCTCTGCACCGCCTCCGGCGCGGACAGCGGCGCCTGGGCGCGCCGCGACGGCAAGACCGTCACCTTCATCCTCCGCGATCCCGCCCTCTGGTCGAGCGAGACCCCGAACCTGTATTACCTCTGCCTTGAAAACGGCAAGGAGCACATCGCGCTGCCCCTCGGCGCGCGCCGCATCGAGGTGCGCGACCGCGTGGTGCTGCTGAACGGCAAGCCGGTGAAGGCGCGCGGCGTCAACCGCCATGACAGCAGCCCGATCCTCGGCTATGCCGCGCCGATGGACGCGATGCTCCGCGACCTCACGATCTGCAAGCAGAATCACGTCAACATGATCCGCACCAGCCACTATCCGCCCGACCCGCGCCTGCCCGGACTGTGCGACAAATACGGCTTCTACCTCGTCGACGAGACGGACATCGAGACGCACGGGTTTGCCTATATCGAAAAATACGGCTGGGACTTCCTCTCGGACAGCCCCGCGTGGGAGGCGGCATATCTCGACCGCGCCGCGCGGCTGTACGAGCGGGACAAGAATCATCCGTCGGTCATTGTCTGGTCGCTCGGCAACGAGTCGGGCCTCGGGTGCAACCACGCCGCCATGGCGGCGTATTTCCGCCGTCATGACACGGCGCGCCTGCTCCACTACGAGGGCGGCAACGCGGATTATCGGGCAAAGCACCCCGACCGTCCCGAGCTTTACGACATCGCGGATGTCGAGAGCTATATGTATGCGTCCGTGCCGAAGATCAAGGCTTATCTTGCGGACGACCGCGCCCGCTATCCCGTCTTCCTCTGTGAATACTGCCACGCCATGGGCAACGGTCCCGGCGACTTTGCCGCATACTGGGACGCGATCTATGCCGACGACCGCTTCTTCGGCGGCTGCGTGTGGGAGTTCTGCGACCACGCCGCTCTGCTGGACGGCGATGTGCAGCACCCGAAGTACGGCTACGGCGGCAGCTTCGGCGATACGCCGAACGCGGGAAACTTCTGCATGGACGGTCTGGTTTATCCCGACCGCCGCCTGCACACCGGTATGTACGAGCTGCGCGAGGCGCAGAAGCCCTTCCGCATCACCGCGGCGGACGCGGCGGCAGGTGTCTTCCGTTTTGAAAATCTGCGCGACTTCACCGACACGTCGGATATCGCCATCACCTACCGTATTGAGCGGGACGGGGTCACCGTTGACTCCGGTATGCCGGACCTCGGCGCAGTCGCACCGCGCGGCGCGGTCGAATTTGCGCTGACGCTGCCTGCGGCGGGGGGTGCGCTGACCGTCAATTTTGAGATGCACGCCTGCCGCGAAACGCCGCTCGTCCCCTTGGGCACGCTGCTCGGGCATGCGCAGTTTGTCCTTTGCGCCGACGCGGCGCTGCCGGAGGTGCGCCGCACGGCGCGCGCACCGCATGTCAAGGAAAGCGGGGAGACCGTCACCGTGACGGTCGGGGAGACGGTCTACCGCTTTGACCGCACACGCGGCGCGCTCACAGGCATCACGGCGGACGGCACGGTGCTCCTCGATGCGCCCCTCACGCTTGCGCTCAGCCGCGCACCGATGGACAATGACCGCAAACTCCGTCCGAGCTGGGATGCGCTCGGGATTCACTGCGCCGCCGAGGTCTGCGACAGCTTCACGGTGCGCGCGGCGAAGACAGCCGTCACCTGCGCGGCGGCGCTGCGCCTTGTGGCGGACGGCAAGGAGCTGCTCCGTGCCCGCGTCACCTATCGCGCGGCGGCGGACGGCAAGCTGACCGTCACCATGGACGCAGACATCCCGGATGGCGGCGTGCGTTTTTACCCGCGCCTCGGGCTCTGCCTACCGCTTGTCCCGACGCTTGAAAACCTGCGCTATTTCGGCTACGGACCGATGGAAAGCTACATCGACAAGCACCTTGCGGCGCGCCTCGGACGGTTTGCCACGACCGTTACGGACAATTTCGAGCCCTACCTGCGTCCGCAGGAGAACGGTGCGCACTTTGATACGCAGTTTGTTTCCCTTACGACCGCCGACGGCGCGGGACTGCTCGTCACGCGCACGGATGCACCCTTCTCCATGGGTGCGTCGCACTACAGCGATGCGCAGCTGCGCGATGCGTGCTATGTGCATGAGCTCACGCCTGAGCCTTTCACCTATCTGCACCTCGATGCATTCCAGAGCGGCTGCGGCTCCTATGCCTGCGGTCCGATGCTGGACGAAGCCTACCAGCTGAAGGCAGGCAAGCACCGCCTCAGCGTGACGCTGACCCCCTGCCGCGTGGACGAAGTGCTGTAGGCAGAATTGCCGGAATTGCGGCTGCCGACAGCGGCAAATGTCCGATTCACTGCTGCAACAGAAATAAAGGAGAACGCCATGCTTTGTGAGAATTACCGCTTTGACGATAAGCGCCTGCCCGGGCTGAGCCCGGTCTGGTGCGGTACGGAGCAGTGCGCGCCCGGCTTTTCGGTCGGATTCACGCGTCCGTACTGGATGCTGCATTTCGTTGTGTCGGGCAAGGGCACCTTTTCCACCGGCGGCGTGACCTACGATGTGATGCCGTCACAGATTTTTGTGGTGCGGCCGCACCGCCCGCATGTTTACACCGCAGACAAGACCGATCCGTGGCATTATATCTGGCTCAACTTTTACTGTGACACGGAGCTGCCCGCACTGCTGGATGCCGATGTCATCACCGCGCCGTCGCTCGGCAGTCTGTTTGCCGACTGTCTGGATGCCGCCAGAGAGGAGTACGGCGCGCGCGAGGCGATCACCGCGGGGCTGTGGACGCTCTTCGCGGCGCTTATCCGCATGCAGGCGGCGCACGGCACACGGCAGAATCCCTATGTCACCGCCGCCAAGCGCTATATCGAGGAGAATTACGCAAAGCCCATCCGCGTCTCGGACATTGCGCGGACGCTGAACCTGGACCGCTGCTATTTCAGCACGGTCTTCCGCCGCGAGACCGGCACTTCGCCGAAGCAGTATCTTGCCGAGGTGCGCATGGAGCACGCCGCCGAGCTGCTGAGCGCAGAGGGGGCGAGCGTCACATCGGCGGCACGCAGAGCGGGCTACGGTGACTGCATGAATTTCTCCCGGCACTTCAAGGCGCATTTCGGCGTATCGCCGAGCCGGTATCGGGAGATGATCGCAAAAAATGAAATTGACGGGGGATTCCCAGACAAAATATCCGAGAGAAACGAGAGGTAAATGACATGTTCAAGAGAAAAATTGCACTGTTTCTTGCTGCCGCAAGCCTTGCGGCAAGCCTTGCCGCTTGCGGCGAAAAGCCCGCACCCGTGACAAGCGAAAACACCACGGCTTCCACCGAGGCGACCACCGAAGCGCCCGAATTTGTACCGGTGGACGCCGACTATTCCGGCGAGTTCACCATGCTCATTTCGGGCAACTGCAATACCAATGTTGCATTCAAGTCCTTTGAAGACAGCGATATGACCGAGCGCACGCCGCTGGACGAGGCAGTCTATCGCCGCATGAAGACGGTGGAGGAGCTCTACGGCGTGACCTTCAACTATATTGAGGATTACGGGACCACCGGCTCGGCAAAGACCAAGCTGATGGTTGCCGCCACGGCGGGAGACGATGACTATGATGCGGCGGTCATTGCTGCCTACGATGCCGTGCCGCTTGCCATGGCGGGCTCGCTCTATGAGCTCGGCAGCATCAAAAATCTGACGCTGGATAAAGACTTCTGGGACGAGCGCGCTTCGCGCGACCTCACCATCCGCGGTTTGCTGTTTGCCACCACGGGCGACATCGACTTCTGGGATGACATGATGCAGAACGTCATTGCGTTCAACAAGCAGGTCAAGGCGGATCTCAACATCGAGGATAACTTCTACACGCTTGTTGAGGATGGAAAGTGGACGATGGACGCACTCGCGTCCTATGCGAAGCAGGCAACCGAGGATCTGAACAGCGACGGCGTATACGACATGTCCGACAAGTTCGGGCTGATCACCTGGGACGACTCGATTTATGCGGTCCTTGAGGGCAGCGGCGAGCGCGTGGTGCAGGTTGCGGACGACGGCACGCTGAACCTCACACTCACCGGCAGTGAGCGTATTGTAGATGTTCTTACGAAGTACACCGATTTCTGCTTCGGCGGTGATGCCATCAACTATCAGCGCTACACCTCAAAGGAAGCGATGGATATGTTCTCGGGCAACCGTGCGCTCTTCCTCGCGGGCAGACTGCAGTCCCTTGATGCTTACCGCGATATGGAGACCGACTACGGTATCCTGCCTTATCCGAAGTATGACGAGGCACAGGCGGAGTACCATACGGTTGCCTCTCCCTGGCATATGACGCTCTTCACCGTACCGCTCACGGCGGCGGATGCCGAGCGCTCGGGCGCAGTGCTGAATGCGCTGGCTTACTACGGCAAGCAGCTCTTGACCGGCGCGTACTACGACAAGACGCTCACGGGGCAGTATTTCCGTGACGAGGACAGCCTTGCCACGCTGGAGCGCATGGCGGCGACCCGCGCCTATGACCTCGGGCTGTACATCCAGCCCGCAAACATCAACAAGGAGCTGATCTACATGTTCCGCGAGGGGTCGAAGGACTTCGCGTCCAACTTTGCGAGCCATGCAGACGCGGCGAAGACCGCACTCACGCAGACTGACGCTGCATTCAGCCTCGCGGCGGAAAGCTGGAAGAAGTAAGGAGAAACGGATGAAAAAACTCTGCAAATGGATGCTCGTCATCTGCTGTTGTGTCTTCGCGCTCGGCGCCCTTGCGGCATCGGCGGCGGACACCGTCTATGTGAAGGACGGCGGCAAGGGAGACGGCTCAAGTGCATCGTCGCCGCTCGGCGACCTTGCGGATGCGATCCGCGCCGTTTCGGGCGGGGGCAAGGTCGTCCTCACCGGCGACACCTCGGTTGCAAAGTCGGCGGGGTATGATGCGTCGATCAGTGCGTTCACCGCACCCGCCGCAAGCGGCACGGTCACGATCACGGCGCAGAGCGGCGCACGTCTCATCTTCCCGGATGCCGGACGGTTCTTCTGCACCGGGGATACGACGTTTGAGAACATCACATTTTACAATGCAAACAAAAAGACACTGGTCGTGGCAGGGCGCTTCTTTGCGCTCACGTTCGGGGACGGCGTTGTCATGGACAACATCGAGGTGCACGTTGTCGGTGGTATGGAGCATACCAACGCGACGGTCTCCGTGCCGGACGATGACTACAGCCGCGATGCGCATGTCACTCTCCTGAGCGGACGCTATGCCGAGGTGACGGGGCTTGGCAGAAACACCGGCAAAGCGTCCTTCAACCCGAGCTACACGGGTGCGGCGTACATCACGATCGGCGGCGACGCCGTCATTGACAAGGTGTTCGGTGCATACCGCTGGGGCGGCAAGGCGCAGACCACGGGCAAGGTCTTCATCACGTTGGACGGCGGCGCGGTCACCAATTTTATCACCGCCTGCGGCAGCGAGAAGATCACCTACACGGTGGATGCCACGGTCACGCTCACCGAGCATTTTGACCCCGCCGCCTATTTCAAGGCGGTGAAAACCGGCTGGTCGACCTCCGGCGTCTGGCACGGTCTGACGGGCGGTCCCGCCTACGGCAAGACGTGCACCAACTACGGCAAGACCGTGCTTGATCTTTCACGCGCGGACAAGACAAAGGTCACCGATGAATGGATCGCTGCCGACGTTAACACGGATGCCTTTGACAGCATCGTCGGGAAGGGCACGGAAAC